>Ga0116169_1000848_pt1 | contig 28866 bp, 28 predicted proteins | sample AD_UKC130_MetaG_FD_89796 | JGI IMG/M metagenome (GOLD analysis project Ga0116169, IMG submission 89796) | Active sludge microbial communities of municipal wastewater-treating anaerobic digesters from Canada - AD_UKC130_MetaG | ecosystem: Engineered > Bioreactor > Anaerobic > Digestate | place...
AGATGCGGACCCGGTCGCCCTCGACCACCTCGATGGTCGGACCGGGGCTTTGCCCGTTGTAGCCCCACAGGTGGGCCTTGAAGCCGGGGCTCATCTCGCGCACCACGGGTTCGGCCACCAGGTGGAACTCCTTGACACCCTGGTTCATGCGCCAGGGCAGCGTCCAGCCGTTGAGGGTGAGTACCGGGTTGTAGGGCCTGCCGGTTGCGGGCACCAGCGGCGCCATGGTGTAGGGCTTTGTCTGGATCACCGGCTCGGGCAGCGCGGCCATCGCGACCTTGCTGACCGCGGCGGCAGACACCGCCGCCGCGATGGCACCGGCTCCGCCGAGGAATTGGCGTCGGGAAGACATGGTGTTGTCCTTGGTTTTCAATGGGGTTGGATGCATGGTCGTCAGTGCCCGGCACCGCCGGCGTCGGCGGCGGTCATGGCAGTGCCTGCGGCAGCGGCCAGGCTGGGCCTGCCGATCAGCGCCATTTCGAGGTCGGCCTGCGCGATCCAGAAGTCGCGCAGCGATTCGATGTAGCTGTTGACGCTGGCGATCTGCAAGCGCGCGTCGGCCAGCAGCTCGAACACGCCGATCAGCATGCCGTTGTAGCGCAGCAGGTTTTCCTCGGCGATCAGCTTGCGCAGCGGCACCAGTTCGTCGCGCTGGTGCAAGGCGATGTCGTAGGCCGAGCGGTAGGCGCCATAGGCCTCGCGCACTTCCGATCGCGCGTTGATGGCGGTCTCGGCTGCACGGTCCACGGCCTGCAGGTAGACGGCTTGCGCCCGTGCCGTGCGCGCATCGCCCCCGTCGAACAAGGGCAGCTCCAGGCCGATCTCCCAGCCCCGCTGCGTCGGTGCTTCGTTCGACCTGTTGTTCAGGTAGCCGAGCTCGAGCACGTTGACGAAGCGCGTGGTCCGGGTCAGTCCCAGGTTCTTCGCCGTCTGTTCGGCCATCAGCCTGGCCCCCTGCACGTCCAGCCGCTGCGCCATCGCCATCCGCTCGATGTCAGGCTGGTCCTCGGGCGCCTTGGGCAGGTCCGGCATGCGCTCGGGCAGCCTGAATGCCGTCTGCGTGCCCCAGACGCCCAGCAGCCGGGTCAGCCGTTCGCGCGTCAACTGCCGGGCTTGTTCGGCGCGTGCCAGGTTCAAGGCCGCATCGGCGTAGAAGAGCTGTTCCCGGGCCCGCTGCAGCTTGTTGAAATTGCCGACCTGCTGCATGCGGCGTGCGAGTTCGGCGCTGGCTTCGGCCGCCTGTCGTACCTGTTGCATGTAGCGTACCGTTTCCTCGGCGGCCAGCGCCTGGAAGTAGGCCTTGCGCGTCTGCGCCGCCAATGCCAGCACCGCCGTCGCCACCCGGCCCTGCGTCTGCGCAAAGCGGCGCTGCTCGACCTGCTGGATCATCGGCATGGCGATCAGCCGCGCGAGGTTGAAGTGGATGCCGCGCTCGCGCTCGACCTCGTCGCCGCGCCGCAGCCGCGCAAAGCTGAAGCCCGGATTGGGCAGGCGACCCGCCTGCACCAGCTCTGCTTCGCCGATGCCGAGTTCGGCGAAGTCGGCCTGCAGGCCGCGGTTGTTGAGCAGTGCGAGCTGTACGGCGTCGTCGGCCGTCAAGGGCCTGGCCAGCATGTCGTTGACTCGCCGGCGCAGTGCCTCGCGCTCGGCGTCGCTGCGGACCCATTGCAGGTCCTTGGCCAGCCGGTTCCCGGCGGTTTGCGTGACGGCGCCGAAGCCGCCGTCGGGACTGAAGGATGCACAGCCGCCGAGGAAGGCGACCATGGCCAACGCGGTGAGCAGTCTGCCGCGCGGCCGCAAGGGGGAGTCTTGAAGGTCCATGTCCGTTCCTCAGTGCGACCGATGCATGCCGTGGGCCGGCGGTGTGGCGGTGGCGCCGGGTCCGGGCGCGGCCGCCGCGCCGGCATCGGCCTCGGGTGCGTTGGCCTCCCGTGCGTAGGCGCGCCAGCCGCCGATGCGGCCGACCTGGTCATTGGCCTCGCGCCAGGCAAGGGCGGAGTCCTGATCGATACGGCGGTAGGCGCGCAGCGTCGACCGATAGGCCAGTGGCGGTACCGGGGCCGTGGCGTCCAGGGGATCCGCCAGACGCGGCGTCGGAGATTGCTGGTGCGGGCCGTCAGCGGCTGCAGTCGCTGATGCCAGGGCCAGCATCGCCGGCAGCAGCCAGCGGGCGTGGGGGTGTCGCATGAATTCCTCGCATGACAGGTGATGCCCGGCGCGGAGCCGGACGGTTCTTCGGTCGTGCCGCATGCGACCGGCAACGCCGATGGCGCGCCGGGAGCACGGGCTGTCAGGCGGGGAAAGGTCTTGGGGGACGTTCCAGGCCGTCGAGGATGACGCCCTGGTAGATTTGCGCCGCTGGCTGAAGCGGGGCGGTGGAAGGCGGCTGTGTACGGCTGACCAGGCCTATGGCGAAGGCCGATGCGATCGTGCCACCGATGCCATGGCACTTGACCATGTTGTTGCCGCCATGCTTGGCCTGGTCGGTGTCCGCGGCCGCCGCGTCATGGCTGGATCCCGCCGCATGGACGTGGCCGTCGGCAGGGTGGGAATGCCCCGCAGCGGCGTCTGGCGCGTGCCGACCCATGCGGTGTGCGCCGGACGGATCCGTCGACGCAACAGGCATTGCCGCCGAGTGGGCAGGAGGGCAAAAAGGCATGGCGACTGCAGCGATTCCCTGCAGGGGAATCGCCAAAGCGGCCAACCAGAGCGCCAGCATCCTGACAAATCGGAACATGGCCGAAGTGTATCGACCCGCGCCGACCCGCGCTGGCGATGGGTCGCATGCCTGGAAAACTGCCTGCCCCACGGTCCAGGGCGCGCTCGCCCTCGCCATGGTTTTCAGAGCTACGATAGCGCTCAGCCCGGCCGTGCGGCCGGTGCAGGGCAACAGCTTGCGGGCTGCACGCGTTCCGGCGCGCCGGCACTGTTTCCTGTTTTCAGTTTTCTCTGGAGATCTGACATTGCACACCCATGACCTCGCCGAATGGCAACATGACCACGTCTTCGACAGCGGCATCGCGGCAGGAGAGCGGGGTGCACGGCTGGTGATGGGAATCACGGCCGCGATGATGGTGGTCGAGATTGCGGCCGGCTGGCTCTACAACTCGATGGCGCTGCTGGCTGATGGCTTTCACATGAGCAGCCACACGGTGGCCATCGGACTGAGCGCGTTCGCGTATGCGGCGGCCCGCAAGCACGCCAAGGATTCCCGGTTTGCGTTCGGCACCTGGAAGATCGAGGTTCTCGGCGGCTTTGCCAGCGCGATCTTTCTGCTGGTGGTCGTTGCCCTCATGGTCTATGGCTCTGTGGAGCGGCTGCTCCAACCCGAACCCATCCACTACCAGGAGGCGATCGTCATTGCCGTGCTCGGGCTGGCCGTCAACCTCGTATCGGCGCGCATTCTGGGTGCGGCCCACCATCACGGACATGGGCACGACCACGTGCATGCGCAGGGCGATCATGCCCATGGTCACCACCACGACCTCAACCTGAAGTCGGCGTACATCCACGTCATCACCGATGCGGCGACCTCGGTGGCGGCCATCGTCGCACTGGTCGGTGGCTGGTGGCTGGGCTGGTCGTGGCTGGACCCGGTCATGGGTATCGTCGGTGCCATCGTGGTCGCGTTCTGGGCCAAGGGCCTCATCATCGATACGGGCAAGGTGCTGCTGGACCGCGAGATGGACCATCCTGTCGTGGCGGAAATCCGGGAGGTGATCGACCAGCGTGGCGCCGTTGGCGAGACCGTCATCGCGGATCTCCATGTGTGGCGCGTCGGCAAGGCGACCTACGCCTGCGCGATCAGCCTCGTCACCCACGACGACCAACTCACGGCGCCGGTGGTGCGCGACTGGTTGTCCGTGCACGATGAAATCGTGCATTCGACAATCGAGATCCACCGCTGCCCGACACCCTGAGCCAGGGCATCGACGCTCCCGCCTGCCGTAGACCCTTGCGGCTACGTCCGCGCAGTGGCGAACTGCCGGGCCAGGAAGGCCCAGATCATGCGGGACGCGTCGGGCCCCTTGGGGTCGCTGTAGGGCTGCCTGGCGGCCCCCCCGCTCCACGCATGGCCGAGACCGACCACCTCGCAGTGGGTCACCACCAATCTGCCCGGGGCGCGGTAGTCGGTGATGTTCATGGCGTAGCGCGCGCCGCGCTGAACCGTTCGCGCAGGCCCTGGCACAGCCCCTTCGGTTCGGGCCCAGGAACGCGCGGCCTCGATGCCATTGGCAGGGGCAACGGTAGGGTCCGCGCTGCCCTGGATGACCAGCAGTGCCGGCAGGTGGACGCCAGGCGGCAGTGGCGCGGCGGGCGTCGCCTTCACCCTGCGGCCGATCATGGCGCCGAGCGCGGTTGCCGACGAGTGGGCAACCCCTGGCGCGATGCCGGAGTGCATGGCGACGGCTCTGAACCGTTCGGGATGTCGGGTGGCCAGCAGCGCAGCCATGCTGGCGCCCGCCGAGAGACCGGCCAATGCCATGCGTTCGGGATCCACCGGCTGCGTCAGGCAGACCTGGCGAATGGCGGCATCAATGGACTCCGCCTCCGCAAATGCCCGGCCGCTGCGGGTGTCGTACCAGCTCCAGCAGCCCTGGGCGTTCGCAAAGCGGTCCTGCTCCGGATAGAGAACCAGAAAGCGCTCGCGCGCCGCGACTTGGTTCATCCGGCTGCTGGCGCCCAAGCCGCGTGCGTCCTGCCCGCAGCCGTGCAGCATCACCAGCAGTGGCAGCCGCTCATGGCGGTCCACGCCCGGCGGCCTGAAAAGCCGGTATCGGCGCGCCCCCGCCGCGCCCATGGCCATGCCTGCGCGCCCGTGCGCAGCGCTTGCGGCCGCGATGCCGCCGGCGCGCCGGGCTTTCACGCGCGGGACCGCGGCAACGGACGACGCCTTCTTTTGCGGTTTGGCGCGCAAGGCCTGCTTGAGCACCTGCGTGCCGGTGCGCATCGCGGAACGGGTCATGGATGAGAGCGTGCGCTGCAAGCGCTTGCTCAGGAATGGATTGCGTACGCGTCGCGCCATGGGCAGGTCTGTCCGTTCGATGCGCTGGCGAAGCTGGTGCCGCTACCGCGCGAGTTTCCAGGTGGCGACGGCCTCGCGGCTGAATGCCGCCAGTTGCTGCAGCGTCGTCTGCACCGCTTCGTTGGCCGCCGTGACACCGCCATAGGGGTCGTCGCTGGCAGCCGGGACCACGGTGTCGAATTCGCGCCAGGCCAGCACGCGGCGGGAGTGGTCTTCCACCAGGGTGGCGCGCAAGGTGAAACGTACCCGGCTGGGTGGTGACTGGAACTCGTGCTGCAGGCGCACGATCGCGGTGTCGAGCCGCAGGTCGCCCCCTGCCGCGCCGGACGCCGGCGATACCGCGGAAAACGCGCCGCTGCGTGCCAGCGCCTCGACCAGCAGGCCCTGCAGCATGCGCGACGGCGTGTCGACCCATTCGTTGTGCGCGAAATATTCGATCTGCTGGTTTTGGCGGATGTAGATGATGCGCTGGCTGTCGAAACCGGCCGCAGCGCTGGGCGCGAGCACCAGCAGCGCAGGTGCATGCGCGTTCGCGGGCAAGGGTTGCGGTACCTGCTGCACCGATCCAGCCGGTGCGGGGCCCAGTGTGAAGAAGCGCGGGGGCGAGCTGCCTGAAGGCTTCAGCACACTGCAGCCGGCCAGCAGCGATACGGCCAGCAGCCAGCCAAGGCCTGCGAGCAGGCGGGGGCGCACCGCAAGAGGCGCAATGAAGGGTCTGGATCGGGTCATGGGGGTGTACCGGTTTCGCCCGGGCCGGGGGGCACCGGCTGGCGGCCCCACAAAAGGCCGCGTGGATCACGCTGGGTCTGGTCGCTGAGGCGGCGCAGCGACGTCGTCAGCGCCGCCATTTCGCCCATCAGGCGTTCGAGTTCGGGCAGGGTCTGCGCGCTGATGCGCTGCATGTCGGCGGCGATCGTGTCGACGGCCTTGCCCGCGCCATCGCTTGTCGTGGCCACGGACTGGCCCATGGTTTCGATGGCCTGGGCACTGCGTTCGATGCGCTGCAGCACCGGCCCGATCTGCTGGCTTGCCTGTGCCGTGTTGTGCAGCGTCTGCCCGGCGCTCGTGATCGCGGTATCCAGGGTCGCGCGTCGCGCGGCAATGGTGCGCGCGACGCTGGCGATATCGGCCAATGCGCCCGAGAAGGCTTGCCGGTTGGCCGGGCTCAGCACCTCATTGATCGTGGTCGAGGTGCTGTCGAGCCGGGCCAGCACCTGGGTCAGCACGTTCTCGAGCCGGGTGCTGAGCGAGGGCCGGGTCTGGATCACCGGATGCTGCTGGCCCTCGTGCCGGGTCAGCGCGGGCGACCCGGGCGTGCCGCCGCTGAGCTCGACATAGGCGATGCCGGTCAGGCCCTGCGTCTTGAGTGTTGCCACCGTGTCGACCTTGACGGGGGTGCCCTGCTCGATCTGGAAGCGCAGCTTGACGCGCTGCGGGTTCTCGGGGTCGAGCCATATGCGCTCGACCTGGCCGACGTCGACGCCGTTGTATTTCACCGGCGCCTTGGGGTTGAGCCCGGACACCGATTCCTCCACCGACGCGTCGTAACGGTCGAACTGCGTCTGGTAGGCGCCGCCCGAGGCCAGCCACAGCACCACGCCGACCAGCGCTGTCGCCAGCACCAGCACGAAGCCACCGACCAACGCCAGATTCACCTTGTTTTCCATGCTGCCTCCGGTCCTGTCGCCGTGATGTTGTCTTCGCCAGGTGTTGCGGCGGCACGCGCCGAGCGCCCGCGCGCGCCGGCGAAAAACGGCTTCACGGTGTCGTTGTCCAGCTGGGCCAGTTCCGCCATCGAGCCGACCGCCTGCACCCGTCCTGCGCCGAGTACGGCCACCCGGTCCGCCACCTGCCAGAGCAGGTCCAGATCGTGCGTGATGATGACGATCGTCAATCCGAACAGGTCGCGCAATTCGCGCACCAGTGCGTCGACGCCGGCGGCACATTGCGGGTCGAGTCCGGCCGTGGGTTCGTCCAGGAACAGCAGCTGCGGGTCGAGTGCCAGCGCCCGCGCCAGCGCTGCACGCTTGACCATGCCGCCGCTGAGTTCGGACGGGTAGCGCGTGGCGGCCTGCGGCGCCAGGCCAGCCATGGCGATCTTCATTGCCGCAATGCCATCGATCACCGACGCGTCGAGGTCCGTGTGTTCCTGCAGCGGCCATGCGACGTTCTCCGCGACCGTCAACGCGCCGAACAGCCCCCCTTGCTGGAACATCACGCCCCAGCGCAGGCGCAAGGCGTTGGCCTGTGCGCGGTCGAGGGCTTGCAGGTCCTGGCCGAACACGCGGATGGACCCCGCGTCAGGGCGGTGCAGCAGGATCATCTCGCGCAGCAGCGTCGACTTGCCGGAGCCACTGCCACCGATGATCGCGAAAATCTCGCCGCGCCCGACCTGCAGGTCCAGGTCCTCGTGCACCTGCTGCACGCCGAAGCGCGTGCACAGGCCGCGGATGTCGATGGCAGGATCCTCGATCTGCTGCATGTCAGTTCTCCATGGCGCTGCGCGTCACCCGAGATCCATGAATGTTCGACTGGGCGCTGGGAAGGCACGGTCGGGCCCCCACGGAACCGGCTCTGCCAGGCGGAAGAGGCGCCTGGCTCTGGCAGCGCCACGACTCGGACGGTCGACACGCAGTGCGACCGGACAGACTGGGGGCGTCCTTCATCCTACAGCCCGAAGATGCTGAACATGACGGAGAACATGGCGTCGGCGACGATCACCAGGAAGATCGCCTGCACCACGCTGCGCGTCGTCTGGCGCCCGACGCTGTCGGCACCGCCGCGGGTGCGCAGACCCTGGAAGCATCCGACCAGCGCGATGATGATTGCGAACACGGGCGCCTTGCCGATGCCCACCAGGTACGAGGTGGGGCTGACGGCGTTGACGAAGCGCTCCAGAAAATCCACATAGCCGACGCCCAGTTGCGCCTGTGCCATCACCATGCCGCCGGCCACGCCCAGGATATCGGCGAACACCGTCAGCAGCGGCACGGCGACCAGCAGCGCGAGCAACTTCGGCAATACCAGGATCTCCATCGGCGACAAGCCGATCGTGCGCATGGCGTCGATCTCCTCGGTCACCGCCATGGTGCCGATCTGCGCCGCATACGCCGATCCGGACCGGCCCGCCAGGATGATCGCGGTGATCAGGGGCGCAAATTCGCGCAGCATCGCCAGCCCGACCAGATCGGCGACAAAGATATTGGCGCCGAAGCGCCGCAGCTGATCGGCTGCCTGGTAGGCGACGACGATGCCGAGCAAAAAGGACAGGATGGCGACAATCGGCAATGCGTCGACACCGGCGCTGCGGATGTTGAACATCACCGCCCGCCAGCGGATACGCGACGGATGCGTGAGCCAGGACACCCCTGCCAGCGCGGCTTCACCGACGAAGGCAAAGCCTGCCAGAACCTGTTGACCGGTGTCCCAGCTGCGCTGGCCCACGCGGTGCAGCAGGCCGGGATCGACCTGTGGCATCGCGACCGTCGCGCCGCGCTGCTCGGCGATGCGTTCTCCGACCTGTGCGAACAAGGGCATGAATTCGGGACGCATCCCCTGCAGGTCCATGGTCGCGCCCTGGTCCTGGAACCGTCGCAGCAGTGCGTGCAGCAACCAGGCGCCGGCGGTGTCCATGGCTTCGATCTGACGCGCGTCGGCAACTGCGGCGCTTGCCGCACCCGGCCGCAGCGCGCGCAGCTGGATGCCGACGGCACCGGCGCAGGTGGCCGTCCAGCGGCCCGACAGCAACAGCTGCCCGGGCGCAGGCTGCGACACGGCGGCCGCTGTGTCGCGACAGGCGAGCGACTCCGAATTGTGCAATGCCGTATCCCGTCAGGCGCGCGCCTGCGCAATGCCCAGCGGGGATGTGCGACTGGCGCTGGCGGATTGCAAGTCGCCCAGCAGCATGGCGTCCGGGAACATGGATGTCATGCGAGCCGGTCCGAAGATGGTGGCGAATGCCACGTCCTTGGCGTCGCGGCCGGTGGCGATGCGCACCACATGTTCGATCGGCGTCATGCCGGTGGGGTCGAACATGACCCAGCGGCCTCCGACATAGGCCTCGAAAACCGCATGGAAGTCCGGCGGCGGATCCGGAAAAATCGCATATCCGCTGACCATGCGGGCCGGAATGTTCAAGGCCTTGCAGAACGTGATCGACAGGTGCGCGAAGTCGCGGCAGACACCGGTGCGCCGTGCGAATACGTCGGTCGCCGACGTGCTCGCATTGCTGGAGCCGATGCGGTAGGTGATGTTGTTCTGCACCCAGTCGCTGATCGCCTGCACCCGTTGCAGGCCGGGCGTCAGGTTTCCGAACAGCGCCTGTGCGTCCGCGCCCAGCTCGTCCGATTCGCAGTAGCGTGTCGGCGTGACGTAATGCAGCACGTCCTCCGGTATGTCGTGTACGGCCACTTCGGCCGTGTCGGCGGCCATGGGCTCGACCAGGCGATCGACGATGGCGCGGTACACCACCCTGAACTTTCCTGCCTCGGCCTGCAGGCGCAGGAAGCGGTTGCCGGTGGCGGCGTCGGTGTAGCAGCGGTAGGGGATCTGCGGCTCTACCAGCAGCGACTCCTCGATCAGCGTCTGCCCCGGAATGTCGGCCGCATGGATCAGAAATACGAACTCGCTGGTGCCGTCGACGTCGTATTCGAGAACACTGTCGATGGCCAGCCGGGCCTGCCCGGGAATCGGGCGCGGCATGGCGGGCGCTGCGGTCGGCGCGACAAGGCGGATGTTGTTGCTGTGGGTGGTGACTGGCATTGGAGCTTCCCTGGCATGGTAGGTACGCGTCGGCCCATCGGTCGACGCGCGGTACTGCCATTGAATCCGTGTCGGCGCCGCCGTACCAGCGGCGCCGCGGCACACGCCGTGTCGGACGACATGCCGCGCGTGCGGCCCGCGTAGGACGGCGCCTACCGGGGCCTGCGGCCGGCGCCGTCGATGGCCATGGATGCCGTCGCTGCATGCGGGTCGCCCATGCGGCAATGGCACCGCCACGCGGGCGACGCACGGGCTTGCCTGCGCCCTGCGCGTCATGCAGCCCGCAACAGCGTACGGACACGACGTACGATGTCGACGGGCATCGGAGCGCGGCACCCATGGCGATGGCAGCGCCACTTGGTCGGTGGCTGCCGCGTGCGTGCGCTGGACGGCGACAATTGCCATCATGGCGCCCTGACGGGCCGGGCAGTCGATGCTGTGCGCGTGCACGCACGGCTGCTGTTTTCACCGCATCAACCCAGGACTCCCCATCCATGAACGGCGCTGACGCACTCTGCGATACCTTGCTCGCCTCCGGCATCGACATCTGTTTTGCGAACCCCGGCACTTCGGAGATGCATTTTGTCGCTGCGCTCGACCGCAAGCCCCAGATGCGTTGCGTCCTGGGTTTGTTCGAAGGGGTGGTCACCGGCGCCGCCGACGGCTATGCACGCATGGCCGACACGCCGGCCGCCACCTTGCTCCACACGGGGCCCGGTCTTGCCAACGGTCTGGCAAACCTGCACAACGCGCGGCGCGCCCACACACCGATGGTCAACATCGTCGGTGACCATGCCAGCTACCACCTGCAGCACGACGCGCCCCTGACCTCCGACATCGAGGCGATTGCGCGCCCCATGTCGCATTGGGTACGGACGACGCGCAGCAGCCATGCAATCTCTGCCGATGCTGCGCAAGCGGTGACGCAGGCGCGCAGCCATCCTGGGCAGATCGCCACGCTGATCGTGCCGGCCGACGCGGCCTGGGACGAGAGCACTGCCGACATTGCGATCGCCGAGGCGCCGAAGCCGCGCCAGCGGGTCGACGCATCCGCGGTCCGTGCGGCGGCCGACCGGATCCGCTGCGGCCAGCGAACCACGCTGATGCTCTCCGGGGTTGCCTTGCGCGAGCCGGCACTCGTTGTTGCGGCGCGTATCGCGCAGCACACCGGCGTGTCTCTGCTGGCGCAGCAATCCAATGCCCGCATGGAGCGAGGCGCCGGCCGTCCGGTCATCGAACGTGTGCCGTATCCCATCGACCAAGCCCTGAGCATGTTGAAGGATGTGCAGCAACTGATCCTGATCGGCGCCAAGGCCCCGGTCAGCTTCTTTGCCTATCCTGGCAAGCCCGGTGTGATGACGCCGCCAGGCTGCGAAATCCATCCGCTGGCCGCTGTCGCTGACGATCTCCAGCACACGCTCGAATGGCTGGCCGATGAACTGGGGGTACCCAGGGACCTGGCCATCCGGAAACCTGAGCGGGTGCGGCTGCCCCTGCCGACCGGCGCGCTGACGGCCGAGGCGGTCATGGCTGCGTTGGGGGTATTGATGCCCGAAGAGGCGATTCTGTGCGATGAATCCGTCAGCGCGGGTCGTACCCTGTTCGGCTACACCCGCAACGCCGCCAGGCATGACTACCTGCAGCTGACCGGAGGCGCCATCGGGGCCGGCATCCCGCTGGCGACGGGAGCGGCGATCGCCTGCCCCGGGCGCAAGGTGATCTGCCTGCAGGCCGACGGCAGTGCGATGTACACCGTGCAGGGCTTGTGGACGCAGGCGCGCGAAGGCCTGGATATCGTGACGATCATCTTCTCGAACCGTTCGTACGCGATTCTGCGCAACGAGTTCAAGTCGGTGGGTGCGGGCGAGCCTGGCCATAACGCGTGCCGCATGCTGGACCTCGACAATCCGGCCCTTCAGTGGGTGCAGCTCGCGAACGGAATGGGCATCAGCGCCAGCCGGGCCACGACGGCCGAAGCCTTCAACCAGGCCTTGCAGCGGGCGCTGGCCGAGCCGGGTCCGCACCTGATCGAAGCGGTGATCTGACGCTGCGAAGCAGGGCGGCCATCAACCGTCCAGCCCGGATACCCGCCTGCCTTGCCGGCAGACGCAGGCCCCTGCAAGCGGCATCCTGAACTTTGTCGTGCATGGCTTCTACAGCCGGAGGGGTCCGACTCCCGGATCCGTCAGGCCACCTGGACCTCGACCTCCATCCCGGCGAATGCGTCGGCCGCACCGACATAACTTCCCGATACCGGCATCAGCAGCCTGATGTCGCGGGCAACCGCGACCGGAACCAGGTTGAACCCGCCGATACTGCGATTGGTCGGATCGAAGTTGATCCAGCCGGCCCCTGGCACATAGACCTCGGCCCAGGCGTGGGTGGACCCGGATCCCGAGGAGCCCGTCGCATGGTCCTGTGGATCGTACAGGTACCCCGACACGATCCGGGCGCCGATGTCCAGGCTGCGGACCGCCTCGGCGAACAGGATGGCGAAGTCGCGACACGATCCCCTGCCGCGGTCCAGCGATTCGATCGGCGTCTGGGTACCTTCGCTTTCGCGCACCTCGTACTGCAGGGCTTCGGCCACGCCGTGGCTGATCGCCTTGAGCAATTCCAGCGTGTCGGGTGCAGGGCCCCGCACGAAGGACCGGGCCCATTTCTGCAGCCGGCCCATGGGGTCGAGGTATTGCTGGATCGCGAGGGCCCCCAGATCGGCGCGATCGTCGTTCGAATAGAAGAATGGAAACCGGTGGGCCGTGGGCGCGATATGGAAGATCGGCCAGGGGTTGCCTGTCAGCTTCAGTTCGAGCGTGCTTTCGATCCGCAAGGTATCGGTCATGCCGTTGAAAGCCGCGGTAGCGATGGCATTGCCCGAGACGTCGTGCGCCCACGTGATCGTCGCGTCGGGAGATACCGTCAGGTCGTGCGACAGCAGTTGCAGTTCACGGCTTTCCCTGGGACGCAGCATCAGCCGATGCGGATTCAGGCGGACCGCGCTGCGGTAGTGGTAGACCGTCGTGTGGCGGATGCGAATCGGGGTCACGGGGTGCGGGGTTGCGAGAGGAAGTCCAGAGTAACACTGTTGCCGGCAGCGTGTCGGAGTCGCCGCTGGCCGGCCACGGCCTCCTGACGAAGCAGAGCCCTTCCGCCAGCGGTGTCACGGCGATGCAGGGCCGGGCGCGGCTGAAACCTTGTCGCCAGCAAGGTGTCGTCCCGCGGTCGATACTGTTGCCCTGGAGGCGCGGGCCTCCGATCGAAAAGCGTCCCCATGACATTCAAGTTCCCGGTCCTGCTATCGGCGTTCCTGCTGGGTGCCTGTGCCGCTACGGCGCCGACGCCTTCCGCGACAGCTGCTGCGGATTCCGGTGGTCCGGACCTGGCGTGTCCGCTATCCAGCAATTGCGTGAGCACGCGTGGCAACGGCGATCTGCAGCCGTTGCTGTTTGCCGGCACGGCCGCACGGGCGATGGATATCCTGCGGGCCACAATCGCCACCTTCCCCGAGGCCAGCGTGGTTCGCGCCGAGCCGCTGGCGCTGGAGGTGATCTTCACCACGCCGGCGGGTTTCAAGGACCAGGTCGACCTGCGCATAGACCCCCAGGCGCAGCGTGTCGACTTCCGATCCCGCTCGATGTTCGGCTTGTTCGACTGGGGCAAGAACCGCTCCCGGATGCAGGAATTCAAGAGCCGTTTCGACCGTCAGGCCCGCCTGTGATCGCGCAGGATTCGACATGGCGCTCGAACCCGGTGCCCGGAGCCGAACCTCACTGCGCGTTGCCGAGCCGATGAACGGCCTTCCCGACTGGATCCGTGCGGCCCGCCAGCAGTGGCGCTGGCAAGGCCAGGTGCGCCCGCCGTTCGCCCCGGAACCAGGGCCGGGCCAGACCTCGGTCTGGGACTTTCCGCGCCCGCCGCGTCTGGTGTCGGACGCGCGCGAGGTGGTGGTGTGCTGGGGCGATCTCGAGGTGGCGCGCACGCGGCGCGCCGTCCTGGTGCTGGAGACCGCCCACCCGCCGAGCGTCTACCTGCCGTGGGCCGATGTGGCGCGGCATCTGCTGGAGCCGGCAACCGGCAGTTCCTTCTGCGAGTGGAAAGGGCCGGCGCAGTACTGGACCCTGGTACAGGCCGATCGCCGACTGCCCCGCGTTGCCTGGAGCTACCCGCAGCCGCTGGCCGGTGCCGAAGCACTGGCCGATTGCGTGTCGTTCTATCCGGCACCACTCGATTGCCGTGTCGACGGGGCCGCCGTGGCACCGCAGCCCGGCGGCTTTTATGGGGGATGGATCACGCCCGACCTGGTCGGGCCGTTCAAGGGCGAACCTGGCAGCGAGGCATGGTAGCGCGCGTCTGGAGGCCAGTGGCAGGCGAACGCCGATGGGCATGGAGGATCTTGGCGCAGGCGATGTTCACCGCGTGACCGTGAGCGCCACGCGCCCGGGGCCACGGCACATCGCCGGCAGCGGCATCAGCGCAGTGCCAGCCAGATCTCGTTGCGCCGCATGAACCACGGCGTGAAGGGCGGGTTGTAGCGCGCCAGAACCGGCTCGCCTTGCGTGGCAACGCCCTCTGCCTGCACGGCTGCCCGCAACTGCTCCAGGTGCTCGAGGTAGTTCGATTGCGACCAGGTGCCCGAATAGCGGATGACCGCCCAGCTGCCGGCGGGTACCTCGCGCAGTTGTACGCGCGGGTCGATGGGCTCGGGCGCTGTCGCCAGTGTCACCCCCTTGGGCAGAACGAACTGCACCCGCATGCCGCCGGCCGTGGCCGCCTGGGTGACCGGTGCGGTCATGTCCATGCGAATCGGGGCGGCGGTCTGCGTCACTGGCGCCGTCATCGCGAATGTCTTCTCTCCCTTGTTCTTGCCGAAGATGTAACCGGCCAGGATGGGAAAGGCCTTGTTGCCGGCTTCGTCGGCCGGGGTGTCCAGCACCACCTCGGCCACGACGTAGGGCGCATAGCGGCGCACCTCCACATTGTCGAATCTGCGGATGACCTCGTAATCCGGCTCTTCGATCGCGTGGCTGAGCAAAGGCATGGCGGCGAGTGTGATCAGGAAGAGGATTTGGCGCATCGGCTGGGTGGTTCCATCTGCAGACAAACCGGGCCCGTGCCCACGCTGAATGAGGTGTCACTGGCACCAGGATTCTTCGGTTGCCTGATAGCGTGCAAGTCTACGCCTGTCAGCCGGTGGCGGCATTCCTTCAGGGCCTGAGCAAGGAGCCGCGATGGCTGATTTTGGGTGCCGGTCACCGGCCGTTCGTGTGGGCCAGCAAACGATCCGTCGCTGCCCTTGTAGCGATTGAAATCAGCGCCGGATAGCAGTCGCCCACAGTCGTCCTGCTGGACGATACCGGCGAACGCTTGCGGGATGGCCAGTTGTCATATTGGTTGTCGTGTTCCGACCAGGTGCGGTCTGTCGTGAATGGCCGGTTTCTGGATGCCCAAACAGTTCAACCATTGACGGATAGTCCTCAGATGGTCAATGTTGAGTCGGCTCGGACATCAAGTGGGCACTCGCCCGCAACATCAAGTCGCAGAAATACTCTGCTGCAGGTGTCAGGGGCATCGCTGCCCGACGAACCATCACCATCGGAGGGGCTGGCATGAGCTCCTTGACCGGTATTTTCTGAACCAGGTTGCGCGTTGGCTCAAAAGTCGTCCATTGCCTTGGAACAATTGCTAAGGCATCCGTGTGGCTCAAGATGATCATCCCGGTCAGCGTCGAACTCATCTCGCCAACGACCACGGGTGCACGCAGGCCAAAACTCGCGAATAGATTCGCTACCTCGCCCTCCGGCTTGTCAGAGGTTGATGTGGCAAACCAGGGAGCATCCACAAGCTCGGCCAACGAGGTGGCGTTGGCGAGCGGATGCCCAACCCGGCCGACCACCAGACGCGTGTTTTCGAACAGAGGGGCAACAGCGAATTCACTGCCCAGTTTCCGGCCTGGAGCAAGTCCGGCATAGAGGTCAACGCGACCGTCTTTCAGGCTGGCCTCCACCGACGGAAACGCCCCCTCCACGATGGAAAGCTTGACCTTGGGATAGCGCCTTCGAAACCCCACCAAGACTTCGGGCAACAAGGCCATGTGCGCCACGACAGACAGGCAAACTGCGACGGACCCACTCTCCTCGCCTTGCAGCTGTTCGATCTCCTCACGCCCTTGTTTCAGCGACTGGGTAGCGACGGTCGCACGCATGAGGAATGCCCTGCCTGTGGCGGTCAACACGGCGCCTTTGGCCTGACGCTCGAACAAGACCGTACCGAGGTCCTTCTCCAGATCCCGAATGCTGCGGCTGATCGATGGCTGCGCCTTGCCCAGATGGCGCGCTGCCGCATGAAGACTACCCCGCTCAGCAACGGCCAGGAAATCCTGAAGTTGGTGAAGTTTCAATGCAATGGGATGCCTGATGGCTATCGCTAGAACGATTTTTTCATCTTACTACGACGGTCTTTGATCCATATCATCGCCCGAATTCAAGAGAGCCAGGGCGGCAATGTGATTCAAGGGACCTGGTTCTTCTTCTAATTTTTGTCTGTTTCGATACCGATTGCAGGAGAAAACGTGCCACTGATTCATGAGGCGCCGCGACACGCAGACGTGGCGAATTCCCGGCCGCACGGCCCGTTTTACAAATGAAACACCTCGCCACCGAGATCGCGATCGTGGGTGCGGGTCCGGCCGGAATGATGCTGGCCATCGAACTCGGGTGCAGAGACATCCCGTGCATCCTGATCGAAGAGGATCTGGCGCCGCCGAAAGTCCCCAAAGCCAACGCCACCTCTTCCAGAACGATGGAGCACTACCGGCGGCGCGGTTTTGCAGACCTGATCAGGAACTCAGCGCTTCCCGGCGACTATCCCCACGATGTCGCCTATTGCACGCGCCTGCTGGGGCGGGAACTGGCCCGGCTGCAGCTGCCTTGCGGAAACGACATCCAGTCCGGCGTGCACGGGGACTACGGCGACGAGAACTGGCCGACACCGGAGCTGCCCCACCGTGGTCAGCAGATGTTCATAGAACCGATTCTCCTAGACCAGGCTCGACGACATCCCAGTGTTCAAGTGATCGAAGGTGTGCGCGCAACGCAGGTTCGCGACCTGGAAACACAGGTCGAACTGGACGCCCAGGAGATCGCATCTGGTCAGGAATATCGGGTCAGGGCGAAGTACGTCGTCGGCTGCGACGCCGCGCGAAGCATCGTGCGCAAGGCCATGAACGTCGAATACCAGGGCCGCGGCCATGAGGACCGGAACTTCTTCGGTGGACAGATGATGACCATCTATTTCAGGGCCGATGCGCTGTATGCGCTCATGGGGCGCCATGGCATGCCCAAGGCATGGCAGTGGTGGATCTGCAATCCTGAGCGGCGCGGTGCGTTCGCGGCCATCAACGGGGTCGACACTTTCGCCTGTGCCATCCAGCTGGGCAATGGCCAAAACATCAACGACTTGGACATCGCTTCCACCCTGGCCACTTTGGCCGGTGAAGCCTTTGGTTTCGAACTGCTCGCGAAGGCACAGTGGACTGCCGGCTACACGCTGGTGGCCGATAGATTCAAGGTCGGTCGCCTTCTGCTGGCGGGCGACGCGGCGCATCTCTTCACCCCGGCTGCGGGCATGGGCTACAACACCAGCATCGATGACGTCGTCAATTTGGGCTGGAAGCTCGCGGCAGTCACACAAGGCTGGGCACCGCCAACGCTGCTCGATACCTATGAAATCGAGCGCCGCCCGATTGCCATTCGGAATACGTCGTTTGCTCGCGCCATGGCTGATTCCATGGGCAAGCTCGTCCCTCCCGCCGACATCGAGTCGTCGACCTCCTCTGGTGAAGAGGCGCGGGACATGTTCGGTGCCCGCTGCCTTGAACATATCCGCAAGGAATTCAACATCCCGGGCCTGCAGCTGGGCGTGCGATATGTCAGCGACGTGGTTGCAAAGCCCGTCGAGGCTGCCCCGCCGGATGAACCCAACCACTATGTCGCCACTGCCTATCCCGGAAGCCGGGCACCGCATGTCAGTGATGGCAATGGGGGCTCCATCTTTGACCATTTCGGACGTGACTTCACGCTGCTCTGTTTTGACATGGCAGATCGCGCCGATGGGACAGCGCTGGGCAGTGCCATCGGAATGCCGGTGACGGTCCTGCCTTGGAGTGACCCTGTGGCAAGGGAAATCTACGGTGCAGATCGGGTGCTCGTACGCCCTGACCACCATATCGCCTGGCGCGGCAGTTCGCAGGCAAACATCCAGGAAATCCTTTCCATGGCAGTTGCAGGAACCCTGGATCCCATCGATGCAATGGAACAAGGAACAGTCTGATGATCACCATTCAAGACATCGCATTTGTACGCTACCAGGCCACCGACCTGGGCAAGATGGAAAGCTTCCTCAGCGACTTCGGCATGCAGCGGTCTGCCATCACAGGCAACGCCCTGTACATGCGAGGTACCGGAGACAGCCACCATATCCATGTCACCCAGCTGGGCGACACGAACAAGGCATTGGGGTTTGGCTTGCGTGCAGGCAGTGCACAGGATCTGACGGAGTTCTCCGGGCGGATCGGTGCACCGGTGGAGGACAACCCGGAACCCGGGGGAGGCTGCCGTGTGCGATTCACGGATCCAGCCGGCTTTGTCGTGGATGTCATTCACGGTCAACAGCGTCTGCCGCTGTTGCCGACACGGCCCACCATCGCCAGGAACGACGCCAGCTCCCGCAACCGAGTCGGGCAACCGGTGCGTGTGCAGGTGCAGCCTTCCCACGTCGTTCGCATCGGTCATGTCCTGGGTGCTGCGGCTGACCTGAAGTCCACGTTGGCTTTCTACACGCAAAACCTCGGATTCCGGGTTTCAGACAGGTACTGGGGTGGCGTGGAGGAAAACACGGTCGCCGCCTTCTTGCACTGTGGTCTTGGGGAACGCTGGACCGACCACCATACCCTTGCATTTGTTCAGGCAGCGGATGGCGTCAGTCGCATGGACCATAGCGCTTTCGAGGTACTGGACTTCGACGATGTGTACCAGGGTGGGGCGCACTTGGAGAAATGCGGCTATACGCGGTCCTGGGGGATCGGTAGGCATGTGCAGGGCAGCCAGGTGTTTGACTATTGGCGCGATCCGTTTGACAACAAGATCGAGCACTGGACGGATGGCGATCTGGTCAATGACGACAGTCCGGTTGGCCACGCGCCCATTAGCCCGGACGGCCTTGCGCAGTGGGGTTCGCCCCTGACCCCCGAATTCTTCCGGTAGGTCTCGCAATGCGCAATCTCAAGGTCGTGCTTGCACGCCGGCCCGCTGGTGTGCCTGTCTCCAGTGACTTCCGCCTGGAAGAAGACGATGTGGGTTCGCCTGGCCTTGGTGAAGTGCTGGTGCAGAACCAGTTCGCGTCGGTGGACCCCGGTATGCGTGGCTGGATCAACGAGGCCCGCAACTACCGGGAACCCGTACCACTGGGAGCCGTCATGCCCGCCCATGCCGTGGGCAAAGTGCTGGAATCCGGTGACGAACGCTACAAGCCCGGTGACGTCGTGTTCGGGCTGTTCGGGTGGCAAACGTATGGCGTGGTCCGGTCGCAGGATGTGATCAGGGTCATTTCGGACCATGAACTTCCCTATTCGACCGCGCTTGGCGTGCTGGGGATCAACGGCATCACCGCCTATCTGGCTTTGACAGGCATCGGCAGGCCGCAGAGCGCCGAGACGGTGCTGGTGTCCTCTGCGGCCGGAAGCGTCGGCTCGATCGTCGGACAGATTGCCCGGATTCGGGGTTGCCGAACCATTGGCATCACCGGCGGGGCACAGAAGGTGTCCATGTGCCTGGACAGCTTCGGGTACGACGCGGCCATCGACTACAAGGCTGCCGGGGACTTGCATGACCGAATAGCCCAAAGCGCACCCGGCGGTGTCGACATCTACTTCGACAACACCTCAGGCGCCATCCAAGACGCCGCGATGAGCAACCTGAACATTGGTGCGCGTGTAGTGGTGTGCGGTACGGCGGCGATAAGCGAATGGGACCCGGTCCCCCTTGGCCCCCGTGTCGAGCGAGTCTTGTTGACGCGGCGCGCCACCATGACGGGCTTTCTGGTGACCGATCACGAACCCCAATTTGAAGACGCGATTGCGCAACTCAGCGCCTGGGTTCGGAGCGGTCAGATCCAGTACCGGGAGCATCTTCTCGATGGTCTGGCACGCGCTCCCGACGCCTTGCCAATGCTCTTCGCAGGTGCCAATACAGGCAAGCTGCTGATCCGAATTTGACCACGCCATCCCGGCGGCACTTTGTAAATTCCCACGGAAGCACACCATGAAAATCAAGCCCAATGCCATCGCAGGTCTATTGATCGCCGCTTGCGGCGCCATCGGCGTCACTCAGGCGCAGACTTCCAGCAACGCACCCATTCGCGTGACGTCTGCGTTTCCGCCAGGAAGCGGCCCGGACGTGGTGGTCCGGCTGATCGCCCAGAAGGTGGGCAGCAGCACGGGGGCACCCATGGTCGTCGAAGCCAAACCCGGAGGCGGCGGCATGGTTGCAGCCAACAGCATGTCCACCGTCAAGGCCAACGACCGCGAGCTCTTGTTCACCGAGATTGGCCAGCTGGTGATCAACAAGCTGACGCGCAAAGACTCGAACTTCGACCCCGACAAGGATTTGATTCCAGTTGCCACACTCGTTCGCACGCCATTCTTCATCGTGGTCGGAAATGCCGGGCGCTACAAGACCTATGGCGACCTGGTGAGTCATGCAAGCCAGAACCCAGGCAAGGTGACCTACGGCTCCAGCGGTGTCGGTACCCCGCTGCATCTGGGTGGCGCACAGTTGGAACTGGCTCTGAACACGAAGATGGTGCATGCACCCTATCGGGACTTTTCCCAGCTCAACCAGGACATCACGACCGGAGTTGTCGATTGGTCTTTTGGAACATTTGGGTCGTCCGGGGCCCTGGTCAAATCCGGCCACATGCGGTTCCTGGGCGTCGCGGCACCCACGCGCGCCAAGATCATGCCTGATGTTCCAACGATTGCGGAACTGGGCGGGCCGGCTGGGGTGGAGGTCAGCACCGTTCTGGCCCTTTTTGCGCCCAGGGGCAGTTCAGCGGAGGCCGCCCAGCAGCTCAATGCGCAGGTGAGTGCCGCGCTGAAAAGCCCCGAGGTTGCCGAACGCCTGTCGCAGATGGGCTATGAGCCTATACCCGAATCACCCAAGTATCTGGGCGAGTTCATGCGAAAGGAACAGGTTCGTTACGCAGACCTGATTCGCAAGGCCAATCTGAAGCTCGAGTGAGCCCCCAGCGCAAGCGCCCGAACCCAAGGGCGCTGCTGCATCCATCGGAGGCCCGACGGGCTTCCCGAAGACAGACCACACTATCCGGAGCACCCTCGATGAAACTCGTCACTTTCTCCCACCGCGGACGCGTTGCGATCGGCAAACTGACCAACCATCAGATTATCGACCTGCAAGCTACTGATGCAAGCCTGCCAACCACCATGCTGGCATTGCTGCAAGGCGGGCCCGCCATGATGGATCGGGTTCGCGTTCTAGAGCCCGAGCGCGCCGTGACGGTGCCTCTGGCCGATGTGCAACTGCTGGCACCCGTGCCCAACCCCGGCACCTACCTGGCCATCGGCATGAACTACAGCAAGCATGTGGCCGAAGCGGTCGGGGCGGGTTTCAAAATTCCCGACACCCAGGTGTGGTTCAACAAGCAGGTGACCTGCGTCAACGGCCCCTTTGGCGATGTGCACATGCCCACCGTGTCCGACAAGCTGGACTACGAGGTGGAACTGTGCGTGGTGATCGGCAAACGCTGCCGCAACGTGAAGGCCGAGAACGCCCGCTCGGTGGTTGCCGGCTACATGGTCTGCAATGACGTGACCGTGCGTGACTGGCAGATGCGCTCACCCACCATGACCATCGGCAAGTCATTCAACACCACCGGCCCGATCGGCCCGTGGATCGTGACCGATGACGATATTGCCGATCCGCATGACCTGACGGTTCGCATGTTCGTGAACGGTGAACTGCGCCAGGAAGAGTCCACCGGTGGCATGGTCTACAACATCTGGCAGCAGATCGAACACCTGTCCACCGCATTCACCCTGGAGCCGGGCGACCTCATCGCCACAGGCACACCTTCTGGTGTGGGTATCGCCATGAAGCCGCCGCGCTTCCTGAAGGTGGGTGACGTGATGCACGCAGAAATCACCGGCATCGGCCACATTGAAAACCGCGTCGTTGCCGACCCTGCCAGCGTCGTGGCATGAGCAGAAAAGTCATCATCACCTGCGCCATCACGGGGTCCATCCACACGCCCACGATGTCCCCGTACCTGCCCATCACGCCGGAGCAGATCGCCACCGAATCGATCGCCGCGGCCAAGGCAGGTGCAGCCATATTGCACCTGCATGTACGCAATGCGCAAGACGGCAGCCCGGCTTTTGAGCCGGCCATCTACCGACAAGCACTGGAACCCATCCACGCGGCGACGAATGCGGTGATCAACATCACCACAGGCGGGGCAGCCACCATGACCATGGATCAGCGACTGGAAGCGGCACTGGACATCGCGCCTGAAATGGCCTCTTGCAATATGGGCACCATGAACTTCGGCTTCTTTCCGGTAGCAGAGAAGATCAGCGAATGGAAGTATTCGTGGGAGCCCAAGTTTCTGGAGGGTTCGCGCAACGGCTTCTTCCGAAATACCTTCAGCGATATCGAGCAGCTGTTCGAACGGGTGGCCAGACCGTTGGGTACGCGCTTTGAGTTTGAATGCTACGACATTGGCCATCTCTACACACTGGCGCATTTCGTGAAGCGTGGCTATGTCGAGAAACCGTTCATCCAGTTTGTGCTGGGAGTGCTAGGAGGCATTGGCGCAGACCCGGAAAATCTGACGCACATGAAGCGTATCGCGGACAAGTTGTTCGGCAGCAGCTACCAATGGTCGGTGCTCGGTGCAGGTCGGCACCAGATGCCACTCGTGACCCAGGCGGCGTTGATGGGCGGCAATGTGCGCGTAGGCTTGGAAGACTCACTTTACTTGGGCAAGGGTGAACTGGCCACCAGCAATGCGGATCAGGTCAAGCTGATACGCAACATCCTCGAGTCCTTGGGTTTGGAGATTGCCACACCCGATGAGGCGCGTGCAATGTTGGGGTTGAAGGGCCAAGCAGCTGTGCAACTTTGAAAGCACTCGCGGCGGCTCCATTTACGCACAATGCAATCGCTTTATGAGCTGTCACCGACTGGGATTCACTATCCGCTTGCACGTATGCCGAGACACGACCCCTTCGTCGCTCATGTCAGTGGGTGAACGTCCGCTTTCGAGAGGCGTAAATCGCATGTGCTACTTCCGCTTTGGGCACGGACCCGATCAAGACGAACGTCAGCTGTATGGTAGCCCAACTCGACCGGCAGGTTTCTGGCAACGAGTTCAGGGGATTGGTTGGCCGGACCCGACCAATAGCGGGTGCTCACGGGTGTCAGCTTCGGGGCGTCAGAAAATTCTCTACTGTTGAGGATTCATAAAGCAGCCGCTCGGTTCGCGGCGTGTCGTCCGCATTGCCGACCTTGGCGGCGGGAAAGTCTAGGACAGCGTTGCAGCTAGAGTGGCCTATAAATATGCCTCCACAGTTTCGACGCCAGCGTGATCTAAAGTCCGACTGTCAATACGCGGTTTCGGATGATCGAAGAAAAGATGCCAATGATCATGACGTCGTGCTGGGTGAGGCCGAACAAGTTCTCCGAAAGCGTCATTGTGATCGCATGCTTTCCACAATTTGTGTCACGTTGTGCCGCATCATCTGCAGGTAGGTGGCGCCGGGCTGGTCGGGCTTGGAAAGCGCGTCTGCGTACAGGGTTCCACCCACCGTGGCACCTGCGTCCTTGCCGATTTGCGTGATCAGCCGCGTCTCGGACATGTTCTCCAGGAACACCGTATGCAATTTCTCGCGCTTCATCTGGCGGACCAGTTCGCCAATCTGTTTCGCGCTTGCGGCACTGTCGGTCGATACACCTTGTGCGGCCAGAACCGTAACCTGGTATCGGGCGGCAAAGTAGCCAAACGCGTCGTGCGAGGTGATCATCCTGCGTCGCGAAGCCGGGACTGCGGAGAATTGCGCGCCGATCCAGCTGTCGAGCTCCGTCAGTTCCCTCAGATACCCGTCGCGGTTGGCGCCATAGATGTCGGTTCCTGCAGGATCGATCTGGCTCAGTGCCGCAGCGATGTTGCGCACGTACTGCATGACATTGACCGGGTTCTGCCAGGCATGGGGGTCTGTATGGCCATGGTCATGGCCCTTTTTCGTGTTGCCATCTTCTTCCGCCATTACGCGCGGGCGTACACCTGCCGAGGCCACGACCGTCGGGCCCTTGAAGCCCGCGGATTTGGCGAGCTTCGCAGCCCAGGGCTCGAAGCCGAGGCCGTTGATGACCAGCATTCGGGAGCGCAATACCTCTTTCGCGTCCGCAGGACGGGGCTCGAAGACATGGGCGTCCTCGTCCGGTCCGACCAGTACGGCGACCGAAACCCGATCTCCACCCACGACCGACACCAGGTCTCCCAGAATGCTGAAGCTGGCAACGACCGGCAGCTTGTCGGCGGCCTGGGCTTGACCTGCCAGCAGCGCGAGGCCAACAAGCAGGCCCAGCAACATGCGGCGCAATTCAAAATGCAGGAAGGTGATTGGCATACGGGTTTCCTTTTGAACAGGGGATTGAATCCAGGACCGGCCCAGGCCTCAAGCGGCCTTGTGGCGCATGGGCAAGCAGCGCGCAAGCCATCCGGTGGGCGCGAACAACAGTGACAAGCCGTAGAGGACGCCGGCGCAACCGATGATGGTGGGTCCCGACGGTGCATCCAAGTGGTAGGACAGAAGCAGACCGGCCACACTGGCCAGCATGGCCTGCGCACTGGCGTTGACGAGCTGGGCAGGAAGCGTGTCGTGCCACAGGCGTGCCGATACTGCGGGGATCATCATCAGACCGACGGCCATCAGCGTTCCCAGTGTCTGGAATCCGGCAACCAGGTTGATGACCACCAGCATCAGGAATCCCTGCTGCCACAGCCAGCCGCGGCCTCTGGTTGCCGCCAAGAAAACCGGGTCGAAGCTCTCGATCACCAGTCCGCGATAACCGCCGACCAGCGCCAGCACGCTCAGGCTGGCAACGCCGGCCACCAGCAGCAGCCCCTGAGGGTCCACGCCCAGTGCGCTGCCAAACAGGATGTGCAGCAGGTCGAGCTGGGTGCCATGGCGGGAGATCAGGGTCACGCCCAGGGCCAGCGCCAGCAGGTAGATCGCGGCCAGGCTGGCATCCTCCTTGAGCTTGGTGAAGCGGCTCACCAGAGCGGCCAATGCAGCCACCACCATGCCGGCAACGACGCCGCCGATGGTCATGGCCGCCAGCGAAAGGCCCGATACCATGAAGCCGATCGCAACGCCGGGAAGCACCGCGTGGCTCAAGGCATCACCCAGCAGGCTCATGCGCCGCAGGGTCAGGAATACGCCCAGCGGCGCAGCGCCGAGCGACAGCGCCAGCGTGGCCACCAAGGCCCGGCGCATGAACGCGAACTCGGCAAACGGGCCCAGCAGCATGTCACTGATCAGCGCGCCCGTGACCATCAAGCCGCCACCCGTTTGGTGGGCTCGCTGTCGATCCGGCAAAGATCTGCGGATTCGTCCCAGGCCTCGGCCATGGTGCGCGCGCGGCGGAGCGCAGAATCGGTGAGCACGCTGGCGGTGGGCCCCCAGCCAATTAGTTCGCGTGCGATGAGCAGGGTGTCGGGAAAATGCGCACGCACCTGTTGGTCGTCGTGCAACACCGCAACGACCGTGCGCCGGCCCGTATGCCACTTTTGCACAAGCGCGATGAGCGCGGCGGTGGTTCTTCCGTCGATCGCATTGAACGGCTCGTCGAGCAGGACCAGATCGGCGTCCTGCACCATCATGCGGGCGAACAGTACCCGCTGCAGCTGACCGCTGGACAGTGAGCCGATAGCGCGTCTGTCGAAGCCCTCCAGGCCAACTTCGTGCAAGGCCTCCAGCGTGCGCTGTGCCATCTGCGGCGTGATGCCACCCCAGGCTGCGCTGGTGCCCCAAAAGCCCAGTTGAACGCAGTCGACGACGTCGATCGGGAAGCCGCGATCGATCTCGGCCAGTTGCGGCAGGTACGCGATGCGCTCGCGCGGCACAGACACCGAGAGGGCGCCGGCGCTGATCGGGATCAGGCCCATGATGCTCTTGAGCAGCGTGCTTTTGCCAGCGCCATTGGGCCCGACCACGGCCGTCATGGAGCCCGGCTCGAAGCTGCCGCTGATATGGTGCAGTGCAGGGTGCTGCCGGTAGCTCACCGTCAGGTTGTCCAGTGTCACCATGGCAGGCTGTCCATGCTGGCCCACAGCACCGCCAGCCACAACAGGCCCAGCGCTGGCAGGACGGCCAATACCCGCTGCCAGGCAGGCCAGGCTAGAAAGCTGCGCCGCTGGCGCCTGGGTTCTTGTTCAGCGGTGGGGTTCGCAGACGTAGCGGTGGCGGCTCGGCTCAGTGTGGATCTTGCGCGCATGGGTTAGTATTGCAACTGGATTGCGATAGAGTCTAACGCAACTTGATTGCATTAGATGCTGTATGCGTGAATTCTTTTCTTCACCCGTGAGTCGCTGGAAAACTGAACATGGCACCCCTGCCCGACGACCCGATCGATGCCTTGCTGACTGCGCACGGTCTGCGCCGCACGCAGGCCGCCAGGTTGGTATTGGGTTGGCTACTGGCCCATGCCGACACCAGCTACACCCATGCGCAACTGCAACTGGCCCTGCAGCACGAAACCGACCAGGGACTGGACCGGGTCACGCTCTACCGGTTGATCGACCGACTGACCCAGGTCGGTCTGCTGCTTTGCCGGGTGGATGTCCACCGGGTGCGGCGCTACCAAGCCATGCCTGCCAGTGTGCAAGCCACACCGCATTTCGAATGCCAGAGTTGTCATCGCGACAGTCCGCTTGCGGGTGCGCTCAAGACGAGTTCGCGCGACCTGGAAAAGGCCGCGCAAACGGCCATCGAAGCATTGAAGGCATTGGGCTATACCGATCTGAGCATGGATGTTGCCGTGCGCGGAATCTGTCGGGATTGCGCCGCAGACGAGGCGAGTCGCGCCGGCTAAGCGAGGTCCGGCAACCAGTCGGTGATCCAGAAGATCCTTGCTAACCTGGGGCTGGATACGCAACCGCCGCCCAAGGGCAGGGTCGGCCATCTGTCGCGCTATCTGCCAACGTCTCGGCGGCATCCGATAAACGCTATTCGTTACCTGACTAAGTCGCGCTTCAAGACGGCCGTCGAGTGTCCAACTAATGCAGTTAGATTGCAGGGAGGCGGGCATTCGCGACCGTCGGGCAACCCTGCATACCTGTATCAGGATTCTCCGCCGCCAATGTCAGCAATGTGATCTTGTCGAGATGAATTGAAGGGCTGCTTTACGGATCTCCGCCGCCAATGCAATTGGCAGCATCCGGTGCGTTCAATGGCCGCTATCGGGCTGGCATTTCGGCAATTTGAAGTTCGGTTTAGGGCACGAACCCGCCATCCCCGTTCGTCGGCTATTCAATTCACCAGCGATCGACAATTTGACAGCCGGAAAACGGTCATTCGCCGATGACGCGTCCTGGCCGGATGCATGTGCTCCCCGCTTTGATTTCATCGCCACATTGCTGACCGTCAATGCTGGCTTTCAACGTCTGCGATGGAGCCGTCAGATCGCGACGTTGACGGCTCTGGCCAGCCGTGTCCAGTCGCTCGGCTTCTGACATCGGCTGCATTCGCCTTGAAATCGGCCCGTGGCACTACCGACCTGACGCGACCTGATCCGGTCAGAACTTCATGTCGTATTCGATCGTCAGCGGCGCATGGTCGGAGAACTTCTCGTCCTTGTAGATCGACGCCCGCCGGGCAAGTGCCGCGGTGGCCGGCGTCGCCAGGTGGTAGTCCAGCCGCCATCCCACGTTCTTGGCATACGCCTGGCCGCGGTTGCTCCACCAGGTGTAGGCCGCATCGGTGGCGTCGGGATGCAGCTGGCGGTAGACGTCGACCATCTTCGCCTCGTCGAGGAACCGGGTCATCCAGGCCCGTTCCTCGGGCAGGAAGCCGGAATTCTTCTGGTTACTCTTCCAGTTCTTCAGGTCGATTTCCTTGTGTGCGATGTTGATGTCGCCACACAGGACCAGTTCGCGCTTCTTCTTGATCTTGGCCAGATAGGGATAGAACAGGTCCAGAAAGCGGTATTTGGCCAGCTGGCGCTCCTCGCCCGAGGAGCCGCTCGGGAAGTAGCAGCTGATCACGGAGAACTTGCGCGCCGGCGTGTCGAAGCGCAGTTCCACATAGCGGCCTTCGGCATCGAATTCCGGCGCACCGAATCCGATCACCACATCGCTGGGCTCCTTGCGGCTGTAGACCGCCACGCCGGAATAGCCCTTTTTCTCGGCAAAGTGGAAGTGGCCGGTGAGTCCGGCGAGCTGCTCGAACTTGCCGGCGATGTCACCCGCCTGCGCCTTGACCTCCTGTACGCAAATACAATCGGGTTTTGTCTTTGCCAGCCAGGGTTCGAGGCCCTTGCTGGTGGCGGAGCGGATGCCGTTGAGGTTCAGGCTGGTCAATGTGAACAAAGGAGACTCCATGTCGGAAGTTGTGGGCGCAGGCGAAAGCCCGCTGTTGCAGGTCGTGCCAGGGCACGACCCGCTGGCGCTGGAGTTCGTCCAGTTCGCGGTGCAGTCCGGCGTGTTGCGGTTTGGCGAGTTCAAGACCAAGGCCGGGCGGCTGAGCCCTTATTTCTTCAATGCCGGTCTGTTCGACGATGGCGCCAAGCTGGGCCTGCTGGCGCAATTCTATGCCCGCCGATTGCTGGCCAGCGGCATCGCGTTCGACATGGTGTTCGGCCCGGCCTACAAGGGCATCCCGCTGGGTGCGGCGCTGGCGATCGAGCTGGCGCGGCTCGGGCGCAACGTGCCGTTTGCCTACAACCGCAAGGAGGCCAAGGACCATGGCGAAGGTGGCACGCTGGTCGGCGCACCGCTCAAGGGCC
>Ga0116169_1000860_pt1 | contig 28531 bp, 32 predicted proteins | sample AD_UKC130_MetaG_FD_89796 | JGI IMG/M metagenome (GOLD analysis project Ga0116169, IMG submission 89796) | Active sludge microbial communities of municipal wastewater-treating anaerobic digesters from Canada - AD_UKC130_MetaG | ecosystem: Engineered > Bioreactor > Anaerobic > Digestate | place...
AGAGAGAATGCACGTCAGTTCCTAAAGGACAATCCTGAAATTGCCCAGGAGATAGAAAGACGTGTACGGCAGGAGCTGGTATCTCTCAAGCTGCCCTCAGCTGACGCGGATGAAATCCCGGATGACCTGGCTGATATAGAATAATGGTAAAACCCCGTAAAGGGGTTTTTACTGTTATCATAATTTAATGGATTCAGCGGCAATCAAACTTGACACTTATGTAAAAAAGATATAGAATAATTATAAATCGAATTTTCATAATTTGGTTTAACTATGGTGTAAAGACTAATAGACTATTACACTAAAACCGAGTTGGGTACTTTGCTCGGTTTATATTTTGCTAGCGAGCAAATTGAATAATTGAGGAGGTGTACCTTATTCCACTAGAACTACCATTACAATTACTAATTGTCCTGGTAGTAGCCATAGGAGGAATAGCCCTCGGATACTATTATCGAAAGCGGGTTGCAGAAGGCAAGATCTCAAGTGCAGAAGATGCCGCTAAGAGAATCGTAGAAGATGCTGAAAAGCAGGCCGAGGCGATCAAGCGTGAAACCCTGTTAGAGGCAAAAGAAGAGATTCACAAACTGCGAAGTGAAATTGAAAGAGAGAGCCGTGAAAGGCGCAGCGAATTTCAAAGGATCGAAAGAAGACTACAGCAAAAGGAAGAAAACCTGGATAAGAAATCCCAATCTTTGGATGCCCGTGAAGAGCTACTGAATAAGAAGCAAAAGGAAATACAGAAAAATCAGGAGCAGGTTGAAGCGTTATACAATCAACAGCTCAACGAACTGGAAAGAATATCAGGACTTACACGGGAGCAAGCCAAAGAGCAACTGCTTGATAGTGTAGAAAAGGAAATCAGGCATGAAGTAGCGGTAAGATACCGCGAAATAGAGGCTAAGTATAAAGAGGATGCTGAAAAGTACGCAAAAAATACAATTGCACTGGCAATACAAAAATTTGCTGCTGATCATGTTGCCGAGTCTACAGTATCTGTAGTTACTTTGCCTAATGATGAGATGAAAGGAAGAATCATAGGCCGGGAAGGAAGAAACATACGCACACTGGAGACTGCAACAGGTATAGATCTTATCATAGATGACACCCCTGAAGCAGTGATATTGTCAGGTTTTGATCCTATACGGCGTGAAATTGCCCGAATAGCACTCGAAAAACTTATAATTGATGGCAGAATCCATCCTGCTCGCATCGAAGAAATGGTTGAAAAGGCCAAGAAGGAAGTAGAAGCCCACATTAGGGAAGTTGGAGAGCAGGTTGTTTTCGATCTTGGTTTACATGGTGTCCATCCAGAGTTGATCAAATTGCTGGGCAGACTCAAGTATAGAACCAGCTACGGCCAGAATGTGTTGAACCATTCCATTGAAGTAGCTCACCTGGCAGGAATTATGGCAGCCGAGCTGGATGCCGATGTAAAGCTGGCCAAACGGGCAGGTCTGTTGCATGACATAGGAAAAGCAGTTGATCATGAAGTCGAAGGATCTCATACACAAATAGGTGCAGACCTGGCTAAAAGGTACCGTGAGAGCCCCGAGGTCGTACATGCTATAGCAGCCCATCATGGAGACATAGAGATCACTACAATAGAGGCTATTCTGGTGCAGGCGGCTGATGCAATTTCAGCAGCCAGACCCGGAGCCAGAAGAGAGACCTTGGAGGCTTATATAAAGAGGCTGGAAAAGCTTGAAGAAATCGCAAATTCCTTCGCAGGAGTTGAAAAATCTTATGCCATACAGGCAGGGCGTGAAATCAGAATCATGGTTAAACCTGATAAGGTTAGTGATGATGAGACTGTTCTAATGGCTAGAGAAATAGTTAAGACTGTAGAGAGAGAGCTTGACTATCCAGGACAAATCAGAATCAATGTCATCAGAGAAACAAGAGCTATTGATTATGCAAAGTAATAAGATGTGGAATACCACATCTTATTCTTTTTGGCAAAAAAAAAGAGGGATTTTAATTATAATGTAGAATATATCAATGCATAGTAAAGATGGGAGGTAGGCCAATGGAAGTATTAAAGGTATCAGCAAAATCAAATCCTAATTCAGTAGCCGGTGCGTTAGCAGGAGTCGTCAGAGAACGAGGCATGGCAGAAATGCAGGCTATTGGCGCCGGTGCCCTTAATCAAGCCATTAAAGCAATTGCGATTGCAAGAGGTTTTGTTGCTCCCAGCGGAATCGATTTAATTTGTATACCTGCTTTTGCGGATATTATGATCGAAGGGGAGGAAAGAACAGCTATAAAGCTGATCGTAGAGCCACGTTAAACCTGCTTACAGCAGGTTTTTTATCAACATCTGCGATGCAGGTAGATGATATTTGAGCAGTTGCTCGTGTATTCAAGGCGCTGCACTCTGGTGCCCTTTTGTATCGCCATCCCGCATCTCAGACAAATATAATTATCTGCATAGATTATATCTTCCTCAACGGAAACTTTGAGCCTGCCGTATTTACTCCAGCTTTTCCAGCCGGTTTTGCACAAAGGAGCCCGTTTAGCGTAATCAGCATATACCCACCTCAGGATCTTATGAAAGTGCAGCGGGTATTTGGTATATTTCACATACTGTGGAGGCAAGCCCAAGCTTAAAGCATAGTTTTGAAAAGTTTTTTCTATCATTGTCTGCAGGGGATCCCCTATTTTTGCACTTATGTAGCTTATTTTTTTTGTATCCAGGTATTTTTTAGCAACGTCAAACATATACCCGTTGCAGATCTGCAGTTCTTCATCATTCCTGAGATTCAGCTTGTCCAAAAGCATTAGCACTATTTTCCCTGCCATTTTTATATATTCCTTTGATTTAAAAATCTCACCCTGGTAATATTCCAGAGGAACAAACTCATAGGTGTATTCAAGGGTCTCTGTTCTGACAGCACCTATGCAGGTGCCCCCTATCAGGCTTCCGCTTCCTGAATCATCTATCTGGACCACTAAGTCCACCTCTTGGTTTCATTTTTTTATTTATTATTTGTGTTAACCTGTAAAACTATATTATAATAACTGTAATTCAATAAAGCAAAAAAGGAGCTGCATATGAGGTTTTTAGTTTCCAATGATGACGGCATTCAAGCTGAAGGAATCATTCAACTGGCTTCAAGCCTGAGCAGGCTGGGTGAGGTTACGGTCGTAGCACCGGATATGGAAAGAAGTGCTTCCAGTCATGCTATAACAATCCATCTGCCTTTGCGTGTCCGGGAAGTAAAGCTGCCCGGTCTTGATATCAAGGCTTATGCTGTAAGCGGCACCCCTGCAGATTGTGTCAAGATCGGTATAGACATGTTGCTCAAAGATAAGCCTGATTTTGTTTTTACAGGTATAAACAGGGGTGCCAACTTAGGGACTGATGTCCTGTATTCAGGCACGGTTTCAGCAGCCATAGAGGGTTGCATCATGGGTGTCAAGGCTGTAGCTTTGTCGCTCTTATATGGTGATAATATGGATTATACTTATGCCGGAAAAGTAGCATACAAACTAGCGAAAGCACTTATGCAGCATGATTTGAAATCCAATTTCCTGCTAAACGTGAACGTCCCAAATGCATCTGAAAATGACATAAAGGGGTTTAGGGTCACCCATTTGGGCACACGGAGGTATACCAAAAATTATGAAATGAGAAAAGATCCCAGGGGTGATACCTATTTTTGGCTGGCAGGTGAGCTGAACGATGAACTGACGGATTTAGGCTCAGATATCGAAGTTACAAGCAACAACTATATATCGATCACGCCATTGCATTTTGACTTGACCAGCTATTCGATGATGGATGAGCTTAAGCAGCTGAAGCTGGAAATCTGAGCGGAGGCGACAGTCTACTTGACCCTTGCATTGTTAGCGCTTTGTGATAAAATTATTATTAAATGTAAGCAAGGGAGTGCACATATGGAGAAGCTGGATTTGATCAAGCGTATAGACGACGGATACAAAAGGATGAGCAAGGGCCAGAAGCTTATTGCAGAATATATTTTGAACAATTATGACAAGGCAGCTTTTATGACTGCATCACGACTTGGCGCAACCGTAGGAGTCAGTGAATCGACTGTAGTAAGATTTGCAAACATGCTCGATTATGACGGATATCCAAGCTTACAAAGTGCACTTCAGGAGCTGGTTCGTAACAAGCTGACCACTGTTCAGCGTCTCGAAATGACCTCGGAGCTGGATAAGACTACGGTACTAAAGAATGTCCTCAAGGCCGATATGAATAACATACGGCATACGATAAATGAAATCAACAACGATGTTTTTGATGAGGTTGTCAATAGAATGCTGGCTGCAGATAATATATATATACTGGGATTGAGAAGTGCCGCTCCGCTTGCCCAGTTCATGGGGTATTATCTAAATTTTGTAATGGACAATGTCCGGATGATCACATCCGGGACAAGCGATATATTTGAGCAGCTTATCCATATAAAAGGCGGAGACCTGATCATAGGTATAAGCTTTCCGAGATACGCAAGCCGCACAGTAGATGCTATAAAGTTTTCCAAGGAGCGCGGCGCAACCACGGTCGCTCTTACTGACAGTCCGGTCTCACCGTTAACTAACTATGCTGATTTTACCCTCATGGCCAAAAGCGATATGGCTTCATTCGTAGACTCCCTGGTTGCACCATTAAGCCTTATAAATGCCTTGATCGTGGCAATAGGTATGTTCAAGGAAACTAAGATACTCAGCAAGTTCAATGAGCTTGAAAAGATATGGGAAGAGTATAACGTATATACCGGTAAAAATAATAGTTAGAACTGCAGCCTTAGGCTGCTTTTTGTTTACGGAGGTATTATGAGGATTTACATAACCCGCCATGGTGAATCAGAATGGAACGTATCTAAAAGAATACAAGGTGCGCAGAATACCAGACTTACAGATAAGGGCATACGGCAGGCTCGGGCTTTAGCATCAAGGCTGCAAACGGAGGGAATATCACGGATAATAGCAAGTGATCTGGATAGAGCCTACGATACAGCGGTCATAGTAGGACAAACCCTTGGGATTGTTCCTGACAAGTCTGAAGCCCTTCGTGAGATTTGCCTGGGTGTCTGGGAAGGGTTGACCAGAGATGATGTTGAAAAGCTTTATCCTGGCCAACTTAAGTTCTGGTACAGCGATTGCTTCTTTTCCCCGGACTCCGGCGAGTCGATAACGGAAGTGAGAAAAAGAGTAAGTGCATTTATAGGCCGACTTATTAATACAGAGGAGAACAATGAACGGATACTCCTCGTTACCCATGCTATAACAGCTAAAATCCTGATAACAGAACTGTTGAAAATGCCTGTAGAATTTATATGGTGCTTCAGGCTGGATAATACCGGTATCAGCATTATAGATGTTGATGGACCCAGGAGGACCGTCAGCTGCTTAAATGACAGCTGCCATATAGCTAAATGAGAGACAGGCACCTGGATAGCGCATTTTTATTGTGGAGAAAATATGCCTGATTGCAATATCACTGATCTTAATGCATGATAGCCGATTTCTAAAATACTTGTATTATTATATATGCTGTCATATAATCTGTATAGTTATAAACAAGAGGATAAGGAAAGAGGGCATCCCATGCAGGCGCCAGGAAGCAAAGATATTTCCAGAGTGGCCTTGCTCATGGCTTTGAGTAAGAACCGTGATGAAGAAAGCAAAATAAAAGAAGAAATGCGGCAGATAAATATCAGTACAGCAGCAGTCGATTATGGTGGTGAGTTCATTTCTTCTGTAACCAAGATAATCGAAAGAACAGTCGTCGCCTCAAAAAGGGAAGGGATAATAAGCGATACCCATGCCGAAGAGGGGGCAGTAGCAGGAGCCACGCGGGAGGCAATAGCCCAGATCATGCCTAAGGCTATTGGGCTTAATGTCGGCGGAAAGATCGGTATAGCGAGGTTTGGGGATCATATTTGTGTGGCCATTTTCTTTGAGATCGGCATGTTACATCTGAACGAAGTATCTGTTGGCCTGGGTCACAGGGCTATATAGGGAGTGTGTGTTGCAATTGAATTTCTACGCAGTCAGAGGAGCAATCACAATAGATAAGGATGAAAAGGATACAGTACTGGCTAAAACCAAACAACTGCTGAAAGAGATTATCAAGCAGAACAAGCTAAGCCATGACAATATTATAAGCATCATCTTCACTGCTACCAAAGATATAAGGTCCGTATATCCGGCTGTAGCTGCAAGGGAAATAGGCATGACTAACACCCCTTTGATATGTTGCCAGGAAATGGATGTTGAAGGCAGTCTTGCTATGTGTATAAGAGTAATGATGAATATTCAGTCTGATGAGCCGTTCAAACCCAAACACGTTTATCTCGAAGGAGCTGTGAGCCTGCGCCCAGATCTGACAGCTAAGTATACGATAGCCATAGATGGACCGGCAGGAGCTGGTAAAAGCACTATAGCCAAGCTTCTGGCAAAAAAGCTCAACATTATGTATCTAGATACAGGCGCTATGTACAGAGCATTTGCTTTGAAGGTCCTTGAAGCCGGTTTGGACCCGGAGGTCAAAACTGACGTAGAAAAGGTAGTTGACCAGACCGAGATCAGCATAGAATATGAAAATGGGACACAAAGAGTTTACCTTGATAAAAGAGATGTAACGGATGAAATCAGATCCGAGCAGGTATCAAAGGCTGCATCGGCTGTTGCTGTCATCCCGGAGGTGAGGAAAAAGCTCGTACAATTGCAGCGTAGGATAGCAGCAACGAATAATTTGGTGATGGATGGCAGAGATATTGGCACGTACGTTCTACCTGATGCAGACCTGAAGATTTTTTTGACTGCTTCCGCTGAAGAGCGAGCCAGACGAAGATGGTCAGAGTTAAGATCCAGAGGGCTTGAGGTCGATTTTGAATCCGTTCTGTCGGATATCATCAAGAGGGATCACAATGACAGCAATAGAGAGTTTGCTCCATTGAAAAAGGCTGATGACGCAGTCTTGATCGACACGACCGATAAGTCTATACAGGAAGTGGTCGAGCAAATTGAAAGTCTCGTAGATTTCAGGAGGTAATTAGGCTTGCTTTATTACATATTGAAGGTGATCGCAGTACCTATATTTTCTCTCTTGTTTCTACCCAAGATCAAAGGCAGGGAAAATATACCAAAGACAGGAAGCGTCATAGTATACTCAAATCATACCTCATTCCTGGACCCTATCATACTTGGATGCTTTCTACCCAGGAAAGTTTACTTTATGGCCAAAAAGGAGCTTTTCAGGTATCGTCTTTTCGGAGCGTTTTTGAATAAGCTGGGGGCATTCCCTGTGAACAGGGGAAAGGCTGATATCTCTGCTATCAAGCAAGCTCTGCAGATACTTAAAAAGGGGAAGGTATTTGGAATCTTCCCTGAAGGAACAAGAAACAAGACCGGGGACTTGAAAAGCTTTGCCCATGGAGTTGCGTCGATAGCACATCATTCAAAGGCAGTTACGGTCCCGGTGGCAATCACGGGCGGGTACAGACTTTTCAAACCTATCAGGATCATAATAGGCAAACCTGTTGATTTCAATAACTTTTATGACAGAAAATCCAGTACGGAAGTGCTTGAGAAGATGTCGGAAAAAATGTCCAGAGAACTGCTTGAGATTTTATCAAGCTGATTGGTTGGTTATCATTTAATATTAAAAAAGAAGGATTTGGTCATATTATATCGAAAAAATACAAGAATAAAGCTATCCGATATTTGCCCTAAAATCAAACAGTTTAAAGGGGGTTGCTGTTGAAATAGATATAGGGGTAGTAAGCGGGCAATAGGATAGGAAAAAATATGCAGCAAAAATTATATTTTCTATGTATTAATTAGGAGGTATTCAACTCAATGGAAGACATTAAGGATACTCTGCTAGAGGAAGAAGTGCAGGAGACCGAAGCAAAAAAAGAAGATTCCGCAGCAACAGGGACAGCAGCCAGCGAAGCAGTAAATGATGAAGAGCTTACGATGAAGGATTTCGAAGTGGAGAAGCTCTGGGATGGGAAAAGGATCACAGGAGAGATTCTGGAGGTTGCAGATGACCGCCTGACAGTAAATATCCGCTATAAATCCGACGGTATTGTGCCAATCGAAGAAGTGTTTATCGAACCAGGCCTTAGGCTTGGGGATATATTCAAGGCAGGAGACAAGATTGAGGTAGAAGTGCTGAAAGTCAGAGACGACGAAGGCAATGTGCTTTTATCACATAGAAAAGTAGCGAAGGAACGGGTTTGGAAGGATATCGAACAGGCATATAAGGCCCAGACAGAGGTTATAGGTGTTGGAAAAGAGGTGATCAAGGGAGGTATCCTGGCAGATGTGAATGGGGTACAAGCTTTTGTTCCGGCTTCGCAGCTTTCCACTCACTATGTGGACAACCTAAATGCTTTTATAAATCAAAACCTAAGGCTTAAAATACTGGAAGTCGACAAAAAACGGAACAGAATAGTCGCTTCACAGAGAGTGGTGCTTGAAGCCGAGGAAGAAGAAAGGCGCAGACAGGTCTGGGATAATATACAGGAAGGCCAGAAAGTCAAAGGAGAAGTCAAGCGCTTGACAAAGTTCGGAGCATTTGTTGATCTTGGCGGTGTAGATGGACTAATTCATATTTCGGACCTTTCATGGGGCCATATCAAAAATCCCGGACAAGTAGTACAGGAAGGGCAACAGGTTGAAGCAGTGGTGCTTTCTGTAGATAAAGAAAATAACAGGATCTCTCTTGGCTATAAACAGACCATACCTCATCCGTGGGAAGATATCGATCAAAAGTACCCTGTTGGCAGCATCGTTGAAGGCAAGGTCGTGCGCTTGACTGACTTTGGTGCTTTCGTAGAATTAGAGCCAGGAGTGGATGGCTTGGTCCATATTTCACAGATATCTTCCGAAAGAGTGAACAAGGTAAGTGATGTGCTGAAAACCGGAGATATAGTAAAGGCAAAGGTAATGGAAGTAAAGCCGAAGGAGCAAAGGATAAGCCTAAGCATAAGAGAAGCCCTTGCTGAAGAAAAACCGGTTGAGCAAGCGGAAGAACAGGAGCAAGAGGTCGAGCAAATGACTGTATCATTGGGTGAATTCTTTCCCGACCAAGGCAATGAATAAGCAAAATGTATGAAAAAACCGAAGTAATTGCTTCGGTTTTTTGCTTATAAAATAAAAATCAATGGTTATAATATAAACGACCTCACAAAATACATTGAGACCCCCTTTACAATAGCCGTGTTCAACACGGCTTTTTTTTTTGAACTTCTTATGCTAAACTAAAATAACCACAAGTCGTTGGCATTACGGGGGTAAATGATGGACTGGACATATGAGGACTTTAAAGATGCTGTTTTGAAGCTTACAGGCATAGACCTGTCATCTTATAAGGAACGCCAGATGAAACGCAGGATAGACTCGTTCATATCAAGAAATGGCTACAGTTCATATCAGGATTACTTCAGAGCCTTGAGCTCTGATGCAATGAAGCAAACTAATTTTATAGATTACATCACCATAAATGTATCAGAGTTTTTTCGAAACCCCGACCAATGGGAGATTCTCGATAAGCAGATCCTGCCCTCATTGCTGCAAAAATACAGAGATCTGAAAATCTGGTGTGCAGCCTGTTCGACCGGAGAGGAGCCTTATTCACTTGCCATGCTTCTCAGCAGATATCTGCCTATAAGCAATATAAAAATCCTGGCAACCGATATAGATGCCAATGCGCTGGAGAAGGCAAAAAAAGGTATATACAACCGGAAAAATGCCAGCAATGTACCGGAGGAGTATTTAAACAGGTTCTTCAATGAAGAAAATGGAAGTCTGATAATACAAGAACGGATACGTAAATGTGTCGAGTTCAGAGAACATAACCTGCTGAGAGACCCTTATCCCAAACAGTGCCATCTTATTCTGTGCAGAAATGTGATGATATACCTGACAGAAGAAGCAAAATCTAATCTCTATAAAGCATTCTACAACTCATTGCATCCGGATGGGGTATTATTTGTGGGCAGCACTGAGCAGATTATTTTGCCACAGACATACAGACTTGAACCCGTTGCAGCTTTTTTCTACAAAAGGCTGGAAGAGCACAGGCAAATGTAACAGGCATACTGAGCAAATGCCTGTTTTTTTAATTCATAAATCAGAATTTTTTATAGTGCTGATGAGATACTAAATAGAGGATACGATGTCGCAAAGGGTGAGATAAGTGTCAAAAATAAAAAAGCTTACCTCTGTGCAGCAGGATTACGTAAATATGGCTAAAGCCTTAGAGCCAAAGCGTTCGGTAGCAAAAAACGTGCTCACTGCTTTTATAGTGGGTGGCCTTATCTGCATGCTCGGCCAGATCCTGCAGTCTATCTTCATTGACTACTTTGGCTTTGAGGAATCTCAGGCCGGAAGTCCTACTGCTGCAGTGCTTATAATTATATCTGCTTTGCTTACAGGTTTAGGTATCTATGATCATATAGCTCAAAGGGCTGGAGCAGGGACAGCCGTACCGATAACAGGGTTTGCCAACAGTATTGCATCAGCGGCCATTGAGCACAGAAGTGAAGGATATGTGCTGGGCGTAGGAGCGAACATGTTCAAAGTCGCAGGCTCTGTCATAGTCTTTGGAGTTTTTTCAGCGTTTGTAGTTGCTATTATAAAAATACTCATAGTAGGCGTGGGGGGATTATAATTGCTGAAAGGTAGACAATCCTGGCAATTTGACACAAACCCTGTTATTGTTTCTGCTGCTACGGTTGGCGGCCCATTTGAAGGCAAGGGCCCCTTGGCAGAGGATTTTGATGTGATATTTGATGATATCTGGCTGGGGCAGGATAGCTTTGAGAAAGCTGAGCAAAAGCTGCTGGAGAATGCATGCAACATAGCTATGGATAAGGCAGGTTTGAAGCCTGAAGACATTACTTTCTTCTTATCCGGAGATTTGATGAATCAGATAATTAGCAGCAGCTTTACTGCCAGAAGGTTAGGGATACCGTATATGGGACTGTTTGGAGCATGCTCATCCTCCATGGAGGGCTTGGCTCTGGCTTGCAAGCTTCTGGACAACAGTGGTGCAAGGTATGTCCTGGCAGCAACTTCAAGCCACAATGCAGCATCAGAGAAGCAATACAGGTATCCTACGGAATACGGAGCCCAAAAGCCGCCTACTGCCCAATGGACAGTGACTGGTGCAGGAGCAGTGATAATAGGGAAAGATGGGCCAGGACCTGTGATCACCGGAACCACTATCGGCAGGGTTGTCGATATGGGTGTATCAGATCCTTTCAACATGGGAGCAGCAATGGCCCCTGCCGCAGTGGATACCATCGAAAACCATTTCAATGATTTCGGCATAGATTCAGACTATTATGACCTTATTGCAACGGGCGACCTTGGCTTTACCGGATATACGATTGCCAAGGAATTGTTCAAGAAAAAGGGCATAAAAATCGCTGAGAACGTCTATACCGATTGCGGCATCCTGATATATGGTCAGAATCCCGTGGTGTTCTCAGGAGGAAGCGGATGTGGGTGCTCAGCAACAGTAACATACGGTCACTTATTGAACAGGATGAAAAAGGGAGAAATCAGAAGAATGTTGATTGTTGCTACAGGTGCTTTGCTTTCCCCTATGTCTTATCAGCAGAAAGAGACTATTCCTTGTATAGCGCATGCTGTATCATTTGAAATGAGTTGATGGAGGGTGTTATGGAAAAACTAATATGGGCATTTCTGGTTGGAGGATCGATCTGTGCAATCGGGCAAGTAATGATGGATGTTTTCAGAATGACACCTGCTCACACTATGACTACACTGGTAGTGGCAGGAGCAGTACTGGGCGGCTTAGGGCTCTATGAGCCATTGATAGAGTTTGCCGGCGCAGGGGCAACCATACCGATAAGCAGCTTTGGCAACTCACTGCTCAAAGGGGCACTGAGCGAGGCCAAGCGAAATGGGATCATAGGTGTCTTGACGGGGATTTTCGAGATAACCAGTGCCGGCATTTCAGCAGCAATCATTTTTGGATTTATAGCTTCACTGATATTCAAACCCAAAGGGTAGAGCCAACCCTTGTGGCTTACTTTAACATAGCAAAGCACCTGTCAAGCCTGAAAGAAATGTTTTCCGTTTGTTGTAAGGGAAGAGGGCATGCCTGGATAGATAGACAGTTTCAGCTATTACTGATTTACAAGGTATCACTTCACATTTCTTGAGCAAGTCTTATGCTTTAGATGTCTGAATCAGTATTGCCGCATATTTAATAAGGCTTTACTTCATCTCTGCTCATATATAATCATATAAGCCTCTATAAAAATAAAAACTCAATAAGCACATGCATACAATCTGCACTGGCATAATTGAGTCTGATGGTGGTGGAGGAGGATGGATTTGAACCATCGAAAGCTGAGCTAACAGATTTACAGTCTGCCCCCTTTGGCCACTTGGGTACTCCTCCATGTTAAATGTTAGATGCTTTATATCGAAGATGGTGCCTCGGGGCGGAATCGAACCACCGACACGTGGATTTTCAGTCCACTGCTCTACCAACTGAGCTACCGAGGCTTGATGGTGGGCCTTCAGGGACTCGAACCCCGGACCAACCGGTTATGAGCCGGTTGCTCTAACCAACTGAGCTAAAGGCCCTTGATAGTATAAGACGCCAACAGAAGCCTGACGAATGTAAGGGTGACCTGATGGTCGGGGTGACAGGATTCGAACCTGCGGCCCCCTGGTCCCAAACCAGGTGCGCTACCAAACTGCGCTACACCCCGTTGATTCACGCGACGAATTATAATATACAATATTTATTTGAGTCTGTCAACGGTTAAAATGACCTAAACAACGATGATCATCCTTTCATGTATCCATAGCCACGAATTATTACGATTAATGTAAGATAGTAGTGCAAATACCTTTATTATATATTCCTTTATGATATAATTTAATAAACGATTTCACATAAGGGGGATTACATATGGATATTCAGAAGAACTGGATTGAAGAAGAAAAAAGCTGGTATGTAACACTATCAGGTGAAGTTGATATTTATAATGCGCCACAACTCAAGGAAACTCTGCTTGCAGTCATCGATCTGAACGAGGGTAATATGATAATAGACTGCAAGGATCTGGCATATATTGACAGCACTGGCCTGGGGGTCCTCATCAGCCTGCTGAAACGAGTCAAAGAATATGATGGCAGCATAACCATAACTGAGTTGAAGCCTTACATAGGGAAGATATTCACCATTACAGGTTTAGACAAAGTATTTAACATTCAGACCCAGAGGTGATAGTCAATGGATAGGATCAGTTTAACTATGCCGGCGAAACCCGAATACGTTTCTACTGCGAGACTTACTACATCAGCCCTGGCTAGCAGGCTGGGATTTAATGTGGACGACATAGAAGACCTTAAGGTTGCTGTATCAGAATCGATCATATATCTTATCAACCAATTCGTTGAACCTGGAAATGTCAATATAGATTATCATATAGAAGATGAGAACCAGATCATAATTTCGATTGGGGTAGAGCATACCGGATCGGCAGTGAAAAAAGAGAACATCGCAGGTAATGAGCTGGGAATATATATTATTGAATCTGTATCGGATAAACTGATCAAGAACATCAACAAGGATATCATATGTGGGTTCACCATATATAAATCCTGCGGAGGTAGTACCTAATGAGTGAGATACATGACCTGTCAATAACGACAACTCAAGAGGATGAGCTGCTGGCTGAGTATTGCAGGACCAGGAACGTGAACCTGCGCAATGAGTTGGTCAAAAGGTATTTATACATTGCCGAGATTTTGGCAAAAAAGTTCACCAACCGTGGAGTGGATTACGAAGACCTTTTTCAAGTTGCTTCACTGGCCCTAATCAAAGCACTGGAACGATACGATATAAGCAAAGGGTTCAAATTCTCAAGCTTTGCAACGCCGACTATAGTGGGAGAAATAAAAAACTATTTCCGCGATAAAAGCAGAATCATTCGACTGCCTCGGAAAAACAGTGAATATATTAAGAAGTTGGAGAATGCCAAGGCCCATCTGTCAAATATGCTCAGCAGGCCTCCCAAGACCCATGAGCTTGCACAGTATCTGGGCATTTCCGATGAAGAGGTCCTTGAGCTTATGGAGTCCAACTATTCAACCAAAACTGCGTCTTTGGACTATTATATAGACAGTGAAGGTGAGACTGAGCTGATGTCTGTGATAGGAACTGAAGAGAAGGATTATAGCCTTATTGAAGACAGGGACTTCATTGCACGGGTTTTTCAGCAACTGAATGAAAGGGAAAGGAAGGTTATCTACGACAGGTATTATAAAGGTAAAAGTCAGCGGGAAATATCAGAGGATATGGGAGTATCCCAGATGTATATTTCAAGGATGGAAAGAAAAATACTGGACCGCTTCCGAAGGTATATCAAGAAGGATATTTAAGCGCCATTATAGTTGTTTGAGAACTGAGCCCTAAGGGTAAATATGAATCGATTATCACCAGTATTTAGTAAATGGGAGGCAACCTTGGTGACTGTTCGATATTGTAAAACAATTACGGGATGTGAGCATCAGACTATACGTAAAACGATTAGCGAAATGATGGCCTGTATAAAAGAATGTACAGAGCTTGATAAGGAAAATGAATATGAGTTTTGCCTTATTCTTAATGAACTTATAGCCAATGGCACTATCCACGGCAATAAGGGCTTGTGTACCAAATCCATAACAGCCAAGATAGAATCAGTGGACAACAATGTTATCCGCATTACGATAAAGGATGAAGGAGCAGGGTTTAACTATAAAGAAATCTTCAGAGCAATATGTCAGAAGAAATGTGATTGTTACTCAGAAAGAGGAAGAGGTCTGAGGCTGATCAAAGCATTCTGTGATGAAATATCGTTTAACGATATAGGGAATGAGGTCAGTATTCTAAAGTCAGTAAACAAGCCTGAATAAAGGTTTTTAAGGAAACTTTTTATCATTACAGCAGGATTTTAAGTCAGAACATAGAAATATACTATAAAGAATCGGGAAGGAATTTGCCTATGGCAGCATTGTTGGTCATCGGGAGACGCAAAGTGAAATTCAGATTCATTGTTTTTCTTGCACTGCTGATAAGTGGAGCTGTATTTCTGTACTCCTCGATCAGGCCAACATATGTTTATTCGACTGTCACCAACAGTAATTTTCAAGTTGAGGATAGTTGTCCCTCAATAATAATTCGGAGCGAGACACCATACAATGCACCGGGTTATGGCAAGGTAGTTTTTCTTGCCGCTGACGGCGATCTGGTCAACAATAGCCAGCTTGTTGCAATCCTGTACAAGGAAAGCTACAATGAGGAAACCGTCAACCAGTTGTATCTAATACAGGAGAAGATAATAAGATATCAGCAGAAGCGACTGTTGGATGAAGTATTGAAGGCAGATATAACCAGGATCGACAATGAGCTGGACAAGCTAGTAAGCGAAATACGACTATTGGCTTCAGAGCGCAAGCTAGAGCAGTTGTCGAAAAAGGAAATCCAGTTGCGCGATGTGCTGGATAAGAAGCACAAGTTACTTGATATGCAGACCGAGCCGGATTCATATCTAGCCAGGCTATATGAAGAAGAATCAGCCTTATTGGCAAAGATCCAGGAATGGGTCGTAGAAATTTACGCTCCTCAAACAGGTATCATCAGCTTTATTACAGACGGATTGGAAAACATACTTGACATAGATTCGTTGGACAAGCTAACGCTCCATGACTTCAACAACATACTCAAGCAAGACACCGGATATGTACAGCATGGAAATGCAGAAGCAGAAAAACCGTTGTTTAGGATCATCGACCAGCACAACAAATGGTATGCTGTTATTGAAAAACCAAAAACAGAATGCTACTACAGAAAAGGCGAACAGGTAGACATTCGATTTGATGAAGGCAGCATCGTCAATGCCAGCGTTTACAAAATCATATATGATCAGGACAGAGCTTTGATAGCCCTTGAAGCTGGTGCAGGCTTCGAACATATTAGCAGTAAACGCACTGCATCATTGAAAATCACAAGAAGCGTAGAGGGTTTAACTGTACCGGAAAGAGCTCTTGAGACCAAAAATGGAGAGACCGGGGTATATCTTGTGAAAGACAGCAAAGCATTTTTTGTACCAGTCAGGGTTTTGGCTGTGACCAACGGTTACGCGATTGTTGAATCAACACCGGACAGCGAACCATTAAATTTGCACGATAAGGTAAGAGTTCTTAAATAAGCCGGGTGAGCAGCATGGATATAGCTGATAATCTAAATGAGATAAACATAAGGATCAAAAATGCTCTTAATGCAGCCGGACGCAGCGAGGATGACATAGTTCTCATCGGGGTTACCAAATATGCCAAAGCAGCAGAGATCGAAGCAGCGGTTAATGCAGGCCTGATCCATCTGGGTGAAAACAGGGTACAGGATTTCCTTAAAAAATATGAAGCTATTGACAACAGCAGAATAAAGTGGCATTTTATAGGAAAGCTACAGCGCAACAAGGTCAAGTACATCATCAACAAGGTTTCCTTGATTCATTCATTGGATAACCTGCCCTTAGCCAGAGAGATCAACAGACATGCCTTGGCATCAAATATAATAATGCCGGTACTAGTTCAGGTAAACATAGCGAATGAGGTTACAAAATCCGGTCTGCCGATCGAAGAGGTGCTGCCGTTCATAGAGACCCTTTACAGTTTAAAAAATATCCAGGTCAAGGGCCTTATGACGATAGCTCCCTTAGTCGATGACCCTGAAGATGCCAAACCCTGCTTTCGCGCTATGAAACAGCTCTTTAATGAGCTTAAGAGCTACAATTACCCTCACACAGATATAAAGTATCTGTCCATGGGAATGACGAACGATTTTGAGGTAGCAATATCAGAAGGGTCCAATATGATACGTATTGGCAGAGGCATATTTACATCCAAGTAAAAGGAGGATCACTAATGTCAGGAAAAGTAATGAGCAAGTTTTTAAACTTCATTGGTTTGGAAGAAAACATCATAGACCAGCGTGAGGAAGAGATGTATGAGGACAATCATGATATCAAGGATGACCTTATCGAGTCAAGATTCCAATCCAGAAGCAAAAAAGGAAATGTCGTGAACATACATTCAACCGCCTACTCCAAGGTAGTTGTTTATCAAGCCCTTACATATGACGACACCCAGAATATCATTGACAACCTCAAGAGCAGGAAACCAGTCATTGTAAATCTTGATAGTCTGGAACAGGATTTGGCCCAACGAGTGCTGGATTTCTTGAGCGGAGCTGTTTATGCCCTGGACGGCACCATCCAGAAGGTCTCAAGATGTATATTTGTGCTGGCTCCCAGTAATATCGGCATTGTCGGCAATATACCGGATGAGCTCAAGGGTAAGAATTTCTACACTCTAAGCTCACGAAGCGACAAGGAATAATCGTTTGCATATAGAAAGGAATGATTTACGTGGCATTGACCCCAATGGATATTCACAACAAAGAGTTTTCCAAGGCATTCAGAGGGTACAACGAGGATGAAGTAGACCAGTTCCTGGATGAAATAGTTGAAGAATTTGAACGGCTATATAAAGAAAACATAGAGCTAAAGGACAGGATTTCAGCCCTGAATGATCAAATCAGTAGCTATAAGGCAATAGAGAATACTTTAAAGGAAACGCTTATTACTGCCCAAAGGACCGCTGATGAAGTCGGGGCAGCTGCCCAGAGAAAGGCAGAGCTTATCATAAAGGAAGCAGAGGAAAAGGCTCACGGAATTATTGAGCGGGCTAATATGAATATTATCGATATCCAGAAAGAGTATGAGAATGTCAAAAAGCAGATACTCCTGTACAAAGCAAGGTTCAAATCCTTGCTGGAGACACAGATGGAGCTTGTGTTGGGCCAATCCTCTCCGGAGGATGAAGAGTTAAAGGATCCTGAAGCAGAATAACAGTTACTAACGAGGACATAATTAAAAGTGTCCTCGTTTTTATTAATGTTTGCAGATTTCCTGCCTGTTATAATGGTCCACTATAGACAAGGAAACGGAGGTATTAGCTTGAGGGATTATGAGATAAAGTATCTTAAAAATAAAATCCTAAGTCAAATTGAAAACCAAAGCGATGCTTTGTCGCTGCACAAGGAATTGGGCTATGAAGATTCTGTCCGCGAAAACCTGGGCGAGCTGTCTACTTATGACAATCACCCTGCGGATCTGGGAAGTGAGACATTTGAGCTTAGCAAGCAGTTTGCCTTATCAAGGCATCTGGCAAGACAGCTTGATGAGCTTAATTATGCGCTTGAGAAAATGAAAAAAGGAGAATACGGGATATGTGAGTTATGTGGTAGGGAGATTGGCTTTGAAAGACTTGACATCATACCAGAAGCAAGGCTTTGCATCAAATGTGAAAAAGAGAAGAAGGTGAGCATAGAAGATCTTGAATACGACGAGCCTGTTGAACAGGCTTTGCTGGAAGCATCCTATTCACGCTCATTTGCAGATGAAACAAGTAACTCGTACGATGGGGAGGATGCATGGCAGGAGGTGCAGTTTTACGGGAGTTCAAGCGGACCTCAGGATTTAAGCACCAATGATACTTTTGACTATGATGATACCTGGTATAACAAACATGAAGATATAAGCTATGTCGAAGATGTTGAAAAAATAAGCAATGAAGCATATAAACAGCAGCTGCCAGATTCCCATGGCGACTCATATGACGGTTATATTACAACTGATGAAGCAGAATCCGACATGATCGATTATTTTGGTGAAGATGGCGAAGATGACTCCTTTAAATGACAAAAATCTTCGGAAAGCTTACGGGGCAGCATTCATCTATTCTGGAAACCGGCTCTATTATGCTATAATATTATATTGAACATATAAGGGAGCGCTCGGGTCAATATGCATTTTATACTTGATCCGGACTTTAATCAGGTGGATGCGTATGAAGGAGATTCGTCTTACAACAACTGAAGAGAATGCCGGACAAAGGATCGATGTGTTTCTGGCATCACAGCTTCCTGAGTATTCCAGATCATACCTGCAGAATCTGATAAAGCAGGGCAATGCAACGGTAGAAGGCGCACAGGTCAAGGCCAATTATAAGGTCAAGCCCGGAGAAGAGATCTTATTAGCTATACCACCGGCCAGGCAGTTGGCAATTGAACCGGAAAACATTGAACTGGAATATATATATGAGGATAATGATATTGCAGTGATTAACAAGCCACAGGGTATGGTGGTGCACCCCGCGCCTGGTAACTATTCAGGAACCCTTGTCAACGCCCTCTTGCATAGCTGCAGGCAGCTTTCTTCAATCAATGGTGTTATCCGCCCGGGTATAGTCCACCGTATTGATAAGGATACATCAGGATTGCTTGTAATTGCAAAAAATGATATGGCCCATCGTGAACTGGCAAAGCAGTTGAAAGATAAAACAATGTCCAGAGTATATATGGCTCTGGCAGAAAAGAACTTTAAACAAGATGAAGGAACGATCGATGCGCCGATAGGACGCAACCCGGTTGATAGAAAAAAGATGGCAGTAGTGGAAAGGGGCCGCAATGCGGTAACTCACTATAAGGTATTGGAACGTTTTGGTGAATATACGCTTCTTATGCTTGAGCTTACAACAGGAAGGACCCATCAGATAAGAGTCCATTTAAGTCATATCGGGCATCCGATAGTAGGGGATCCTTTATATGGCAGTAAGAAACAGAGGTTCACATTGAACGGTCAAGCCTTGCATGCATATAAACTGCGGCTTGTACACCCTTCAACAGGAGAACCTATGGAGTTTGAAGCACCTCTGCCGGATTATTTCAACAAGCTGCTTGATAATTTGAGAAATAGACGTTAAATTTATCGAAAAAAAATAAAAAGGTATAGACATGGACAACTATACATGTTATACTATAAAAAATCTATCAAAGGCCTTTAAGTCGGTTCAGAGAGACCGGTAAGGCAAGCATTTGGGAGCTGCTTATTAATATTGAAAAATGACGCCTTACCAGTTAAGGCGTTTTTATTTTGAACTGACCGGCCTGTGAAGAAGGGAGGTTGAGCATGTCGCTAAAGGTAAAGGCACAGATTATGGACGAAGCAGCTATGAACAGAGCCGTATCCAGGATAGCCCATGAAATCATCGAAAGAAACAAAGGGGTAAAGGATGTTGTATTGATTGGCATCAGACGACGCGGGGTGTCTATATCGAAAATGCTTGCAGAAAAAATCAAGGCATTTGAAGGACAGGAAGTAGATACAGGCGTTTTGGACATAACCCTATACCGGGACGATCTGTCAACCTTGTCTGAGCAGCCGATTATAAATGCAACAGATATTCCTTTTGACATTACAGGCAAAATAGTTGTTATGGTTGATGACGTACTATACACTGGACGCACCGCCAGGGCGGCCATGGATGCGCTCATGGATCTTGGCAGGCCACTGTCCATACAATTCGCTGTGCTGATCGACAGGGGCCACAGGGAGCTTCCGATCAGAGCGGATTATGTAGGCAAAAACGTACCTACATCAAGAAGCGAAATTGTTCATGTGCAAGTTACCGAATTCGACAACATAAACAGAGTAGTGCTTACGGACCAATAACCCTTTAAGGAGTCCCGAGAGACTGTCAAGGGTAGTATAGGTGTATTTTATTACCCCGCCTTGACAGAATAGCATCAAGGCATTTTTTATGCCTTGCAACATGAAGAAACCAAACTATAAATCAGGAGGGGTTTTCCATGATCAACAAGAAACATGCGATAGGTTATCTCCCGGATGAACGTCCGCCTATTTGGAAATTGATATTGTACGCTATCCAACAGGTCATTGTAATGTTCCCTGCAACAGTAGCGGTTGCTATCATCACTGGCTTTCATATCTCAACAACCATTTTTGCAAGCGGCCTTGCCACTTTGTGCTTCCTCTTGATCACCGGCAGGCAAATCCCCTTGTACTATGGTTCAAGCTTTTCATACATCTCTGCCATTGGAGGCCTGATGAGCTCTCAGGCACTGGAAGGGCTGGGATTGAATGAAAAAATCGCCGTAGCCCAGTTCGGAATAATGATGTCAGGCTTGATCTCAATAGCGGCAGGTCTTATAGTCAACCGCTTTGGCCGTGAATCAATAGAAAAAATCCTGCCTGCCTCTGTCACCGGTTCTATAGCCATGGTCATCGGCCTGACGCTAGCTGCCACCGCATTAGGCGATGCGACATCGATCGCGGTCAGTGTAAACCCTGAAACCCTTGAAGATATTCTGGTGCCTGAGTCTCAGGTTGAACTGGCCAGAAATCTTGTGTGGATAATTTCATTGGTAACACTGCTGGCAACGATCCTGTTCTCAGTATATCTGAAAGGTGTATGGGGTCAACTCCCGCTAATCTTTGGTCCATTGGTAGGGTGCCTGACAGCTTACATCATCAAGTTGGCCACAGGAGTAGATCTTTTCAGAACAATACAGGATGCAGGCAACGGACTGTTTGCACTTCCGGTGTTTACCCTGCCGAAGCCCACTTGGATGGCAGTATTCGCCATTATGCCGATAGCCCTGGCTACAATACCTGAATCCACAGCCCATATATATCAACTGGATATCTATGTAAATGACCTGGCCAGAAAGAAGGGGACAAGCAAGATATACAATATCGCTGACAAGCTTGGTCTGAACCTTATAGGTGACGGTATTGGTGATATAGTATCGGGATTGGTAGGCGGGCCTGCGGGTACCAATTATGGTGAAAATATCAGCGCAATGGCAATAACAAGGGTATTCTCAGTACCCGTCCTGATGGTAGCATCGGTCATAGCAATGGTTATATCCTGCTTTACTCCTTTGATCAATGCGATCTACGCAATACCAAAGGCAGTGCTGGGCGGACTTGAGATATACCTGTTCGGAGCCATTGCAGCCCAGGGTATTGCTATAATGATCGAGAAAAAGGTTGATATGTTCAGTGCGAGAAACATAGCGGTAATTGCAACAATAATGGTAATTGGTGTCGGTGGACAATATGCCTTTGGTGGCAATATCCCCTTATTCGGAATGGAAGTGCCTTGTGTAGCGGGGGCAGCCATATTCGGAATATTGCTCAATCTCATACTGAGCATAGGCAGCAAAAAGACAGAAAATGAGCAGCAATGATCAAGAAGATGCCATGTATATGATTCTAGTCAGGTCCTGGAACATAAGTTCCGGGACCTTCTGTTTAGTAACGAGTTTTTAGGGACAGTTAACGAAAAATTAATGTTGCTCGTAGCTTACAAGATAATATAAGAAATTAATTATTGCTTACTTTCAACCGACTGACAGCTTCCTCTGTCGGAGTCACATAAAGGGTTTTGTAGTTGTTATAGATGACCATGCCCGGTTTTGCTCCACTGGGCTTTTTGACATTTTTCACAGGACAATAGTCAACTGGAACGTTTTCAGACAACTTCGCCTTGCTGTGGTAAGCTGCTAAAGTCGCAGCTTCGATCAGGGTAGTATCCGGCACACTTTTGCCCTCGGTCTTGATGATCACGTGTGAACCCGGCACAGCCTTGGCATGGAGCCATATATCATTATTTTGAGACAACCTTAAGGTCAGCATGTCATTTTGTGTATTGTTTCTTCCCACGAGGATCACGAAGCCGTCCGATGAGATAAAACGATGGGGCTTAACTGTGGCTTTTTGCTTTTCGGGCTTTTTCGCTGCCCTAATTTTGATGTAGCCCTCCCTGGCGAGCTCGTCAGCGATCTCCTGGATTTCCGCCTCATTTGTCGCCCTTGAAAGGGATTCAGAAAGGCTTTCCAGGTACTCGATCTCTGTGCGGGTATCATGGATAAGCGCAGCCGCCTTTTCTTTTATTGTCTTGGTTTTAGCAAACAGCCTGAAATATGCCTGAGCATTTTGAGATGGTGTTTTACCAGGATCCAGGTGAATAGACACCAAGGTATTGTCCGGATCATAATAGTTGGGCAGTGATACTTCGTTGCTGCCTGAGGGAATGTTATGGATATTGGCGGTAATAAGCTCCCCGTACAATCTGTAGGTATCGCCTGATCGTGCCTCATCAAGCTCCTTTAGGTGAAGTGCCAACTTTTTCTCACATCGTTCAAGGTTATTTTTTATGGTCCTGTGAAGATTGGAGGTTCGCTGAAGGATGCGGTCTGCACTGTCCTTTATAGAGTAAAAGTCATCAAGGGCTTCTGAAAAGCTCTTGTAATATCTGATATTGCTGTCAGCAAACCTGCTGTACTCAAATGGCAGTATATCTGCCGGACTTGAGTCAGCACTCAGCAAAATGCATGGAGCGAATCCCTTGCTCTTGACGCGTGCAAAAAAGTATTCGAAAGAATCAGCTATAAGCAAGGAGTCATCTTTCGACAGGGATTCCGTTGAAACTGTTCCCAGCGCTGAATGAACGATTTCTTCAGCGGTGGTCCTGGATATGCCTGTAAAAGCACTCATCAAAGTACTTGCAGCCTGGCTGCCGCTGTTTACTGATTTTAATGAGTCCATGACAGTCTGGCGGTCTGCTGTCATAGGATCAAGCTTGTCATGGGAGGGGGGAAATATGTAATTCCTGCCGGGCAACACCTCGCGAACCCTGCTGACATTTCCTCCGACATGCTTGATACTGTCCAGGATCCTATTGTTATCATCAACCAGAACAATATTACTGTGCCTGCCCATGATTTCCACATATAGCTTTTTTACAGCTTTATCGCCAAATTCATTCAATGCTTCAAATGAAAGTATAAGTATCCGCTCAAATCCCGGCTGTTCTAAAGAAATAAGCCTGCTGCCGTCAAGGTGCTTCCTGGCCGCCATACAGAACATGGGCGGTACAGTCGGATTCGATTTAACTATATTAGTCAGGTGGATCCTGGGGAAATTTGCACTCGCTGAAATCAGAAGCCGAAAATTGCTCTGATTATTCCTTATGATCAGATGGATCTCATCCTTTTCTGGCTGGTAGATTTTATCTACGCGACCGTTTAGGAGATTTCTCTCCAGTTCATCCAATACTCCGTTCAACAGGATTCCGTCAAAAGCCATAGCGTCTCCTCCTTGCCCATATTATACTACTAGTTTGACTTCATACAAATACCATAGTGGACGACATAACATATTATAGAATACAAAACCCGGTCAAACTGTGATAAAATAAGTGTCGTAACAATCATACAACCCCTGCTTGCCTAATATAAATAATAGCAAGAGCTAGACAAGGGGGAGATTGTAATGATCAAGAGAATAGTTCTCTTTACATCAGTATTGCTGGTAGTCTTGATTGCTTTTACAAGCTGCTCTACGAAGCAGCTTGGGAATGATCCGGAAAAGACGCCGGAAAACACAGACGAGCTTAACGGTGAACTATTTAGAGAAACCATCGTTTACTACGCTGATGATGCCGGATATTTGATTCCGGTTATGCGCAGAATACCTTGGGTAGAAGGCATTGCAAAGGCTACCTTGCGAGTAATGATGGATACGCCGGATCAACAGGAAAGCCTGATGATGATGGGTCTAAGACCTTTGTTGCCTGAAGATGCTGAAATCCTTGGGATGTCAATCAAAGATGGTGTTGCCAAGGTTGATTTCAATGAAGCAGTACTCAACTGCAAGGATGCTGTAGCTGAGACCAACATGGTCCAGGGTGTCGTTCTCACACTGGCGGGGTTTTCTACAATTGACAAGGTCCAGTTTATGTTCAATGGCAAGATCATCGATAAAATGCCCTTTGGAACCAAGGTAGGTGAGCCCATATCACCTATGGATATCAATGTAGAAACATATGATGGAGTAATGCCGGATGGGGCGAAGGTGACTGTATATTTTCAGAGTACTTCAGTAAGCCAATATGATTACCTGATACCGGTGACCAGGATCACGAACGCAATGAATGCAACCTTTGAGACAGCCCTGGAAGAGCTGCTCGCTGGCCCGAAAGACACCGACAATATGACTATAGATATACCCCAGGGCACAAAGCTACTGGGACTTCAGATGACCAATGGGGTAACCTACATAAATTTCAGCAAGGAATTCAGCAGCCTGGCAGCTGATCCCAATAGTGAGGCAATGGTGCTCAGAGCTATCAAAATGGTAGCCAGCCATTTCCCTGAAATTGAGCAGCTGGAAATATTAGTAGACGGCAAAAAGTATGTGGACGCTACTCAGATCGACGATATACCAGTATTTGCCAATGAGTATGATTAAAGGGCTGTTAGACAGCCCTTTGCAATATTTTTTCGTACGAAGGAGAAAGCCATATGAGACCTGACGGCAGAGCTAACGATGCACTCAGACCAATCAACATCACAACAAACTATATACTTCATGCTAATGGATCAGTTCTTATAGAAGCCGGAAGGACAAAAGTGATCTGTACGGCTACTTATGAGGACAAGGTACCGGCATTCCTGAAGGGTACGGGCAAAGGCTGGATAACAGCTGAATACTCCATGCTTCCGGCGTCAACCCAGGTCAGAAAAACAAGAGAATCCAGCAAGGGAAGACTTGAAGGCAGGACACAGGAAATCCAACGATTCATAGGAAGGGCACTGCGGTCTGTTGTTGATCTTGATGCCTTGGGAGAGATAACGATATGGATCGACTGTGACGTTATACAGGCAGACGGAGGTACCAGGACAGCCTCAGTCACAGGAAGCTTCATAGCTTTAGTTTACTGTATAAACAGCCTGCTTGAAAAAGGCATCATCGAACGCAGCCCGATCAGGAGCTATGTTGCAGCTGTCAGTGTTGGTGTGCACAATGATGAGGTTATACTGGATCTGTGTTACGATGAGGATTCCTGCGCTGCTGTTGATATGAATCTTGTTATGACAGATAGAAACGAGTTCATAGAAATACAGGGGACCGGTGAAGAACGCCCGTTTTCATCAGATGTTCTAGATAAACTTATTAAACTGGGACAAGCCGGCATAAAGGAGATCATAGAAGTGCAGAAAAACGCCCTGGGGCTCCTTACAGGATTGGTGAACAACTGATGCAAGAGAAGGAGATAATCATAGCATCCAATAATGAAGGCAAGGTAGCTGAAATAAGAGACCTATTTTCGGACTTACCTTTTACTGTTCTTTCTTTGAAGGATGTAGGCGCAGAGATAAACATAGTGGAGGACCAGCCTGATTTCGCCGGCAACTCTCTGAAGAAGGCTCGAGAAACAAGCCTGATTACTGGCAGTATTGCATTGGCAGACGATTCCGGATTGGAAGTCGATGCTTTAGGTGGCAAGCCCGGGGTATTATCAGCGAGATTTGCTGGAGAGCATGCCACGGATCAGGAAAACAATTGCAAGCTGCTTGATATGATGAAGGGCATTGAAGAAAGTAAGAGGAGTGCTCGGTTCAGGTGTGTGGTGACGATGTATTTCCCCGATGGGTATTACCTGCAGGCTGAAGGGACATGCCATGGCAGGATAGGGTTTTCTCCCAGAGGAAGCAGTGGTTTTGGATACGACCCGTTATTCGTAGTAGATGTATATGGCAAGACTATGGCTGAGCTTTCGATGCAGGAGAAGAATGCCATAAGCCATCGCAGCCAGGCTTTAAAAGCATTGAAAAAGCTCCTTGAGACCGAAAGCAGGCTGATGATACACAGGTGATAAGATGAGGATAGGTATAATCAGTGATACCCATGGCAGGTTTGTTCAGCCTGCTATTATAAAAATGGGTAAGATAGACGTATTGATCCATCTAGGAGACCATTTCAGAGACATAATACCCTTTATATCCACATTTGAGATACCGATACATTATGTTAAAGGCAATTGCGATGCAGGCGGAAATGCGCCATTGGAGCTACAACTCAACCTATCAGGCAAAAAGTTCCTTGTGACGCATGGACATAAGTATGATGTAAAAATGAGCATGAAGCAACTTATGCTTAAAGCCGATAGTATTAATGCCGATGTGGTCCTGTACGGGCACACCCACATACCTGAAATATTCGAGGAGAACAGTATTTTATTTATGAATCCTGGCAGTCCGTCTTACCCAAAAACACTTAAGGGGCCAACGGTCGGGATCATAGAAATTCTGGATAACAGGCTGGTACCATATTTAATAAGTATCGGTTAACAGCCTGGAATGTATTTACGGGAAGGTGAAAGGATGGCCTATAAGTTCACTACGGTAGACATCTGTTATGAGGATCTTGGTAGCGGCAAAGTCCTCTATAATGAAAGAGGAGCTACGGCCTTTCCCGTAAGGCTGGCCAGTGAAATATTTCTACGTTGTAAATCTATCCTCCAAAAGGACGGAGCATATGGTCCTTACAATCTGTACGATCCTCTTTGCGGTGGTGCATACCTGATAACTGCATTAGGGTTTATCCACGGTGAATCGATAAAACGCATCTATGCTTCCGATATAGAAGAGAAGGCAGTGAAACTTGCTGAAAGAAACCTATCTCTTTTATATGAGCCGGGTCTATCCAACCGAATTCGTCAGTTGGAGCGAATGAGAAATGAGTTTCATAAGCCATCACACGAAGAGGCGCTGCAGAGTGCATATAGGTTAAAAAAACGGGTAGGGGAGTTATCGATGCAGCATAGGCCAGTTTGCTTTGTAGCTGACGCTACCGATGCAGGCAGCCTGGATATGATCTCAGACCGTATCGATATCGTCATCACTGATTTGCCCTATGGGGACATTGTTGACTGGGTGAACAAGGCAGATACCAACAAGCATGTTCAGTCAATGTTAAATAAGCTAAAGCTGGTTCTTAATATGAATTCTGTAGTTGCGATTGTTTCCAGAGAGAAGCTAGGACCAAATTATACGGGATACAAGCGGGCAGAGTACTTTAAGCACGGAAAACGACATATTTCTATTTTTCGGCCGGATGCTGTTTAATCTTGAGCATATGGCTTTATACAGATTTTATTTGATGAAGAGTTTATATTAGTGGACCGTAAAGCAAAATTCGCACTTGACTTGGGTTGAGGTATGAGTTATACTGTTTCTTGCGCGCTTGATTAAGCAAGCAAAGCATTTGATCACCGTAGAATGAGCAATCAGCTTGACACATGCTGATTGTTGTGCTAGACTCTATTATTGTTAACGGTTTGCGCGGGTGTAGTTCAATGGCAGAATTCCAGCCTTCCAAGCTGGCCGTGTGGGTTCGATTCCCATCACCCGCTCCAGTATGCGCCTGTAGCTCAGTAGGATAGAGCAACGGACTTCTAATCCGTAGGCCAGGGGTTCGAATCCCTTCAGGCGCGCCATTGTTTCAATATGGTGGGTATAGCTCAGTTGGTTAGAGCGCCAGGTTGTGGCCCTGGAGGCCGTGGGTTCGAGTCCCACTACTCACCCCATTATATACAATAGAATAGGGTATCCCGATGAGGATATGTTGTTGATGGGGCGTAGCCAAGTCGGTAAGGCACGGGACTTTGACTCCCGCATGCGTAGGTTCGAGTCCTGCCGCCCCAGCCATACAAATCGAGGGTTTCATCGAGTGTTAGAAAATGCGGGCGTGGCGGAACTGGCAGACGCGCTAGACTTAGGATCTAGTGCCTTTCGGCGTGGGAG
>Ga0116169_1000865_pt1 | contig 28322 bp, 20 predicted proteins | sample AD_UKC130_MetaG_FD_89796 | JGI IMG/M metagenome (GOLD analysis project Ga0116169, IMG submission 89796) | Active sludge microbial communities of municipal wastewater-treating anaerobic digesters from Canada - AD_UKC130_MetaG | ecosystem: Engineered > Bioreactor > Anaerobic > Digestate | place...
ATGCGCTCCTGAGCACCGGTGTCGCGGTCGCGGACGGTAACCGTGCCGTCCTCCTTGGTTTGGCCGTCGATGGTAAAGCAGTACGGCGTGCCGGCTTCGTCCATGCGGGCGTACCGCTTGCCGATGCTGGCCTTGGCGTCGTATTGGGCGGGCCAACGCTCGCGGATGGCCCGGTAGACGGGCTCGGCGATCTCGGGCAGGCCGTCCTTGTTGACCAGCGGGAAGACCGCCGCCTTGATCGGCGCCAGCCGCGGGTGGAACTTCATCAGTTCCGGGCTGGGCCGTGACTCGTCCACCGTGTATGCCTCGCAGATGAACGCCAGCGTGCCGCGGTCGGCTCCGGCCGACGGCTCGATCACGTGCGGCACGAACCGCTCCTTGCGCTCGTCGTCGAAGTAGGTCAGGTCCTTGCCGCTGCCTTTCCATCTGGGCTTGCCGTCGGCGTTGGTATCCACGACGAGTTTACCGTCCTTGGACACCAGCTTGCCTTCCATGTGGCTGCGGAGGTCGAAGTCGCCGCGATGAGCCACGCCTTCGAGCTCGCCGAAGTCGCCCTCGTTCAGGAACGGGAACGCATACTCGATATCGCTCGTACCGCACGAGTAGTGGCTCAGCTCGTCCTTGTCGTGTTCGCGGAGCCGCAGCTTCTCGCTCCGCAGCCCGAGGTTCGTGTACCAGCGGAGGCGCGTGTCGCGCCAGTACTCGTACCACTTGTTCGATTCGCTCGGATGGCAGAAGAACTCGATCTCCATCTGCTCGAACTCACGCGAGCGGAACGTGAAGTTGCGCGGCGTGATTTCGTTGCGGAAGCTCTTGCCGATCTGGGCGATGCCGAAGGGGATCTTCACGCGGCACGAGTCGAGCACGTTCTTGAAGTTCACGAAGATGCCCTGAGCGGTCTCGGGCCGCAGGAACGCCTTATTTTCGTCAGTCTGCAGCGCGCCGGTGTAGGTCTCGAACATCAGGTTGAAATCGCGCGGCTCGGTCAGGTCGCCGCCGCAATTCGGACAAGGCAACTGCAGCCCGCCCGGCGCCGCAGGGTCTGCGGCCAGGTACTGCAGGAGCGTGGGCATGTCCAGCGACTGACAGGGCCGCGACGACATCTCTTCGGCCAGCCGGCCCAGCACCGCCTGCGGATTGCGCACTGCGGCCAGTCCGGGGGCCTGCTTCTTGCCCTTGCCTGTCACCCACTTCTGGATGGCGGCCGCGTCATAGGTCACGAGCCCGGCCGGTTCGCCGGACAGCGCCTCGGCCAGCGCCCGCGTCCAGTCGCTCTCCTGGAGAATCTCCGGCACGTGGTCGGCTCGGAAAAGCTTCTTGCACTGACGGCAGGTCTGCATCTTGTCGGCGAACAGGTCGAAGTGGCCCGAGACCTTCCACACCTGCGGGTGCATGATGATGGCGGCGTCCAGACCGACCATGGAGAACTCCTGGCCGTCGGGACCGAGCGGGTTGTGATGGACCATGTCGTGCCACCAGGCGTCCTTAATGTTGCGCTTGAGCTCCACGCCAAGCGGGCCGTAGTCCCAGAAGCCGTTGATTCCGCCGTAAATCTCCGAGCTCTGGAAAATGAAGCCTCGCCGCTTGCAGAGGGCGACAATCTTGTCCATCACGTTGCCGGTCGGAGTGGCCATGGTCCTGTTCAGTCCTTTCTGGCAGTGCTCAGAATCGCTTACGAAACAAAGAATTGTGCATTATACCGACCGGGAAAGCGCGTACCAAGAGCGAGCGGACGCCATGGTGGTATCCGCGACTGGGGCGGATCGAGCCCGCCGCGAGGCCGGCTACACACGGCAAGGACGGGGAGCGGGCATCTTACCCCGCCTCGTCTTGATCAGGCTTGGCCCGCTTCCTGTGGTGCACGCTTCCTGCGTGCACGCGCAGGCAAGATGGCTGCACCACAGCGTGGCGAGAATCTACGCTGAACGCGAACGCGCTCGAATCGTACACGATGACAGGCACGAACGATCGGAGGCGGGCAAGGTGCCCGCCTCCCAAGACCGTCCGCAGGAAACTGAGTCAGCCGAGACTCTTCGCCAGCCCCTAGCCCCCAGTCCCAGCCCCGGACGCCGCCGTCCGCGCGAATCACCGCACGAACAGCACATACGTCGCGACCTACTGCCCCTGCTGGACTCGGTAGTTGTCGTAGTACGCAGCGCTGGTCGAGCTGTAACCCGAGCCGAGGCGGGCCTGATCGAAGCTGAACAGGCCCTGGCTGCTCGAATAGGGCACGTTGGCCTTGGCCAGCACGCCGTCCACGTAGAAGTCGATGGTCGTGCCCTTGATCACCGCTTTCATCTCGTGCCAGCCGACGCTACGGACCGGAGCGCCGGGATCGTTCAGCACGATCCAGCCGGGCCCCGGCGGGTAGGCGACGCGGGCGGCATAGTACGTCCGCATGGCCTCGGTGGTGTTCGACTTGCCCATGGCCACGAGCTGCGTGACGCTCGGCGCCGCGTCGAGCAGTTCGCACCACTGGCGGTCCAGAGCCGTGGTGTTGCTGTCGTAGAGCCGGTAGGTCCAGACGATGGGCATGGCGTCGGTCGCCGTTGTGGCGGTGAAGTTCGACTGAGCCGCGTAGGCGTCGAACGTGTCGTCGATGAGCACTGTCACGCCACCGGTGATGGTCAGCGTGGCCCCGTTGGAAGTGGCTGATCCGCAATCGCCGGTGACCACGCAGCGGTACGTAGCGGCGTCGCTGCTGTCGGCATTGGAGATGGTCAGCGTCGCGGTGGTCACGCCGGAGTAATGGCCGCCGTTGCTCAAGTTCGCGCCATTCTTCTGCCACTGATACGCAAGCGTGCCCGCGCCGGTCGCAGCGACGGTGAACGTGGTGCTGCCGCCGGCGGCCACGCTCTTGTTGGTCGGGTGCGTCGTGATGGCGGTGGACGCCTTGAGTGTCAGCGCGGCTTCATTCGACGGCGTGGTGCCGTTGACGTCGGTCACATTGCAGCGGTAGTTGGCCACGTCGCCGCTGTCGGCGTTGGAGACGGTGAGCGTGGCCGTGGTCACGCCTGAGTAGTGCCCGCCGTTGGTCAGATTCACCTGGTTCTTCTGCCACTGGTAACTCAGCGTGCCCGAGCCGCTGGCGGTCACGCTGAACGTGGTGGTCGTGCCCGGGCAGATGTTACGGGCGACCGGCTGCGCCGTGATGGTCGGCCCGACGGGTCCGACGTACGTCCACTTGACCGCATCGGATCGACCCGCATTGCCGCTCGGTCCCGATCCGCCGCCGGTCGAGCCGTCGAGCGTGACGCTGTATTCCGTGCCTGCATTGAGCGTATACGTGCCCAGTGAGTACCAGGTGTTGACCGCATTCGGGTTGCAGGTCGTGTTCTGGCACACGCCGACACTGGTCGTGCCGCCGGCATGGGTAATCCGATGGATCATGGGGTTGCCGCTGTTGCTGGTGGTGCAGTTGGTAGTGAACACCTGCCAGTTGCCGCTGGTGGCGGGCGTGAACCGGAAAACGGCGGTTTTGGCCGTGCCGTCCAGCACGCACCAGCGATGGCCGATGCCGGTGGTGACGCCCGGGGCCGTGCTCTTGGACGTGCCGTTGGACCACGTTCCGGTCTCCGAGTATTTGTTGTAGTTAAACCCGCCGGACCGACTCTCGCAAATGTAGGTCGTGACAGGCGAGCCGCCGCCGATGACGTAGTCGGGCAGGCTCAGCGTGGTGCCGTTGTGCACGTTGACGTCCGTGTCGTTGCCGCTCAGGCCGGGAACCTGCCCGTCATCCGAGTACTGCCAGAAGACCCAATTGTTGAACACACCGATGCTGGGATTCTGCGCCTGCGGGTTAGGGTTGGTGAAATACTGGGCAATCCACAGCGTACGGTTGGCCACGGTCGAGTTGAGATAGTACGTGGCATAGTTCGTGTTGGTGTAGATGATGGGCTCGACGCCGGTGAGCCGAACCACCTCGTTGATGAAAGCGTTGGCCCAGTTGGACAATGCGGTGGCCCCCAGGCTTGATCCGTCTTCCAGGTCGAGGACGGGACGCAGGTAGCCGGCGGTCATGTAGTTTCCGGCCACGCTCACGAAATACTGGGCCTCGCTGACGGCTGAATTCCACGTGGGCCGGGCGAAGTGATAGCAGCCCATGTACAAGCCGGCGGCGGCACCGCGGGCCATGTTGTCGGCCATCTCGCTATCGGTGAAGTTGACGCCTTCGGTGGCCTTGGCGAAACAGAAGATGTAACCCGCGTTGTAGATCTGGTTCCACTGCGAAGGCGTGATGTCGCCGTTCCAATGGGATACGTCGATCCCGTAGGGCCGCTGCGCCAAGCCCGTCTGCATGGAGATCAACGAGGCGTTGATACCGATGAGTGCGATCAAACGACGCATGAAAAACCTCCCCGTCCCCGCGGACGCTGCAATCCGCGCAGGACAAAGCCAGACCTGGCCGTTCCCGCTCCACCGCGGGCGTACAACAGCTCACTGCACCACAGTGCAGTAAACGTGGCAGCCGGCCTCGAATTGTGGAACTATGGCGCGCACAAGAACCCTCGCCCTCTCGTGCGAGCCTGGCCGTCCTGTGCAACACTTGGAAACGCAGACAGCGCTATCGCTCCAACTGAAGGGCCGATGTCCTAAGGTGTGCGCGCGGAATCATCGATCGATAGGTTCTGTGTCTCCTGTCGGAAATGGGTTCACGGACCGCACCCTCGCCAAGGGTGCGGCCTGGGCGTAGACAACACGACGCATGATCTTGTCGGCCAAACGGCCATCAATGCGTCAACCTGCGAGCATATATGGCACGCCCCGGCAAAAAAAGCAACAAAAAAATCCATGAAATTTAAAGATTATTCTGCCGGCCCTCAGTCGACCGGCGGAAGATGATGCGTGGCGCCCACTTCAAGCGCGCAAGGATACCGGTGAACGGCGTTCACTTGTCAGATCGCGGATTCGCAGTCGGCAACAACGCTAGGCACAAGGAAGATGACAACTGAGGGCATCATCCGATGAATAAAGACTCGACTTGCCAGGAAGAGCGCTGTCGGCTGCCAACTCTCCGCTATCAGCCGGACGCCTGGCTCATAGCCCACGGCTCATAGCTCACACCCTCTACGCCGGAAGTGTACGCTAATCGTCACTCTGTTCTGACGCCTGCTAGCGCAGCGGCGAACACTTCAGCAGCAACGGCATTGCCTGACTCGCCGAGGTGATTGCAGTCCACAAACGTGCCCAGCCGCCCTTTCAGTCCATCGTCAGCCGCCACGTCCACCAGAACCGCCCCGGTATTCACCGCGGCCAGGCGGATTCGTTCGTTGATCAACTCCGTGTAAGCGTTGGCGATGGTCACTTGGCCCGGCAGCATCACCGGCACCGGCAGCGCATCGCAAGGCAAGGGGACGGTCGGCCGAAGCGGGTACGTCGCGACATAGACACTCCAGCCGGCGTTCTGTCCGGCCGCGATGGCCGCTTCGATGTTGGACTGGGCTTCATCGAGTGTTCGCGTCAGGCCGGTCCTGAAAGGATAGTCGGGGCTGCTCGGCGAGTGGATCAGGAGCGGATCGACGCGGCGAAGAAACGTGACGACGTCGCCGCCGCCCTCCCAGTACAGCAGCGTGTGAGCGTTGGGGAAGATGCCGTCGGAGATGAACTGCTTCAGCCGTTCGAGCCCTTCAGCCGTCGCCTCACCCCCGCGCCCTTCCTTGGCCATTTCCGCCGCGGGGATCTGCAGCAGGTCGACCAGCACATCCGGGTAATCGGTGTCCGTCGGCCCGGCCGTGGATGAGTCGCCGAATGCCACGTATCGCACGTCGGGATCGGGAATCCGCACGCTCTCGCAACCGGCCAGAAGCATCAACGCGAAAACCACGAATCCCCATACCGATCGAAGCATTCCCGCCAACCTGAGAGACCACCATCGTCGGACGGACCATCACGATCCTTTGAACTATAGCACAGCTGAGAGGAACGCAAGCCGTTTTGTCACAGCGAGTTGCCCGCCGTGCCGCTTTACGCCATTGCAGAAGCCCCGGAAGTTGAATTCGCCCCCCAACGCTTTTCGACCACGACTGGGTCGTCCCTGAGTGTGAATCATTGCTCGACTGGCCTTCCGGTCGCCATCTCCAACCGCCTGGATCGTCAATTCGTTGCCTTCCCGCGAATCCGCTGGCGTCAGTTATGATGCGCAAATTCCACAGCCGTTCTGCGTGACAGTGCAGAGCGTGTGAGTGGCACTGCGGAGGGACGTGACCGGCGTCCGCGCAAACGCAGTCACCGACGCTTGACAGAAAGCGGCCTAGGCAGTAACAGAGAGTACCATTTTTTCCGACCTTTCGTTGTGCAGTCACGCTAGCCACGCAATCTGCGGGTTGGCATGTTCTTTGTAAGAACGCGGGTGATGGACGGCCCCCTAGGAAGGGCTGGAATTCCAAGAGGTGCAGATTATGCCAATAGACACTTCGAACGTGTGCAATTCTGCTAGAAGTCCAATCAAGTGAACACGGGGACTGTTGATGATCGTTATCGGCGACATCTCGGGTATTCAAAACTACGTCTTCGACATTGCCGAGACCGGGGGTGGCCAAGCGCGGCGCCTAAGGGCACGCTCATTCTTCGTACAATTGCTGGCCGAGACGGCGGCTCTGCGCGTTCGCCGAGCACTCGGCTGGTTGCCAGAGACCGTGCTCCTTTGCGGCGCCGGTAAGTTCACCCTCCGCGGTCCCGGCACGGGCTTGCGGGACGGCATCCTGACAAAGGAACAGCAAGCCATCAACAACTGGTTGCTTCGCACCACCCGTGGCGAGCTTCGGCTGACGCTGGCCTGGGCTGATGCAGCCGAATCAGACGAAGCAGCCTATCGGGCTGCCCAGTCTGAACTGCAGCAACGGAAGGCCAGACCGTGGGCACCTCCTGCAGGAGCAAGCTGGGCAGATTCCCGGTTGATTCTCGATCCGCTGGACACACCTTGCAGTCTGTGTCATCACGCACCGGCGAGCACAGAAGAGGTCGATCCGGATGGCATACGGCGTCTGGTATGTGATGCTTGCAACAAGACAAGAGAACTCGGCAGGCTATTGCCCCGTGCTCGCTGGTTGGTGATCCGAGACGTACCAACCGGAGCAGACCTGGAAATGCTCGGCCTGGGCATAGACGTCGTGACTAGCGATTCCGTGACCGTCACCCCCGGAACGCTGGCGGTAGCGAACCTCCGGGAGCCGGAAAAGTGTCCCTCATGGTGCCATCGAGACCGTTTCATGCAGCGCCGGTTGATGGCTCACGTACCAGTGAATGACGAAGGCCAACCGGTCTGGTTCACGGAGCTTGCCGATGCCCACAGCCAAGGCGCAGCGCTGCTGGCCGTTCTCAAGGCCGACGCGGACTCCCTCGGTGTCTGCTTTGATCGACTGCTGAACAGCAACGGCCTCGATGCAATGCGTGCCCTGAGCGACCGGCTTGACGCGTTCTTCGCTGGCCGTCTGCGTCGAGAACTCTCCATCCCTTCTGAGCGATGGCATTCAATCTACACTGTCTTCGCCGGAGGCGACGACCTGGTCATGATCGGCCCTTGGGACATCATGGTCGATTTTGCCGGCACCGTACGACAATGGTTCGCTGAAGAGTTCAGCGATCTCGGGCTGACGCTCAGCGCCAGCCTGGAACTGATAAAGCCCAAACGCCCGATCAAGCCTGCCGTAGAACGAGCTGAATCACTCCTGAACGAAACGAAGAAAGCCGGCAAGGATCGGCTAGCGGCCCTTGGACAGATTTGGCCGTGGAAGAACCACGAACAGATAATCGATCAAGCCAAGAAACTGGCCGGGTGGGTGGAATCCGGGGCTATTGAACGCGGCTGGCTCCACACCTTGCTGGCGTTAGCGATGACTCGGCACGGTGACGAACCCGACCCGCTCGCGACTGCACACCTAGCTTACCACGTAGACCGCAACTGGAAACAGGGAACCCCTTCACGACACTGGGCGAACCAGTTGGTTAACGACTTCGACGACAGGGAGCAATTTCATGTCCGCTATCTGCCAGCAATTGTCCGCTATGCGCTAACAGCCACGCGGAAGCGTGATGAGGAGGACTGAACGTGGCATATCAAGATAGACACACGCTCGACCAACTGTGGCCGAACTACCTACAAGGCGGATATTTCGATGACGACGGCAACCTCCGCATTGAGCTTGTTGCTCGTGCACGCATCGTACCGCTTGCAGAAGCAATGAGTCAGGCACGGCCGCCGCTGACGATGCATCAGATCCGACGCTTCTTCCAGCATTGCCGGGCTATCGAGGCGAAGATTCGAGCCAAGAGTTCTAGCTGGGCTGCTGAGCAGGCAAGCTTTCTCGATCTCGACGTCGCTGCCGCTGATGCTGTCGCCAAGTCGCCGAAGAAGATTCCTGCCCTTTTTCACGATTTCATCGAGAGAAATGTCGCCGCCGTCAAGACTGAGAAGGACTTCCTCAAAGGATTCCTTCCGCACTTTGAAGCGCTAATCGGCTTCGGAAACCGTTTCTTCCAGGATCGCGAGAGGAACTGACATGAAAAAAACCGGCTACCATGAAATTACAGGTACCATTCATTGCTTGAGTGGTCTCCGCGTAGGTGGCAGCGATGAACTATTGCAGATCGGCGGGACCGACCTCACCTGCGTCAAGCATCCGGTAACACTGCGGCCTTACATCCCCGGGTCTTCAATCAAGGGGAAAATGCGATCGGAGCTAGAACAACGGCTCGGCAAGTTCGGTGGGAAGGACAATAACGAGCCGTGCGGATGCAAGAAGTGCCTTGTTTGCCGAGTTTTTGGCCCGCACAAGCAAGCACGTCACGATCTTGGTCCCACTCGTATCGTCGTTCGTGATGCCGCCTGCGTTAGCGGTGGTGAGACGGAGCTGAAGTCGGAAAACGTGATCGATCGGAAGACAGGCACAGCCATGCACCCACGCAAAATTGAGCGGGTCGTCGCCGGCTCGGAGTTTTCACTTCGCATCGGCGTTCAGGTATGGGACCTGGATGCAGCCTGCGAGTATAACGGGAAGACGGGAGGTGATGCGTTGATCGAGTTCGTCAAGGATGGCCTCCGCTTCCTGCAGCAGACTGGCATTGGGTCCGGCATCAGCAAAGGGTCCGGTGAAATTGAGTTTCGTAATCTGATGTTGAATGGCACACCGTTCACCCTGGTGAAGTAGAATGAATCTCTACCGCTTCCGCATCATTCCGGAATCGCCCTGGCGGACCCCTTGGCAATCCGACACGCTCAGCGGACTCCTCTGCTGGATGTGTGCACGCACCCACGGCAAGGAAGTGCTGAGGGAGAGATTGATCGAACCCGCGCTAGCCGGTCGGCCCCCTTTCGTGCTTTCTGACGCCTTCCCACGCGACCGGCTACCCTTGCCAGCGGCGTTGCGGACTCTGGACGTTCCGGCTGAGCTGCGCAAGCCGCTAAAACGCGCACAATGGCTGCTCGCCGACACCTTCCGACAACTTCAAGCTGGGATCGTACCAGGGACAGGTGCGATGCTCGATGACCCGGGGATCATCGAATACACCCAGTTGCGAAACACCATCAGCCGGTCTTCACACACCACCAGCAACGACAGTGGTCTATTCCCTACCGAAGAAGCGGTCCTGAAGAAGGGTATCCGCTATCTGACTGTCTACGCGCGTATCGTTCCCGAGTTCGTCGAGTTTTTTGAGCAGCTGATCGAGGAGTTGGCCCAGTGGGGTTTCGGCTCGGATCGCACGGCCGGCAAGGGCCAGTTTCGTCTGGACAAGGGGCTCGAACCAGTAACAGATCTGGATCAGCCTGCCGACGCGGATGGATGTGTGGTGCTATCGACATTCCAGCCGGGCAATAGCGATCCAACTGAAGGGGCTTGGGAAGCGTTCACCAAATATGGAAAACTTGGTCCGGACTTCGGCCTGGAGAACGTTTTCAAGAAGCCGATCATCGTTTTTCGTCCTGGAGCGAGCTTTCGCCAGTGCTCTCCACGTGGATGGCTTGGCCACGCTATCCCCATGCACGACCTGTTCGCCCGCGACATCGTTAACCACCTCGAAGGCCTTGGTGCCCACGTGATTCACTGGGCGTTCGGCCTGTCAGTACCCCTTCGCTGGCCAAAAGGAGAAATCAGGCCATCCGAGTTGATCGTTGAACCACTGGCTGCCGACGAGAAGCAAGAGGCCCCGAACATTACGCCAGAGTTCGCGTCCAAACCCGCGCCATCGGCGCCGACGGTTCCGACTATTTGCCATCCTCCGCGTCCGCCAACGCAAGACACTGATCAGGTGACCGTTAAAGTGTTGGAACGGCGTGAGATCAATGGCAAGGTACAGTATTTTGTTCAAGAGGAGGGTAAGCCTCGGGGAGTCTTGGCCTACGGCGTCCCGCCACCACCAGACAGACTTCCTCAGGTTGGGGAGGAGATCCGCGTCTATCGCAACAATCGGGATCTTCACAATCCCCAGTATCGCTGGGATAAGCCCCGGCCGCCGCGTACTCAATCATGGCATCGACAACCGCCACGAAGGAATTAGCCCAAACACATTACCTTGAGAGCTATGACGCTTGGATGCTACAGGTAGGGCTTCCGGTAAATTATGGAAGGACGCGAATTATGCGACGCACAGTCTTGACTACAGTTGGAACCTCCTTGTTGACAAATAGGGACTGCCCTTGGGAAGGTTGGAACCGGAAACAACCGTTGCCCGAACCTGACCGAGCGGACGCTTGGCTTCGAGAGGCTGACCCCGTCAGAGCCTGCGCCGAAACCCATACTTGGCAGCGGCTTGGTTTGTTCGATCAGGACGAAAACGAGATCGAGGTTGTACTAATCCATTCACAGACACCGGATGGTCAGTTTTGTGCGGAACGGCTGGTTTCGTTGGCTGAGAGCAAGAAACTGAAGGCACGCCGACGACAAGTCGATGGCCTCGACTACTCGGACGGGGAGAAGTTCAATAGAGGTCTTCGCCATCTCGCTCGGGTCATAAGTGAGGAGATCAGACGCGGTCAGGCCAAGACCAACAGTACAGTCGAACTGGCTGCTACCGGCGGCTTCAAACCTGAAATCGCCATTGCCACCTTGATCGGTGCCGTTTCAGATATTCCAGTTCATTACATCCACGAGCTGTTCGCCTCATTAATCACAATCGAGCCGATTCCAGTAACCCTCCGCGCCGAGTGGATCGGTACCGGAGCTGGTAGGAATCTCTTGGATGCGTTCGCCTCGGCGGACGACCTCATTCCGCTCCGGAGTATTGAGAACCTGCTGAAGCAAGATGAACGATTGCTTAGCCTAGTCGAGATTGACAATGACGATGTTGGACTGAGTCTCCTTGGGCAGATTGCCGCCCGTTTAGTCAACACGCCACACGACTCGTGGCCACCTCCGACGGATATGTCTCCCGAAGACAAGATACATCTTGAGTCGGCTCCTCATCATCGACCTCGCGGTTGGGAGCGAATTGTCAGGATCCTTGCCGACAGTAGGTATGTTACGTCGATCCGGTACGAAGGATCGGCAACCGGAGGAGACCTTAAGGAAGCCCGGGACAACGAATCCGACTTGCTCCATCACATTGAAGGTAGCCCTGGCCTTACACTCCGAATAAGCACCACAGCAACGACTGCAGAGCAGAGACGTGTTGTGCAGAAGTGGTTGCGGAAAGGACTGAAGATCTGATTCCGACAGGTGCTGAAGAATGCTTCTTATCAACTTCGGTCATCCGCTCACGGATACGCAGCTTGCCCGCGTTCGAGAGCTGGCCGGGCGGGATGTTGAACGTGTGATTGCGGTGCCGACGCATTTCGACCACCAACGGCCTTTCGACGAGCAAGTGCGGGAACTCCTGGCCGGTGTGCCGCTGACGCCGGAGCAATGGCAGACCACGCCGCTGATCATCAACCCGCCGAGCCTGGCCCCGATCGCGGCTGTCCTGCTGGCGGAGATTCACGGCCGCAGCGGTTACTTTCCAACCATCCTGCGGCTGCGTCCCATTGAAGGAACGATCCCGCCGGAGTTCGAGGTAGCCGAGTTGCTCAATCTGCAAGGCGTCCGAGACGCCGCACGTGCTCGACGAAGCTGAATCCGGGCGTTGCCCGCGCCCGCTCTGCCATCCATGATCCCGCGGACCACGACGGCAGAAGCTCCACAAAGAAGGCTTCCACCCCACCCCCGAGAGAGCAGTCGGTCGTTGGCGGCCGTCCGCTGTCTGCCGGATGTCTGGCCCATGCCCACAGCTCATAGCCTTCACCGCCTGCGAATCGGCGTCAATCCGCGCAATCTGCGGACGCAAAACCGCACTCGGCATCCGCCCTCCCAGCGACAGTCTTCCCAACGAGTCCCGCGCCTCCCTCATTGACCTCGCCGGTTGGGCGGTTTGCACGGGTCTGGCGCCGGGTATATATTGCCGGTCGAGATGGCGGCGACGCATGGTGGCCGCCGGTTTTCATTTACGACACATCCGTTTCGGCGGGAGGTTGCCTTCATGACGACGCAGACGAAAACCGGAATCGCTCGGCGGGAGTTTCTGGCGGGTGCCGCGGCGGCGGCAGGCCTGACCATCGTCAAACCTTCCGCAGTGCGCGGATCGCAAGCAAACTCGACGGTCACCATCGGCCTGCTGGGCTGCGGCGGCCGCGGCGGCTGGATCCTCGACCTGTTCGACAAGCACGGCGGGTACAAGATCGTCGCCTGTGCCGATTACTATCCCGATCACGCCGACCGGGTGGGCGACAAGTGGAACATCCCGGCCAACCGGCGGTTCACGACGCTGTCAGGCTACAAGAAGCTGCTCGAGCAGGATTTTGACGCCGTGGTCGTGCAGACGCCGCCCTACTTCCATCCCGAGCAGTGTGCGGCCGCCGTCGATGCCGGCAAGCACGTGTACGTGGCCAAGCCCATCGCGGTGGACGTGCCCGGCTGCCTGACCATCGGCGAGGCGGGCAAGAAGGCGACCGAGAAAAAGTTGGTGTTCCTGGTCGATTTCCAGACACGGGCGAACGAGTTCTACCGCGAAGCGGTCAAGCGCGTGCATGACGGGGCCATCGGCAAGCTGGTGACGGGCTGGGCGAACTATCCATGGGGCGTGGGCCACTTCCCCGGGCCGGCCACGCCGGAAGACCGGCTGCGGCGATGGTACTGCTATCGCGAGTTGTCGGGCGATTTCATCGTGGAGCAAAACATCCACACGCTGGACGTCGCGAGCTGGATTCTGAATGCCGACCCCATCAAGGCCATCGGCGCGGGCGGCAGCAAGGGACTGCGAGCGTACGGCAACATCTACGACTGGTTCAACGTGAACCTATGGTATCCCAACGACTTCGTGCTGTCGTACACGGGTAATCAGTGCACGCCCGGCGCCCCCACCGAGATCGCCTGCCGAGTATACGGCTCCAAGGGCACGATCGACACCGACTACTACACGCACGTGTGGATCGACGGCATGCCGGAAGCGGTCTACAAGGGCGGCAGCTGGCCGCATGGCGAGCTCTACACCTCCGGTACGGTCGTGAACATCAAGGAGTTCCACGACCAGATCACTCAGGGCGACTACCGGAACATCACGGTCGCGCCGAGCGTCCGCAGCAATCTCACTTGCATTCTGGCCCGCACGGCCGCTTACGAGAATCGGCCGGTGACCTGGGAAGAGATGATGGCGAAGAAGGAGCGGTGGGAAGCGGACTTGTCAGGCCTGAAGGCCTGACAAATAGTCAGTGGTCAGTAGTCCGTGGCCAGGCGTCAGGCGCGCTCGCTCCGAGGTCGGGCATGCGCCTGTCCGCAACTGACAACGGACAACTGACCACTGCCCCCTCCGAAGGAGGCTTACCATGATCGAGCTGTCGATGCACGTGGACAACTGGCGCCACCAGGACGCGCCCCTGAGCGTACCCTGCGAGTTCGCCAAGAAGCACGGCATGAAATACATCGAGCTGGGGTCCGTGAACGGCGACTACTTCGTCCAGAGTCTCGGCTACAACCCGCACGTGCCGCTGCACACGGATCCGCTGCGACTCAAGCGTTACCTGGACTCCATGGGTCTGAAGGTCTCGCAGATCGACGCCGCCTATCCCATGTCCGGGCCCGACGGCCAGTTCCGCGGCATCCCCTATACGATCGAGGCGATCAAGTTCGCCTGGGCACTGGGCTGTCCGCGCGTGGACACCACCGACGGGGCGACGCGTCCCAAAGGCTACAGCGACGACGAGGTGAAGATGCTGGTCAAGCAGTATTACCGCGTCGTGCTGGAGTGGGCGGAGAGCCACGAAATCATTGTCAACGTCGAGCCGCACGGCCCTTACACCACCGACCCCGATTTCATGGAGTGGTTGTTCGAGACGTTCGACGACTCGCCCTGGCTGAGGATGAACTTCGACACCGGCAACACGTTCATCTCGGGGCAGGATCCGGTCAAGTTCCTCGACCGCTTCAAGCACAAGGTCTCGCACTGCCACATCAAGGACGTGAGCGAATCGCTGGCCAAGGCGTGTCGGGGCGAGGAGACCGGGATTTCGACGTCGGTGGTGGCCATCGGCGAAGGCGTGAATGCCGAGAACATCGCCGGCTGCATTGAGATCCTCAAGAGCATCCAGTGGGACGGCATCCTCTCCGTCGAATGCGAGGCTGCCCCCGGCAACGTCGAGAAGAGCCTCGAATGGCTCCGCCAGCAGATTGCGAAGTAACCTCGCGAACCGCCGGGCCCACCCGATCAATCCAACCGACCTTCCGAGCCGATCCCAGCGAGCGGCGTGGCTTGGCCCCGCCGCTCGCGCGGTTATCGGTCGCACGCAACGCGCGGGTGGCAACCGCTCGTCCGAAAACTCCAACTCGCCGGCCTGAATTGCCGATACTGCGTGTGGAGTCCGAACGCATGTTGAACGCCTTCACCATCGATCTGGAGGACTGGGCCCAGGCGGTGCTCGACCCGTGTCTGCCGGTGACCGAGCACGTCCTGGCGAATACCGAGCGTACATTGAGCTTCCTGGACCGCGCCGGCGTGAAGGCGACGTTCTTCGCCCTCGGCAAGGTGTGCGAACGGTTTCCAACCCTGTTGCCGGACGTCGCCGGCTGCGGTCATGAAATCGCGTCCCACGGCTACGGCCACCAACTGGCGTATCGCCAAACGCCCGGCGAATTCGAAGCCGATGTCCGGCGATCCATCGAAATCATCGCAAGCCAGATCGGCCGACGACCGCTCGGCTATCGCGCCCCGGCGTTCTCCATCACACGGCAGTCGCTCTGGGCAGGCCCGATCCTGGCCCGTTTGGGATTTCGCTTCAGTTCCAGCATCTTCCCCGTCGCCAAGCGGCGTTACGGCATTCCCGATGCCCCTCGCTTTCCCTATCGCTGGCCGGACGTCGATCTGATCGAGTTCCCGCTCACGACGCTGCGCTTCGCAGGACGAAACTGGCCCGCGTGCGGCGGCGGCTACACCCGGCTCCTGCCCGCGGCCGTGCTGGCCCATGCCATCCGCCGGATGAACGAGGCCGGCCACCCGGCGGTCATCTACTTGCATCCGTGCGAGCTCGTGCCCGGCGAAGTGCGCGACTTCATCCGACGCGGCATCCGCGTCTCCGCGATTCGGCGATTGACACAGGAACTGTGGCGCTCCCGTGTCGCCCCCCGCCTCACACGACTCCTCGACGAGTTCCAATTCGGGACCATAAGTGCGGCATTGCAGGCGATTCATCTCCCGCGACGCGCCGTTGCCACAACGGAAGCGACTATCGCCGCGGCGCCATCAGCAGACCGCGAAGTGCTCGCACCCTGTTGACGGTCAGACCTGAGCGGACTGAGTCCGTATCCCTCCCGCCTCAAGCCGTCGGCGCTATCCGCCGCTCGATGTGCAACGCTCCGCCTCCGTGGACCGCGAGAGTATGTTCTCTCCACTGATGGGTAGGTGTTGAGAAACGAACAACGCTACGGGGCAGGGATTTCCGGGACGCTGGCCGGCATGCGAGGACCGGTTACGCGATAGATGTGGCCGGCAGGCTCGAAGTTGTGCTGATCGAGCAGCCATTTCGGGCAATAGCCGGGTTGTGGCGTGACCACGTAAACGCGGCCTTGCTCGAGCGCGTCGCGAAGCTCACTCTCGTCGGGAAACCGACCTTCGGCGCCTGCTTCGTCCAGAGCCGGATAGACGGTCAGGTCGGGACGCCAGCGGCCAGTGAGCTGAAAGTAGTGAATGGGCCGTACGGTGGTTCCGTCGGCGATCAGAACGGCATCGGTCGGGAGCATCGATCCCAGGTATTCGACGAACTGTTCAGGACCGTGATCCCGAGTCTTGAACGGATGCAGAAAGTACTCGTACTCGCTACGGAAGGGTATTTGCCGGGCGAGGCCGAGGTCGAGCCCGGCAGCGCGAGCCACATACGGCAAGGGCAGATATACCAACACCGGCAGAATGGCCGCTGCGATCAGGACGGACTTGCATCGCGGCCGGCGGACCAGAACCCACTCGGCTCCGAAGCCCATTACGATCGCGAGCAACACGATGGACGGAATGAAGAACGTGTACTGGTCGGGCACATTGTAGCGCATGGCCCACACGAAGTGAATGCCCAGCAGGGCCACCAGCGTGCCGACGAACAGTCGGTCCTCGCGTCGCCACAGCCAGACCAAGCCGACGGGGACCAGGAGGATCAACGGTGTCGGAAAGTTAAGACCGAGATACAGGAATGTATTGACCAGCTCGCGTCGGCCCAGGGTCGTATTCAGCACATTGCCGGCGTAGCGGTCGCCGAAGAATGCACCGCGCAGAACCGCCGTCCAGTCACTCGAGCCTGACATCTGCCAGACCACCATCCCCCAGTACAAGCCACCGCCGACACACCAGCAAAGCACGGCGGCCAGGATGCTCTTGAAAGCGACTTGCCGCCGGATGGCCAGGACGATCAGTAACGTGCCGTAGCAAAAGAGGCTCAACAGCGCGATGAGGTGGTTGCTGATGCCCACCCCATTGACCAGCAAAAGCAGGACGAGCCAGCCCGCCCGCCGTGTGCGGGCGTACTGCAGGAGACAAAGGAGTTCCGTGCTGAGCAGCGCGGTGGTGAGCGTGTAGGTTTCGGCCAGAGCACAGTGTTGCCAAAACGTATGGGCGACCGCCAAGGCGATGGCCGCGACGAGCGCAGACGTCAGCCGTCGCGTGGCCAGGGCGAGCAGCAGTGCCACGTTGGCCACCGTTACGGCGCCGAACACGACCGACACCAGGTTTGTCTTGAATGCCGACTCGCCGAACGGCAGGATCTGGAAGGCGATCGCGACGAGGTGATACAGCGGATGACTGAGAGCCAAGCCGAAACACCCGAGCAGATCGCGCTGGAGCACGCGCACCTGGAACTGCCCGCCGTCCTGCCAGAGGGCACCGGGGGCGACGCTCACCAGGTACAGTGCTAGAGCGCAACCCGCCACGAGCAGGTAAAACCGCCCAGGCCGCGGTGGCGAATCGATCGGGTTTGTGGCTGTCGAGTCAAGCAAACGTGGATTTCCTGCAACGCTCCGGCAATAGTCGCGTCCCCATCCGCATAGCCCAACGCCGGCCTCCTTGTGCTGCACGCATCCAGCGTACACGCGCAGGCAGGATGACTGCACCACAATGCCGTCGCCCGTTCACGGAAGGCCGGTTTTGCTTGCAGTCGCCCAACGCGCCAAGTAAGCTATTCACCGGCCGAGGGATTGTATGGGCCGGAGCTTTCGCTCACCGGCCACCAAGACGGATTCGAGCATGACACCTCCGTCGCGGCCCGTCTGTCCGCGAGGGCGGGAACCGAACGACTCAAACCAGTTGCCGGCCCTTTCTGAAGGGGCCAAGCGATCGTGACGATGCTAAACCCAAAGTGAGGCGGCTGGCAACCGTGCGAATTGGTCTCTATCACGAACCTGTTCACACCGACGGTCGAACGTTCGACACGTATGGCTCTTACGCGCGGTACGTGCTGGAGTTCGCCCGACATTTCGAATACGTGACGGTGTTCGCCCCCACTACCACGGAGCCGACCTATTTCAGCGGCTATCCGTTGGACGCCTCCAATGTTGAAGTCGTGCCTCTGCCCTTCTTCATGACGCACGCCCAGGCCTACCGCCGGGCGGCGACCATCTGGCGAATCTTTCGGCGTCATTGCGACAAGCTGGACGCGATCGAATGCCGCGGGACGGCTCCACTGGCGTATGCACTCTGGTGGATGACCCGTAAGCGCCACGTGCCGTTCATCTACCACTTTGCATCCGATCCGTTCGAGATGATCGCTCGCAGTCCGAAGTACCGGGGACTTTACGGCCGCTTCGCCAGGGCGGCCTACGGCGTCGAGTTCGCAATCCAGAAGTACATCCTGAGCCGCGACCATACGTACGTGTTCGCGGATGGCCGCCCCGCCGCGGAACGGCTGGCCCGATTCGCTCACAAGTACGAGTCGGTCGTGCACTCGACGCTCGCCGCCAATGACTACTTTTTGCGGGAGGACAGTTGCAACGGGCCGGTCATTCGGGTGCTCTACGTCGGGTATCTGCGGAACGCCAAGGGACTCGAAGATCTGCTCGAAGCCGTCGCCATCCTTCGAAAGCGGGGTCGTCCGGTCGAACTGGAAATAGCCGGCGAAGGAGAGTTGCTCGAACCTCTGCGGCAACAGGCCCGCGACCTCGGCATCGACCCGTTCGTCCACTTCCGTGGCTATGTACAAATGGGCCCGGCGCTGAACGAGCTCTACAACCGCTGCGACATCTTCGCCTTACCGTCATTGAGCGAAGGCTCGCCGCGGGTGATCATGGAAGCGCTCGGGCACAGTCTGCCGGTGGTCGCCACGGCTGTCGGAAACATCGCCGAGCAACTGGATCATGGCCGACGTGGAGTGCTCGTGCCCCGGCAGGACCCGGCCCGTTTGGCCGACGGCATCGAGCGGATCATCACTGACCCGGCGTTCCGGCAGCAGTGTATCCAAGCCGGGTACAATTACGCTCGCGAGCATGGCCTGGACGTCTTCGTGGCCCGATTGGCCGCCAAAGTACGCGAGATGATCGAGCGGCAGCCGGGGAGGAGTTCGCTGTGAACATTTGGATCGTCAACCCCTTCGACCCGCTGCCTGGCGACCCCGAACAGGAAGGACGCTACGCCACGCTGGCTCGGCTGCTCATTGATCGCGGGCATCAAGTGACGTGGTGGACCAGCGCGTTCAGCCATCGTTTCAAGCGGCCCGTGGATCAGGACGCGATTCGCAGTGCTTGTGCGCCGCTGGGTCTCATCCCACGTTTTCTCGACTGCACGCCGTATCGCCGAAATGTGAGCTTCGCTCGGCTGTGGAACCACTCCCAGCTCAGTCGGCGATTCCGCGAGCAAGCGCCGCAGGCGAATCCGCGCCCCGACGTCATCCTCGCCAGTAGTCCGCCGCCGTCGCTCGTGCTTGCTGCCGCCGAGGTTGGCCGCGAGCTCGGGGCGAAGGCCATCGTCGACGTGCAGGATCTGTGGCCCGATACGTTCCAGCGCCTGGCCCCGGCCGGGTTACAATCCGTGTTCAAGCTTGCTCTATGGCCGTCGTCGCGCACCGCACGGCGAGCGTACGCATCCTGCCATGCCGTCACAGGTGTGGCCGACGCGTATGTTGAGCGAGCCATGGCAATGGCCAGAGAACGCAAGCCCGCCATGACCGTGCCGCTGGGCGTCGATCTCGATGCGTTCGACGAGGCCGCGAGCAATGCGCCCGAGGATCAGTGGGTCAAACCGCCGGGCGAAACCTGGCTGGCGTATACGGGCAGCCTCAACCGCAGCTACGACTTCCTCACCATCATCAAAGCCGCCGCTCGCATTCGAGAGAAGCACGGCGACCGCGTGCGCTTCATCCTCACCGGTCGCGGCGATCTGGCGGCCGAGGCTCAGCGGCTCGTCACCAGCCAGGGGCTGACCAACGTGACGCTCACCGGGTTCCTCGACTTTGCCGCCTGGGCGAGCCTACTCACGCAGTGCGACGCCGGCTTCAACGCGTCGTTTCCGGAAGCGTTGATCTATCTGCCCAACAAGCTGTTTTATTACCTCGCCGCCGGCGTGGCCGTGCTCAATACCATTCCGGGTCAGTGCAGCGAGATCATTCGAGATGCCGGGTGCGGCCTGGACTACCGCGCGGGGGATGTGGATAGCTGCGTGCAGGCGGTGGAGCAGATTTTGGGCGACCGCCGCAGCCTCATCGCCATGGGCCGCGCGGCCAGAGAACTGGCGGAGACCACCTACGACCGCAGTGTGCTCTTCCCCCAGTTCGCGGAGTTCATCGAGGGAGTCGCTATGCCCGCCACTCGGAGATAGCCTTCGGCACTTGGTATCCCTCACGGCGTCGGAAGACGAAGGGCGCTGACAGTACCCCCCACAGCGAGCCGATGCCGTACGCAAGGTGCAACTGGATGAATGCCAGTGCCACCAGTCCGATCGACGTCTGAGCCTGGCGGGCCGCTCGGGCGGCAAACCACACCGCAGCGATCGTATACGCCAGCAATTCGCAGCCGAGAAGAATCCACGCCGGACGCCAGAAAATTCCGGCGAGCGATAGGCAGATGAGGCTCAGGACAAACGCCAGCGGGATGAAGTGCCGCGGCTTGAGTCCTCCGCCCACCAGATAAATAGTGTACGGGTTCCAAAGGCCGTTGTGGAACGCCTGCTGACGCAGGCCACGAAACGTGGAGCGATTGTAATAGGTAAGCTTGATGTCCGGGGAGATCACGATGCGCCCGCCGCCGGCGCGGATGCGGCTGTTCAGTTCGATATCCTGGTTGCGGACCAGCCGCTCGTCATAGAGGCCGAAACGGTCGAAAACATCGCGCCGAAAGCAGCCGAATGGAACCGTATCCACCTCCTGCTCGCCGCCTCCGGTCCTGAACGCAGAGCCCCCCACGCCGAATCGACTGGACGTGGCTGCTGCGATGGCCCTGCCCACCTTGGAATCGTTGCCCGGCAACGTGGTCACGTAGCCGCCAACGTTGTCGGCTCCGGTACGTTCGAGCACTTCCACGCACCTGTTCACGTAATCCGGGGCATACTCGGCATGACAGTCAAGCCGGAGGATGATTCGGCCACGTGCCTGCCGAATCGCCAGGTTCATGGCCTTGGGAACGATACGGTCCGGATTGTGGATCAGCCGGACGCGGGAATCGCGGGCGACGTACGCCTGCACCACGTCGGCCGTGCCGTCGGAACTCGCCCCGTCCACGCAAATGATTTCGACATCATCCCTTCCGTCCAGTTGGCCGAGCACGGAGTCGAGGCACCGCGCCACGAACGCCTGCTCATTGCGCATGGGGATAATGATGCTCAAGAACATGAATGTTACCGTTGGGCGGTGTCGAGCTGTTGGGCTTCCGTCTTCAACACTCTCGCGGGCACCCCGCCTACGACGCACCCCGGAGGCACGTCCCGCGTTACCACGGCCCCTGCCGCGCACGCCGCTCCTGCGCCCACTGTCACACCAGCAGTCACAACCACATGAGATCCCGTCCAGGCCCCACGCTGCAAGATGATCGGACGTTCTCGCCCCGCGCCGAATCGAGACGAGTCACCCTGCTTCTGGTGATCCGAGGAAGCGAGCACGGTGTAAGGCCCCAGCATCACCTCATCCTCCAGCGTCACCTCGCCAACTCCCTGAATCCAGCAGCCGTAGGCAATGTAGACATCGTTGCCGATCGACACGCTCGAGGTATGGACGATCATCGCATTCGAGCAAATCTGGAAATTTCGGCCGCACTTCTTGAACGCGGGCCGGAGCAACGTGCCCCGCATGCGCATGATGCATTTGAAATCCGGCAGCACCCCCGTGATCTTCATGACGAAGATGAACCAACAGTATTTGATGAGACGAACCACCTGAGACCCCGGCGAAACACGTCCTACTACGTAGGCGCCAGACAAGAGCTCACGAGATCCACGAACCGATCAACCGTGAACCGACGTACAGTCTCCAATCCATTTCGGATCAACGCCCGCCGTAAAGCTTCGTCCTGAATGACTCGATCGATTGCTTCTGCCAGGGCGCCTGAATCTTTGGATGGAACCAGAATTCCATCCACCCCATCACTTACCGACGTCGGAATTCCCCCCACCCGAGTGGCGATTATGGGAAGGCTGTTGGCACGGGCTTCGACAAGAACGCGAGCGGTACCTTCCGAAAGAGTAGGCAACACGAGCATGTCCGCCGACCGCATGTATTCATAGAGTGCCGGGCCCCCGGGGACATGTCCGACCCACCGTACGCGATCGGCTATTCCACTTTCTCTCGCCAATGCTTCCAATTTCTGTCCGTAGGACGGATGCAGTTCGTATGAGCCGACCAGGACCAGTTCCCACGCCCTGCGGGTCTTCAACTTCGCAACAGCCTCGAGCAGATATTCGACGCCCTTCTCTGGCCGGATGAAGCCCACGAACAGGATGCGCACCACCGGGCCTTGACACGTGTCCTCTCGAAAAAAGAAGTCGTCTTCAGTAATCGTAGTCGACACGGTTACGTGCGTGCGAGGGGAACGGTAGACCTCGCCCAGTTCGGCGCCGTTGCAGATGAAAGAACCGCCGGCCAACCGGTTCCCCACGCGGGTGCAGATTCGGTCCAGATAGGCGTATGCCAGCGAAGCCATGTCCTTCAATCTGCCGGCCCGGCGGTGACTCCGTAACAAACCGATGGGATCGCCGACTATCCAATGGCACGGCCGGCGTCCGCTGATGCGGGCGATCAAATAAAAAAGGCCGGAGAACGGAAGCATGCCGCGGACGAAGATGAAATCGGCACGTCGACACACATTCCAATAAGCCCGCAGAATCCCGCCAGGCTTTCCCATCGCCGCCAATGACGAGCCGTAAAACGGCTGCGGAACGATTTCAACGTTGTCCGCGCGAAGACGGTAGTCTCCCGCCCGCTCCGGCGGCGAGCAGGCCACCGGCAGCGTCAACACGAGACGCTCAAACCGTTTGGCAAGTTCATCGACGATCCGGCCGAAGGAAGCGCTCACGTAAAGCCCGCCGTCGTGGCTCCACGCGCGGGTTTCGGCAATAACCCCCAGCGTCGCACGCATCGAAGGATGATGTCTTGCCAAGTCCAGCTGCTCTGCATCCGTAGATGTCGAAGTCACGACGAGACTTGCCCCACATCTACAACCGACTTCTGTACACGGAAACCACGTTTTCAGAAAATTGCACACCAACATGAGAATTCCGACAAGCACAATCCTGAATCGACTGACCTTGCAGTCAAGTGCTGCCGCGAGCAGGTAAACCGCCCCCCGATGGAAAGGAAGGAAGCCAGCCGCTTCGGTGCCATAGGTTCGTTTCGTTTGTCGTCGCACGAGCATCAAACTCAATCAGGATCAGGACGACAGTCACCGGGAGCCAGAACATCTTGGTCGTATAGGTGGTGTGAGCTATTCCCATGGCAAATGAAGAAAGCAGAACCACCCATCCCGGCATTTGCAGGGACGGTTGACGGAGCCTCAACAATCCCAAACCAAGCGCCACATGCAGTCCCAAGAACGTGATGAGCCCTATCGGCCCCATCTCCACCAGAGCCCCCAGGATGTTACTGTGCACGTCCTTGAAAGACCCTCCCGCTTCGAAACTCGCGAGAGCGCTGGCGCCAACCCCAGCCCCCATGATCCCGCTTCTGCTATATCCGTTTAGAGCCAACTCCCAGACGTACGTACGCGTTCCCGCTGTCTTGCCTGCCCACTGCGAATGCCCCTCGGGAGCAGGCAACATCATGAACTCCGCAAGCCGCGTGGCCGCCTGCCCTGGCACAAGGCTTGAATAGATGGCTGCTGCACCGATGACGTACATGCAGCCCAAAGCGACAAGCATGCCCAGGACTCGCTTGACCTGTTGTCCACCGCCTGTCAAGACAGCAGAGATCGCAACGCCTCCCAGAATCCCTCCGATCGCTGCTCTCGTGCCGGTGCCTACGATCCCGAATAGCATAAACCCCACAGCGACAACTAACAGAAGCTTGAACAGTCGACTTCGTGTCAATGTCCAAAGCAAAGGCACGAAACCCAATGCCACCACCAACCCTCCTGCCGCAGAGACGGGGTTGGCTTGCTCACTGAGAGTTGCTCGACCAAAAGCTCGTTGATCCATCCCGAAAAAGAGAACGTATGCGCCGGCAGTGGCCCCGCCCAGTACCGCCCAAAAGGCGAGTCTCTTCAGCGGCCCAAGTTCTCCGCTGATCGCCGTCATGATGATAACGGCCAAAATGACCTGGACGAGGATCTGGAGAGCGAGGCGTAGTGACTTGGCAATATCATAGCTCCACATCGCTGAGGCCAAGGCGACTGCACAGAACGCAAAAGCCCACAACAAAGCCCCACGTGAAGATGTCACCTTGAGTGGACGGCGCCAGATATGGAGCAGCGTAACAGCAACGACACAAAAGGCGAGCAACTTACCAGCGGTAAGCCATCCTCCTTGCCTGGTAGCCCCAAGAACAATCGCGGAGTCCCAGGCTTGCCAGAAAAAGTAGGCGTAGATGCTCACCCGTGGTTCGACCAGACATGCAAGCAGGAACGGCGCTCCAACAATCAGCATGCCTACGTACCCGTAGCCGGCCCGGTACAGAAGGACAGCGACGATCCCCGCTAACGCAAGAACCACTACGCACGACTTTTCCAGTACCCCCGAGCCTGAAGCGCCCTCGATACCCGAGTTACTGTCCCAAGCCGGATTGACTACCCACTGCGGCGTTATGGATGTATGTTGTGCATTCATGGACTGGAACCTCATCGACCTGGTTGCGCGTCATGGCGTCTGTGGCGTTCTCGCACGGGATCGTAGAGCCACCTCCAAAGCTTTGCCAATCTAAGCCAGACCGACTTGGGCGTGAGGCGGAGTGCAAGCGCCAAGACCACGCTGCTCACCGTAAACCATTCTCGGTAAGTTGCGGCGAGACGCGCAACATTCTCCCGCTCGCCAAGTCGGATAGCATGTCGAACGGCGCGATTCACTTCGCCTCGGAAGAAGATTGCTTTCGATGTCAAAGGATTCGGACTATCGACTGGGGGAACATGCTTCTGGAGCAGCACCCACAAGTCCTGCGAATGGGATGCAATCACACCACGAGTCAACGACCCTTCCCGTCGTCGATCATAGACGAAAATGGGACGGTCGACGAACCCGATGGCAGGATGCTGATCGGCAATCCGGTACCAGAGATCCCGGTCCTCACTGGTCCTGAGGCTGGAGTCGAAGAATCCAGCATCCACTATCAGATCCTTCCGGATTAGCATCGTGCAGGTGTGAAAAGGTATGTTCGCCGCGGCCGCCTTATAGAAATCGGGGAAATAGCACGAGTCCGTAAGGAGTGCACGATATGCCGAAGAGGCAGGTTCTTCACCGGAAGTGCCATCCGGCAACAGTACTGTATAAGCACCGGCTGCCCACCGAAGCCAAGGCCGCCCATTGAGAATGCTCACACCTGCCTCCAGCCGATGAGGCATCCACCAGTCATCCGCGTCAAGAAAGGCCACCCATGCACAATTCGATTCGGAGATTCCGCGATTGCGTGCGGCAGCAACACCCGCGTTCTTCTGGCAAACGATGCGCACAGCAGAACCGTATGCACGGACAACCTCCACAGTCTCGTCTCGCGAACCATCGTCAACGACGATAGTCTCGCGAGCCGGGTAGGTCTGATCCATCACACTGTTGATGGCTCGCTGAATGGTGTCAGCCGCATTGTACGCCGGCACAACGACTGAGATATCAATAGTCTCAGACATCATCCTCCCACCTTATTGTCCTATACGGCATGCCTGTGTACAGCGAGGGGCGAGATGACAACTTAATGCCCAGCGGTCACGCTCCCAAGACGTAGTCCGAGGTTTTCGAACCCGGCTAGAACACGTGCCTGCGCTTCAATTAAGGGCAGCCTGGTACCGAGATCGGCGCCGCCGGTCTCGAGTGTCTCAAGAATGCATTTGGCAAGCCCCGTCGGGTCAAAATCGGTGCAGTCAACAACCTCGGCACGGGAACCCGCCGCGACACGCACAAAGTCAATGATTTTCCGATGGTAATTCAAAGCAATAAAGGGAACCGAGGCCGTATAAGCATAAATCAAGCTATGCAAGCGCATCCCGAGAACAAGATCTGCTTGTTGTATGACCCGAAACGCAAACAGTGGGTTCTCGTTATAGGGAATAATCTCCACGCTGCCAGCAGGCAGAGAGGCTGCGATGATTTGACAAGTCCGTTCATCCCCCACCGCTGGCGAGCCATTCATCACCAGCAGCCGGATTCGGCATCGGCAGTTCCGCAAGACCTTGTTGAGACACTCGGATAGTCGATCCCGCCGTACCTGGTCGCGCCGCTCATCTCCCACCGCTATCCGTTCCCGATCACACGGCGCAACCACAATGGTCGGCTTCTCGGGCCTGGGCGCAACTGCCGGCTCCGGTAGACCTATGCGCTCAATCAGGACAGCCGGGTCCATCATAAGCGTCACGTTTTCTGGTGACTCACCACAAATCGACTGCACGGTCTCCAGTGACTGTTCGTCGCGAATGCCAATGAAGGCCATCTGGGACAACAGACGACGCAGAACTCGCTTCGACAACCAACGGTCGACAGGCCCGACAGACACACCAATCGCCGCTGTCCGACATCCGAACGTCTGGCCCGCCTTGAGCAGGGCGAGCCGCTTAAGAAGCGGCCACGCACCGTACTGATCGTGCAGGACGCTCCCGCCCCCAAGGAGATGGCAGTCAGCTTGAACCTTGCGTTTCAGAGCCTCCACTCTTGCCCAATTCGACGGTTGGAGGAAACGAGCCGAGAGTCCCTTCGGGAGAACAAGATCTTTTCTACAAGCGATGTTCAACGTCTTGGGGCGCAGATACTGTACAACCCCCCAGGCGACGGTAGCAGCAAGTGCATCATCTCCCGTATTGCAATGCCCGTAGTAACCGGAAATGGTGACTGATCGGATGTTCACGTACACCGGCCCCGCAGGATCCTCGATACTGTTCCTGGTTGCTCCACCCGACGTCTGAACACTCTGCGTGCACTTGGTCTGCTAAGATCACGGACCTAAGCTTTTCCTCGAACCCCCCTCAACCGAAGCCACGCCACCGAAGCCCCCCTTCCCAAGGAGAGCAACATCGCCCGTTCGTCCTGCTTCAGGACACCGGTCGCCATCACGAGACAGAACAAGACCAGAAGGAATAGACCCGTTCGCATTCCCACTCGCACCGGCAACGCCGTATCAAATGGCACGAGCGTGGTAATCGCTCCAGCCGCCAGACTCAAGAGCATAACGATGAGCAAATCTCGCCAGGGCATTACTCGCCGCATTGGTATACCTATCAACCCGTGCACCTTCCCAAGAAGATAGGCCACAACACACAGTTCTGCAACCACCGCTCCCACCGCCGGACCGACGAACCCCAACATTGTTCCGCGCCCAAGATTCAGCAGTGTGTACCCCACAACAATATTGACCAACAACCCGAGCACCGCGCCGATCGCCACCGGCCTCGTTCGACCAAACGCTCGCAACAGGCTGCCGTATGCCGCCACGCGAATGGGAAGTTCGAACAGATAAATGAAGAAAGGCCAGGCAGCATCCCGATAGGGTTCCCCGTACACAAGAACGATCAAATCCCCAGCAAGTATGGCAGCAAGCACAAATGTTGGATAGATGATTAGGGTGCACTTACGAATCCCCGCATGCCACAGACTCAATGCTTCTGTCATCCGATTCTGGTCGGCGAGAACCACGAGATTGGGCATGATGGCATTGGCAACACTCGAGGTGATGATTCCGACGAGCGGCAGTTCCAGCGCGCCGCATACGTATACCGCGTACTCCTCCGGCGTAAACGTCGTCGAGATCATCACCTGCCCGATCTGGCGATTCACGACCCCCACGGTGGTGGCCATTGCCAGAGGAAGCACATACCCCAGCTGTGCACGAAACAAGCCGGCGTCACCGATCCAGGCTTTTCCTGGACACAACCGATACATATCGACGACAGCTATACCTGCGACGAGCAAAGCCAGTCCCACGGAAGCCCACATGATGCTCAGTAGCGAGAACCCCAGAGCCGCCAGCACCACGACCGGCACGACCCGAACCGCCGCTGAAACCAACGTGTACACTCCCGATCGCACCGCACGATCCACGCTGATCGCAAACGCGGGAATCAGGGTGAAGATTAACAGGCACAGGGGATAGAAGCTGCTGGCACGAAGCAGATCTCTTAGCGATTGATTGTGGAACCTATCGGCAATCGTCTGTGCTCCCACATACATGAGCAGTGCACAAGCGAGGCCTTGGACTAGCGTAATCACCAACGTCTGCGTTATGAATCCACGGCGTCGCTCCCGGTCCAGCTTTGGGATGAAGTAGAACAGACTTGCCGGCA
>Ga0116169_1000880_pt1 | contig 28074 bp, 30 predicted proteins | sample AD_UKC130_MetaG_FD_89796 | JGI IMG/M metagenome (GOLD analysis project Ga0116169, IMG submission 89796) | Active sludge microbial communities of municipal wastewater-treating anaerobic digesters from Canada - AD_UKC130_MetaG | ecosystem: Engineered > Bioreactor > Anaerobic > Digestate | place...
AGCCATCCGCCAGATCTCCCTCAAGGAGGGGCTGGACCGCTGCCTGTTCATCCACGTAACACTGGTACCCTTTTTGAGTTGGGCCGGGGAACACAAATCCAAACCCACGCAGCATTCTGTGAAGGAACTGCGCTCTTTGGGCATTTCCCCCAGCATTATCGTGGCCCGTACCGATCGGCCCTTGGATGAACAGATTCGGGCCAAAATCGCCCTCTTCTGCAATGTGCAGCCCGACTGTGTCATTGAAAACCTGACCCTGCCCAACCTCTATGAAGCGCCCCTGATGCTGCACCGGGAGGGATTGGATCGGGTGGTCTGCCGGGAATTGGGGCTGGAAACCCAGGAGCCTGACCTGGCCGAATGGCAGGAGCTGGTGCACCGCATCCACTCCCGCTCCGGCCGGGTGGTCATTGCCATGGTGGGGAAATACACCAAGCTGCACGATGCCTACCTGTCTATTGTGGAGAGTCTAAACCACGCGGGTTATGCCGCGGGGGTGCATGTGGAGATCAAGTGGGTGGACAGCGAGGGAGTGACCGGGGAAAACGCCGGGGAAAAGCTGAGGGGGATTGACGGGATGATCATCCCCGGTGGCTTTGGCGAACGGGGCATTGAGGGCAAAATCGCGGCCTGCCGCTGGGCCCGGGAAAAGGGGATTCCCTTCCTGGGCATCTGCCTGGGCATGCAGGTTGCGGTGATTGAGTTTGCCCGCCATGTATGCGGCTTAACCCAGGCCAATTCCGCCGAGTTCACCCCCGAATCGCCCCAGCGGGTGATCGACCTTATGGAAGAGCAGAGGGGCATCACGGACCTAGGTGGCACCATGCGCTTGGGGGCCTACCCGTGTCAGATCCAACCCGGCACTCTGCTGCGGCGGCTATACGGTACCGAGTTGGTGAACGAGCGGCACAGGCACCGCTTTGAGGTGAACAACGCCTACCGGGAGGTTCTGGCCAGCCACGGCCTCATGCTCAGCGGCACCTCCCCCGACGGCAACTTGGTGGAGGCAGTGGAGCTTCCCACACATCCCTTTTTTGTGGGGGTGCAGTACCATCCCGAGTTTAAGAGCCGCCCCAACCGGCCCCATCCCCTCTTTTTGGGCCTGGTGCAGGCGGCAGTGGAGGGACGACCATGAGAGATTATCAGGCTGAACTAAAGCACAGGATCGCCTTTATCCAGGACTGCCTGGCCTCCGCGGGGGCCCAGGGTATCGTGTACGGCAACAGTGGCGGCAAAGACAGCGCTTTGGTGGGCATTCTCTGCAAACTGGCCTGCCCTGATACGGTGGGGTTGATTTTGCCCTGCCGCTCCCAGCGCAACTATGAACAGGACCTGAGGGATGCGCAAGAGGTGGCCGCGGCCTTCGGGATCACCACTCGGATCGTAGATCTCCAGGCGGTCTGGGCAGAACTGGAAAGAACTGTGCGCACCGCGACTGCCCCCACCGAGGCGGCCCTGGCTAATCTGGCTCCCCGTCTGCGCATGACCGTACTCTATGCCGTGGCAGCCAGCGAGGGTAGGCTGGTGGCGGGGACAGGCAACAGAAGTGAAATCCACCTGGGCTACTTCACCAAGTGGGGAGATGGCGCCTGCGACTTTAACCCCATCGCCGATCTCACGGTAACCGAGATCTACGAGTTTCTGCGCTTTTTAAACGCTCCTGCCTGCGTTTTGGAGAAGGCTCCTTCTGCTGGGTTGTTTGACGGCCAAACCGACGAGGGAGAACTGGGGATCAGCTACGCCAAGGTGGATACTTTCCTTCTGGGCGGTTCTGTGACGGATGCAGAACGGGCCTTAATTGAGCGGTACCACAAGGCCAGCGCCCACAAGCGCAGCCTGCCTAAGATGTATGGAGGACAGTTATGAGGATCAACCCCGGTTTTCTCAACTTGCAGGACCGCTATCTCTTTGCCCTCATTGGCCAGAAGGTGCGGGAGTATAAAGGGCAGCACCCAGACCAGGAGATTATCAGTCTGGGCATCGGCGATGTGACGCTGCCTTTGAGCCCTGCTGTGGTTGCCGCCATGCAGCAGGCGGCTGCCGAGATGGGCAGGGCAGAAACGTTTCGGGGCTATGGAGAAGAGCAGGGTTATGCCTTTTTGCGCCAGGCCATCTGCCGCTACTATGCCCAAAAAGGGGTAGACCTTCTGCAGACAGAGGTATTTGTCAGCGATGGGGCCAAGAGCGATCTGGGCAACATCCTAGACCTGTTCGCGGCAGATAACACCGTGCTCATCCCTGAGCCCGCTTATCCTGTGTATGTGGACACCAATTTGATGGCGGGGCGGAAGATAATCTTCCTTAAAGGGCGAAGCCCAAAACGGCTTTCGGCCCCTGCCCCCTGCCGCTCTCCACGCTGACCTGGCCTATCTCTGCTCCCCCAACAACCCCACGGGGACAGTGTATACCAAAGATGAGCTCCAGTCTTGGGTGGACTGGGCCCTCAGGCGGGGTGCGGTGCTCCTTGCCGACAGCGCCTATGAGGCCTTCATTCAAGATCCCGAACTTCCCACCAGCATTTACCAGATCCCAGGGGCCAAGGAGTGCGCCATTGAGTTCTGCTCCCTTTCCAAGACCGCGGGCTTTACCGGGGTGCGCTGCGGCTACACGGTGGTGCCCCAGGCCTTGGTGCGGGAAGGCGTTTCATTGAACGGGCTGTGGCTGAGGCGCCAGACCACGAAGTTTAACGGTGTATCCTACATCGTGCAGCGCGGCGCAGAGGCGGCCCTTTCCCCTGAAGGGATGGCCCAGAACCGGGAGAGCATCGCCTATTACATGGAAAACGCCCGCCTGATCGCATCTGCTCTGCAGGAGCTGGGACTGTGGTTCACCGGGGGGCAAAACGCCCCCTACATCTGGCTGCAGTGCCCGGGGGGCATGAGTTCCTGGGAGTTTTTTGACTTCCTTTTGGAAAGGTGCGCGCTTGTGGGCACGCCGGGTGTGGGTTTTGGTCCCAGCGGCGAAGGCTATTTCCGCTTCACTGCCTTCGGCCGTCGGGAGCAGCTCCTCAAAGCCATGGAGCGCCTGCGGCAGCTGCGGCTTTCAAGCCTGTAGGTGATCTTGACAGCCCTTGAGAGCTGATGTTACTATTAGACCAGATGGTTTAGACCATCTGGTCTAAGTGTTTTTAGGGAATGGGGAAGCTGGGGAGGAGAACATGCGTATACGGGAATTCAACTACCGGGCGCTGGTGGGGGAGGCCAATCCCCTCTTGCGCTATCCGGAACTGAAGGAGGCGGCCATTGCCGAGTTTGCCCTGAAAAGCTACGAGGATGCCTCGCTGAACGACATTCTCAAGCAGGCGGGCATGAGCAAGGGCAGCTTCTACCACCACTTCGGCGACAAATTCGGGCTTTATGTTGCGCTGATGGACGTGATCGCCCAAAAGAAGCTGTCCTACTTTTACCCCCTTATGGAAGAGGGCCTGGACAGCAGTGATTTTTTCGGGGTGCTGAAGCAGGTGATGCGGGCCACTACCGAGTTCATGCTGGCCGACGAACGGCTGCACCATCTTTCCAACAGGCTCTTGGCTGAAAGCGAGGAGCTCCGCAGCCGTCTTTACAGTATCTTTGGAGTAGATTACTACCAGTCTTTCAAAGCCTGGGTACACCAGGCTGTACAGCAGGGTCAGATCGACAGCCGCTACCCCCCGGAGTTTGTGGCCGGGCTGGTGGAGATCCTCTTAGCCAATGTGCACAAACTGGTGGCCGCGGCCGGTCCCGAGGGCCTGCTCCAGGCCGCGCTGCAGGTGGTTGATGTGATTCAATTCGGGATATCTCGTCCAAGACGGACAACAGAGGAGGAACGGTGATGGGGGCAGCATTTCAAGTGGAAGACCTGCGTTTCAAGTATCCTTCTTCCCCGGAGGATACCATCAAAGGGATCAGTTTTGAGGTGCGGGAAGGGGAGATCTTTGGACTTTTGGGGCCGTCCGGGGCTGGCAAATCCACGACCCAAAAAATACTGGTGAAGCTTTTGGACGATTATCAAGGCAGCATCCAGTATTTTGGCCGGGATTTGAGGGCCATGGGCCATTCCTTTTACGAGGAGATCGGGGTTGGCTTTGAAATGCCCGTGCATTTCACCAAACTCACTGGACTGGAAAACATGGAGTTCTTTGCCGGCTTTTACTCCAAGACGGCTGACATGCAAGAACTCATGGAAAGGGTGGGCCTGTGGGAATACCGCCACGTGAAGGTAGGCGAGTATTCCAAGGGCATGAAGGTGCGCCTCAACTTTGTGCGGGCCATGCTCAACAGACCTCGGGTGCTCTTCCTCGATGAGGTGACCAACGGGCTGGATCCCAAAAACGCCCGAATTATCAAGGACATGATCGCCGAATACCGGGATCAAGGGGGTACCGTGTTTTTGACTACCCACCTGATGAATGATGTGGAGCAGCTCTGCGATCGGGTGGCCTTCTGCGTCAATGGACGTTTGGCCGAGGTTTCCACGCCCCGGGACTTGAAGCTGAAGTACGGGAAGCGGGAAGTAAAAGTGGAATACAGGCAGAACGGACGGCTGACCACTGCGGTCTTTCCCCTGGATGGGATCGGTTTTAACGAAGAGTTTCAGAGGCTGCTGCAGACGGCAGAGGTGGAGACCATTCACAGCGGAGAGACTTCCATGGAGGAGATCTTTATCATCGTGACAGGGGTGAAGCTCAATGGGCAAGCTGAGCAGGCTGATTAAGGGCGAAGTGCAGCGGCTGGTCAAGTACAAAATACTGCCCGTAAGCCTGGTCACCGCGGTGCTGTGGATCGCCTTGTTCCTGGTTCTCTCTCCTGATGAAGCCCGCAGCATCGCCCCTTTGGTGATCTTTGTGGATGTGGCCGCCATGTCCATCCTACTGCTGGGTGCTTCCCACCACCTGGAAAAACAAGACGGCACCATGCGCACCATGCTGGTGCTGCCCGTATCGGTTGGCCAAATCCTCGCCGCCAAGACCGCGGCTGCCCTGGTGCTGGCTGTGGAGTCGGTGCTTGTTACCGCAGGGGCGTTGTATTTCATCCACCAAGTGACCTTCAACTACGCCCTTTTGTTCTGCTTTGTGCTCATCTCAGGGACAGCCCACGCGGCCATAGGGCTTACGCTTTCTTTGAAAAGCCGTGACTTCACGTCGATGCTGGGCCTGCTTTTGGGTTATATGCTCATCTTCACCCTGCCCTCCCTGCTGTTCAGCTTGGGAGCCGTCCCGGAGCGGTATGAGTGGCTGTTCTTGCTTTCACCGTCCCATGCAGCCAGCCATCTGATCAGCTCGGCGGTGCTGGGCAGTTTTCAACCGGAAATGGCCGCGGCAGCCTGTGCGTATCTAGCGCTTTTGGCTGCTGTCCTTTTCAGGTTTGTCGTGGGCCCGCGGTTTAAAGACAATGCCATGAGGGGGTAATCTGCTTGGGCAAGTATGCAGCTCTTTTGAAATATGAGGCGAGGACTATCTGGCGCGATCCCATCAACCTGTATATGTGCGCCTTCCCCGTTATCATGCTGGGCTTGGCGGCCTTTGTGTTTCCCCTGCTCTTTACGTCCACGGACGTTCTGCAGGGGGCCATGCTCAGGGCGGTGATGCTGCTCCTGGTGGTGGTGATCCTGGCTTTCGGGTCCTTTTTCTTGGCGGCCATGGCCGCGTTTTTGCTGGTGGAACAGAAGGATGAGCACACCCTGCACACCATCGCCGTTACCCCCGTGGGGGTCTCAGGTTATCTGAAGTTCAAACTAAGCTACATCTACCTCATGTCTGTGCTGGGGAACATCTTGGTTTTGGCTGGCACTAAGCTGCTCGCGGGGGACAAATACTCCATCTTCGGGGTATCCCTTTTTGACCAGATCCATCTGGGCCACATGGTCTCCTTTGCGGCAGTGAACTCCCTGTTCACCCTGGTGCTTGGCCTCTGGCAGGGGGCCCTGGCCAGAAACAAGGTGGAAGGTTTTGCCCTGATCAAGGGCACCGGCATGCTCGCTCTGCTGCCGGCCTTGACGGTGCTGGAGGTTTTTCAGGGGAAGCCGCAGTATGTACTCGGTGTGTTCCCCAATTTTTGGGCGATCAAGGGGATGCTGGTGCAGTTCATGCCGGTAAGAGCGGAGGGGGATTTGAGTTATGCCCTCTACCTGCTGGTGGGTACAGCCTACAACCTGATGCTCCTGGCCGGCGCCTACAAGGTGTTCCTCCGCAAAGCCCAGTACTAGCTGGGATGCGGAGAAGGTAAGTATATGTCCAATTGGAGGAGGCCAGGCAGCATGGGTGAGAGTCAGGCGAAAATGCGGGAGTTTGTCTATTCACTCATGGACCCCAAACCCCAGATGAGTATCCTGGGGCTGCGGCGTGGCCGAGGAGGAGCAGTTTTTCTGCAGCATTGCCATGTATGTCTATGTTGGGCAGAAGTAGAAGTAAGGAGCCTGGCTCACTGCCGGGCTCCTAGCATTTTCGGTTACTAGAACAGGCGCTGCAGCAGGGCTTGCATGCCCAAAGCTACAAAAACCACCGAAGTGTCAATGGCTACGCCCAAGGCCATGGGCTTCCAGCCCACACCCTTGACTTCCTGGAAACTTGTTTTCAGGCCGATGGCTGCCAAGGCCATCAGCATAAACAGCTTGGAAAGGACAGCCATGCCCGCAGCTGCCTGCTGGGGAAGAAGACCTGTGCTCTTCAGTGCCACCATCAGTAAAAAGAGCAGCACAAACCAGGGGAAGATGGAGGCAATGCTTACCTCGGCCGACTTGGCTTCTTCGGCTCTACGCAGTTTGCGCCGGGCGTGGGTGAAGGAAAAGGCTAGCACGATGGGGACGATAAACAAGGTTCTGGTCAGCTTCACAATTACCGCAAAGCTGCCCGCGGCATCGGAGAAACCGTAGCCCGCGGCCACCACGGAAGAAGTATCATTGACAGCTGTACCCACCCACAGGCCGTAGCTCATATCGGTGAGGCCGAGCAGGCGTCCGATCCAGGGAAAGAGGATCACGGTAAGCAGATCAAAAAGGAAGGTGGCCGAGATGGCATAGGCAATGTGTGTATCCTCCGCTTCGATAACTGGCCCCAAGGTGGCCACCGCGGTGCCCCCGCAGATGGCGGTGCTGGCCGAAAGGAGACTTGAAAGTTTCCAGTTCACCTTAAACAAGCGGCCCAGCAGATACCCTCCTCCGAAGGCGGTGGTAAGGGTGCACAGCATGAGCAAAAGCGCGTAGCGTCCCACCGTGAGCACCTGGGAAAAACTCAAAGAGATGCCCATGAGAACAATGCCCAGTTTAAGCACGGTTGTGGAAGCAAAGTGCACGCCGGATGCAGCCTGGGGGAGCCTTTTCATCAGGGGATGGCAGAGCATGCCCAGAACCAGCGCTAAAATGCTGGTCCCAATTACATCGCCGGGAACCAGGCTGTTGAGTAAGGCGGCCGCGGCAGCTAGAAGTAAAGTCAACAGCAGCCCTGAACTGCGGCTTTTTAGTTTGGTAAGCATATAAAAACCCTTTCCTCGATGATATACAGCAGACAAGGTTGATTATAGGGGTTATCTGGCATAAAATCAAGTTATTGAACCTTATGGAGCCATAAACAAGGATTATAGGTGATCGCCATGCTTGATTATCGGCACCAGACTTTTCTGGAAGTGTACCGACTGGGCAGCTACACTAGGGCGGCTGAAGCTCTGAACCTAACCCAGCCCGCGGTGAGCCAGCACATCCGGGCCCTGGAAAAGCATTACGGCTGCAGGCTCTTTGTCTATGCCAACAGAGCCCTCACCCCCACTGAGCAGGGCAGGCTTCTGTACCAATTTGCCTCCCGCATTGCGGCGGACAGTGATCTTCTAACTGCCCGGCTGCGCCACAAACAGCGCTCCCAGGTGCGGCTGCGCTTTGGGGCTACCCTTACCATCGGCCAGTACATCCTGCCTGTTATCCTGCAGGGGATCCTGCGCGAGAACCCCGGGGCGGCTGTCTCCATGCTGGTGGAAAACACCCAACATCTCTTAACCAGGCTGGAGCGGGGGGACATCCAATTTGCCCTTATCGAAGGGCTCTTTGACAAAACGGCTTATCACTGGGAGCTGTTGGCCCGGGAACCGTTTATCGGCGTGTGCGCCCCTGGGTCCATTTGGGCCGAACGGGAAGCAAGCCTGGAAGAGCTCCTGGGTGAGAGGCTGATTGTGCGGGAAAAGGGGTCAGGCACAAGGGAGATTTTGGAACACCTGCTCCATGAACACAGCTTGTCGATAGCCAGTTTCGCCCAGGTCACGGAAATAGGGAGCATGGAGGCCATCAAACAGCTGGTGCAGGCAGGATTGGGGATTACCTTTGTCTATCAAGCCGCGGTCCGCAAAGAACTGGCCGCGGGAGATCTGCGCCCGCTCGCCCTTGCTGGTTGGGAAACGCGTCGGGAGCTCAACTTCGTCTTCCTCAAGCACAGCCAGCACGCCCAGGACTACCTGCACTGGTTTCAGATTTTCCAGGAAGGCTACCGGCAGGCTTTTCCAGGGACATGCTGAACTAAACGCTTATTACCCCAAAAACGGAGGAGGGCGTTTCCATGGTCGGAGTAGAAATCGATCTGATCGTCAAGGACAGTTTGGCCGCGTTGGAGCTTTACGAGCAGATCTTTGAGGTGGAGCGGGTAGAGGTAACAAACTTCCCCCGGGGACAAAATGAAGCTGTGTTCACCATCTATGGGGTGCGCTTTCACCTGCTGGACGAGAACCCCGAGTTTCAGCTGCAGGCGCCAGGGGAAGAGGGCATTAGGTCTATCTGGTTCAACGTGTTGGTGCCCGATATTGAGGAGACCTTTGCCAAGGCCCTTAAAGCTGGTTGTACCCAAGGCCAGCCCATCACCCCTATACCCGAGTTCGGGGTGTCCCATGCTTCCTTTTTTGATCCCTTCGGCTATCACTGGCTGCTGCACCAAGTGCACCGGGAGGTCAGCTTCGAGGAAAGGGTCAAGCTCCTGGAAGAACGCGCCCAGGACAAGGAGAAACGCTGAATCAAGAAATCAAGAAAGGAGAAGGAGTCCCCCTGGTTGATAACGAATATCAGTCCCATTATGTTAAAGCTAGAGCAGCGGGGTGAATACGGTGAAGAAGTTGAGAGGCGCAGCTGCGCGGATGGGTCTGCGCGCTAAGTTGTTTGCGGTAATTATCATTGCCCTGGTGCTGTCGGTTGCTTTAGTGGGCATGTTGGTTTTGGGCAATCAGCGGCGTCTGCTTGAGGCCATGGTAACCGACAGCCTGGAGGCTGCGGAGAGGGCAGTGGAGAACAAGCTCAGGGGCACCGCTGAACAGGCCATGGCCATCTCCCTCGCGGTGGCGGGCATGCCCGAGATCATCGCCGCTGCGGCTGCCCAAGACCGCACGGCCATAGTGGACACAGTTGTGGGCATCTACGAGGAGGTCCATGCAGCCTTAGGCGTGGATGTGCTCCATGTGCGGGCCCCCTACGACACCTCCCTGGTACGGGGGCAGAACCCCGGCGCGTACGGAGATGTCCAGAGCCGCGGCGGCATTTTGGATGCAGGTCGGCAAGGCCGGACCCTCTGGGGTTTTGATCGGGGCCCCTACGGCATGGGCATGCGGGGCTGGGCGCCCATTAAGCAGGGGAACAGGGTGGTAGGCACCGTGGAGACCAATATCCCCTTTACAGAGCAGCTTCTGCAGGAAATCCACGTGGCCGCGGGGGTGGAAGTGGCAGTGTTTGTCCCCAGCGAAGGGGGCTACACCGAGCTTACCTCCACTCCTGGGGTCAAAAAGTGGTCTGAGCTGCAGCAGCTGAGGCCTGGGGCGCAGATACTCCGGGGGTCGGGACGAGGCTGGGCCTATGCCTTCATGCCGGTACTGAGCTACGATGGCGAGGAACTGGCAGTGGTGGCCATTTATCAAGACACTTCAGAGTACCAGAACATGATTCGGCGCCAGAGCGGGCAGGTTGTGGTGAGCCTGGGACTCGGCTCGGCAGTCTTCATTGCCCTCTTACTCTACATGGTCCGCCGGATCCTCTCGCCGCTGAACGCGGTGGGCCAAGCCGCGGACGCCATAGCCCGCGGGGATCTCACCGTGGAGCTGCCCGAGATCAGCAGCCGCGACGAGGTGGGCAGCCTCATCGGCGTCTTCCGGGGCATGGCCGTCTCCCTAAAGGAAATGATGGGCTCCATCTCGCGGGCGGTCGACGAGATGAGCTCCGCCAGCCAGCAGCTTGCTTCCTCCACTTCCCAAGCCAGGATGTCCATGGGGCAGGTTTCGGAGACTGCAGATGACTACGCGGCCGCAGCTGCCGCCATGGAGAACATCACTACCGCGGTAAGCGACATAGTGGGGGCAGCCCAGGAAGGAAACGCCGTGGTGGACCAGGCGGTGCGGGGTACCGAAGAACTCAGGGGGACCATGGACAGGTTAACTGCTTTCATCCAGGTCCTGGCCCGGCGGTCGGAAGAAATCGGCCGCATCGTGGAAGTGATCAGTGGCTTGGCCGATCAGACCAACCTTTTGGCCCTTAATGCCGCCATTGAAGCGGCGCGGGCCGGTGAAGAAGGGCGCGGCTTTGCCGTCGTGGCGGAAGAAGTGCGCACCCTGGCCGAGCAATCCGCCCGGGCCGCCAAGGAAATCAGCCAGCTGATCCAAGCTATCCAGCAGGAGACCCAGGAAGCGGTAGTGGGCATGTCCCAGAGCGCTCAGCAGGCTGAGGAAACGTCGCAGCGCGTGCTCAAGAGCGGTGAGGCTCTGGAGAGGATCGTGGAGAACATAGCCAAAGTCACCAGCCTGGTGGAGCAGGCTTCTCAAAGTATCATTCAGCTCAATGCAGCGAGCCAAGAGATCAGCACCGCAGCCCAGGAGCAGTTCGCGGCGATGGACCAGATCGCGGATATAGCCCAGGCCCTCACTGAGATGGCCGACAGGCTCCAGGAGCTGAGCGGCAGGTTCAAGATTTAACAAGTAGGGACGGTGGCAAGAGTGGAGCTGAGCATCGCACGGATGCGCGTGATGGAGGAAGAACTTGTTCTGCACCTGTTCCAGGCTGCGGGAATGGAAGCGCGCGGGGCCAATGGGGCCTTCTTCCAGGATGAGGACAATATCCTGCTGGTGGCCAGCGTCGAGGGCCAGCCGGCGGGCTTTCTGTACGCTTATGTCTTGGAGGCGCCCCACTTGCCGCAACCTAAAATGTTTCTTTATTCCATTGATGTTTTCCCAGATTTCCAGGGGCGGGGTGTGGGCACCGCGCTCATCGAAAAGCTCAAGGGGATGGCTTTGGCCCGCGGCTGTTCGGAAATCTTCGTGCTCACCAACGCAAGCAACTCCGCCGCCAACAGGCTGTACCAGAAGACCGGTGGTATCAGGGAAAATCCCGACGATGTGATGTATGTCTATCTGCTCCAGCAAGAACCGCTGCTTGATTAAGCGGCGCAAGGGAGGTTGAGCAGCTGAACGTTCTCGAACAGATCCGGGCAGAAATCGCTGCGGATCCCATGAATGAGGAGTACACGCAGAGGGGCATCGGGCCGTTGTTCAGCGCCTCCCCGGAGGCCCGCTTGGTAATTGTGGGTCAAGCCCCTGGGCGGAGGGCAGAGCAGACCTGCCTGTTTTGGAACGACCCCAGTGGCGACCGCCTCCGGGAGTGGCTGGGGGTGACCCGGGAGCAGTTTTACAGCTCGCCCTATTTGGCCCAGCTGCCTATGGATTTTTACTTTCCCGGCAAGGGTCCAGGGGGCGACCTGCCGCCCCGCAGGGGTTTCGCGGAGAAGTGGCATCCCCCTCTGCTGGCAGCTATGCCCAAGGTGGAGACGATCATCTTGGTAGGCAGCTATTCCCAGCGCTACTACCTGGGCAGATGCTGCAAGCAGACCCTGACTGACACGGTGCGGAGCTTCCGCGAATATCTGCCGCGGTACCTGCCCCTGGTGCACCCTTCGCCCCGCAATTACGCCTGGCTCATGAAGAACCCGTGGTTTGAGCAGGATGTGCTGCCGGTGCTGCGGGAGATAGCGGCCAGGCTGCTGGAGCTGTAGTACAAAGGCCGGGCCCGCTCCATAAAGAGCGGGGCCCGGCCTTGCAGCGAGAGGAAAAAGCGCCGTTAGCGGCTGGGGAGAGCTTGGGTACAGACTTGTTTGAATCCCTGCGCAGTCAGGGTGTAGTAACGCTCTTGGAAAGAGCAGCCCTTAAAAGATGCGATGGTGAAGCCGCCTTGGGGGAAGCGGGTGTCTACACTATCGCGGAGCGGGGGGATCACCCGGGCAGGTATGCCGTTGTAGTTCTCCTGCATCAAAATGTGCAGGTGCCCTTGAAAAAGGGCACAGATGTGCTCAGCTTTGGCCACCGCTTCCCACAGGCGCTGGAAGTCTTTCACCTGTGCCTCCTCTTGATGGAGGGAAAAGTAGGGGTGATCGCTCACATCGTGGGGGAACAGGGGATGATGGGAGAGCAGGATTGTCGGTTCTCCTGCACCAGCATCCAGCTGCCGGCCCAACCAGGCCAGCTGCTCCTGGGATATTTGGGCTGGGTGCGGATCGGTTGAATCCAGCAGGATTACCCTGTACCCATTGACGGTGAACGCTTCGTAGCTCCCGCTTTTGTCTAGTACTTGATTGAGTTGTCCCTTGGGTGCGAAGATGATGTCGTGGTTGCCGTGCAGATGAACCACCTTATGGCCCTGCTCCGTGAGGACTGCCCGGAAACGCCGGGTCAGGTCCACATCCTTGGCAGAGCTTTCTTCTTGGATGCGATCACCCAGATCCACGATCAAGTCCACAGACTGTTCTCTAAAGAAATCCACCAGGGCGCGGAGACGTTTTTCGGTTTCGGTCCAGGAACTGTGCGCCACATGGCAGTCGCTGATCAGTGCCAGTGTTATCTGCATGGAGTATGCCTCCTTCATCCAAAGTGCGGCCCCAGGTGCTCCCAAAGCCATGTCTGCATGTTAGCTCTTCACCGACCCTCCAGTCAAGCCTTGGATCAGGAACCGTTGGCTGAAGAGGGCTATGGCTATGGGGGGCAAGCAGGTCAAGACACCGCCGGTTGTGACCAGGCCGTAGTCTAGTCCCGCGCCCATTTCAGTGCTGAACTCGGAGATCACCTTCGTGATCGTCTTAGACTGCATGGTGTTGGTAAAGATCAGGGCAAAGAAGAACTCGTTCCACGCGTACAGAAAAGCAACAATGGCCGCGGCAGCTAAACCGGGGGCCGCCAAGGGCAGGATGACCCGTACCAGTGCGCTCAAGGGCGTACAACCATCGATCAAGGCCGCTTCTTCAATGTCCCAGGGTACAGTCTGGAAGAACGCGGACATAATCCAGATCACCAAGGGGAGCATGAAAGATGTATAGGTCAGGATGAGCGCGGCTTTCGTGTTCATGAGCCCTAAAGCTCCAATGAAAATGTACAAAGGGATGATAATGGAGATGGGGGGAATCATGCGCACACTCACCACCAAAAGGAAAATGGCTTTGCGTCCGGGGAACTTAAGGCGCGTCACGGCATAGGCGCCCAAGGTGCCCAGAACTAGGCTGATCAGGGTGGTGGTTGAAGCAACAACCAGGCTGTTGAAGGTACCTGAACGGAAGTTGCGCGCTGCATTGGCCAGGGCGATGTCCAGCCTGCTGGCCGTGGCATCCTCGGTCAGACCCAGGAGTGCTGCATAGCGGAAGAAAACCGGCTGTTTTGGTATCCACTGAGGAGGTCTCTGCAGCAGGTCCCTATCCAATGAGATACTGGATACGAACTGCCAGTAAAAGGGTGCAATGGAGACAAAGACAATCAGGGCCAGCAGGAGATAAAAGCCGATCCTTTTCAGAGTGTTAATCCGCATAGAGTTGTACTCCCTCCTTGTCAGTCAGAAGTGCTCAAAAGGCGGATATACGCCACGGCTAGAAACAGTACGCTGAGGGTGATGATGATCGATACGGCCGCTCCAGTTCCAAAGTCCATGAACCGGAAAGTCTGTTCGTAGGCGTAGTAGCCGATCACTTTCGTCCCATCCCCGGGCCCGCCGCCGGTGAGGGCGTAGATGATGTCGAACACCCGGAAGGTCTCGATGGTCCTGACCACCAGGATGACCAAAAAGGTGGGCTTGAGGAGGGGCAGGGTAATATGCCAAAGCTGCCGGAACCAGGAAGCTCCATCCACCCGGGCCGCCTCGTATAAAGACCCAGGGATGCCCTGCAGGCCGGCTAAAATAAGCAGCACGTAAAAGGGCGTCATGTGCCAAGCGTCGGCCAGGATGGTCATGTTCATGGCCAAAAACGGCTTGGCCAGCCAATTCTTGTAGGAATCTATGATGCCCAGCTGATACAACAGCCCGTTCAGCGCGCCGAAGTTAGGCTGGTAAATCCAGCGCCACAGCACGCCGTTGACAATGGTGGGTATGGCCCAGGGGATGATGATCAGGGCGCGGATTAGTCCTCGTCCTTTGAAGTTTTCATTAAGCATGAGGGCAACAATCAGTCCCGAGAGCATTTCCAGGGAGATGGAAACGACAACGAAGTAAAGGGTGCGCAGAAGGCTGGCCTGGAAGACTGGATCTTTGAGCACCATCCGGTAATTCTCAAGCCCGTTGAACACTACTCGGGGAAACAAGAGGTGGTAGCGGAAGAAACTGATATACAGCGAATGGAGGATGGGGTAAATATTGACTCCAAAAATAATGATCAGGCTGGGCAACAGCAGGAGATATGGGAACGAAAACTTCTTCCACTTTACTTTGACTCTGGGTTGAACCACGTTGGATACCTCCCCATGTTGAGATAGGCGGGGCATAGGCCGCCCCGCCATCTAGATGACTAGAGATCTCCGAATTGCCGCATGAGCCTTTCTACTTGCGCCTGTGCATCCCGGAGCGCTTGGTCAAGGGATTTGCCATTTGTCAGAGCCTGGTGGATTTCGCTCTGCAGCATGCTGGAGAACTGGGGATACCAGGCCAGTTTGGCCCTGGGATAGGCATAGGCTTGCTGTTCAAACATGCTGGGATACGGTTCCTCCTGCAGAGCTTCGTGGCTCATCAGTTCATTTAGGGTGATCCGCAGGCTTTTCAGTTCCGTCAGGTAGGCCAGCTGCACTTCGGGCAGGTTGAAGGTTTCGATGAACTTCCAAGCCAGATCCTTCTTGGTGGATGTGGTGAGAATGGCAGGGCCGCTGCCTCCGCCCGTGGTGGAACTGGCTTTCTTATCTGTACCGGGGATCAGGCCCACTCTGGTGGCATCGATTACCCTGGACTGGGCGGGATCTTGCGACCAGGTCCAGCCGAAGTCCCAGTTGATCACAAAGGCGATGTCTTCGTTGAGGAATAGGCTCATCACTTCCCGGTCGGTGAGTGAGGTGGAAGCGGGATCGGCTATGCCGTGGGTGTAGATGCTGTCGTACATAAACTGCAGGGCTGCCCTGGCTTCAGGTGTATCCAGAACGATTTTCCCATCATTATCGAAAAACTCTCCGCCAAAGGAGTTGAGGATGATGGTGTAGTCGCAGATTAGCCCTTCGGCCTGAGCCCACCCCCAGGCGATGCCGTACTTTACGATACCCTTTTCCTGCATAACCTTGGACATCTCCACCAGCTCATCCCAGGTGGCTGGGGGAGCTTGGAAGCCGGCGCGCTCTAAGAGCTTTTCGTTGTAGTAGAAGTACTTGTAGTTGTAACCGCCGCCCAGCGCGTAGGGCACCCCATCGTAGGAGAGCATATCCAGCGAAGAAGGGGTGTGCTGAGCGAAGAACTCGGGCGGGGCGAAGTTGGTTAAGGGCTCCACAATCCCTGCTAGGGCGTAGTTGCTTACGTAGATGGTGTCGATGGCAACCACATCAAAGCCCGAGCTGCGCCCAACAGCCGCAGTGACAATCACTTCGTGTGTTTTGTCATAGGCTTGGCTCACAAGCTGCACCGGGATGCCATAACGTTCCTCGAACACTTTCGCTGCATACTCATAGACGGGGACATGGCTATCGATTGTCACCACAACGAGCGGTTCTTCAGCGGCACATACTCCCACGAGTAAGAACACAGCAAGCAAACTCAAGAGTATCTTTCTCATCACAGTTGTTCCTCCTTGTATTTAGTCTTGTTAGTGGAACGCGACAGGAAACGGCCTTTCAACTTCCCTCCCTTCCCCTTTGTTCGTCCAGGATTCTAGCTACCGTGGAGTTGATCACGTCCAAAACGTAGATTTGCGCGACCCGGGCATCAGATGCCTCAGGGCCCACGGGAGTGTCGGAGGAAACATACTGCAGAGCTATGTTAGCCGCTCTGCCCACAGGTGAACGGACGTTAGTTGTGATGGCTACCGCCAGCCCGTTCAGGCGAGAACAGATCTCCAGAAACTCAACCACGGATTGGGTGTTGCCCCGATGAGACAGACCAATGCACACATCTCCTGCCTTCACCGTCTGGGCCACAAGGGGCATAATCGAGCTTTCTGTGCATACCTGGGCGCTGATCCCCAGGCGGAGCAGGCGCTGCCGGGCGATTTCACCGCACGCTCCGGAGCCGCCGATACCGCTGATGATCACCTGGTTGGCGCGGGCAATGGCCTCTGCCACCTTGCTGATGAGGTGCCCATTCAGCAGGGCGGTGGTGTCCTTCAAGGACGAAAGGATCCGGTTGAGCAGCGCTTCCGTGAGCTCTGGAGCGTTCTCGGCCTTTAGGTAGTCGTACACGTTGCGGGAAGGCTTGGCGTAAGTCTGGGCGATGAGCAGCTTCAAATGGGAAAAGCCGTCTGTACCGATCCTCTTGCAGAACCGGACGATGGTGGCTTGGCTGACATCCGTCAAGGCGGCAAGCTCACTGATGGTCAGGTTCACGATGTGGCTGGGATCCTCTAGGATATACTGGGCTACCAGCACTTCCCGGGACGTGAGTTCAGGCAGTATGCTTCTAATGCGCAGCAGGACGTCGTTCATGGGCTCATCCCCGATCTCGTTTTTTGCACAGGTGAGACTATTGGGTTATTACCATCTCGAAACAAAATTTCCTTCCGATCAGAGAAAAAAAGAAACGTTCCGTCGAGGAACGCGAAGAAAAATTTCAATGGACCGCGCCAAAACTTACGGGCGGGGGCTTCCTAACAGGTCAGTTAAATCGAGAATTCAGGCAAAGCCTAAAGCGCTGATATCTACTTTGCGGTAAGCAGGATGGCGTTTCCAGCAGGATCTTCCACCAGAAGACTGCTGCCCATCCGTTGGGGGGAGGCGGACAGTTCCTGGAGGCGCTGCACTGCTGTATCCAGCTGGTGTTGGTCCGGGAACACCAACGTGAAGTAATCAAGCCCGGCGCTGTTTTGGGCAGGGCGCGGCGCATTCACGCCATTCCAGGTGTTTAAAGCAATGTGGTGGTGGTACTGGCCTGTGGACAGGAAAAGGGCGCTGTCCCTGTATCGGGACACCACTTCAAAGCCGAGCCCCCGGGTGTAGAAAACCTCTGCCTGGCGGAGATCAGAAACGTGCAGGTGGATGTGGCCGATGATGGTGGATGGGGGGAGCCCCGTCCAGCCCTGCCCTACGGCGGCTGCGGCGGCCAACAGATCGTCAAAATCCAAGGGCACCGTATCTATGCTCACGCCGCTTTCCCGCCAGTTCCAGGTGGCGGGGTCCGTGTCCACATAGACCTCGATGCCGTTATCTTCGGGATCATAGAAGTAGATGGCCTCGCTGACTAGGTGATGGGAAGCGCCGAAGCGGACGCCCCGCCGGGCGAGGTGGCGGATGAACAAAGCAAGCTGGGACCGCTCAGGCAGCAGCAGGGCGAAGTGGTAGAGACCCGTGGTTTTGAGCTGCCGGGGAAGAACCTGGGCCGGCTGCACCAGTGATAAAAGAACGCTCTGCCCATCGGCGGTGAGGGCAGCCGAGTTAGCGTCCCATTCGAGGATTCGGAAGCCCACTACCTCACAGTAGAACTGCAGGGCCTGTTCGAGGTCAGCTGTCTTGAGCTGGAGGCTGCGCACGAAAGTGGCGGGCGCGTCGTGAAAGTGCATGCTTATCCTCCTTATGAGTAGGTATAATCTGTGTATTCAGGATAATTGGGCAGTTCCCTGCTGCCCTTCTCGTTTTCAGCGCGGGCCGACCTGCCCGCCCGGATTTCTTGGGCGTATTTCTCCACCTTCGCTGGGGAATTATAGTAGACAGCCAAGCTACGGGGAAGGGGCTGGGGGAGTTGGCAAACCTCACCGTGACGGATTTGTTCTACCCTGTCTTTGTGATCATGACCCTTGTGTTCACCTTGATTTTCATCCCGCGGGACCAGTACAGAAGGTACCTGATCTACGGGCTGCTCGTGGGTGGACTGGGGGATGTTTTGGCGGTGACTTTGTACCAGAATTTGCTAAAGGTTATGTGGTTCCAAAACCAAGGACTCTTTTATGTCTTGGGCCACCATGCCCTCTCGCCGGTGGCCTGGACCCTGACGGTCATGCTCTTTTTGTACTTCCTGCCCGGGCGGCGGGGCTTTCTCTATCCCTATGTCTTGTTTTGGGCCGCTTGTAGTCTGGCCTACGGGTACATAGTCCGTAATGCCCGGCTGTTCGATTTCAAAGATTGGTTCTATCCAATACCCGCCTATCTAACCTTTCTGGCATGGTGGACCTTTGCCGCCTGGTTTTTCTTGAAGACAGGGAGATCCCCTGATAGACGTACGGAGAACGAGTAACTTCGGGCAAGGCACTTGAAAGAGGTAAAAGAGCCAGCGCACGCAGGCGCTGACTCTTTTTTTATGCCCAAGGGGCGCCTCTGAAGTAAATCTTTAGTTATTTCTAAGTTGGGAGTTGATAAATTCTTCCTTTTCAGGTGGTACTTGTTTGTTTTCAACTTTAACTTGCTGAGAGGGGGTGTTAATATATATAGTGAGCGTTTATGCGATGGCGCACACCCACAAGATCATCACCGCCACTAGCTGGAAAAAGTCTGTAATACTTTAAGGAGGAAGTGTATTGACATGAATTGGCTGGTATTAGTGTTCTTTGCTAGCGTCCTAGCGATAGCTTTCGCAGCCCTGAACTTCTATTCGGTGAAGAGGCTGGAGGAAGGCACGAAGGTAATGCAGGACATTGCAGCCCGTATCCGTGAAGGGGCGGCCGCTTTCCTCAGCTATGAGTTCCGTATTATTGCCATGATTGCTCTAGTAGTTGCTGTTCTGATGGGTGTGGCGGTTGGGTGGTATGTGGGGGTAGCTTTTGTGCTTGGTGCGACCATGAGTTCACTGGCCGCCCTAGTGGGTATGCGCATCGCAACATATGCTAATGTCCGGGTTTCCAACACTGCCAGGACAACGAAGAAGCTGGGCCAGACTCTTAAAGTTGCCTTTAGGGGCGGATCGGTCATGGGCCTGTGTGTGGGCGGTTTTGCCCTGCTGGGCCTAGTCATTGTGTACGTGGTCTTTGGGCTCTGGCTCAAGCAGCTGTCCTTGGAGAACATCTACCTGGTGCGCAACTGGTTGGGCATTGAGTTTTCGCCCTTTACCATGACCATCTCCGGGTATGCCCTGGGCTGCTCTATCGTGGCTATGTTCTTCCGGGTGGGCGGTGGAATCTACACCAAGGCAGCGGATATGGGAGCTGACCTGGTGGGTAAGGTGGAGGCGGGTATCCCTGAAGACGACCCGCGCAACCCCGCGACCATCGCCGATAACGTTGGCGACAACGTAGGTGACGTGGCTGGACTGGGATCCGACCTGCTGGAGAGCTTTGTGGGGGCCATCTCCTCCGGTGTGATCCTGGCCTTCCATCTTTTCCTGTCCAGCGAGGCTAGAAACGGTGGCATTACCCCTCGCCTTCTTGAGAAGATGTTCATGTACCCCGTGGTCCTGGCTGGCCTCGGCCTTTTAGGCTGCATTGTTGGTATCGCTTATATCATCTTTAAAAAAGAATTATCTGAAGATCCTCACCGTGAGCTGAACATGTCAACGTGGGTATCAGCTGGCCTCACCGTTGTGCTGACGGGTATTGCCGGTTGGATCATGTTCGGCGCTGAAGATCTCACTGGCGTCCAGTTCAGCCTTGGCGCCATCTCCCCCTGGGTTGCCGGTGTTTTGGGCATTGCGGCAGGGGTGGTCATCGGCCTAATCGCTGAGTACTACACCAGTTACGATTACAGACCAACAAAGAGCATCGCCGCGGCCAGCGTGGAAGGCCCGGCTCTCACCATCACCCAGGGTATGTCGGTGGGTATGCGCTCTACCATGGCTCCCGTTCTGGTTCTGGGCGCAACGATCATCGCTGCCTACGGGGCAGCGGGCATGTACGGCATTGCCATGGCTGCAGTGGGCATGCTGTCTTTCGTCAGCACCACAGTGACTGTTGATACCTACGGCCCCATTTCCGACAATGCCGGCGGTATCGCTGAAATGGCTAAGCTGGATCACGATGTCCGGGCGATTACGGACAAGCTCGACTCGGTGGGCAACACCACGGCGGCCATTGGTAAGGGATTCGCCATCGGTTCGGCGGCTCTGGCAGCTACATCCCTGATGGTGGCTTATATCTTCTCCTTCTCCCCTCCAGAGGTGGATCCCATCCTGGACATTATTAACCCTCTAACGCTGGTGGGCGCGATTGTGGGCACAGCCCTGCCTTATCTCTTCTCTGGGATGCTCATTGAGTCTGTTTCCAAATCGGCCCAGAAGATGGTGGACGAAGTGCGGCGCCAGTTCCGGGAGAAGCCGGGCATTTTGGACGGTACAGAGGAGCCCGATGTCAGTTCTTGCGTATCCATTGCCTCTGAAGGCGCGCTGCAGGAGATGAAGCTGCCTTCGTACATCGCTTTGGCCTTCCCGCTGGTAGGAGGGTTCATCTTCGGAGCCAACTTTGTAGGCGGGATTCTCATCGGCGCCATCATGTCCGCGATTATGCTGGCTCTGTACACCGGCAATGCCGGCGGTGCCTGGGATAACGCCAAGAAGTACATTGAAACTGGGGCGTTGAACGGGCACGGCAAGGGCGGCCCAGTACATGCCGCGGCTGTTGTGGGCGATACCGTAGGCGATCCCCTCAAGGATACGGTGGGTCCCTCCCTGGACATTCTGATCAAGATCATGTCCACCATCTCCCTAATCGCGGTGGCCATCTTTGCCAAGTACAACCTGTTTTCTTGGCTGTCCAGCTTGTTTTAAGAATTAGACTGTCCTCAACCGCCGATGCACTTGAGCATCGGCGGTTTTTCTTTGCCCGCACCCATGGGTGCCGGCCTTAAAAAAGGTCACTCAAGAGGTTACTCCTGGTGACTGCACATAGGGAGGATCGTTCTTCCCTGTATAGTACTGCTCTGTTGAGGGAAGCAAATCTTGGCTTTTCTGGTGCTGCCCGGACACTGGGTCCGGGGCGGCCCAAAGGAGGTGCGAGGGATGAGACTGCTCAGTCTGCTTGGCCGCCTGCCCAGCGACCGGGAAGAACTGCTGTTGGCGGCTGTCCAGTGCGCAACCGTCGAAGAGCTTTCGACTCTGGCCCGCACCAATGGCATAGAGCTGACACCCCTGGAAGCCGGGGAGCTCTTTGAGTTCATCCATCCACCAGGAGGGGAGCTTTCCCCAAGTGAGCTGGATCTGGTGACTGGAGGGGCAGGGGACGACAAAGAAGAGACCAAGGCCTGTCCCCAGTGCAGTTGGGAGATGGAATACCGGCTGGAACGGCCCTGGTTGCATTGGTCGTGTTCCAATCCGTCCTGCGGATACGAAACCAAACAGTTCATCCCCTTCTAATTCCGGGCCGGGGCGGGGGATGCTTGCGGATGAGGCGGCTGGAAGGAGGCGTTGCAGATGAAGCCGGGCGGGAGCCCTGGAGACGAGCCCACAAAACCTGGGCAGTGTAAGACGGCAGAAGAACTCATGAAACTGGTGGGCAAATACAACATCACATTAACGGAAGAGGAAGCCGCCGCGCTCCTCAGGCTGATGCGCCCCCCGTCGGCGAGCTGGGGGAGGGGGAGTTGGAGGAGGTAAGCGGCGGTATCCACGGCAGTCCGGGTATTTGCCCTCACTGCGGAGTCTGGTTGACTGGATGCGGGTGAACGATTTCTACTTCTGCCTCAACTGCGGCTTTCGAAAAGGCCCTTAGGCCCCTCTCCACGCGGGCATCTTGCTAAGGAAAGCCCACCAAAACAGGTGGGCCTTTTCAGGAGACTCCTGCATCTTGGCGGAAACGGTCGTTGACAGCCTGCGGTAGCTGAAATACACTTGAAGTACTGGGCTCCAACTGAATACTAAATAGAGACTTATCGAGAGTGGGGGAGGGACTGGCCCTATGAACCCCGGTAACCTGCACTCTGTGTAAGGTGCCAAGTCCTGCAGGTAACCGGAGAAAAGCCTGAGAGATAAGCTGCGTTTTGGCCTTCCCATGGTTATCTGGGAAGGTTGTTTTTTCGAGGAGGGAAAGTATGGAGTTCCTAACAGACATCACCACCCAATTTGTGCGGGACCGGATCAAAGAGACTTCTTGGGCAGGGCGTTCTTACATCGCCGATCTTTACAACATCGAGAGGTTGATCAAGCAGGGCGGTATCAAAAGTGTTATGCAGGGCTACATGTTCAAAGCCCTGAGCAGCAAGTATCCTGTGGAGTGGGAGTGCATCAAAAAGGAGCTCACCACGGGCGAGTTGACTTCCCCCGAGGAGTTCGTCACGGTCAAAGGGGAACGGGCTCGGCAGGCCGCCGCGGAGGAAGCGGCCCGCGCTGAGCGTCGGGCGGAAGGGGAAGGGCGCAGCCTGGACCTGTGGCTTAGGATGGGCGGAAGGCCCTAGCGCCCAAGGCTTTTCCCCGGCCTATCTGCGCTGAGGCACCCGTCCGCTCTGAGAGCAGATAACGCTCCTCTGCCACTTCCGGCGAAAAAGGCTTGCGCTTGGCTGTAGCTAGAGAGGATTCTGCCGGTTTCCGAAGTAGTAGTCTTTGAGGATTAAACGCGAAGGGGTTTGAAAGTTATGGCCAGGAAGTCTAGGTACCTTTCCTTAATGTTTGGTCTGCTTCTGCTTGTTCTTGCCATGAACGGCTGCGCTCAGCGCAAGGACGCGCCTGAAACCGGTACAGTTTCAGGGCGGGTCATCCTAGGGGAAGACCGGGATGGGGGCTTGGCCGGAGTAACCCTCGTGCTGGTGGACGGAGCGGACTTTTTTGTAGAAACAGATGCGGAAGGGTATTTTCAGACAGCTGCCGTAAGCGGAACGGTCATTGTCCCCCGCAAGAGTGGCTACCGTTTTGTGCCAGAGCGGCAGGTTGTGGAGGAAGGGGATGGGCTGGTTTTTGCCGCTTATCCCTGGACAGAACAGGAGTTTGCCAACTGGGGTGTGCAGTTTGCCTTGGTCAGCCACCTGGATCGGGTTGACTCTGTGGTGTTGTCTGCGGATGATGAACTTATGATCACCGGCAGCAACGATAGGACCATCAGGATTTGGAGAAAGAACGACGGGCAACTGGTGGGTATGCTGACAGGCCACACAGGCGGGGTTAAATTAACCGCCCTTTCGCCCCAGGGCAACTATCTTGCCAGTGGAACCAGCGGAGGGGAAGTCAAGATCTGGGATTGGCAGGCAGGGCGCCAAGTCCAGTCCATGCGCGTACCCACCGTTTTGCTTACCGGCCTGGCTTGGTCGCCAGATGGCAGCAAACTTGCCACTTCCAGCTGGGATGGGCAGATCAGGATCTGGGACTGGGAGCAGGGAACAGAACTAATCTCCTTCAGTGCCGCGGACTGGGTAAGGGACGTGGTCTGGTCGCACGATGGCGCTTTCTTGTACAGCGCCAGCGACGATCTGAAACTGAAGGTCTGGCAGGTTGAGCTGGGAGAGCTCCATGCTGAGCATGCAGTGGAGCAGAGGATCATGGGCCTGGCTTTGGACCCGCAAGGCTCCCTTTTGGCCATGTCTCTGGAGGGCGGCGCGCTCAAGCTCTTTGACCTGGCAACGGGGGAGACAATTATGCTGGCGCAGTATCCTGCTGGGGTTAACGCTCTGAGTTGGTCGTTTGATGGGAGTCTGCTGGCAGCGGGCACAGACCGGCTCATTGACGTTTGGGATGTGGCAAGGCAGGAGAAGCTGCGGAGCATCAACACGGGAAATACCGTACTGTCCCTGGCCTGGGGTAACAAATCGCATTTACTGGTGAGCGGAAGCTATCGGGGCATAGTGGACCTCTGGTCGGGAGAATCAGGGGAGAGCCTGCTCAGGATTTCGGGGCACACCAGGGCGGTCAAAGCTTTAGCTTGGTCTCCCAGTGGAGAGTATCTTGCTTCTGGCGGCGATGACGGGACAATCCGGCTGTGGGATCTGGAGGGCAGGAAAGAGTGGACGCAGCTGCGGCCGGGCCACAACGGGACCGTGGAAGTTCTGGCCTGGTCCCCTGATGGCGCCTACCTGGCCAGCGGAGGGCACGACTTGCTGATCCGGGTTTGGAACATGTCCGATTTTGAGTACGTGGGCGAGTTTACCGAACGCCTTAAGGGGCCGCTGATCCGCCCCGACGGTTTTTCGTTTGCGGTTGAGAAGAAGAATGTGAGCCATGAAGAAATCGTGCTGGATTTGAGCTGGGCGCCCAACGGCCGCAGGCTTGCCAGCGCCAGCTGGGATAAGACGGTTGCCACCTGGGATGTGCCGGCAGGTACGCAGATAGTGGGGGTGAAGAACCCCGAGGGCTGGATCGCCGCGGTGGCCTGGTCTCCCCGGGGTGATCAAGTGGCCTTTGGCGGTTACGACCAAGCGGTTCATATCTATGACGCCTCTTCTGGGGAGGAGATCAGGAAACTGGGGGGGCACACCGCTTGGGTGCAGTCACTGGCCTGGTCCCCCGATGGGAAGTATTTGGCCAGCTCGGGTTATGACCAGAGGATCTTAATCTGGGATGTGGGAACAGGCCAGCTCGTGCACACCCTGGCTGGGGGGGATCACGTTGTTACTATTGTGGAATGGTCCCCGTGCGGGCGCTACTTGGCCGGGGGCAGTTACGACGGCACTGCGCGCATCTGGGATCCGCACTCCGGTGAGGTACTCTACACCCATCCAGGCAGGATGCTGGGCCTGCAGGCCCTCGCCTGGTCGCCCCTGGGAGATCAGCTGGCCATTACGGAGTACAATGCCATCATCATCCTCGGCGCGGTTGATTGATGCCCAGTTGGGCGAAAAGAAGAAAGGAGAAGGCCGATGAGCTTGGTTTCGCACATTATTGGTATTGCTGTGGACTGCAGGGACCCTGATGCCCTGGCCGATTTCTACGCTGAGCTCCTAGGACTCAAAAAGACCATTTCCAACCAGCAGTGGGCAGGGATCCACACTCCCCAGGGGATCATCCTGGCCTTCCAGCGGGTTGAGGAGTATCTTCCGCCCGTTTGGCCGTGGACAAAGGGCGAACAGCAGCAGATGCTGCACCTAGACTTTAAGGTTGATGATCTGGAGAAAGCCGTTGAGCACGCCGTGAAATGCGGGGCAAGGGTAGCGGACACCCAGTACTACGAAACCTCCAGGGTGCTGCTGGACCCCGAGGGGCATCCTTTCTGTCTGTCCACGGCGGAGTAATTGTAGTGAGACGTTGAAGGGAAGGGCCGATGCGCAGTAAGTAGCATCGGCCCTTTCATGCTTCGTGGTGGAAGGAAGATTCTATGCATCCTTTTACGCCATGGTCAAGTTGAGGGTGTCTATCCCCCCAACACCTCATTGGCCTGGGTTCGTGCTGTAAAGCAGCTGATCATGTTCACACTTGGGGTCTGCGGTAACGGGCAGCGGACGGCGCGGCATTCAACTCCATTTTTGCCAGCTCAAACGTTTGAGGTTCAGGCAACAGTGGTAATTTGCAATACTATAACTTGCACTTGCAACGTTCTTCTGATATCTGTTTGGTAAATAGCGGTATACGTATACCGCTACCGATACACAAGGGAGGAGAGGCTAATGCCGCGCAAGACGATCTACATCCGTGATGAGGACCTTCCGATCTTTGAGCGAGCCCGCAGGGAACTTGATGCGCCTATTGGCACCATCGTAATCCGGGCGCTGCAGAATGCTTTGGCAGAGAAAAATGAACTCTGGCACAAAGCGTTTTGCCTTCAGATGATTCGGCTGGCTGACATGCCTATTCTCAATGAACTGGTAGATCACAGGCTCCAGGATATGCCGGAAGACATTCGCCAAGAAACAGGACGCTTGGCTCGATTGGCCGTAAGGTATGACCCGAGACTCATCGATGCATCATGGTGCAATTCCCATCCTCAGCCCCTTGATGCTATATTCTACGGCTCGGGCTATGCTGACGAGGCTTTCGCCATCGCATTGGAGGCGGCGCGCAAGGCCGAGAGGTTCATTGAAGAAACACGAAGGGCATGGCTTCTTGCGGCGGATCAGCGTGCAGACTTTCCTAAGTACCCTGTGAAGGGAATAGCCAGTCTCCGGGAGCTCACTGGGTATTCTGCCGAAATACTGAGGGCTGTTATAGAGGCCGGAGGCAAGCAGCTAATAGACTTGCTGATGAACGCGATTAGGGATGGGGAAGGGGGAGATTCTGCGCCGGAACTAGGCCCACTAGCTGAGTGTGGGGTCGAGGGTGGGCGTGAAGATGAGAACGAGGATGGCTGCTAACTGGTGAACCGACCCGCTCGTCTATGGGCCAAAAGTGATGGCCCGGCATCTGGAGACTGACGGTGAGAATCATGTCTTGGGACAATAGTGCTTCGACAAGAAGGTGGTGTTTTATGCTGACACTTGAAGAAGCGCATGCAGGTTTCATCACTGCGCTAGAAGCCGAGCTTGAGGCTGCAAGAGCGGATGACATGACATTTGATTATGTGCCGACTCAAAAACTGGCGGAGGGACGCAGCCATGTCTATCTAGGTACTCTGGAGGAAGAGGTGTAGCTTCTCGAAGGATCTATTGTCAGAATAGTGGATCAAAGTGGTCGAACCGCCCAAGCAGAGGTTGTCGCCGTGGATGATTTTGAGTTAGTACTCGCCAGCGAAATGGTCTTGCGACTTGGCGCTACATACACGATAAAATATAACCTCAAATGGCTTTTAGAGGCTCTATTGGATTGGATTAGAGGCATAGATGTTAGCGTGCCCCGTCCCATTGCAGAGGGAGTAATAAAACCTGGCAGGGCTTGCTCAAGGGAAGAATTCAGGTATAGGCCTGAGTTGTCAAGGGAACTCAATGAGTACCAAGCAGATGCGATAGTGCGCGCGTTAGACAGTAGGTTGACCTTCATATGGGGGCCTCCTGGCACCGGGAAAAGCCGAACGATATCAGAGTTGATCACCCAGTATTTGATCGCCGGGAAATCTGTCTTATTCCTTTCCGTTAGTAACTTGGCTGTAGACATTGTTTCCAAACAGGTCATTCAGAATGAAAATCCGACCATTCAACAACTCAAGGCTCGACATCTGTTGTTGCGTACCGGTTACCCGAGAATGCAGCCCGTGGAGCAATGGCAGGGCGTTCTTCCTTACGAGATAGCCCTGGAAGAAACCCCAGAATTGAAGCGCCAGTTGGATAAGCTCAAAACAGAACGAAAGCGACTCATCCAGAAGTAAAGGCAAGGGGAGAACGTCGCAGGACAACTAAAGAGCAATCGGGAAAGGATGGAGTTGGTTCGAGCGGCCGTTCGAGAAAAGGTGTACGAGTTGGAGATCAAGGCGAGGTTTATCGCAACAACTCTAGCCAAAGCAAGTGTCACACAGTCGATCAAAGGTAGGCGGTTCGATGCCGTTGTCATCGATGAAGCCAGCATGATGAACGTCCCCGCCGTTTTTGCTGCTCTAACACTGGCCACGCAGCACGGTGTCGTTGCTGGAGATTTTCGTCAGCTTCAACCGATCCTGGTGAGTTCCCACGCCAAGGCAATAAGATGGCTTGGGCACAGCGTGTTTGTCAGTAGCGGAATAAGGGACGCTGTCATGAAGGGGCACTGTGACGATCCCCGTCTGGTTGTCCTCAGACGCCAGTATCGAATGGCCGACGAGATTTCGGCAATGGTCAATGCCATGTTCTATGGTGGAATACTGGAAAACGCTCAACCGGAGGCGCGTCGGTTGATCCCAGTAAGCCAGCTATGGGAGCGGAGTCGTCTAGTCCTTGTTGATGTCAGCGGTCTGAGGACAGTATGCGAAAAAGACGTCCACAGCCATTCGCGGGTTAACCGTCAAATGGCCGCGGTCAGCAGTGACTTGGCCCGTCA
>Ga0116169_1000883_pt1 | contig 27967 bp, 32 predicted proteins | sample AD_UKC130_MetaG_FD_89796 | JGI IMG/M metagenome (GOLD analysis project Ga0116169, IMG submission 89796) | Active sludge microbial communities of municipal wastewater-treating anaerobic digesters from Canada - AD_UKC130_MetaG | ecosystem: Engineered > Bioreactor > Anaerobic > Digestate | place...
CGTCGCCCGCTCAGGAAACAAGGCGATTACCACGCCATCTCGGTGCGACTGAGCACTTCTGCCGAACGCAAACACCCAAATGCCATCGTAAGAGTGCGAGCCGGCTATTACACTCCAGGCTAGAATTGCAACCTACTGAACGTAATAGCCTTCGCGTGCCCGCACCACCGCGTTCGGATAGCGTTTCCGTGCCTCCTCCGTCAGCGACACGGTGATTCGCCGGAACGTGCCAGTCTCCGCCTTTGGTGGCCGGTACCACACGCTATACCGATTGCGGATGCGCGCCAGCATTTGGGGGAAGCTGTCTCTCATGCGCGCCGATATGAGCGCATCGCCTCCGGTTGCATGCGCGATATGAATCACGTTTTCCTGCCTATAACCAGGATCCTCAGGACGGTCCCGCGGGGGCGGCAGCCTTCTTCCGAGATGTTGGCGATGGATAACGATTGCGTTAAGTACGGTGTCCGCAGCCAACAGTTCGCGTATGATGCCAGCGTCCGGAACCGGCTCGAAAGGCACATCAGGATCATCGCCCCGGCCTGGCCCCGGCAGATTGTCAGTAATGATCAGGATTGCGCGCTTAAAAGCCGCCACGGGCGACAACCCTGCGTCGGAGTGGGCCAATAGAAGATTTAGCGCGGATGAAATTGGGGCGATAAGGCGAGTGCCCGAGCCATGTAGTACACCTCTTCGAGCGACTCGCTGAATGGCTCCTGCCACTAGCTGCATGTCCGAGGTAAGCGGCTGCTCGATGGTTGCCTCGACAGCAAACGACATCACCCCTATTTCGTCGTGCGGCCGAACCTGCTTCAGCACTGCAGTTGCAACAGACGCTATCTCGCGAAGGTCCCGTCGCACACTGCCGCTCATGTCGAGCAAAAGCACAAGGCGGATCGGAATTGATTCCTGGCCGAAGGCGATGATCGTTTGAGGCTCGCCCTCATCTTCCACAAGGAAGTCCTTCGCCTGCAGGCCGGGGAGAACGAGTCCGTTCTGCGTCACGGAAACCTGGACGTGAATGTTTGTGACTTCGGCCTCAAAGCGCGGTGTCTGGGCTGGCCAGCACAACCCAGGCACCGCCAAGAGGCATACTGCTTTCGAAACCAATCTCGAAAGCTTGAGATCACGTGGTCTGGTCAAGAGCGTTCCTGGCTCCATGCTGTTTCATGCGCCTGCTTGCTGGGGAAGTCCCAGGACGGCCCGCTTAGCATCACGGCAACGAAACCGTTCTGGAGTGGCCGCCGGTCGTGCCGGTCTTCTCTGTGATCGTGTAGTCCTGAGGGATCGCAAACAATGAAGCTTCCGGTTCACCGATCCGTATATTGTCATACTGCTGGACAGATTCGCCGCGAGAGGAACTCTGCTTGATGTAGAGCGGCAACTGGATCGTGGTCGCGGTCCACACCTCTGTTGTGACGAAGCCAAACTGCAGCTTCTGGTCGCCTTTCGTTACCGTCTTTCTGCCGCGCGCAAGGTATCCGGCGATTTCCTTCTCGCCTAGATCCTCCACGGCTTGACCCAGAACCGGCTGGCCAGTCGCGGGCACGCTGCGGGAAGGCGGCGGCAGCTCTGGCTTGGCGACCGACGGCATCAGGATAATTGTAGCTTCTTTCGTCGTGTGGTTTAGGTGGGTAATGGTGCGTGCCTTGGGATCGGTGATGACCGATCCAAAACTTGTATCTTGTCGGGTCTTGCCGTCCTGGCTACGCCAGTACTTACCGCTTTGGGATTGGGTGAAGCCGCCGTGAGGCGTGTTTGACACAACCGTCGTCTTGACGTCCGCGCTCAAGGCCGGACGGTTGGCGTTGGCACCTGCCACTGTGCCTGGAATCGTAAACTGCGCGCGGACGCTAAGCGAGATTAGCATAGCGCCACCGGCGACGGCAATGTGCTTCAAGCATCGCTGTGTCATGGTATCCTCCAAAAATCTCCCGGCAATCCTTCTTATAGGAGCACTTTCTCCACATACAGCCCCACACCGGTATTGACTATGTAGGTGTTCAAGTAAGGGTCGACCGCGATGAACGTAAAGCCAGCGCTTTGGACGATCGGGTAGTAGCAATAGTAGCAGCGCTCATCGAAGCCGTAAGCGCCGAGGTCCATGTTGTCGTATGCCTGCCAGATGACCGTCAACGGGGAGAACAGTGCGAGATCGGCGCTGATCATCGGCGGATAACCGAGTGGTTCGACGGAGGTGAATACGAACGCGCAGTGCGCAGTGGTGAGTTCTGCCCCTACTACAGCAGATCCGGGCGAGATTTGATCGGGGTAGTACTGATATGGCCAGTAATAGTAGTCCTGGCTGACCATTACGGGGGGCACCGGCACGGCAAATCCCTCGCATGGTGGAGGATAGACCTCGAAGTGCAGAACCGGTGTTGCCTGAACACCTCCGACGTACCAAGTCTCCACCCAGGATCCAACTGTGCTCGGGTCCATGATGCCGGACAGCACGAACCTGCCAGTAGCGTCCGTTTCTCCATAAACTGTACAGCCCAGCGACTGGCCGTTGTGAGTGGCGCATACTTTCACTTCTTCGTGCGGCGGGCCGGTGATGTCGATCCGCCACTCGTCTCCGACGATGAAATTCGTTCCGCCACGCGTGAGGTTAGTGAGTTGGACGGTTGGCGTCTGAGCCGCGGCTGACTGGACGCAAAGGCTTGCGACCGCCAAAAGCGCCAGACCTGATATCAGAGGCGCTCGGCTGGCGGAGAGCAAGACGTTTGGTCCTCGTTTCAGGATGGTTGTCGGCCCGTCAGCGCCCACGGATCTGGTCGAACCTGCAAATGTGCGATTCACCTTAGCTGCCTCCTGTTGGCGAAGTCGAAGCGAGGCGGTGAGGGGAACTGATGGTGGACCGGACTTCCGGGCCCGAAGCATGCGATACAAGCAGGCAATACGGCGGGGCAATGCTTTCCGCAGCTTCGGTCTCACGATCTCCGCATCCAGCCTCACCGCTATCGCCCCAGCCAATCGATATCACAGGTCGGCAGCAGCTCGATGCCGTAGATGCCGTACTTGCCGTAAATTGGCACGCCCTGAACATTAACGATTAATAAGGTTTTCCCTTGCGCTGCAACCACTGTTGAACATCGTCGCGCCGGAACCGCCACTGCCGACCGACTTTCACGGCCGGAATCACGCTGCTCTCGGCCCAGAGCCGCAATGTGCGAGGCGAAACACCAAGCCAGCGCGATACGTCAATGGTTGTCAAAAGGCGACCGACTGGGTCTACGGCCTCATCCTCAGCAGCGGGACCGAAATGCTGAAACGCCATCAGGCGCAGGAGGATCTCCAAATCGCCAAGAAACAACTGTCTGTCTGCGGTGCTCGCCGAGGCTGGAATAAGTAGGCGGTAGGATTCCAGGTTCAGCCAGGTCTTGACCGCCGTCGCTTTCCCGCAATCGAGGCCGGAGAAATAGAGGTCGAGGTCCGCTTTCTGCTCTTCCAGCGGATAGTTGAGCCAGACGCGGAAGGCCTCCTCATGCATTGTCTCTAAGAGACGGGCGATCTCGACCTTTTCCGCCTCATTCGAGGCACAAGGATGAGAATACGCGCCGCTGTTTGGATCGCGAAATCCGGCGATGTACGCGAGCCGCGTCATCGTCGAGGGGAGTTGCCGGATGGCGGCGTCCAGCATACCCCGGCGGCTTCGATGTGCCGTTAAGGGCGGCATCACTGCCCCCTGCGTTCCCACGAAGCGCCGCTATGGCCGAGTCGCCAGTTCGGTCGCCCACTGCGGCTTGATCACGATTTTAGGGCGTCGGCAGCCGCGATTCAAGGGTTGAATATTCTGTAATCTGAAAAGCTCGGCCGCAGGTATTGCGCCGAAATTCGAGCCCGGGCAAACCGTAATTGCCGCGCTTTGCTCCAGCGAATCGCAGCAGTAGTCGGGCTCGGCTATCCCTGTTCCATCTCCGTGAGCGACGGCTTACGCGCGCTCGGAATCATGCGGCAGCACTCCGCGTAGTACAGCTCATCGAGCGCCGCCGCTTCGCCATCGAGCACAAACATCACCGCTCTCGGGTCTCCGGTATCCGCAGCGAGATGTAGCGCCTCGGCGAGCGTTGCACGGGTATCCCGCTTGCGGCGCCGCTTCGGATTGACCGTGCTCGCTCGTTCGCCCGCTGGGTGCCGCCGATACCGCACAAGCACCGGCCGTGCCCGCCGCGCACCCGGCCCGATCTCGCCTGCGACCCGCCACAGATCTTCGGGAGTGGCCGCGTTCTGAATGCGTGCCTGCAATTGGGCAAGACGTCCCATGGCCAAGGCCTCTCCTTCAGCGGCCTCCCATCGAGTCCTTCCGAGTCCGGACCATGCGCCGCTCGTGGTCGAAGTAGAACTTCCGCGCGACCAGCCTCGCGCCGTTCTTCAGGCGTGTTTCAATCGCCTCGATCTTCCGTGCGGCCTCCAGGTTGGCCTTCCACTCGACATCCTGCCACGCGACGACTTCTTCCAGGTCCTTGTCGGTAACGAAGTCGAGCTTCAACTGGCGGGGTTTGATTGAAATAACCCGGAGTTTCGGATTCGATTCGTTCGCCATAGCAGGTTATTTTATGGCGAATAAATAGCGAAAACAACCGTCTATTCATTGAGGGGGCGAGGCGCCGGACCACTACATCTTGCGCTTCCAGCCACAACAATCAGCCGATTTTTTGTTTTCTTTTCGGCGCAACGGCCTTCTCGCCAAGCACTTCGGCGCCGGCCAGGCGCACGGCCTGAAGCGCAATTTCGGCCGAGGGAGTGGGCTTCTTCTGGCGCAGCAGGGCCAGCAGCCAGTGGACGTACTGCTCCTCGTCGTGGGTAAGCGCGCCAAACGGCGAAGCTGCTTGAACTTGCGCGGATTCGCGCAGGGTTTTGGGCGCCTCGCCGGTCTGGTTGACGGACTCGAGCCAGGCCGTAAACGCTTGTTCCGACGCCTCTTTCATCTTCAGGCCGCGCGTGGCGACGGCGATTTTGACCTGCCGGTGCAGCTCCTTGGGCAGTTCGATTCCAAACTTTATTTGGCTTTGATCCATAGAGTTATCGCTGGTCGTGGTGCACTCATGCGATGCGGCGATTGACAATAATCGCGAAATCGCGAATACTATCCTTTCAACTTCACATCAACTATGAAACACCCCATCCTGAAACGCAAGCCGAACCGCAAGGACGACCCGCTCTACGGCCTCAACCGCCGGGTCGCCCGCAAGCTCGGCAAGAGCGAGTCGCTCGTCAGCCTGGTGCGCCGCGGGCTCATCGCCTCGCGGCACGTGGCCGACGCGATCGAGGCCGAAGGCCGGCTGATGCTCCAGGAGTGGGCCGCCGCGCAGAAGGCCAAGTGCGCCGGCAAGGAGGCCCAGCATGCCTGAGCCGGCCCCCTGCCAGGCCGACGTCGTCGCCGGGCGGATCGTCGTCAACGCGCCGCTCTCCGCGCTGCTGGTCTGCGGCCGCATTCCCGGCGGGAACTGGGATCGGACCAAGCGGGCCTGGAGCTACCCCGCGACCACGAGCCACGCGAAGCTCATCAAGGACCGCATACCGCGCCTCGAGGCCACCGGCGCCTTCGCTGCTCTCCTTCGCAACGGCCATGCGCCGCAACCCGCCGCGCCGGCGCCGCAGCCCAAGCCGGCCGAGCCCGAGGTTGCCGTTCCGGAAGGCCTGATCACCCGGCCCTGGCGTCACCAGATGGCCGCCTACAAGTTCTGTCTCGACCGGATCGCGAAAGGCTTCCGCGGCTTCCTGCTCGCCATGGGGATGGGCACCGGCAAGAGCCTGGTGGCCTGCATGCTCATCCTCGGATTGGCGGCGCGGCGCGTGTTGATCGCCTGCCCGCTCCGCGTGGTGCCGGTGTGGATCTCCCAGTTCGAACGGCATGTGGGCACCCCTGTGGTCGTCGCCGGGCTGGACGAGGATGCCGGCAGCGTCGCCCAGAAACAGCAGCTCGCTGCGGAAAAGCTCCGGCTCGCCGAAGCGCGCGGGGTTCCGTTCATCGCGGTCATCAACTACGACTCGGCCTGGCGCGAGCCGTTCGCCGGCTGGGCCGAGAAACAGAACTGGGACCTCGTCATCGCCGACGAGGCGCACCGGATCAAGGCCCCGGGCGGCAAGGCCAGCCTCTTCTTCAAGCGCATGCGCATGAAGGCGCGATACCGGGCCGGGCTCACCGGCACGCCGATGCCGCACAGCCACACCGACATCTACGCCCCGTTCCGGTTCCTCGACATCGGCATCTTCGGCCCCAGCTTCAACGCGTTTCGCCAGGAGTATTGCGTGATGGGCGGTTACCAGAAGAAGCAGGTGGTCGCGCCGCGCAACCTGGACAAGCTCGAAGAGAAGATGCGCCTGATCACGTTCCGGGTGGACAAGGGCGTGCTCGACCTGCCGCCCGAGACGCACGTGATCTACCACTGTGACCTGGGCTCCGAGGCGCTGCGGGTTTACCGGGGCGTCGAGGACAAATTCGTTGCCGAGGTGAAGGACGGCATGGTGACCGCAGCCAACGCCATGGTGAAGCTAATGCGCCTCCAGCAGATCACCGGCGGCTGGATGAAGACCGACGACGAGCGGTATCACCGCATCGACACCTCGAAGCAGAAGCTGCTGGCCGACACGCTGGAGGACATCGGCAGCGACGAACCGGTCGTCGTGTTCTGCCGGTTCCACGCGGACCTCGATGCGGTTCACGAGGCCTGCCAGGCCCTCGGCTACGCGAGCCTGGAGCTCTCGGGCCGCCGCGACGAGCTGAAACGGTGGCAGAGCGGCGAGGCGCAGGTCCTCGCCGTACAAATCAGCGCGGGCGGAGTCGGCGTCGATCTGACCAGGGCGCGCTACAGTCTGTTCTTCTCCCTCTCGTTCTCACTGGGTGAGTATGATCAAGCGCTCGCCCGCGTGCATAGGCCGGGGCAGACGAAGCCTGTTACCCACATCCACCTTATCGCGCGCCACACGGTCGACGAGAGAATTCAACGCGCCCTTGAGAGGCGGGCTGAAGTCATCAATGCGATCCTTGCGGAGATCCGGTCATGACCGACGTGTCAGAAGTCCTCGCGCACGTCACCTTTGATCCCAACGGGTGCTGGACCTGGGATCGGGCACGCACGAAAGCGGGCTACGGGGAGGCGAATCTTAACGGCCGGATCGTGCTGGTTCACCGGGTTCTCTACACGCGCGTTCACGGCGACATCCCGGACCATCTGGAACTGGACCATCTGTGCCGCAACCGCGCGTGCTGCAACCCATTTCACCTGGAGTTGGTAACGCACCGGGAGAATGTACTCCGTGGCGAATCGCCCCCTGCGCGCTTGGCGCGAGCCACGCATTGCATAGCGGGGCACGAGTTCACGCCGGAGAACACGATCTACATTCAGGGCGGTCGTCGACGCCGCGAATGCAAGATGCAACGGGATCGTGAGTCTTATCGCCGGCGCTTCGGGCTTCGTGGGAACGCGCAATCGAGAAAGATCCATTGCCCCCGAGGGCACCCTTACGACGGGCAGAACACATATCAGCACAACGGCCGCCGTCACTGCCGGACGTGCATGCGGGAGCGTGCACTGAGGCGGCGGAACGGCGCCGCCGCAATCGAGAGCTGAAGAGGAGAACGACAGCAATGAACATGGAGCAACTGAAGGAGTTCGTGTGCCTGGAGAACCGGAAACGCGATCTCGACGCGGAGCTGAAGGGAGTCAAGGCCAAGCTCGACGAACTGGAGGAGGCGCTGGTGCCCCAGTTCATCGAGGCCGGCCTGACGAAGGCCACCGTCGACGGCCGCACGGTGTCGCTGGCTCAGGAGATCTACGCGAGCCCGCTCGACGGCCGCGAGCGCGTGGTCGAAGCGCTCAAGGCCTCCGAACTCGCGCAGTATGTCAGCGAAAACTACAACACCAACTCGCTCTCGGCGTTCGTGCGCGAAGTGGCGCGGGATGTGGCTGCCCAGGCGGAAAGGGAAGAGCGGATCTTCACCGAGGAGGACGTGCGGGCCGCGCTGCCGGCGCCCCTCGGCCTGGCCTTGAAGATCTCGTTCGTCCACACCCTGCGCAGCAGGAAGGCTTAGTTCAACCAAGGAGAAAACCATCATGCAGGAACTTGTGAAGATCAACGCGCCGCGCGCCCTGACGCTCGGTCCGGAAGCGGCGCAAGCGGTGCAGGAGGCGTTCGCCGTCAACATCGCCGGAGGCAGCGTGTCGGAGTTCGACCTGCCGCGCATCAAGGTCAACCCCGGCACGGCGCTGTGGCTGATCCCCACGCTTGAGGGCGAGGAGACGGCGCAGCGGATCGAAGGCGTGATCGTGTTCGCCCGCGACACCCGCGCCTATTACCAGAGCAAGGACGCGGGCAACGTGCCGCCGGACTGCTCCTCTTCGGACAACGTCACCGGCGTGGGCAAGCCGGGCGGCCAGTGCGCCCAGTGCCCGCTCGCGCGGTGGGACAGCGCCGGCGACGGCAGCGGCGCGCAGGCCTGCAAGCAGGTCAAGCAGCTTTTCATGCTGCGCGGCGAGGCGATGTTCCCCGAGGTGGTGTCGCTTCCTCCCACCAGCGTGCGCAACGCCCGGCAGTTCTTCCTCAAGCTCACCACCCAGGGCATCCCGTATTACCAGGCGTTCGTCGCCATCGAACTGGAGAAGGCGCAGAACGGCCAAGGCAAGACCTACGGCAAGGCCGTGCTGAAGTTCCTGCGGCGGCTGACGCCGGAAGAGACGCAGCGCGCCGTCGAGTTCCACCAGATGTGCCAGCAGTTCGCCGGCCGCATCCCGACCACGACGTCCGCCGCAGAAGCGAATGCCGACGCCGCGTAGAGGAGCCGCAATGTTCCAGGAGACCATCCTTCAGATCAACAACGGCGCCACCCTCGAGGAACTCTCCGAGGAGCTGGCCAAGGTCGTCGCCGCCGTGCGCGCGGCCGGCAAGAGCGGCGCGCTCACTCTGACGCTCAAGGTGCTGCCCCCTTCGAAAGGCTCGACCGACGTGCTGATGGTCGAGAGCCAAGTGAAAACCAAGCTGCCGGAGCGCGACCGCGGCATGACCGTGTTCTACGCCACCGACGACAACCGGCTGGTCCGGAACGACCCGAAGCAGCAGATGCTGCCGCTCCGCGTGGTCGATATCGAAACGCCCCGCAAAGGCGAACTCAAGGAGGTCATCTGATGCCGCAGTACGAACCCGAAAGGATCGGCGACGTCCAGGCCGCGATCGCGGCCGGGGCCGCCCTCGGCGAACCGCGCCCGGTCCCCGCCGGCGGGACCCAGGGCGTCTATGCGGTCCTTCCGAAGGATTACGAGCTGGCGTCGCTCGAAGAGTATTTGCCGCGCCCGCTCCGCATCCGGCAGAAGGTCGCGCTGCACGACACCGGCAGCTTCATCGCCTATGTAAACGAGTTCGGCCGGCACGGCGTGAGCCATCTCTTCTTCAACGCCGAGAAGGAGGAGTTCGTGGCGGTGCTCGACTACCACGAAGCCACCGGCATCGCCACGCCGAACTGGTGCGAGCACGTGGCCACCTACACCACGCGCCGCTCGGCCGAGTTCCAGACGTGGCTCGGCAAGAACCGGCAGCAGCTTGGCCAGGTGGACTTCGCCCGCTTCCTCGAAGAGAACCTGCCCGACGTCATCGAGCCCGCCGGCGCCGAGCTGCTCGAGGTCGCACTGACGCTCGAGGCAAAGAAGGAAGTGGCGTTCTCCTCCGGCGTGCGGCTCAGCAACGGCCAGATCCAGTTCACCTACGACGAGGAGATCCGCGGCACGGCCAAAAAGGGAACGCTCGAAATCCCGGACGGCTTCGTGCTCGGCATCTCCATTCACGAGAACGGGCCGGCCTACCGCATTCCGGTGCGGCTGCGCTGGCGGCTGCACGACGGCAAGGCCGTGTTCTGGTACGAAATCCAGCGGCCGCACCGCTTCATCGCCGACGCCCTGAAGGAGATCCGCGACAAGGTCCAGGCCGAGACTGCGCTCGCGGTTCTGTCCGGCGCGGCCAGTTAGCGAGCACCAGCCAAACAGTTCGAGAGCACCACGGAACGCGAGCGAGCCAAGCAGGGAGGAAGCAATGGAGACCAACACCACCATCGATACGGCCGCAGCGGCGCTCACCACCGGCGAAGCTCGGTTCCTGGTCAACGCGTATTACGAAGCGCGGGACCGGCGGAAAGCCGCCGCGAGCCAGACGGCGCCGATTGCCGATTGGCTCGGTGAACGCCACCGCGCCGAGGAAGAGCAAATCCGGAGAACACTCGAAAGCTGGACGGAAACGATGCCCGCGGCCAGGTGGGCCAAGGGAATCGTGGGCCCGGTCATCGCCGCGGGGTTAGCCGCCCACATCGACATCAGCCGCTGCCCTACCGTGGGGCGCATCTGGCGCTTCGCCGGCCTAGACCCGACCCAGGTATGGGCCAAAGGCAAGAAGTGCCCGTGGAACGCGGCGCTCAAGGCCTTGTGCTGGAAGATTGGCGAAGCTTTCGCCAAGCAGCCCCCGGACCAGGCGCACTTCTACGCCGGCCTGTACCGGCAGCGCAAGGTGCAGGAAGAGGCCGCAAACGAAGCCGGCAAGTTCGCCCGGCAGGCGGCGGCAAAGCTTCAGCTCGCCGGCGACAAGCCGGACTACGGCATGCCGGTGCATCCGGTCTGCGACCTGTTTCCATTGATGGACAAGGCTTCGCTCGCCGGCCTCGCAGCGGACATCCGGGCGAATGGCTTGCTGCATCCGATCGCCGTTCACGAAGGACAGCTCGTCGATGGACGCAACCGGCTGCTGGCCTGCCGCGAGGCCGGAATCGAGCCGCGATTCGCCGAGTGGAGCCGAATCTACCAGGGACCGATGCCGCTCGCGCGCTGGATCTGGAGCGTCAACGGCGAACGCCGCCACCTCTCGACCGACCAGATCACGGCGGCTCAGGTGGCGATCAAGGCATGGGAGGAGCAGGAGGCAGCCCGCCAACGGCAAATCGACGCGGGCAAGCAGTTCCACAAGGGTCGCGGAAAGGTTGTGACCGGGCGGTCACAACCTTTGCCTGAAGCCGCCGGGAGGGTCCGCGAGAAGCTCGCGCAGGAGATCGGCGTAAGCCAGCGGAAGGTCGGGCAGGCGCTCGCTATCCAGAAAGCAGATCCCGAACTGCTGAAGCAGGTGGCCCAGGGAAAGCTCGCGTTGCGCGAAGCGGCGAGCCAGGTGAAAGGCACACCGGGTTCTCTGGCGCAGGCGCCGCCGGGCGAATTGCCTCCGGCGTCTGCCTCCGCTCCGGAGAACACTTCCAAGCGCCGGCAAATGATCGAGAACGCCGCCAAGCGCAGGATGATCGACGGGCTTTCACACATTCAAGGCGCCTGCCGCGGCCTTTCGCGATTGGATCTCTCCGCGGTCTTGAATGCCTGCACCGAGGAGGAAACACGAACCTGGGCGGTCATCGCCCGCAATGCGGCAAGGGAACTTCGCGCCGTCGCCTCGAAGCTCCTCGCCGCCCTTGGAGAAAAGGAATGAATCCGAAGAAACCGAAGTCCCACATGGTGCGGGTCGAGGCCCAAACCCTGCGCATTCATCCTCTCGCGCAGCGCGGCCTCGTGCCCGCCAAGCTCAAGAAGCTGATGGCCGAACTGGACCTGGATGCAATCGGCGTCTTGCATGCGGTCGAGTACGAAATCCCCGGCCACGGCCACGGGATCTGGATCATCGACGGTCAGCACCGCTGGCGCGCGCTGATGGAGCACGGGTTCGGGGAATGGCCGGTGGAAGTCAAGATCCACAGCGATGTCACCGACAGCGCCAGGGCCTCCGAACTGTTCCTCAAGCTCAACGATCGTTCGCCCGTTTCGCCTTACGACAAGTTCGTCAACGAGGTCAAGGCGGGCTTCCCGGGTGCGGTGGGCATCCTCGATTTGCTCCACGCCCGCGGGCTGGAACTTATGCGCGCCAGCGGCGACGGGCACATCTGCTGCGTCTCGGCACTGAAGAAGATTCACGGGCTGGACGGCGGTAAGGCCCTCGCTCTCGCCCTGGACACGGTGCTCGCCGCCTGGGGCAAGGTTGCCGGTGCGGTGGAGGGCGCCGTGATCGAGGGCATCGGGTTGATCTACGGAACCTACGGCGCCTCGGTAGATCAGGCGGCGCTCGTGAAGAAGCTGGCCAAGTATCCCGGCGGGGCGGCCGCGCTGGTCGGCGATGCGAAGGGCCTCAGGAATCTTCGCGGCGCTACGCTTGCCCGCTGCATCGCCGAAGCGGCCATCGAGAAGTACAACGCCGGCCGGCGCACGGGCAGGTTGGACCCGCTATAGGCAGGAGATCCGGAAATGAGCGACTACAAAACGCGTCTGCTGCTGGCCTGCCTGGCCGCGCTGGTACAGCGTTGTGGGAAGGTGATCGTGATCGCCGACGGCGACGTCGAAGCGGCGCTCGATAACCACACCGAGGTGATGTGGGAGCACGATCATCACGCGAAGTGCGTCCGCTTGACCGTGCCGGTGGAGGCACAGCGGTGAAGCGGCAGCCCGTGCTGGAAAAGAGCATCGTTGGCAGCATCGTGAAGGCGCTCAAAGCACAGCCCGGCGTCGTCGTGAGGAAGCGCCACGGCACGGCGATGGGCGTCGCCGGCGACCCTGATCTTTACGGGACCATCGGCGGCCGCCATTTCGAGATCGAGGTAAAGCGGCCTGGTTCGCAGTTGACCGAACTCCAGGCGCAGCGATTGCGCGAGTGGGCACACGCGGGCGCCATCACCGGAGTTGCGCACACGGTCGAAGACGCGCTGCGGATTCTGGGGCTTGTGGCATGAGCGCACTCCTGTACAGCCTCGAAGCGCTGCGCCGGTTTCGCGAGGAGCGGAAGAAGCCGAAGCGGGAGCTTTCGATCCTCGAACAGGTGCCGCCCGATGCTCCGGCGGACGACGCCGTTTTGACCGTGTGGAACGGCGAGCGGTTCGTCGCGTGGGAAAAGTGGCTCGCCACGGCGCCTGTCGTGATCGAGGACCGGGCGGCCGGACCGGTCATTCCCGCCGATGCCGAGTGCGTCAGCGCGGACTGCGGCGGAACGCGGATCTGGCTCGTAAGGGATGGCGATCGCTGGCTGATGTTCGCCGGGTCGCGGAAGAGCAGAAGGAAGGATTTCGCATCGCCGTTCCTTGAGCACGCGATCCGAACGGCGGAGCAGTGGTACGGTGCGCCGGCCGCCGGCTGGCAGGTGGAGAAGAGGCGAAATGGAAAACACAACGACGAAGCAGAAGGTCGCGCAACTGGCGCGGTACTTTCGGACGTTCACCGGCCTGAGAGTGCATCCTCTGGCTCCGAGTCCGGATGAGATCGATATCGACGACATCGCCCACTCGCTGGCGCACCAGTGCCGTTTCTTGGGCCACACGGATGGCTTCTATTCCGTGGCCCAACACTCGGTCCTGGTGAGCGAGCTCGTGCCGGAGGCCGATGCCCTCTGGGGACTGCTCCACGATGCAGCCGAAGCGTATCTGGGCGACCTGCCCGCGCCAATCAAGCGCACGCCGGACATGCGCGTCTACCGTGCCGCTGAGGAGCGGCTCCTGGCGGCGGTGGCGGCGAAGTTCGGTCTGGCGCCCACGCTGCCTGCGTCCGTCGCGGAGGCAGACCGGATCGCCCTCGCCACAGAGTTCCGCGACGTGACCACGGTCGATGACCTCGACTGGATAGTCGCGGAGTGCGGCTTTGCCCCGTCCGAGTGTCTCTGGATCACGCCTTGGCCGCCTGCCGTGGCCGAGGATCGTTTCCTGCGCCGATTCTGGGAGCTGACCAAACATGAGTAGCCTCCTCGCGACTGTTCGCAAAGGCAGGTTCTATCTGCCCGAATCCGCGTTGACGCCGGAGGGCATGCGGTTGTCGCAGGAGATATCGCGTCGCGCCGTGGATGCCGCGTACGATGACCGCTGCATTCGAGTCAACGCTCAAAGCGTGTTCGACGACATGCGTTCCCCCGAAAACGACGGCTGGGCGATAGAGACGTTGGATTATGCCGCCATTCCCGCGCCGCTCACGCCACCCTACGAACGGATGTGGATCGAGGCTATCTTCACGACCCAAAGAGTCGCCTGCATTCTTCGCCGCTTCGCGTTTCCCGACCCGCGGTGGGTCGGCCGGGTGTCGGCCGAGTTGCTCGATACGATCCTGCCGGATAACCCGGCTTGGGTACTCGACGGGCTGGTGTTCGTGGAATACGAGGGCTCCGCAATGTTCGGCGAAGAGCAGGTGCTCTGGCTGGCCGAAAACGGAAGGTTCTGCCGCTCGTGCCGCGCGGGCATCCCCGATAAGGACGAGGCGCGCGCGTACGCCAACAAGCTGATCGCGCGGTGCCACACCGCGTGGATCGTTCACACGTTGGCGCGATTCAACTGTGCCAACGTCCGGATCGCGCCCGTGTCGCACGGGAAACAGAAGGGCAAGGGTACTTGCGCGCGGGATGGTCACAATCGCGGCACTGAGTGGCACACCATTGTCGTCGGACCAGCGCGCGCCCCGCAAAAGACGGGGGCGGGCCACATGCGCCACGCAGAGATCCGCAGCCATTGGGTTCGCGGCCACTACGCGGACTACTCCAAGGGGGCGGGGTTGTTTGGCAAAGAGTCCCTTCGGGCTGTCTTCTGGGTGCCGGAGCATCGGCGCGGCACGGAGAACGCGGGCCGGGTAATAGCGGATTACAAGATCGCATCGGGGGGTGTGGAGAACGCAGCATGACGCCGCTCGAGTTCCTTAATCAGCTCTGGCAGTACAAGCCGGAGGACCAATACATCCTCATCTGGACCCTGCCCGACAAGCGCTCGCGCTGGTTCATCAACATCCCCGACGCCGCGGAGTACGTCGCCGGCGTCAACGGCAGCAAGGACGTCTATGTCGGGCTCGGCCTGGCGGGAAAGGATTACGGGCCGATGCGCCGCTGCGTATCCGGCGAAGTGACCGGGATCGCCGGCATTGGGTCCGATTTTGATCTGCTTTCCGAGGCCCACGGCAAAAAGGCGCTGCCGCGGACTGTCCAGGAAGCGCTCTCAATCCTGCCTGCGGGGATGGAGCCAAGCTTCGTCGTTCTGACCGGCAACGGCTTGCACTGCTGGTGGCTACTGAAGGAGCCGTGTGTGTTCGACACCGATGCGGAGCGGAGCGATGCCGCGCGCGTCGTGACCCGATGGCACACCTTGCTGAGGCTGCGCGCGGCCGCGAAAGGATGGGCCTACGACCGCCTCTCCGACCTGGCGCGCGTCCTCCGGATTCCGGGCACGGTTAACCACAAGGACCCGGAAAATCCAAAGAAGGTCACGCTGCTGTCCGCCTCCGATCGCCGCTACAACCTCTCCGACTTCGAGGAGTATCTGGACGAAGCCGCGATTCCCGATCCGGAAGCGGAGGAGCGCGCGGCCCGCGAGTGGAGCGAACGCTTCCAGGATAAGCCCCTCGTTCTCAACTTCAGCGCGCGCATCCCCGAGGAGACGCTCAAGAGCTGGATGGATATCGATCTCCGCTTCCGCAACACCTGGCTACGGCAGCGGCACGACCTGAAGGATCAAAGCCAGAGCGGCTACGACCTGGCGCTGGCCTGCTTTGGGACGGAAGCGGGGCTGAGCGAGCAGCAGATCGTCGATCTGATCATCCACCACCGGGCGCTGCACAACCAGCGGCAGCGCACCCGGCTCGATTACTACCAGCGAACGCTCGCCACGGCGAGCCGCCGCACGGGCGGCATCGACCCCATCGACGTGCTCTCGGGAACAGCGACCGCGCCCTGCACTCAACCCGAGCAGCCGCAGGCAGACAGCGCGCCGGAAGTTCAGCCCGTACCGGACCCGGCCACGGCCAAAGCCGTGCTGTGCGAGCGCATCTCGCAAGTCCTGGGCGTCCGCATTCTCCGGCTGATCAAAGTCACCGGCAAGGAGCCGACGTACCAGATGGAACTGGAGACCACCACGGTCGAGTTCCCCAATGTCGGCAGATTCATCGACCAGGCGAGCGTCCGCGTCGCCATCGCGAGCGCCACGAACAAGCTCATTCCAAAGGTCAAGCCGAAGGTCTGGGAGCAGCTCGCGCAGACCATGCTGGACGCGCTGATCGAAACCGAGGGCGGAGACGAGACCGACTTCAAGGGCTCGATCCGCATGTACGTCAATCAGTACCTCACCGACACGGGCTTCATCGAAACGATAGAGAACCAGCCGCCCAGCTCGCTCCGCTTTCCCACGATCATCAACGGCCGCATCGCCATCTGCTCGAGCGATCTTCAGCCGCACGTCAACAAGAACTTCTCGCAGGCGCTGTCGGTGAAAGCCATCGCTTCCATGCTGGCCGCGATCGGCGCCAGGAACATCCAGGTCAAGGGAAAGACGTTCAAACCCCAGAGCCGCTGGCTGCTGCCGGTTGAAGAATTCGATCCGGCCGACTTCACGACGCCCGCGTACAGGAAGGAAGCCTGCGATGCAGAGTGAACGTGCGACAGGGACATTGCAGGATATCGGCAGCCGGGATCACAGCATCACGTCCGAATACCGGATCTGGGGCCCGCCGGGGACCGGCAAGACGACCAACCTGACCCGGCAGATCCGCCGCGCGGTGGACCGGTTCGGCCCGGACTCAGTGCTGGTGACCAGCTTCTCCAGGGCGGCCGCCGCCGAACTCGCCGGGCGCGACCTGCCGATCAGCCCTGAGCGGATCGGCACCCTTCACGCCCACTGCTACCGCGCGCTCGGCGCGCCGCAAATCGCCGAGGCCAATGTCGACGAGTGGAACCGGCAGTACCCACATTTGCAGATAACGCCCGTCCGGAAGCAGAACAAGCTTGACGGCGAAGAGGCCGGCGAGGAAGACGGCCGGATTAGGCCGGGCGACCTGTGGCTCCAGGAACTGAACCGGTTCCGCGGTTTGATGATCCCTGTTGAAGGCTGGTCGGCCAATCTGCGCGACTTCGCCGGCAGATGGAAGGAGTACAAGGACGCCCTCGGCCTGCTGGACTTCACGGACCTGATCGAGACATGCTACCGCGACATCGCGGCTGCGCCGAAGCGGCCGGCAGTCATCTTTGCCGATGAAGCCCAGGACCTCAACCGGATGCAGTTGGCGTTGATCCGCAAGTGGGGACGGCACTGCAACTACTTCATCGTTTGCGGCGACGAGGATCAGACCATCTACTCGTTCAGCGGCGCCTCTCCGGATGCAATGCTCGATCCCGACATTCCGGACGACCACAAGATCATCCTGAAGCAAAGTTACCGGGTGCCCCGTGCCGTGCACGCCGCGGCCGACAAGTTCATCCGCCAGGTGACCAGGCGCCAGGAGAAGGTCTACCTGCCGCGGCCCGAGGACGGCGCATGCCTGCGCGGCCCGCTGAATGCGTCCTACAAGAGCCCCGACTACTGGGTCGTCAAGACCGTCGCGGAGCATGCCGCGAAAGGGCGGACGGTTATGGTGTTGGCGAGCTGCGCGTACATGCTGGAGCCGCTCGTGGCGGTTCTGCGCAAGGACGCCATTCCGTTTCACAACCCGTATCGGCGCTCGAACGGCTACTGGAATCCGATCCGGCTCGGGCGGAAGGGATCGACGGCGAACCGCATCCTCGCGCTGCTGGCGGCGCATCCGGATTTCGGCGACGATCGCCGCGACTGGACGCTGGGCGACTTGGCGCTATGGGCGGAGTGGCTCCAGTCCAAGGGGATTCTGAAGCACGGCGCCAAGAAGCGGCTTCAGGCGGCGGATGCCGCCGCGCCGGCGACCATCGAAACCCTGGACGGCGTTTTTGAAGACGGCGCCCTCGAGTCGCTGCTGGAGGCCTTCGAGGGCGACTATCGGACATTGCTCGACTGGTGGCGCCGGCGAGTGATCGCCGACGTGCACAAGCGCATTCAGTTTCCGGCCGAGGTCACGTTGGCGCACGGCCCCAGAACATTGCTGGAGCCGCCCAAGGTGATCGTCGGGACCATCCACTCCGTGAAGGGTGGCGAAGCCGATGTCGTGTTCCTTTTTCCGGATCTGAGCGACAGCGGGCTGACTGCTTACCGCCGTCACGGGCCGCCCAGGGACGCAGTGATCCGAACGTTCTATGTCGGCATGACGCGGGCGCGGGAGAGGCTCTACCTGTGCGCTCCGGATTCGGCCGCGGCGGCTGTGCTGTGAGCGGCAACTGATTGCATTGATTGGGCTTGATGAGTATGGGGTTCGAAGGTAACCTTCAGGCGCTGGCTGGAGGCCTGCGAGTGAAGGCGCGCGTTCAACATCCGAAAGTGACGCAGCGGAAAGACCGCCCGGGCTGGCCGTGGATCTTCCGGTACTACGAGGACGAGATCCAGCCGGACGGCTCGACGAAGGTTCTGCGACGCTACCACGAGATCGCCCCGAGCAAGGGCGACGGCGCCATCTCGAAAAAGCAGGCCGAAATCGAGCGCGATAAGTTCCTCGCCAAATTGAACGCGCCGACGGCCGAGGAGGCAGTCCAGCAGGTCGCGGCAACCGGCGTCGCCCTGTTTGGCGAGGTCGCCAGGATGTACGAGGAAGGCTACCTCGGCCGCGTGAACCAGATCGCCAAGCCGACCCGCGTGAAGGAGAAGTTCTATCTGGACGAGTACATCGTGCCGCGTTGGGGCAAGCTGCGGCTGAACCAGATCCAGCCCAAGGCGGTCGAGGACTGGCTGCACACCACGTTCGACTCCTGGTGGACGATGCACGGCGTGCGCGCGATCATGAGCCGGGTGTTCTACTACGCCGAGGGCCACGGTTTGTGGGAGGAAGGGAAGCGCAGTCCGGCGAGCAAGGCGAAGCTCGGCAAGAAGAGGTACAAGAACGAGCGCCGCATTCTGTCCTTCGATGAGACTGCCCGCGTGCTCGCCAGGCTTGAAGAACCCAACAAGCTGATCATCGAAACCTGCATCGCCACCGGCGCGCGGATCTCGGAGGTGTTGGGGCTGAAGTGGAGGCACGTCAACCTGGACGCCGCCACGATCAAGATCGAACAGCGCGTCTGGCACCAGGACGTCGGCCGCCCGAAGAGCGAGGACAGCCGCCGGATCCTGGGCATCGGCGACCTTGCCGCCCGATTCCGCGAGAAAGCCGCCGCGGACGGTGCGAAGCCCGACGCCTGGGTGTTTCACCAGAAGCGGGATCATGACAAGCCGCTGTGGGACTCCGGCGTCCGCGACGCCCTGCATCAGGCGGCGGCCGCCGAAGGTTGCGACTTCCCCGGCCTGGGACCGCACTCCTTCCGCCGCGCCAACATAACTTGGCGGCAGGAGGTGGGCGGCAGCGCCATCGAAGCGTCAAAGATCGCCGGCCACGCCGACCTGGAGATGACCGGCGAGTACACGTTCGTGGCTCCCGAGAGGCAGAACGAGTTGACGCGGCGGATTCAGGCGAAGTTGGCTGATGCCGGGCACCCTGCACGGAAGATCGAATCTGTTATCCGAGAAGTTGAGGCTCCACCTACGAACTCCTCTCCGGCACGGGACGGCGTATCCGTGCTTGACGGCCTTGCGTTAGGGACTCAGGTGGTCCAGTGACCGTCTATTGCATGTCCCGGGACGCTGCTAGCGCTTTGTACAACAAACGCCATGATCGAAAGAAAAGGTACGCGATGCCAGGAAGCAGATGCATAGGGAGAGGAGCGGCTTTGAACAGGTGTATCGCTGGTGTAACATCCTTTCTGTAAATTCCGTTCAGAGTGGTTGAGTTCGGATTTGTTTGGGGCCGGAGCGGAGGCGAGGGAACCGAGCCGCAGCGGAGGGCCCAAACAAATCCGGCCGGCCTTGTGCCGGGCGGGCCAAATCTGTTTTCCTTTTCGGAACGACGAATTCTCAGGAAAGGAAACCGACGTGGCCCACCAGCCCGACTCTACCGTAGTCGAAACGGTTGTTCAACTGCTTTGTGAATCCGGCCTCTCCCAGATGGCGGAGGCCGTGCGAATCATGCTCAACGAGGCGATGCGCATCGAACGCTCTCAGGTGATCGAGGCGGAGCCGTACCAGCGGAGCGATCACCGAAGAGGCTACGCCAACGGCTTCAAGCCGAAGACGCTGGACACGCGTCTCGGGACGATGACGGTCCAAGTGCCGCAAACCCGTGGTGTGGCGTTCTATCCTTCAGCGCTGGAAAAAGGCGTCCGCAGCGAACGTGCGCTGAAGCTGGCTGTCGCGGAGATGTATGTGCAAGGAGTGTCGACCCGCAAGGTGACTGAGGTCATGCAGCAACTCTGCGGCCTCGAGGTGTCCAGCACCCAGGTGAGCCGCGCCGCCCAGTTGCTCGACGAGGAGTTGAGCGCCTGGCGTCAGCGGCCGATCGGGGAGATGCCGTACTTGGTGCTTGACGCCCGATACGAGAAGGTTCGGCATGGCGGGTCGGTGATTTCCTGCGCCGTTCTGATCGCGGTCGGGATCACTCCGGACGGGCACCGGACGCTGTTGGGCGTGAGCGTCTCGTTGAGCGAGGCGGAAGTGCATTGGCGGGAGTTTCTCGGCAGCCTGCAGGATCGCGGGTTACACGCGGTCCAACTGATCGTCAGTGATGACCATGCGGGCCTGAAGGCCGCCCGAGAGGCACGCTTTGCCGGCGTTCCTTGGCAGCGCTGCCAGTTTCACCTTCAGCAGAATGCCGGCCATTACGTGCCCCGGATCGGGATGCGTGGCGAGCTGGCTGCGGATCTGCGCGCCATCTTCGACGCCCCGGACCGCGCTGAAGCTGATCGGCGGCTGGAACTGACGGTGCGTAAGTACGAGAGAACCGCGCCGAAGCTCGCGGCTTGGCTATCGGCCAACGTTCCCGACGGTCTGACCGTATTCGCACTGCCGGCCGCACACAGGCGCCGGCTGCGAACGTCGAATCTGCTCGAGCCGCTAAACAAAGAGATCAAGCGCCGCACCAGGGTGGCCACCCTTTTTCCGAACGAGGCCGCCCTTCTGCGCCTGGTCAGCGCTGTGCTGATGGAAATCAGTGAGGAGTGGGAGACCGAGAAGCTGTACCTACGAATGGAAAACAGTGGACCGCTCACGCGGGAAGAATGAATTTACAGAAAGGGGCTTGCTTTATCGGTGTATCCGCCTGCTTGCCTCAACGCGCTGCGGCAGTTCAGTCGTAAGCCTCGCGCGTGAGGCACCCTCATCATAGACGTTCAGCGCCAGGTCCAAGTGGATTAGAGTCACGTCGCGAGCGGCTGAACTGGCTTTTGATTCAGTGTCGAAATGGATCATACGCCCGAGGACTGGGCCCTCCGTTCGTTCGCGAAGTCCACCATCGCGCATGTCTAACTTTTGTACTTTGTAACTACTTTTGACTTGCCATCCTTACAAGATCACAGTATATTTCCGATGATATAAGAGTATTTAACTTGATGCGTGAGGACATGTAGGCAACCAAATCTCAGAATTTAAGGAGGATATGCCTTTGACTATGAGGACGCTCAGTTCGCTTTTCACACGGGCGACGCGAGGCGCGGTCTTGGTGTTTACAGTCAGCGCACTCTTGACCGTGCAGCTACCGGGGCAAACGCAGGAGGGCGGCGCTGTATCGAAAAGAATGCTGTACCGGCACTTTCTCGCCCATGTTGCGCTTCTGGATGCTGACACCAAGCCAATCAGCACTTTGGATTCGAGAAGGCCGATCGACCTATACCCCAGCCGGGTGGGCTTGCCTGCCGCCAAGTTCTCACAGGTGAGAGCCATCGCGCGGCATCTCGATGCCGCCATCCGCGCGAAAGATGAACAGGCAAGGGAAGTGATTCGGAGATTCCGTCTGTCGATTGCAAACCAGCAAACGTCGGGCGGGCAGTTGCCGCCTCCCCCGCCGGAGCTTGGCGATCTGCAACGGCAGCGCGATCAATTGATTCAAAATTGCCTGGATCTGCTCGCAGCCCAGCTTGGTCCAACCGACGCGGCGCGTCTTGACACATTCGTTGAGCAGGTGTTTGCGCCGAAGGCGCGCGTGCAGCGAGTCGCCATTCCGCGATCATACGATCCCGGGACAAATCCGTTACCCCCGTTGGAGAGGCAAGACAAATGTGAGCGCTACGTGAACCACAGGTCCCCGCAGCCAGGAGCGCTTATTTGGGAAGGCGCTCCGGCTGAGCGCTCTGATTCCGCTTCCATTGATCCGGCAGCCAGGCGGGCAGATCACGAACGCGCAGCGACGGCAGGTTTACCAGCAACTGCGTCAGGTACAGTTGCGGATCCACATCGTGCCGGCGGCAACTGCTGGTGAGGCTCGCCAAGATTGCCGCCGTCCGGCCGCCGCGCGCGTTGCCCACAAACAGCGAGTTCTTGCGGTTCAGAACCACCCGCTTCATCTCGCGTTCGCTCACGTTATTGTCGATTGGCACGGCCCCATCCGAGCAGAACACGTTCAGTTCCTGCCACTGGCTTAGAACGTAGCTCACCGCCTCCGCCATCGGATGCTTGGGAAGCAACTGTTGCTTCCAGCCCGCAAGCTTCTCCTTGAAGCCCGCCAACACCGGCGCCGAACTGCCCTGGCGTAACTGGAGCCGTTCGGCCGCCGGCAGGTCCTGAGCCTGCCGCTCCACCGCGTAGAGCGCGCGCACCAACTCCACCGCTTCCCGCGCGATTTCAGGAGCCGCCTTTTCCGCCTCGACCAGCTTTCTCCGCGCATGCGCCCAGCAGCCCGCGCGCGTGATCTCGTTGCCGGCCACCACGCCGTTGTACCCGGCATAGGCGTCGGCCAGCAGAATCTCCCGGTAATCTTTGAGGAAATACTTCGGACCGTCGCGGCCCCGGTTGAGGGTGAAGTCGAAGACGTTGTACGGGTTTTCCTGGTCGCCCACGTACACCCACATCCGCGCCTTCGCCGCCTTGCCCCGGCTCAGCATCGGCATGATCGTGTCGTCGGTGGCAACGACGTGCGAGGCCCGCACCCGCTCCCCCATCAGTTCATACAACGGTTCGGCCAGCTCCGCCACATCGCCGCACCAGACCGACTGCGTGGCCCGCGAGATCTCGAATCCCTGGCGCGCGAAGATATCTTCCAGCCGGTAGAGCGGCAGGTAGTCGGAGAACTTACTGGTGACGATGTAGGCCAGCAGTCCCGGCCCGGCCAGCCCTTTGTCGATGGGCGCTTCCGGCTTGGCCGCGGTCTCGATGCTCGGGTTCGAGCCACTGTTCTCGCAGGCCGGACAGGCGTACTTTTTGCGCACGTGCTGAATGCGTTCGAAATGGCCGGGAAAGTACTCGATCTGCCAACTCTCCTCGGCGCCGATCTCGCGGCGCTCCGCGCCGCAGCACGGGCAGGCCCGCTCGTCTCGGCTGAGTTCGTGAACGTGAGTGGTGATGGGGAGATTTTCGAAGTTCGCCAGATTGCGCCGGCCTTTGCGCCGCTTGACGCGCCGCAGTTCCTCGGCCGGTTCCGCCGCCGGGGGAACGTCATCGGGATGAACCGGCTTGCGGTCCAGTTCCGAGGCGAAGTCGAGCAGCATCTGGGCCACATCGCCGCTCGATTCGAGCCGGTCCGCGCGCGGGCCGTAATACCACTTCTTGTAGCGTTCCAGTTCCTGCTCGAGCCGCAGCTTCTCGATGTGGAGTTGTTCGGCGCGGCGCTTGTGCTGTTCGGCGCGGCGCTGTTGTTCCTCGGCACGGTGTTTCTCGCGATCGCGTTCCACAAGCAGCGAGCGCACCATCGCCTTCAGCAATTCGCTATCCTCCGGTAACCCAACTAACTCTGTGCCGTCCACCGTCACAGATATTAGGGCGTAATTATCCGGATGTGAGTTACTCACTTACTTACTTTTTCTCGCCGCGTTCATAGCGCGGAACGCGCTTCAGCCGCGACATGTCGATGCCGTCCAGCACCATCGCCAATTCGCTGGCCCGCAGCTCCACCGAGCGCGCCCCGGCCTCCACTTCCGGCAGCTTGAAGACGCCCGCCTCCAGGCGTTTGTACCATAGCACGAAGCCGTCGCGGTCCCAGACAAGGATCTTCAGCCGGTCGCCGCGGCGCGAGCGGAATACGAACAAGTGGCCGCCCAGCGGGTCCTGCCCGATGACCGTCTTCACCCGTTCGGCGAGGCGGTCGAAGCCGCAGCGCATGTCGGTCGCTTCGGCCGCCAACCAGATCCTTGTCGCCTGCGCCCGGTCCAGCGCGCGCAGACTTGGAAGGCTGGTCAAGCCCGCGCCTCCAAAACGGCCAGCACGGCGCGCAGGTGGTTCGCGTCAAAGCCCGGCCCCACCATGACGCTGCGCCCGCAACCCAGACGAATTTCAATGGCGCGGCTCTGCGCTGTTGCCGGCTGCGCCGGCGCCCCCACGACCTGTAGTTCGACGAACGATTCCGCCGCGGCCTGGCGTAGCCGCCGCTTCCAGGCGAAAAACTGCGATACGGGCAGGCCGCGGTCCCGGCAGAACGCCGCTATGCTCTGGCCGCTCGCGCCCTGCTCCGCAACCAAGCGTCTCCACTTCGCCCACGCTTCCTGTCTGCGCTCTTGCATATCCCAACTGTGGGCCATCGCGCCGCCGCTCTCAAGATGGGGTTGGCGTAGCGCTCACAGACAAATGACCGTGCGGAGGATTGAAATGAAGCTGGCGAGAATGATCATGCGGACGGCGTTGATGTTGGTGGCGGCGGTTGTGGCAGCTGCGAGCGCGCGGGCGCAAATGGTCTACGGAATCAGCGCCGTAGTCAACCTTACCGACACAACGATCAGCACCTACTCGGCAACAGAGCTTGATTATTGGGCGGACGCCTATTACGACGCTTACGTTGAGGGTTATCTGTTTCAGAACGGCTGGCTGTATGGATGGGGAAGCGCGAGCAGTGGGAGCTATTCAAACATCGCCTACGGCTATATGAACAAGCCGGCCATAGGCGGAGCTGTGTACCAGATCGAGAGCGACCACTATGTGGTGGCGGCCTATGCGTACACAGATCCCTACGGAACCCCCTATTTCAGCAATCCACTCGGATACTATTTCCTCTCCACCGGCGGAGGTTCAACGGATAACGCAATACCATTCGGGCCCGCCGACGGACCGACCTATGTAACCGTGCAATACGGCTATTTGGGCACGACGGCCGTGCGGGCCTATACGCCAACGGCGCTGCTGAGCAACGGTAGCTTGGCGAATGCTACGGCGGAATGGTCGTCGAACGGCGACGGGACGTACAACGTTAACGTCAGCGCTCCCGCGTACAACATCCTCGAAGAATACAACTTCCTGCAAGCGGCAACCGTGACTTCATTCCCGCCGTGCACCATCGGCGAGCCTCGGCTCTGCGCTCTCTGGAACGGCGTTCGAGTGTTGGCAGAGGTCGCGCTGTTGGCGGGAGCTGCCGTCCAGGGATTATACAACGTCTGGTCGCAACGCGTCCCTTGTCCGTACGGCTGGCCAGGCGATGACGGGGCGGTGGCTCCTGGACCTGACTGGACGTGGCAAGGAAACGGACCTCCCGGCAGTTCTGAAGGAAACTGGGTCAAGAATAATCCGAATGGCCGCCAGGAAAGCCTGCATCCCGATCTCAATCATCCCGCTCCCAAAGCCCCGCATTGGGACTACAAAGATCCGGGTGGAAAATGGTGGGATGTTTGGAAAGACGGCACAATGACGCCGAAGAAGTAGGAACAATGAAAGAAATTCAGTTGGAGAATAACGCGATTCCGCTGTTTCGCGAGCGGCTCCGGGGTAGCCTCGGCCTAGGCCCTTACTTGGAGCAGCACATCGCGGGCGGTAGCTTATGGGTGTGGGCACCTGAGGTGTCCACCCCCATCGACCTGGGCCGGCTCAACGAGGATATTTTTTACCCAGCGTCTACGGATCTTGAGTCTACGCTGACCAATGCGCTCCTGCGGTATTTCAAGACAGATCCGAGCGCGGTGCTCGTCGCCGATACCGCATACCGGTTGGAGCACGCGCGCCCGGACTCGCTCCAGTGGTTCTCGCTGGATTCCTTCCATGATCCCGGGCAGCGCAGAATTTGCGCCTTTCTAACAGGTGCCGCGGCGGATGAGAAGGCGGTTGAAGAGCTAGTGGCGGTCGCGAGTCCCTATCCGACCACTCTCGTTTTTACCTCCTTAACACACGCGGCGGATCTTACCCCAGGGGTCTATCTTGATCCACGGAACGCTGTTTTGCAAGACCTGGTGCAGGCAGTGAAGCACGTTCTTGTGGGGGTTTTCGACGAGCGAACGATGCTGATCTGGAGCAGTGCTGGCGCGCCTCCCCTCGCGTGCCTCGATGTGGACGCGGAAGGCCTGCACCGTCGCCTTTGAGAACACCGGCCGGCCCTGCCCGTTCCACTAGGCGAAAATTCCTCGAGGGCGACGGCGAGAGCGTAGGCGCGTTTCGAGTGCGGCGAGCGTACGCCGTCGAGCAGAAACGGCTAACAACCGACGAGTTTAAGCCCGATCCGATCATTGGGTGCGTGAGCCAGGTCCTGCCGGCTGCCGAGGTAGCGCTCGGTCGTCTGGATGCTGGCATGGCCGAGCAGCATCTGGATCTGCTCCAGCTCGCCAGCGCGCCGCCGGCGCCGCGGCAGAGTTTCGCGCACGTGCGCCGATAATGCCGAACGCGGCATTATCGGCGTTATGCCGAATGCCGGATTATGCCGAATCGCTCCGTCTGCGGCCCCCGGCGGGCCGCTCGGACCTGGATTGTGCGGACTGCGGTTTCGGGCCTGACCCTCTTCCACGAATACTTCGACGGCGATACCGGCCGCGGCCTCGGGGCCAGCCATCACACCGGCTGGACCGCCCTCATCACGCGCCTGCTACTCGACGCTGCCCGCGACCGTGATTTCGAACGGCGCTGATATACGGTCGTCGATGACGGCCACCACCGGCTGCGGGCCGCCGGCAACTTCCTTCGCCAGCAGAATCGTGATCGCGTACACCCCCGGGCTCGCCCTCAACCGGCTCCACCGCGCCTACGGGCTGGTGATCGATTCCGCCCACGTTTACCCGGACCCGCTCCGGCGCGACCGAGTCCGCCAGCATCGGGCCCGCGCGGCTGGGATCAAAACCAAGATCGGCAACCACAGCCTGCGGGCGACGGGCATTACCGATTACCTCAAGAATAACGGCACCCTCGAACACGCGCAGGCGATGGCCAACCACTCGTCACCGCGCACGGCGAAGCTCTGCGACCGGCGAGCAGATGAAATCAGCATCGATGAAGTCGAGCGGATCGGGATTTGAGGGATAGAGATCTTCGAGCTGCTATTCTGCCAAAGCTCCCGTAACTATGGGAGCAGAGTTTGGCAAAGCGGCCGAGGGTTTTTGCTAAATGAAACCTGGCCCTAAGCAATTGCATCTTGGACTGCTTAAGATGTCGTGCATCTATCTTTATGGTAATGCGGCCCGCTCGGGCATGGCATCAACACTCTTCGTTTCGAATCAGATCTACCGGAGGAAAGGGGCGAAAAATCTGCGCCGTCAATACTGTACTAAAAAACTTTTGGGCGCTTCCGGCTTCTTAGATTAGCAGGCCGCGGAAAAACGCCGATTTCTGGCGAAATCTGCAACCCGCATTATGTCGAATCAGCTGGACAGGCGCCCTGAAGCGCACGTGAAGAGGGTAAGTGCTTGTGACTGCGGCTCATTCTGCCCGCTTTCGCCGCGGGCGGGCACACTTCTCCCCTGGCTCATGCGGCATGAACCGGACGCGCCAGCAGATTCCGCATCCGCACCAGATTGTACGCCGCCGCCGCGAAGGTGAAGATCCAGCCCACCTTCTCGATTCCGCGGTGCCGCACGTTGCGCACCAGCGCTATCGTCTTCAGCCACCCGAAGCACTCTTCGATCCGCTTCCGCTTCCGCTGGCTGATCGCGTAGCCTTCGTGCCGCGTCGTGCGGCGGTCAATCGCACTGCCGTTGCCGCCCGACTCCGCGAAAAAGCCGCCGCGGACGGTGCGAAGCCCGACGCCTGGGTGTTTCACCAGAAGCGGGATCATGACAAGCCGCTCTGGGACTCCGGCGTCCGCGACGCACTCCACCAAGCCGCCCAGGACGAGGGTTGCGACTTCCCCGGCCTGGGACCGCACTCCTTCCGCCGCGCGAACATCACCTGGCGGCAGGAGGTCGGCGGCAG
>Ga0116169_1000887_pt1 | contig 27901 bp, 21 predicted proteins | sample AD_UKC130_MetaG_FD_89796 | JGI IMG/M metagenome (GOLD analysis project Ga0116169, IMG submission 89796) | Active sludge microbial communities of municipal wastewater-treating anaerobic digesters from Canada - AD_UKC130_MetaG | ecosystem: Engineered > Bioreactor > Anaerobic > Digestate | place...
TTAGACCGCTGGCCGGACGCCGCCAGGCAGGAGCAAATGCTCCAGTTAGAATTTTCTTCGTGGTTGATTTAAATCGCTATGTGCTGGAAGGACAGCCTGACCCCAGGATCAAAGACCCTGAAGTTCAGAAATCATACTACTATGTGGCCACCGGTCTCATCGCCCAGAACATTTATTTATATGCAGCGGCTAATGGCCTGGCTGCCTGGTTTCACAACTGTGACCGCAATAACACAGAGAAGGCCTTTAAACTTCGCCCAGAGCAACAAGTCCTGTTCGCCATGACTGTTGGTCTACCAGCGAACGATTGAGAGAATATACGGGGCGAGCTGGACCTGAACCAGGCGGCAGGTATATCTCTGAGGACAGGAGGTGGAGCCGATAAGCGGCGGGCCAGAACTGCTGGTTAAAAGCCTCCGATTAGTCAGTGGCTTTCGGTTAGTCAGGAAGCTTCGGGAACGGGTTTAAAAAAGCTTTCAGGCCGTTTTTGGTTTTGAAGAGTTGCGCCGCCCACACGACTCAACCAGGCTTTAGAATTAACAACCTGTGTCAGTAGAACCTCGCTTTGAAAAATTGTGCTTTAAAATGGAAACCGGCTGCCTTTCTAAAAATAAGAATGTCCCCGCCATCGGGCGTCTCACCAGTTATCTGGAGATCATAAACGAATTATTGGGATGAGTGAGAAGAACGGTGGAAGAGAGAAAGAAATAAAAGGCAAAGGAAAAAACAAAGAGGACAAAGAGATAAAAAGTAAAAAGAGAAAAGCAAACAAATAACAAGGATAGAAATAGAATGGAAAAGAAGACATTGGTCTAATTTTTAGAGGGAAGCAGGTTTTTTGATTAAAGACAGGACAAGACTGGCCTCAGAATATTGTTGAGGCGGAAAAACCGTTCAAATAGAATAATAAATTTGGAAGGAAAGGCAGGATTTAAACTAGGGGCCAAGCCTGCTTGCGAGCCGGACGGCGGGTCCCGGTGTCCAGAGCTACAGAATTATAAAGCTTTATAAAATATGTCAGGCAACTAGATCTGTTGGCGAAATTGGTGATGCTCCAGGAAATAAAATATCTCATCCAGGCTGAACTGGACTTTGCGCTGGAGGGCTTCGGCTGTATTGAAGGCATTGTGGGGAGTCAGAATGACATTGGGATAGGCCAGTAAATCGATAAGTATTCTAGCCTTTTCTGATTGGCGAGCCTGATCGGTACGGAGAGCGGTGGCGATTGTCGGTTCATCTTCGAAGACATCCAGGGCCAGACCGCCAAGATGTCCTTCCTGAACGAGGCGAAAGAGGTCATAAAGCGGGGCATGCTCGCCGCGGGCAATGTTAATAAAGATAATACCGGGACGAGCTTTTTTTAGCAGATCATAGGAAAAATAATGAAAATTCTCATCGGTCAGGTTCATGGCACAGATAATAATATCAGCCCAGGACAAACCGTCGTCACGCTCCACATAGTAAACAAAGTTACGGCGCCTGACAATGTCCACACCTTTGACGTTGAGGCCAAGGCCCTGCCCGATTTTAACAATCTCACCGCCGATGCGGCCGACACCGACGACCAGCAGATTTTTGCCGAGAGCTTCCAGACCGGTTAACCCGTCACGCTGAAAGTGTTTAAACTGCTGGATTTGCCGGGGCAAGCGCCTCAACAGGGCAAGCATAAGAAGAATGGCCTGCTCGGCCACAGCCCGGGTAGCATACTCTTCGAGATAACCAAGAGCTGGTGGCCTTTTGACAGCTTTTTTATAGGCTTTAAGATTATCGAAACCGGTCGTCCGGCTGAGGATGCCATCGAGCTTATCCTGCCAGTCAACTGGAATTATCGATTGAGTCCTGACGCTGATGAGTTTGGCCGGTGGAACAATATGGCCACTCTCCTGAATCGTTTTATCAGTCAGGTCAAACAGAAGCTTCCCACGGAGAAGGTCCTCAATTAGCCTCGCTTCTTCCTCAAAAGCCTCATAAAAATAGACATCCATGTCACACCCCTCCCTATCTTAATCCAGCATTTCTTGCTTTTCAAGATGGGGACGTGATACTCTGTCCCTCTTTTCCCCCTCGCTAACTTATTGGTAGATAATAAGTTATAAAAAAGGGGACGTGATACTCTGTCCCCATTGTTGCCAGTCAGGCTTTTCAGAAGAAGGCAGACTGGCTGATTATTTGATCAGTCTATAATTTTAATTTTAGCCTGAGAAGTAGTGACCGACCTGATCAATCTGAAAGATCCACAGAATTAACAATATGTTTACGTCTGCCCGGACAAGATGAATTCCCGCCGGCATTTATCGGCCAAGGACAAATCGCCCTGAAAATGAACGGTTAAAATTATTGAATTAATAAATCATTGCCATGCTAAAGACAATAAAAAATCATCTGGTAGCTTATCTTCCGCCAACGCTCCAATGAGTGGCCGGACGAAATAACATTGCTTCTCATAGATTTCATGACTTCACTTCAATTTCACATTGGTTTGTCTCCTGTTTGCAGAGATTCCTCACCCATCAGCTACTAAAAGGTTAAAGTTTAAAAATCACAACGACGATCAGCTTTACTAATCAATGGGCTTGATAATGGTGGCAAACTGCCTGTAAAATCATCTTAGTTACTGACATTATCCGCTTTTGCCCTTTAAAAGGGAAAGTTAACATCTTATCTGGAAGGAGGAAAAGGAAATGGAAATCCAACCCGGGGCTACTGCAACTCAGAGGACACCCGCCATTGATGAAACAATCAGCGTTGGCGAGTGGCTACTGGCTCTTCTGATTGCCTCCATACCAATTGTGAACATCGTTATGTGGTTTGTTTGGGGCTTCGGCTCAAACACCAAACCATGCAAAGCTAACTGGGCTAAAGCCAGCTTGCTCTGGTTGTTGATCGTCTGCGCCTTTTACTTTTTCGTTGTTGTTCTTATTCTCGGCGGCATCGGGATTTTATCACGACATTTTTATTGATTTTTATTGATCAAAGCAAGGAAGTGAAGAGTAAGGGAGTGAAGAGCAAAGCGGTGAAGTAAGAGGGTGACGCAATACTGTGATAAGGCGGTGACGTAATACTGCGTTGCTGGTAAAATGGGATCGAAGTCAGCTGAGTTCTTTTATAATCAAGTATTTATCACAGCTTTATACAGTCAACTAATTACTCCAACTTTGGCTTAGCTCGATTGACATATTGGCTAGTCTGCACAAAGGTCTAGCCCTGAACTCGGGATCTGCCAGGGGAAGCAACTTGAATCTTGAATGATGAAAGCAATTTGAGTAGGGTTGTGAAAATCAACCGGAAAGGGACAGAGTATCACGTCCCTCCCCATTACGTCCCTCCCCATTACCACCAACTCCCATCACACAATCTTAAAAACATAGATGGTGGCGCCATGCAGTTTGTCCAGCAGAAATAGCCTGTCCCCATAGATAAAAATATGGTCAACAAATATGTCCAGTGGTATTTCTCCGAGAAGAACCCCTTCCCTATCGAAGACTTCGAGCTTATAAGCATCAGTTTTTCTCAGGTCTGTATCACCGATAACTTTGTAACCGACCTGCTGCTTACCATCAACCATACCAATACTAACTCCAATCCCAGCCTGCTCCTCCTTTTTCAATTGCCTGGCCAGGGTTAAAACCCAGACCCGCCCCTGGCCATCAACCGCTACACTCAGCGACGATCTACTAATTTTTGGTTGGCGGATACTGATCCCATTACCCCTCCGCTCGAAACTGCCTTTGTCCTGAACTTCAAGACTATAAGGTAGTTCCCGGTCCGCTCGCCAGATCAGTTGGCCCTCAGCCGAGTATTTTTCAATCCGGTTCTGATAAGGAAAAACAAGATAGACATGGTTATCTTTATCCAGAGTCATGAAAACGCTATTGACCGTATTGGAGAGAAGCTCATTCTTCATATCAAGTTTCTGACCAATTGTCCCGATGAGCTTTCCATCCGGATCCATGACTTTGATCAGCCCGGACAGTTGGCCAGTTTTTTCTTTCTCCTCTGCAGCAAACCTGAAGCTTATCACGGGTGGCTCCATCAAGAGATTGCCATTACTGGCCACAAAAAAGTTACCTATTTCTAAATCAGCAAATTTTATTGTTCTGAGGCTTTTCCCATCAGATCCCAGAACCTCCAGTCGTTGATTATGTGGATCGGAGACATAAAGGTTCTCAGAGCTGTCAATAGCCAGCCAGCTCGGGTAAATGAATTCGCCCGGCCCCTGCCCAAAGCGCCCGAAAGAAGCTAAAAATTTGCCGTCTGCTGAGAACTTTTGTAGACGATTATTTCCCGAATCCAGAACATAAATGTTCCCGGCTTTATCGACTGCTACCGCGGCCGGCATATAAAAGGCAGTATGCTCATCCGGAGAATCTAAATCCCCGAGCTTAAGTACGGGTTCAAGTTTCAGCGCCGGCTTTTTGCCCCAGACTCCCTTTCCCTGGTTGTGTACGGCTCTCATTCCGTTTATATTCTCAGCCTTCTGTCCAGCCAGCTGCCTGGCGTTGCTAAACATAAAGCCCACCGCCAGAATAAGTCCGGCCGTGATGGCCAATAATGCCCGGAGTGCTTTCACTTTCAGTTCTTCCTTTGGTTCATAAGTATACTTATCATAGATTTACTTAATCTTCCCATTTCCGCACCCTTATGCTTTGCTCTTTTTTTATTTTGCATAACTTATTTTTCTTTTACCACAGTTCCAGCTTACCTTCAATGATTTTTTAAGGCTAAGAGTGGTCGCCTTTATTTCAGTCAACTGTTACAGCGATGCCTTTGGTCAGATACTCTGTCCCGGAGGCAGGAAGTCTCGGTACTAATTCACAGTACCTCTTAGCGATTTATTCACGGTGCCAATTAACCAATAAATAAGACATAAAAAGCAGAGAAGAGTTTTCCTCCCGAAAAACGTGACATCGGTTTCAAACATAGCCTCGGGGCATTGTTTTTTTAATAACTTATCATTCAGTCACAGTCAGAAGAAAAGTAGAAATACATAGAAAATGGTCATCTGAGCATTAGAACCTCTTAAATCAATCAAAGGGAAAACCATGGATTTGAGTAGACCGGCCAAAGCTTCTTCCCTAGTGAGGGCTAAAAACAACTTCAGTCGCTATATCTGATCTAATTTCATCGTCCTGGGCTGGGCTGAACTTATAAATAAGATTTAAATAAGAAAAGACTTGACAGGCTGTGCGTGCTATGATATTGTGTCCGATACGATATACTGAGGAACACAATATGGTAAAACAAACGCCCGATGTCGGCACTCTCGAGACCGAGATGAACCGGGGATTTCTCCATATTCTTGTCCTTTCTCTTCTTGAGAATGAGATGTATGGCTATTCAATGGTCAAGCACATCGAATCACTTGGTTACCAGGTTGAGGAAAACACACTTTATCCCCTTCTCCGGCGGCTCGAAAAAAATGGCTGGATAACTTCGAGATGGGATCTCTCCACCGACAGGCCTCGTAAATTTTACTCCATCACGCCTGCTGGACGGGCTATCCGGGCTTCGCTTCTCGATATCTGGAAAGCACAAAACGCCATTCTCGACAGGGTAACTAAGATGACGAAAATAACCGGGGAGAATTCAAATGGCCAATAATAAGCTCGAGGCTTATCTGGAAGAAATCAGCCACTATCTTTCTGGTCGGGCCGAGCGGGAGGAAATTCTCAATGAGATCCGCAGCCATATCCTGGAAAAGGCTGCCTCCGCGACTGGCGGAAGCCCCAGCGATGAAGCCATTGCTCAGGCTATTGCGGCCTTAGGTCCGGCTCGCCGCCTGGCTGAGCGGTACGCCGAAGACCGTCCTATTATCGCTCCGGCCTACAAACGTTATCTCTTTCGCTACACGACGCTCCTTTTCGCCATCCATACGGTACTGATCGTTCTGGCCGTTATCTTCAAGGAGAGTTTTATCATTTTCCCTATCCTGTTCGTTCCGCAACTCAGCCCGTTCGACGCCGTTCTGTATCTGCCTATGGCCTTCCTGGCTGACCTCGGCCTGGTGGCTCTTGTCCTCTACTTTATCACTCAGAGCGGGAAGGATATCGTCCTGCCCTGGCCGAAATTTGGCCTTGACCTTGATGAAGTCAAACCGCCCCGCCGGCGCTTCTGGAGTATTTTTGGAACAGCAGTTGGAACAACCATTATGCTGGCCATTACTTCCTTCTGCCTGCACCTTTTGGCCCGTTATGACACAATTTTCCTCTATTTGACCCGGACAAAAGAGCCCAGACCAATTTTCACCGCAGAAGCAGGCCATTACCTTTCTATTCTCATTATTATCCTGTTTGCAGTTTCGACCTTAGCCCTGGCCATCAAGCTTTTCACTGAATCCCGCTGGGTGGACATCGTTTCCAACGCCATCACCCTGGCCATAATCGGCCTGGTTTTACGCCAGCCTTTCGATAACCTTTTTGCCATCAATATCCCCGACGGTCTTTTAAGCTGGCTGAAGCCGACCATCCTGATCGTTCTCCTCATCATCGCTGTCGCCACCGCCTATAACCTTATCCGCGATATCGTCCGTGTCAGCCGCCACCATCTACAGAAATAGGGGACGCAGAAATAGGGGACGTGATACTCTGTCCCTCTTTTTTGAGCTGCTATCATATTGATAGACAATAAGTTAAAAATTAGGGACGTGATACTCTGTCCCCGGGACAGAGTATCACGTCCCCTATTCCGGCCAGTAAAGTTTTCGCATATGAGCTGATTTGTGCATTAATTTTCTGACCTCGATAATCTGTTCGCTAGTTATGCCTGCTGCGTCCAGAGCTTCAACTATTTCTGGCACTTCCCATCCCTCCTCCAGTGCTGCCAATATCAAATCCAGCTTCTCGTAGGAAATGGCCAGGGCTTTTTCGTCAGTAAGCCCCGGAATGATGTCAGGTGACGGAGCTTTACTTATGATCCGCCCAGGAACGTTTAGATATCGGGCCAGCTCCCTGACCTGGGTTTTATATATATTCAAAAGTGGCATGATATCAGCCGCTGCATCGCACCCATATTTAACAAAAAACCCAATCAGCCATTCGCTTTTATTAGCCGCTCCCACCACCAATCTGTTTTCCTTTTCGCCCTCCATATAGAGCAACAGCATCCGCAACCTATGTTTTGCCCGGTAATAGGCATTGCTCATCTTTAAGTAGGCGCTAAAGCCCTTATCTTTCAAGCCACCCAGGCTGGCGGCAAAAGGAGTTTCGCCGGTTTTCCTTTGATAATATTTATAAGCCCTCCTTACCATGATCTCTTTTAGTTTTTTCGGCAGGAGTGGCTTATTGAGTGGAAATAATTTATAGACGCCAAGCTTTTTAAGATAAGGCGTAATATCAATCAGCCGGGCCTTTATCCCCAATTCTTGAGCCAGCACTAAGGCATCTTCCGCCTGCTCTTTATTAGAATCCTTCTCCGGCATGATGAGAGCCAGGGTTTTCTCCGGCCCAACTGCTCCCTTACATAAAGCAGCGACCACCGCCGAATCAACTCCCCCGCTTAGACCCAGCACCACTCCTTCCCTTTCTAACTCTTCCACATATTGCCGGATAAAAGTTTCTAAAGATACTGCCACCTCCTCCGGCTTGATTTCCATCTTGGCCTGAAGGCTCTTTAATTTGCTTTCTTTATTTCGATTATTCAACTCCGCACCACCAGGCTGTCAGGCCAAATCCGCTGAATTGATTATGCCTTACACTATTAGTTCTACTGTTCGCTTCTCTTACTCGACATCAATCTCGGTTATTATTATGCTTTCCTATTCAGCGGACTCCCTTGCTCTTATCTTTAAAAGTTATACTCCCGGAGCTCTCCCTCGCACATAAATAACCTCATCCGGCAGCGCCTTAGACATATAAATTTATCTAGGATTATCTTATAAATTTCCTCCGTCAAATCCAAATACAACAAAAGGACATTCAAAACACAGGCCACAGCCCGGGCAAAATTTGTCAGATGTACTCTTTTTTGTCACGATTTTTGTTTTACAGGAGGGGGACGTGATACTCTGTCCCGGGGACAGAGTATCACGTCCCCAACTTTATAACATGTCGTTTATCAATAGGTTAGCCTTATCAAAAGGAGGGACAGAGTATCACGTCCCCTTTTATAATGCACTTCCCGGCTGCATTTTGTCTTTGATTGCGTTTTTCATACCACCCCCCTTCTTCCTGACCTCATTAACTATCCTTGACTTGAAATCCGTAAAAGGGCAATATTAGAGGCGAAGTGTTACGACAATATGAATAAAAATATAAAGACTCCCCTAAAGGAACTCATACTAAGTCGGTATTCATCTTTTTCTGGTAAAGAAAAAAAAGTTGCTGATTATATCCTGCAAAATTCTCATGTTGCCTTTGCTCTCCCCATCAATAGCCTGGCCGAACAGGCAGAAGTCAGTTCTGCTACTATCGTCCGTTTTTCACAGCACCTCGGTTTCTCCGGTTTTCAAGAGCTAAAAAGCCAGATTATCGAAGAGGTTAAAGAGGAAATAAATCCAGAAGAACGTTTCAAACTTTTATTGCCAGACAACAATGCTGTGGAGACAGTTATTAAAGTAGCTGAAAACGAAGTAAAAAATATAAACCTGACTATTGACAATATCGTCCCTCAGAACTTTAAAGAATTTATAGAAAAACTCAGACAAAGCAGCTGTGTCAACACCCTGGGGATTGGCATCAGCTCGATTCTGGCGCGCCTGGCAGCCTACCTCCTGAATCAAGCTGGATTGAAAACTCAATTTTTACAAAAAGAAGAACACTACTTTGAGGAAAAGCTGATCAACCTCAATAAAAAGGAGGCTATCCTGGCTTTTTCTTTTCCACCCTACTCAAAAGAAACCATTTCGGCTGTAAAATTTTGTTATGAACGCGGCCTGACCTGTCTTTCTATCTCTGATAAACCCACCGCCCCTATCATAAAATATTCCCATAGCTTCATGACGGTCAGTACTAAGAATATAATGTTCACCAATTCGATCGGCGCAGTAGTAGTATTGCTCAACGCTATTGCCACCGACATCGCTTTCTTGAACAAGAAAAAAGTTGTTCTTCATCTTGACCTGCTCAATAAGCTGGAAAAAAATGGTTTTCTTGCCTGAATCCTAGGTTTTACCTAAAAAAAAAATAGCTTGACAAATAGCTATCTAAAGTTTATTTTGCCTATGTAAATAATGTTTCATCACCTTATAAAGATGAATAATTATTTTCATAACGTCGCCAAACCCATGAGGAGGGGAAAATGAAAAAAAGACTAGGGATTTTGTTTCTTGGTCTGGTTGTTTTAATTGTTCCCTTGATGGCCCAGGATACCTTACAGACTGGCAGCATTGAAGGAGTTGTGGTAGATACCAGCGGATCCAGCCTGCCTGGAGTAGCGGTGACTATTTCTGGCGAGGCTCTCATTAAGAAGAATCTTTCCACCACCACCTCCGCTAATGGTGAGTTTAGATTCTCCTTTTTGCCAGTGGGTAAATATGACCTGACCTTTACTTTACCCGGTTTTAAGACGACCATTTCCAAAAATGTGGAAGTTACCTTAAGAAAAACCACACTGGTCAGAATCACTATGGAGGTCTCACCTGTTGAAGAAACAGTCACCGTTCTGGGTGAATCGCCAGTAGTTGATTTAAAAACCTATACAGTCTCGACTAACTTTACCAAAGAGGTATTACAAAAGCTCCCCAGTAGCCGCGACCCCTGGGTCATTATGGAAATGACACCCGGCGTGGTCATGGATCGCCAGAATGTCGGCGGCAGCACCTCCGGTAACCAGAGCAGCGGTTATGCTTATGGCAGCTACAGAAGCCAGACTGTTTATAATATGGACGGTGTTAACATGACCGATGCCGCCGCTAACGGCGCTTCAGCCATGTATTATGACTTTGATGCTATCGAGGAAATTCAAGTCGAAACCGGTGCTCATAGCGCCGATATTCAGCCCGGGGGAATAGTCGTCAATATGATAACCAAGTCAGGCGGTAACAAATTCAGCGGTGGCTTAAGCTTCTATGGAGAAACTAAAGACCTGCAATCGAACAATATTCCCGACCCTGCGACTCATCCTCAATATGCGGACGTTGGCTCAGGTAATCCCTTGGACTATTACTATGAATATGGCGGCGATTTCGGTGGTCCAATTATTAAAGATAAGCTATGGTTCTACGGTTCATTTCGTAAGACAGCTATAAGTCGTTATATTATCGGCTATGAACTGGATGGCGTGCCTCAAACTGACTATTCATCTCTAACCCATACTACCTTTAAGCTGACCTACCAGATGAATGATAAAAACAGACTGGCTGGCTGGTTCTATTATGATAACAAATACCAGCCGAACCGCGGAGCTGGTACAACCAGACCACCTGAAACCACTTTTTACCAGAAGTCTCCATCCTATTTTTATCACCTGGAAGATACCTGGACGGTGAATAACAACCTCATTCTGAATTTCAAACTGGGAATAAATGATATGTGGTACCAGACTGGGGCCCCAACCCGGCGTCGATATGAGTCAACCGGCTATCCGCATCCGTAATGATGTCTATCGTAACATGTATCATAACGCCTATTATAATTACACCTGGTATTATTCTAACCGTTATCAGTTCAATGCCTTTGCCGACTATTATCTGGATGATTTTTTAGGTGGGGATCATGATTTGAAGGTTGGATTTGAGTATCAGAATTCACCTTACCACACAACTCGAAGACACCCGGGCAATATTCTTCTCTACTGGTCATATCCTGACCTAACAGGTCCCAGAGAAGTCTGGACATTTCGAGAGAACATCTGGAAACAGACTAACCTCGTTTATTCGGCCTATTTTACTGATGCCTGGAAACTCAAAAAGTATTTCGTTATTACCTTAGGCTTGCGCTTTGATAGTACCCACATGAACATCAATGAATCACGGGTTGAGCCAAATGAGTGGACCAATTATTACTATGAAAGGACAGGTGAAACTCAGATTACCTACCAGCCAAAGGTGAAAAACGTTATCAGCTGGAATACTCTTGCTCCTCGAATTGGCATAACATTTGATCCTCTAAATAATGGAGTCAACATCTTCAAGGTTTATGTGGCCCGTTATTTCTGGCAGATGAGTTACGGCCCGGTAGATCAAGCTATCTCCACCGGCTATTGGGAAGTAGATTATAGATGGAATGATGCCAATGGCGATAAGCAGCCTCAGACAGATGAATTCGGAGATATTATCTATACCAATATCGGCCAGGCCATAGAGATTGACCCGAATTTAAAGTCACCCTACACCAATGAGATTGTAGCCAGTTATGAGCGGAAAATCACCAGAGATTTTGGCGCACGGCTCAGCTTTATCAGCAGAAAAACAAAAAGATTCTGGTGGAACGATAATCTAGCTATCGATCCTCAGCTTGACTATACTCCAGTCCAGGTACAGGATCCCGGCCCTGATGGCAGCTGGGGAACAAGCGATGATGGAGAAATGATTACAGTCTATAATCTTGATCCTGAAAAACTTGGTGCTTATGATCCTTATGTGACCCAGCAGATGGGCTACGAAACCTCTTATCAGGGCCTGGAATTGAGCCTGACCAAGAGGTACGCTAACAAATGGCAGTTCATGGGGTCTATAACTTATGGTAAGTCTAATGTCAGGCTTCCCATCACTGCCGTTGACGATCCAAATAATCGAGAGTTCAACGATGATGTCGTCACCTCTACCGATGTCCCGGTAATTATCAAGCTGAGCGGCTCATACGACTTGCCCTGGGGATTTTATATCGGAGCCTTTTTTAACTATCGGCGGGGCTATCCCACCCAAAGATATTTTCTCTATGAAGATCTAAATCAGGGTGATGTCTATGTGGCTGCTGAGAAATTTGGTGAAAGTCGCTATCCCGACCTGACCCTTTTCGACTTGAGGCTGAGCAAGATCTTTAACCTGAAACGATATGGTAAAGTCGAGATCATGATCGATGGTTTCAATATTTTTAATGCCCATACTCCGTTAAGCTGGGACAACGAATCGTGGGAAGGTTACAAGCAGGTCACAGAAATTCTGGCTCCAAGAATATTCAGACTTGGAGTCAAGTGGAATTTCTGAGCTAAACTGTTCAAGACTGAAATAATAAAAACATGGGGAGGCCGGTTCTGACCTCCCCTTTTTTTGTGTCAAAGTGATATAATCAGCATGTCTTCTAATGGTCTTTAATATAAGGGTTTGATGTTCCAAACCTTGAGCTGATAAATAGAATGGCTTGTATTTTAAAAGGATGAAGCTGCCGCTTAGATTTCTAAAAACATTCCCTTTCGTCATAATTTCTGTGCTGAGTTTCTTTTCTTTAGACCAATCTCTATTCTCCGCTCAGACGAAAAAATTTAATCTGCTTCTGGTTACTATTGACACCTTAAGGGCTGACCACGTCGGCATATACGGCGGGCAAGCGGAGACCCCGGTCATGGATAAACTGGCCAGAATGGGAGTCATGTTCACCAGAACCTATACCCACGTTCCGCTGACCTTACCTTCTCACTGTTCGCTTTTGACCGGAACCATTCCACCGGTTCATGGAGTAAGAGATAACGGCTACAGGTTTAGCCGGCCGAATAAAACGCTGGCCGAAATTTTTAAGGCTAATGGTTATGTAACGGCTGCTTTTGTTGGCGCTTTTCCTCTTGACTCCCGGTTTGGTCTGGATAAAGGTTTTGATCTTTATGATGACGCCTATGGCAGCCGCAATCTTCAGCGCGACTTGAGCTTTGTTGAAAGAAAAGGAGAAGAAGTAACGAGCAGGGCTTCAACCTGGCTGGCAGGCAACAGAGATAAAAACTTCTTCCTGTGGCTGCATTATTTTGATCCACATGCACCCTACGAGCCACCGCCGCCTTTTGACCGTAATTACCGCGGCCGGGAATATCAAGGCGAAATAGCTTATACCGATAAAATGCTGGGAGAATTTCTGGCTAAATTGGATTCACTTGGCTTAACTGAGAAGACACTCATTGTCATTACTTCTGATCACGGTGAGGCCCTGGGAGAACATCAGGAAAAAACGCATGGCATTTTCATTTATGATTCGACAATGAGGGTGCCACTGATTCTTTTCAACCAAAAACTTTTGCCTTCCGGCCGGGTGATAAATGCTTTGACCGGTCTCACCGATGTTTTTCCGACAGTTCTTGATCTTTTAAACATTCCGGTAAGTAATAAGGAAATTCAGGGAAAATCGCTCAAATCGACTATCCTGAATAAAAAAACGATTGGTGCCAGGGATATCTATATAGAATCGGTTGGGGCTATGCTCGACCGGAATTGGGCTCCCCTGCAGGGCTTAATATCCAAAAAATGGAAGTATATCGAAGCTCCGCAGCCAGAACTTTATGACCTGGAGAAGGACCCGCAAGAGCTGAATAATCTGTATGAAAAAGAGCCCGGGATGACAGCCCAGCTACAAAAAAAGCTGGCTGATCTGATGGCGAGTAAAGACATCCCGCCACTGTCTAAAGTCGATCGACCGCCGCTGGATAGAGAAACCAATGAAAAGCTGAGGTCTCTTGGCTACCTGGCGGGCGGAAAGATCAAGGTAGATGAGAACAGGCCTGACCCCAAAATGATGATTGAAATTGACAATCTATTTAACGAGGCCATTATTCTGTCTGAATCAGGGAGATTAGAGGAGGCCAGAATCATCTACAAAACTCTATTGGAAAAGCAACCTAATTTTGCCGTTGGCTATGAATATGCTGCTTACAATCTTTATAAAATGGGCAATCTGGGTGAGGCCATATCCTTACTTCGTCAGGCTGTAAGTTTGAATCTGGCGACTGCATCTATTAAGGCCAGACTTGGGCTATATCTTCAAGAGGCGGGCGAAATCAAGGAATCTATAGAGCTGCTCAGGGCTGCTGTCGAAGTTGATCCAAACTACGCCGAAGCTTATAACTATTTGGGCGTTAGCTACTTTAAGGCAGGAGATCTGGACCAGGCCGAGGTGGCCTTCAAAAAGGCACTGGAACTGGATACAGATTATGCTATGGCTTATAACAATTTAGGTAACGTCTATCTGGCTCAAAGACGATTTTCAGAAGCTTTAGCTGCCTACAATAAATCTATTTTGATTGATCCGCAACTGGCCGCAGCTTACAACGGCTTAGGGGTAACTTATTATAATCAGGGAGAGGTGAATAGCGCCTTGATCTGCTGGAAAAAAGCACTTGACCTCGATCCCAAACAGGCAGATGCTGCCTATAATCTGGGCAGAACCCTCCTGAAATCAGGCAATAAAGCAGAAGCTTTAAAATACCTGGAATTATTTTTAGATATAGCCCCTGAACAAAAATATAATCAGGACATTAAACAGGTCAAGGCAGTCGTCGAAAGATTAAAGCAAGAGATAAGATGAACAGGCGTGGGACAGAGTATCACGTCCCCAATTCAAAGACGCCATAGTTCTTCCAGCTTCCGCTTTTATTCCCGGCTTTCCCCTCGTTGAGCCCTTTTATTGAATCTTTGATACAAATAAGAAACAATCAGCAACACCAGCCCCGTCGCCAGGAAGACGACTATCCGCCAGATTGTTGCTACCGCACTTAAATCTATGAAGATTATCTTTCCCAGAGTTATTAAGAGCAAAATCAGACCACACCATCTGATGATGGTTTCTCCCTTTTTCCAAAAGCCAATGGCGACCAGTAAAAATCCGTACAGGGCCATAAAAATAGAACTGGCCGTGTTACTGGCGACTTCATACTGTTCCCTCCGAAACTCTATGTTTATTGTAGATGGCAGGCTCCTCAAGTAATTCCAATAAAAATAGGTGTCAATTTCATCCACCACGCAAACCACCAGTCCTAAGTTAGCTGCTACCACCAGCCATGGTGACAGTTTCCGCTCCAGAGCGGTAAGCGAGAAACGCCGGGAGTTATATATCCAGGCCATGATGAACAAAGCTGCTGAGACCACCACAATGGCTGGCAGTCGATCAAACCAGCTAAAAGCAAATCTCTCCCCTCCCTCAGACGACAGACGCGAAAGATGAAAAAAATCTAAATCATTTAAAAATAAACGCAAAGTACCTACAGCTAAAAAAAGCCAACCATATTGCCGTAACTTCCTCTGATCAGGCCTGGCACCCCGGCTTAATAAAACACCGCCTCCCAGCAGCCATACTAGCGTTGGCCAGAAATAATGAAAAGAAGGGATATCGGGCGCCACATCTATAAAAAGCAGCCGGAAAAAAGCCAGAGCCATGACCAGCAGCCCGAACTGACGCAGTCGGAGATGGCCCAGACGAGCCCCGGCCGTGGAAAGAACTACCGCCCAGATGGCCCAGACGATTGTCACCCAGGCCTGACTTAAAGCCACGGGAGCAGCCACGGTAAGGAAAGCCAGTGAAAGAAAAAGAAGAAGCAAAGCCAATCCTTTATCCTGCCGCCGCCAGCGGTTGACAACCAGCATATTGGCCAGATAAAAGACACCCCAGCCAATAAACACTACCATCAGCCAGAGGGCATGTTCCTTCAGGAGTAAATTAGCGGCAAAGATGCCGTAGATAAGATTTGAAAAAAACATGACTCCGGTCAGGGGCAAGTCACTCCGGCGGCGGTGGATAATATTATGAATCAGGCCCAGGATGCTAAAGATTAAATTATAGGCGGAAAGAAACAGCATAAAGCTCAACAGGTTAGTCTTAATCAAGAATTTGGAGATCCAGATTCCGACCAAAACCCAGGTAAAACCCAGACTGAGCACCGAGAGCCAGGTCCAGCGCTTGAGAGAAAGCAAAACAGCCGCGCCGAGATTGAGAATAATAAGATAAATAAGAAGCTCAAGATAATTGCCACCACCGATAAGAATTGGAGTGAGGTAACCACCCAGAAGTCCCAGGCTGGCTATGACCGAACTGTCATACAAGAGAGACAGAGCCACCGCTCCAGCTGTAATAATAATCATCAAGGCAAAGGCCGCTACATTATCTATGAGTGCATAAAATTTGAAAGCAGCATAAACAGTAAGATAAAAAGCCCCTATGCCTCCACCACTCAAGCCAGCAGCGAACTTAGGAAACCGACGCCGATACCAGAAGCCAGCACCAAGAAGAGCGGCACCAGCCAGACACCCTAAAATAACGCGGCCGAGATTACTGATCAGGTTTTTATCGAAGGCAAATTTCAAACCAAGGCCGATGCCTATGAGTAGAGCAATTATGCCCAGGCGGTTAAGCCAGGTCCCACCAATTTTTTCCTCCCAGTTTTCGATCCCTTTGAAAAGATGAGCATATTTCCAGGGCCTACCAGCCTGTTTCTCTTTGACGTCAGGCTTTTGGCCGGCATCCGGTCTGGCAGCTAAATTTTCCTCACCGGCTAGAGTTGTTCTGGTAGGTCCAGCTGGCACCGGCTTTTGAACTTGAAGCCCAAGCTGGGCTTCAAGCTTAACAATTCTGGCCTCGAGGCGAGAAACTTCTTGACGAAGTTTTTCTAACTCGTTTTCTTCCATCTCAGGACCCTCCTTGTCGTCTCCTCAGGCTTGTTATGGCCTCAATCAGATTTTCAAATTTATTATTCTTTATCAGGCCAGCGGAGTCAAAGGAAATCATCAAAATTAAAGCAGCTATGAGTCTGTCAGGAGACATTAAGTGCCAAGGGCTTCTACCTGATATTCATTAGGATCTGGCTACCGCTTGATGAACTGATTTTAGATTCATTCTGTTTTGATTTTATTTTTATAAGCTTTTTAGCCTGGATTTCTGGCGCGACGGGTCAAGATGGAAGGCGGTGCTCGCCACCATTCAGATTCAGCCGGTCCCATTTGTGGCAGCGGCTGCCGACCGAGCCGGCCAGCCGTCCGTCCTGATAAATTTGAATCACCTCACATCTATTAGCACAATCCGTGCAGACAAAGTTGGAGACATCAAATCTGGCCCTGGTGACAGCGTCCAGCCCCTTAAATTTCGTCCTCGCCGACCTCTCTTCTCCGGCCATCTGAGCTATCCCGATGGCTCCCATCAAGGCACATTCCGGCGGGACAATGACCTCATGCTGGATTTCTTCCTCAAGGGCCCTGACCAGGGCCTGGTTCATAGCGGTTGCCCCCTGATAAACATAGGGTGGTTTAAGCCTCCCGCTCTTGCAAATCGTCAGATAATTCCTGATAAGCGCCCGGCAGACTCCCATCAGGATATCGCTTTTGTCAGCACCGGTATTCAATTTGCTAACGACTGCCGACTGGCAGAAAATGCCGCACTTCCCCGGCAAATCAAGCTGATTTCTGCTTCTCAAAGCGATCTCGCCGACATCTTCTATCGGTATACCCATTCTGTTGGCAATGGCTTCAATCATAGCCCCGGTCCCGCCGGCGCAGATGCTATTCATGCTGAAGTCAGCCAGAGCCCCATCTTCCACCATCATCAGCTTGCAGTCCTCCCCGCCGATTTCAAAAATTGTCCGAACCTCAGGGTAAAAAGACAGCGCGGCCACCGTGTGGGCCAGCACTTCTGTCCGGACGATATCGGCTCCAACCAGCAGACTGGCAAAATGCCGGCCGCTGCCGGTGATTCCGCAGGCGGCGATTTTTATTTCTTCAACAGTCGCTCCCGCTACCCCTTCCGATCCTTCCGAACCGTTTCCGTTCCCTGGGCCGGCTACCTCCGCCAGCCTGCCCAGCGCTTCGACCAGACTCTCAGTTATACCCTTATTTCTGAGGTAAACCGAGCCAGCAATTTTTCCTTCTTTATCCAGTAAAACACACTTAACGGAAGTACTCCCGACATCAATGCCCAGGAAGACTTCTTTCACTTTTTTCTCCTTTTGATTAAATCGACAAAAGTCTCGAGGCGCGTCTCGAAATTCATTTCGCTTCGAGTCTCATCAATAGGCAGCCTCAAAAGCGGAATATTATGTTCGAGACAGATTTTATCCAGAATGGGCTCAACGGTTGTCTCCGGCATGCAGCTCAACGGCAAGAGATGAATTATCCCATCAATTCCCCTGTCGGCCAGATACATGGTGTTATATATATTTTCAAAACCGTGTCCGCCCAGTTTCCCGTTTAAATAAATTTTCGCCTTTCTCTTATAACCTCTTTTTTCGCTGCTATCGAGCCGCAAGCAGGTTCTGACAAAATCGGAAATTCGGACAGTATTAAAAACGTTCGCTCCAAGTTCTTTTAGCCTTTTTTCAATGTCAAGGTTGATGGCCGGCTCCAAGCAGGTAAAGATTTCACCGACGATACCAATATTGACCTTTCCCCTCTCCAGCTCCGGCCAGGGGCCTTCCACTCTTTTTAATTCTGCCCAGCCACCATACAACTTTTTAAGGATGGCTACATAGGAAAGACGTGGATTAAAACTTTTGATCAACCTTAAGATGTTGGCAAAGTTAACATGATAAAGCTGAAACTTGTACCCCAGCCGCCTGAGCGTTAAATCATGCAAGACCCAGTAATGCCTCAACCGGCAGCGCCCCCTGGAATCAAACATAATGAGCCTATTGGCACCTGCTTCAATCGCCTCAATAAAATTTCCCAGCGTAATCTTAAAGGGATAACACATCATATCGGCCGAATAGCGTACACCCAGTTTTACCGTCTGCTCAGTGATAGGCGGAGGTGGCAGGACCTTCAGTCCTAAGCCTTCCAACAAATTGCAGAAAACGGGAGTGTATTTCCCTATTCTCGGGAAGCAGAAAACTTTATTTCCCATTGGCCTAATCGGTTAAGGCAGAATGCATCCTGACCTTTCCGCCCGCTTACTCCCAGGTGCCCTGACGCTCGAGCCCAGACCCGATAATTCTTATGTCGACTTTTATCCGGCTTGTACTGGCCTGAATGCGGATTCAGGTCCTGTTTCTATAACTCTTTCTAACCCGATAAACAGGCCGCCCTCAAAAGATGCCATTAATTAAGTAACATTGACCAGTTAAAATGGCCTCCTCGCGCCTCTTTTCCTTACTTTTTATGCTAAAGTCTCTTCCTCGGAATGTCAAGCTATCCAGTTTCCAGCTTCAGATAGTTGCTCTGCAGTCAGCTGGTTGCCTCATGGTAATGTGCCTCGGGGAAGGCTTCTTTGATTCTGTCTTTATGTGAATCCCGGCAGTTGATGAGAATGACACTTTGATAGTCAGCTATTCTCTTTTCTGCCAGACTTTCTGGCCCGGTCCGCCACCACCTTTTCTGTTTAACCTGATTTTTAAGTGTCTCAGCCGATATGGAAAAATCCCTTTGATCACTCAGGCTGATATTATATCTGCCGATTGGCGCCCAGGGCTCAAGAAAGCCATATTTCCCGCTTAATATCAGCCAGAAGAAGCCCTTCTTTTCGAGCTGATTCTCTTCCGCCCAGATAACAAAATCACGGAATTTCTTTCCACGGTAGGCATATCTGGCTGGGACAAAATCGGGGGCAGTTGGATCTACCTGCCATACTTTTTCCGAGGTGCAGGGTATAATCAGGAGGGTTTCGGTCGGAGCAAACATTAAAATTTCAGCCAGACTGATAGTCGCTCCCTCCACATATTCTGCCTTGCCAGCTTCTATTAATCTGGTCTTGATCCTGCTGATGGCCTGGCGTGCATTCTCTCTGTAATCAGGCAACGGCATTAGCTCTTCGGCTTTCTGATAAAAATCAAGGGCCTCTTCCAGTCGGTTGATTTTTTCATACTCGAGCCCAATATTAAAAGCGACCCAGCCATCATTTGTCTGACTGAACAGCTCGATCAAACAGTTAATGATTTTTTCTGGCTCCTTTATCCTCTGGCATTCTTTCATCCTCTCGATGGTCGTTTTCAAGTCACCCATTCCTTTGCCTCCTTTCAGATTTTAAAATTTTTGAATTTATTGATAATTGAGAAGATGAATTTCCCGAACGGGAAATTAACTAAACTTAAGTGGCTATGTTGAGCAACGATTTCATTCGACCTGATTGCCTTTATGACGCCGAAGATTATCCCCCTTTTCTGAGCTTCATACTTAAAATTTAATTCCAGAAGACCAGAAGTCAAGACCTATAGGCCAGATTTGAGATGGCTCCAGTCTTGTTCACGGTCAGGATATAGATCAACCTGACCGTCTCCATTTTCTCAAAATGAAGTTCCCACCAGGTGCCCAGCACAGTAAAACCCAGACCAGACCGGCCGACCGGGCCGACGCCGCCCTGATGGCTGCAGCTACAGCTTATTGTTTATAAATCAAACACTTGACCTTAAATTGGCGAAGGCTTCTGACTTATCTTTCTTATTTTCACCCTCCTTTTGCTTTACATTTTTTTAATTAAAACCTATCTACGATTTACTGGACAGCCTGCCAGGCAAAAAATAAAAGCAGTCAATAAGCAAATATTTTGTTTGGAGACGGCCGGCAGCGGGACTTATCGCCACAGCTTATTTTCGTGACGAGTCACGCTTTTTCGGCTCTTTCCTCAGCGAGAAATAGACAAACCCGCCAAAATATATCCCCAGCATCAAGACCATCATGATCACCGCGCCGGTACTCATCTTGATTCTCTCCTTCTTTTGTCTATATCGTTCATGTTGTCACTCCTTCACCTTATCCTCGCCAGGCAAACCGCTGCTCAACCGGATCTTCTCAGAAAACCATTTGTTAAGAAGAATAACCGCCAGCATCAGCAATGACCATTGCAGCACCATCGTCCCGGGGCTTAATTTCTTCCAGGGATTCCACCAGGAATCAGGATACCAGGTGACAGCCTGAAAAACCCACCAGCCAAAGATAATAACAAAGATAATAGGAATGGCGATAACACAAACATTGAACCATTTCCCGACGTGGATCCAGCTGCTCTCATTGATCATTCCACGGACATTATTGATACCATTTTTATAAACCGCATAAGCGAAGAAAATACCGGAAATCAGAAGCCCGACCCCCCAGACCATGTCCTGGTTATCCTGAAAAGAGATGCTCCAGGCCGAGGGAATGCCCAGAATAAAGGCAACGGCGGCTGTGATCAGAGCCGCTTTTCGCCGGTTTATTCCAAAATCGCTCAAGTTCAGGACCGCCAATTCGACCATGGACAGAAGAGAGGCCAGGGCCGAGATGGCCAGAGCCAGAAAGAAAAGCCCGGCCAGAAACGACCCGGCCGGAATGTTAGGGAAAAATTTGGTCAGATAAATAAAGGTCAGACCGGTATCACCAGACTGCAGCGCTTGCAGAGCAACTTCCCGGCTGGGAGAAACAGCAAAAACCAGCGGCAGAATGCCCATCGCCGCCAGGAGAGACGAGCCAGCATCAGCTAGGCCGATAACGAAAGCGTTCGCACCGATGTCATCGTGCTCAGACATATAAACGGCGTAGGTCAGCATCAGGCCCCAGCCAGCCCCCACAGACCAGGCAGCCTGAGTAAAGGCATTAAGCCAAACCTTAGCTTTAAGCAGACCGGCCAGATTGGGCCGAAAGAGATATTCCAAGCCCTGCACAGCTCCGGGCTTGGTCAACACCCAGACCATCAGGATGACCAGAATAACAATGATGCTCGGAACGATGATTTTGTTGGCCCTCTCCAGGCCTTTCTGGACGCCTCCGATAATGATAAAGGTAGCGATACCAATCGCTATGAAGTGAAAAAGTATGGTCTGCTGGGGTGAGCTGGTGAAATGCCTCCAGAGCGCCTCAGAATCAATACCTTTCCGAATGACTCCGGTCACTCCATAGGTCAGATAGCGGATTGCCCAGCCGGTGACGACAGAATAATAGAACATGATAAATACGCAGCAAAATCCAATCCAGGCCCCCATCCAGGTTGATCGCGGTCCGACAAATTTTTTGAAGGCGCCGATCGTCCCCTGTCTGGTGGTTTTCCCCATGACCATTTCAATCATCAACATGGGAACCGCCCAGACAACTGTAGCGACGAAAAAGGCAATAAGAAATGGCCCACCATCATTGGCAGCGACCACCCGGGGGAAACGCCAGATATTGCCGGCCCCAAAAGCCATACCCATTGAAGCCAGAATAAAACCTACCCGACTGCTCCAGTTATCATTTTGTCCGGCCATGCTTAAGACTCCTCGTTGTCTGTTTATTAGCCAAGTCTTTATATCGAATACCGGTCTTTAGACCAATCTATATACCAATTAATGATTGATTACATGGCCAGGTTTCCCCGAGAGTAAGTGGCGAGAAAAAATGGACATCAGAGCCGATGGCTACCTGTCTGGCGTCAGCTGCCCTTCGATCCAACTGCTTAGCCATCTTGATGCGTTTTTTATCCATCCCGATATTTATAATAAAAATAAAAAACAAAATAAACAGAATTTTTTTGAGTTTTTGACCTGGACGAAGCAACAGTTAGCCAGGACCTATGGAAAGTTTATAAAACCAGACTTTCAACAATAAATTGACATAGCTACCTTTGAGAGGCCGCTAAACTCCACTATAAAGAGAAAGAGAAGCGAAAGGCTAACAATAGGAACTATTTTTGATTATTATTTTTTGGTGTTTGCCATGGTCTCTGCCACCGCCAAGCTAAGGGTAAATGGTGATTACCATAATGGTCTGAGAAGCAGGCTTTTCCTGTCTCGCCATTAGTTTTTTCGTCAGAGACTTGATAACACCGGGCTCAATAAGTGAGCGATACAATTCTTTTGCCATAAACGCTTATGACCGCGCTGTTTTCAACCATGGCTCCCATGTTTTGATGGACATGCCCATGAAAAACATACTTAGGCTGCTTATCGCGGACATACCTTAAGATTGCTTCACTTCCCAGATGAGCATAATCTTTTTTGTCGGTCAGTCCTGGAAGGGGCGCATGGCAGATGAAAATGTCAACATAAGGAAAATTGTCCAAATTTTTCATAGCGGCCAGGTCATCCCACTCATAAGGACCCGTGCCCTTATAGATTGGAACACCCTGCCAGCCGCCAATCAGCCAGTTGCGGTGCTGAACAATTTTGAAATGGACATCAGTCACAAATTTGGGGAACGGAGCCTGAGAGTCATGATTGCCCTTGACGGCGAAAATCGGTTTTTTAAAAAGTTCATAAATATCTTCGAGAACCTGGAACTGGATATCCCCACAGGCTATGACAAAATCAATTGGAGAATTGAGAGGCTCGTTAAAACGGAAATTATCATAATCAGCGATAACTAAAACTTTACTCGGGAAACCGATCATGATTCTTGCCAGCGATTATATAATATATTAAGCAAAAGTGAACCAACATTTTTTAGTCGGGTAAAGACCAAAAAAATTTAACACTAAACTGCACACCAAATTTACTCCAGACTCAACATCATCTTTGGTATTTGCGGCTTACTTCCAGCCGACCGGGAAAAGATATAACGGGTCTTCTTCTATTCCAAGGAGCTTTTTCACTTCGCCATCATTAAACGCACCTACTGGAACAGTTCCGAGACCGAGGGCAGTAGCCTGAAGCATTATATTTTCACCGACATGTCCGGCCTCCATATGGACATAGCGCTCGGTCCTGGCCCCGTATCTTGCTCTGGTTCTCTCAAAAACAGCTGTCACCACAAGAGTTGCCGGTGCTTTTAAAATCATATCCTGTCCTAGAGCGGCAGCGGACAGAGCTGGCCTCAAATCGCCTTCTTTCACGAGCTCAAGGCTGTGCTCTTTGTTTCTGTACCTGTAAAGTCCCGGCTTCAATCCTTCCACCTTCCCAGCAGCGAGGAAAATTTCAAGGGGATAAGTAGCTCCAGCCGAGGGAGACGCCCTTCTTCCGCTGGCCACAATCCCCTGTCCTGCCCACAGCAGCTGCGAGACCTCCTTAAGAGTCAGCGGAGTATCTTTGTAAGTCCTTATGGACATCCTCTCGTTAATGGCACGTTCAACCGAAAAGCTACTATCTGTCGCTGGAGCTGGCAGTTTTATTATCATATTCTCCCCCAATAAAAGAATCCCTAAGATTAGATTTAAGGCTAAATTTAACATAGCTCCTCCTCCAACGCTTTTTATTTATATAAATAAACAACCGATTATTCAACTGAATTGCTTGTTATTAGGCAGAACCACTTCAACAAAGTTTACAGCAGGATTTAAAGGTGAGTTTATAGGTAGCATTAGCTCTTGATATTCTTTAAAACCACAGGTATTTTTTGTTTAGCATAATAGCCAGGTGGAATCGTGTTCTGTTCGCTGGCGAACTCTTGATAAAGTCCTATTCCGTCCTCTCCAGTTGATATCTAAGCTATAAGCTCTTACGGGGCAGAGCAAGTCCTTTTCTTTAGGGCCGTAATTTAGAGCTATAAGATCAGTAGATCGATCCCGTCGAAGAACTAACTATCCCATTAGTCACTGAGATGAAATAAGGTGAGGTCGTACCTTGCCATTGCAGGATGTTGAACAAACCGTTTAATTCTAGCTTATGAACCTGGATCCGGCTGAAAGTTAATGGAGCCCCGGCGGTGCAGACTTCAGGCTCATGATCAACCATCAGGAAATAGGCTGTTCCAGTTCCGGTGAGTGATACCGTTCCATTATTCTCTACCAGTAAGGCTGTCCGCTCGTCAATGCCGATTCCCTTGGCTGTGCCAGCCCATCCATCCTTTATGATCCTGGCCAGGAAGACAACCAGTCTTCCCATTCGATCACGACTAACAAAGTGGCTATCAGTTATAATCCCCATCAGAAGCGGGAGAGACAGGAAATTTCTTTTCAGGGTAACTCGGTGGTCGTAAGGATTAGCTAAGGCTTCATTTGAATAAACTGTCCCCCTCAGGGCGGAAAAAACATATTCCCCTAAAACCGCCAGGCCAGCGCTTGTACCCCCCATAGGCACACCCCGTTGGATAAGCTCCTGAAGAGAAGCTTGGAGAGCCGTCCCCTGCCACAGGCTAATGTATTGCGCCTGATCCCCACCGGCGATGAATAGAGCCTCAGCCTTTCTGATCTTGTCAGCAACGAAGGGGTCATCAGCTCCGGTTTTTGTATCCACTATCAGCGTTTCTACTGAATCGACATGTCCCAGATTAAAAATATATGGATTGTAGGCATCGGTTCCACTGGCTCGGATGACCACAATATCTCCCCCGCCACTCTTATTAATAAGCCACTGAAAAGCAGCATCGACATCCTGGCCTCCGCCCATGAGAACCAAGCCCGGCGAAAATGGTGTTGACACGTCAGTAGGATTGCCTAAGGAATAATACTTATAGCCTTTTTGATCACCTTGATCTGGTTGATCAGGCCTGGATGGTCCAACGGGATTTTTACAATAAACCAAACTCATAAGAGCAATAAAAATAAGGGTAAAAAGAAATTTTATTTTCATAAATATGACTATATGAATAATATTTTCCACGTCAAGTTAAATTAATCCCTTTTTAAATTTCATCTGACAGCCATTGCATATAATAATCAGGTTATCTAACTTTTACGTTATTTTGGTTAGCAATCTACGGGGAGCTTGAAATGAAATGAATCTTATACTTCTAAGATAATCTAATTTGCCTAAAATTTTGATCATTAAGATTTAAGATATTGTACCTGTCCTTAAAAGCGCTTCTGGTCTATAAAGCTCTTTGTTGCTGGCATTAAATTCGTGCTTTATTTGAATCAGCAACCTCTCCAATGTATATATCTGCCAGGAAACTGGAACAAATGCCCTTTTGCCCTTTCGATCTGAAACAGTTAGTTCAAAGCCCATTAATAGATGGAAAGCGTCTCTGGTAATCTTTGGATCCAAAAACGGGGAAAAATAGAATGTTCTGAAGCTTTGATTTTTTGTTTTGGCACTGTAGGTTTTGCAATCTAAATAAATAATCCCGCCAAACCTATCTTCTATTTGAATGTCCGGGTAGCCAGCCGATTTTATTTTCCCACTTTTGGAAGTGCGTTTTCCTGCTTTTAATCCAACCTCTTTTAAAGATTCAAGAACAAAAGGCTCCATTCGGCTTCCAGCTTCGTTTGGCCTGTCAGTAAAGATGCCGTATTGAAAGGCTTTATCCCCTGCCATCTGCGCAGCTTTTGAGAGATCTTCTAGCATTAAGTTATTTTGCTCGATCGAACCATCAAACTCTATAACGGAAAATCCTTTAAGCGCCTTTATGCAAATTAGAAAAGGGAATCTCCTTCATTGGTTGCAAGAATTTCTTAATAACTTCTTCTATCTGTCTTTTTTTTATATATTGTTCATGATTATCCATGATTCAGACTCTAGGCCTTTTGAAATACTAATATGTTATCTTTTTGCATGATGGCTGCTTTATATTATTTCCTGCTCATGATAGGCACTTTATCTCCATCCTGTTTTGTCATAGCCAGCCCAAAACCCACTTTATTGCATTTTCAAGTCTTGGAGAGCAATTCAGATTTTCTTGCTTTATTAAAGTTTACTTGAATAAGGCGGCAATTATTGTCTATAATAAACGCAATGTTTATTATGGGAAGGGAGAAGCTCCATGTTAAACGCCTCTAAGAATATGCAATTCAGAGCCGGTAGGTATATTAATCAGCCCACTGGCTATCGGGCATTTATTCCTGCTCCCTTACCACCCGACCCACCAGTTCGATTGAATGGTGAATTACAGCCTTTGCTTTCAGAGGCCAACTATGCCTTAGGCCGCCTGGACGGAGCGATTCATACGCTTCCCAATCCTGACTTGTTCGTAACAATGTATGTCAGAAAAGAAGCTGTCCTTTCGAGTCAAATAGAGGGAACCCAAAGCTCACTGCAAGACCTCCTGGCAGCAGAAGCCTCAATCCTTGATCCTGATCGGCCACGCGACGTCCATGAAGTCATTAATTACGTTAAAGCTATCAACTATGGGTTAAAAAGACTCAATGAATTGCCTGTTTCTGTTCGCCTTATCCGGGAAATCCATCAAATATTGATGAAAGGAGTAAGAGGAGGACATTTGACCCCAGGAGAATTTCGCCGAACGCAAAACTGGATAGGTCCGGCCGGATGCACCCTAAGTGAAGCGGTTTTTATTCCGCCACCTCCGGACATAGTTCCACAGGCAATGTCCGACCTTGAAAGATTTCTAAACTCCCCATCCAAACTTCCTGTACTTATTCAGGTTGGCCTTGCGCATGCCCAGTTTGAAACTATTCACCCTTTTCTTGATGGCAATGGTAGAGTCGGCCGCCTGCTGATAACCTTCTTGTTGACAGAACGAAAGCTTTTATCAAAGCCAGCCCTGTATTTGTCGCATTACATCAAACGATATAAGCAGGATTATTACACTCGTCTCCAGGGAGTTAGGGACGTCGGAGACTGGGAGGGGTGGTTAACTTTTTTCCTGAAAGCAGTGTCTGAAGTCAGCCAGGAAGCAGTCACCACAGCCCGAAACATTCTTGACATGCGGGAGGACTTCAGACACAGGATAACAAATCGACTGGGACGGGCGGCCGGGAATGCTCAACGGGTCATGGATTATCTCTTTATGCATCCTATTACCACCATTAAAAGCGTAAAAGAGCTATTGGGAATTACTCAGGCAGGAGCTAACAATATAGTTAACCGGCTCGTGAAAATTGGACTTCTTAAAGAAATTACCGGCTATGCACGCAATCGCCGCTTCAGGTTCGACCCTTACCTAAGGTTGTTTGAGGAAAATAGCTAAATTTAAACAATTTCCTATTTAAGGTCTTCAGAGCTTTTTTAAAACAATCAGTCAAAAAAATATGTTTTAGTTTCTTTCCCAAATTCTTTCCATTCTTTATTAATCCACCTTATATCGGGTGAAGAATGGCGGTAACTATTATTTAGGTGATCATTTAAGCTGAAATAAATTCCCCTATCATTTTCTAGTCTGAGCATCATTATTTGATCTAAATTCTCATTCATATAAATGGCTCTTTCGAATTCTTCTATTGTAATTAACGTTAAAGGCCAAATCACCACGTTTCCCGCCAATTCTTCTCTCTTCAAAAGAGGCTGAAAATATGAATTGAAAAAATAGTTCGTTAAAGGAGCACTAAAAGCGTTTTCGTATGTTACCAAA
>Ga0116169_1000893_pt1 | contig 27841 bp, 25 predicted proteins | sample AD_UKC130_MetaG_FD_89796 | JGI IMG/M metagenome (GOLD analysis project Ga0116169, IMG submission 89796) | Active sludge microbial communities of municipal wastewater-treating anaerobic digesters from Canada - AD_UKC130_MetaG | ecosystem: Engineered > Bioreactor > Anaerobic > Digestate | place...
AAGAAAAGAGATAGAAACAAAGTATACACCTCAAGTAAATTATAAGATACTGAAATCCATATTCCTTAAAGTCTCATCCAGTTCTTAATCACCTAAACCGCTCCATTGGATACTGAAAACTTGAAATATCTGAACATCCTTTTTGCCTTAATTTTAGTATCTTCCTCTTTCGATGTCAGATAAATACAGTAATAAAAAAAAGCCCTCAACAGAAAACCGCTTGATATAATCATATCGTATAAAAAAACAGGCTGATTTTTATTATAATTTTTATATAAATATCTGATATTTTTTAACCATAAACCGGAAAAACTCCCAATATCTTCCCGTTTTTTTGAACTTCCACCTTGAAGATGAATAATCCTAAACTGTGGTAAGTAAAAAACCTTATAACCATAATCCCTTATACGACACCCCCATTCTATATCGTCGGCATACATAAAGATATCTTCATTCATAGGTCCTACCTTATCAATTATTGACCTCCTTATTAAGAAATCTGCGCCACAAATCCAATCAACCTCAATAGGGCTTATTAAATTTCTGTAATTTACAAAAAGGCCTTTAAATCCAAAAAATACACGGGACAGAAAAAAGGACCAATTTATAACGGTTTTTAACGATGGTCTGTAGCCGGCATCACCGATTTGATGTTCACCGTCTGGATAAACCAATCTACATCCACTTGCCCCTGCTTCAGGATGCTCATCCATAAAGGATATCCATTTTTTAAAAAGATTATCATCTACTAAAATGGTATCAGGATTCAAAAGTAAAATATATTCGCCACTGGAGGCCATTATCCCTTGATTATTAGCCTTTGTGAAGCCGACATTTTCTTTGTTTTCTATGATTTTAACCTGTGAAAAATGTTCTTTAACAAGGCTAACCGAATTATCTGTGGAGGCATTATCAACCAATATTATTTCATAATTAAAATCTGGATTTTTATTAAATACAGATGTTAAACAGGGCACCAAAAACTCTTGTGAATTCCAGCTTACTATAATTACTGATACCTTCATTGCTGGCTAATTAAAAATAAAAACCCTACAAAAATTAAATATATTTTTGCAGGGGTGTTAAATCAAAAAAAGGATATTTTAAAAAAGCTCTTTAAAAATTTGGCAATCCCCAGGACCCTATTTATTGGATGTATTAAAAAAATTCGTCTATTTTGCTTCGAGTTTCTTATATTGTGTTTTATAATATACACTCACAGCGCCTACAAGACCTATCATGCTGTATACAAGCATAGAAGTGCTCATGAGTACCCTGAATCCCGGGTCAAACATGCCGTGGATAAAATGTGCAAGGAGGCCTGCAAAAACACCAACCAAAACACCTGTATACCAATATGGCACCTTATATATTAATTTGAGGGCAATTAAAAAGGTGGTTATAAAAATCAAAACAAATGTTGATATTCCTATTATGCCTGTCTCTGTCCATACACCAAGAAAAAGATTATGCACAAGACCCTGGGCTTTAAATATCTCTGATCCGCCTGTTGTATCATATGTCCTGAAAACAAGGGCAAAATTGTTCAAACCGACACCTGTTATTGGAAATTGCTTTATTATAGAGAATGCAGCCCTGTTTAAAGGCACCCTTGTACCTGCAGCACCAAAGTCATAAGTTTCCAGTCTTCTTATAATAGTTGGGGAAGCAAAATAACCTAAAATCATTACAATTAATAATCCAAAAAAAAGGGCTACCATATATTTTTTTTCAGCAAACCTTTTTATATATAGGGATGTAAACACAATGGGTAAAGATATGGCTGTAGCAAGCCAGCCGCCCCTTGAAAGGGTTATAACAAGACCAAAAAAACCAAAAACAAAGGCCGCCGCATACCACAATTTTAATTTTGCATTATCTTCAACTATAACCATTGCGAGAAGTATAGGCAATGTCATCTCAAAAAAATATGCAAGTCCATTGGCATGGCTGAATGTCCCAGAGGCCCTTACTTGAAGATAACCAACGCCAAATTCGTATCTTGTTTCGCCGAATGCGTATAAACCGAATAACCTTCCTGTTTTATACTGGTAAAATGCAAGCAAAAATTCTAAAAAAACAGTAATGGACAAGGTTAATATAAATACGGACATATATTCTTTTTTTCCAAAATTCATAATCACATAACAGATGATAAGAAGCATAGCTAACCTTACAAGTTCTAAAACTACAAGTTCCTTTGATGCAGCATTATACAGGCTCAATGCACCACTTCCCATATAAAGTAACATGCTTAAGATAATCCATTTATTGCTATAAAATCTCTTTATGCCCCCTACTATACGTTCATAAAAAAAGGATATGCACAATGTAATACATGAGAGAAAGGTTATACCTATATCAACACTTGTAACACCGATATAGGGCCTGAAAAACAGGTTTATATCAAGGTTGAAGGGTATCCCAAATGCCATAGCCATAATCAATAAATAGGAAAAAGATTTCTGATTTAAAAAATGTATAAAAATACCGCCAATGGATAGACCAATAATTGTAGCAATTGCTGTTTTGTAATCAAGGGATGCCACAAAGACTGAAAGCATGGCAATGCCAGCGCCAATCAATATGGATAAAAAAAGCCTAACAAATGGTTTTTCAGTTCTCTCTATTGCCATATCTTTATAACCATTTGTATATTGCCTGGGGTATAACAAACTCTTTTTTGTTTAATATTGCCCCGAGAATCTTAACATCTGCTGTTTCGAGATCGTTCTTTGCAGCCCTGGCCACCTCCCACCTTGTTACATCGGCATTCAAAACTAATATCAATCCATCCATTTTGTTAGCAATAAGAGTAGATTCTGGATTTCCTAATACAGGTGGCAAATCAAAGACAATAAGAGAAAACATATCCCTTAATAATTTAAGTATGCTTTCAAACACTGGGGCGCTGAAAAGACTTGTTGGGTTCTTTGATTCAGGGCCTGCTGGAATAAAAAAAAATGTGCCTTTTTTTATTTCTTTTATTGCATCCAGTAGCCCTACCTTCCCATTTATCACATCACTAATACCTTTTTCGTTTTTCAATTGAAATTGATGATGTAAAATGGGTTTTCTCAAATTTGCATCCACCAGAATAACAGGCTCTATCGTATTTTCAGAAAAGGCAGCAGCAAAATTAAAAGACATAGTAGATGCACCGTCTCCTTCTCTGCAACCGGCAAAGCTCATGGCAAAACCCTTTTTTATATTTTTTTCATCCGATTCTTTCTCGAGAATCAATTTCCATATAACCTTATAAAAAGAGCCATACATATTTTTCAGATTAACTAATCTATTATTTGCTGGTGCATGTTCCATGCTATTGGGCTGATTCATATAAAAGTCTTTTTTTTTGATACAATGATTAAAATTCTTTATCAAAAACGCCTTTATGCCTTTTTTGCTCCATCTCTAACTTTAACCTTTCCAGTTCCTCTGTAATGGCTATCCTTTGCTTTTCTAATTCAGCCCTTCTTTTCTCAAGTTCATCACTTAATAAAACGAGTTCCTTTTTATCATCAATCTTTTTATCCACTGATTCGTTATCAAATTTAGCATCATTTTGCTGCTGATTATTATTCATTAAAACAAAGGGTGTCAAATTCGATGTAGTAATATTTTTCTCCAGGTTTGATATTTGGGCTAAATTTCTCTGTGTTTCAATGGCAGATTGATAAATAAGCATATTCTGATACATATAGAAGAAATAGCCACCGATACCGAGTAATACAAATATTGCAAAGGCTAAATTATTTGAGCCCGATGTGACTACAGGTCTTGGAGACGTAACTGTTCTTCTTGGATATGCATCGTGATAACTATCTCTTTTTCCGAACAACCTATCCCAGATGGTTCTATGATTTGTTTTAAAGGCACCTTCAACTGAAACTCTAAGTGGCACTGAAACCAATAAAGGAACACCAAGCACAGAAACCACATCGTCGTCATCTCTAAACGTATGATTAAAGAATTCACGAATTGCAGAAAAACCAAAGCTCAAAAATATACCGAGTATCGCCGAAGAACCTATAATAAATCCCTTTTTGGGATGAATTGGTGTAAGAGGAGGTATTGCCGGTGTAGCAATCTTTATGCTCGAAATCCTGCTTTTGTCGAGATCATCGGAGATACGTAATTCTTCTGCCTTTTTCTTGTAAGTTTTATAAGTTTGTTCTATGAGCTCTTTTTGACGTTCAAGCTGGGCAAGCTCAATTGTTTTTGAATTTATCTCTTCGAGCTTTTTATTTTCTGCAGCTATTTCCTGCATAAGACTGTTCTTTTTATTTGTTACAAGGGACAACTCCATGTTGGCTATGTTTAAAAGGCTCTCTGCCTTCTATTTCCTCAAATTTGCAAGCTGGTAATCAATTGCCTTTATCTCGTTTGATTGAGGTGTATATATCTTTAAAAGTCTGTCTCTTTCTATCTTTAGTCTGAAATATGAATCATCAAGGGTTCTTAAGTATGCCTGTTTATCTGCCATATGGCTTCCGAATTCTGGTGTCTCAATCCAGCCTTCCTTTAACTTCATCATTTCCTTAATTTTATTCACCTTTGTTACTGCCTGCTGGTGTTCCACCATAACAAGGTTCAGCTTATTGTTCAAATCTGCTAAATTCCTTACAAGAAGTTCTTTCTGCAATGTTATGTTTGCAATATTTGTCGTTGTAAGAAAATTCTGGAGGTTATCTTCTGCCTCTTTCAACTTTTTTTCATAGAGTTCAATCTGGTCTAAATAAAATTTATGGGAACGCTGGGTCTCATATACGAGTGTATGTTGTGTTACATATTCATCGGCATATACATTGGCAACAAGGGCAGCAAATTTAGGGTCTGTCCAATCAAAGGTAATGGCAATCATATCTGTGTCTTCAAGGAATCTCACATTTAAAGCATTCATAAAAGTTAAAACAAGAGATTTATCTACCCCTTCTGCTTTTTTTGATATACCTAAAAGAGATGCAAAACCACCCACACCTTTTTTGATTACACCTATTGTCCTTCCAATAATAGATTTGTCTTCCTTTAAGGGTTCAATTTTATCCTTCAATCTTGCTATAACCTTTTCTGTAAGATACTGACCCTTTATTAATTCAATTTCATTCCTTATATTCTGCGACCTTTCTTGAAAGAGAATATTTCTGTATTCAGGCATTGCCTCCACGCCTACAAAATTAGACTTTCCCATCTTTACAATTAACTTTGTCTCACCTCTATAAATAGGAGGCGTAACCAGACAGTAAAATGCAGAAAAGAAAACCGCAGAGGCAAAAACGGTCATGATTAAAATCTTATTCTTAAAAAAGATATAGAGTATATCCCTGATGGTGAGAAGTTTTTTTCTTCCTTCCATAATGTTCTCCTAAAAATTATTTTGTTTCTTTGCAGATAACATCAACATCTACCCCTCGTTAGTCAATCGTTGTGGTTGAATAAGTTCTGCCACCTAACCCATAGCTAAATCCAAGACTCTCACCTTGCCATAAAAATAATTGTCTTATATACTGGTCAACCCATTGATTCATCTTTGCAATAGTAGTCTTTGGAATGAAAATCACACTGTTATTTGGGATTATCATATCTTCTTCAAGTCTTAAGTCATTCATAACAGTTTTTAAATTAATTGTCTTTAAGACAGGCTCATTCTTTTCATTCCAGTACATTAATTTTACATGCTCCATTGAACCTGTTGGCAAAACTCCACCTGAAGCTGCAATTGCCTGCATAACTGTCATAGGCTTATCCAATGGTATGGCGCCCGGCCTTTGAACCTCATCGAATATAAAAATTCTATTCCCCACTATCCTTTCAATAAGAATGGATACGCTTAAATTGTTAAACTCATGGCGATATTCATTGTTAATAATGTCCCTTAACTTGTCTATGGTCTTACCCGATGCCTTTAAACCCCTTAACATGGGTAGATATACATTGCCATCAGGACCTATTGTAACAAGTTTTGCCTGACCTCTTGGTGCATTCGTTATTGCCTTCTGCAACTCAAATATCTTTGATGAATATTTGTTTACACTAACAGTTACAACAGGGTCATTCAATATATCTGAAAATGTTTTTTTAACAACAGCGGCCAATTCTGTTGGCTTTAATCCAGCGGCCATAAAATCACCCTTTATAGGTAATGTAATTTTTCCATCAGGTCTTACCACAACGGTTCTGTTTAATTGGGGGTGATAGTAAAAATCCACGTTTATCTCATCGTTTATGCCAAGCCTGTAATCCTGTGCTTCTGAAACCCATGATATGTGATACATAACCTCAAGCATATCTCCTGGAGAAAGCCTGTATTTCATTAGCCCTTCTCTTATCTCTTTTACAAGATTCTGCCTGAGCTTTGCCTTTTCCCCCTCTGGCAAATCAACCACATCCTTTGCCTGAACCAATTCACCATCTTGCTTCTTCAATATAGTTTGCGTTGCCGGAGAAGCGCATCCATAGTAAAGAAGAAAAGAAAAAAGAGAAAAAATTAAAATTACTAAAGAAATTAATCTTTTAACCTCTTCTTTCAATGCCTCCCCCTTTATTTTTCCTTAATACTAAAATACTAAAGGCTACCGCCATTGCTTTTCAAAATCCTTTTCATAGATACACCAATAGCCTTTATATTCAAAACTATTATAGATTTTACAATGTTAATTAACTTTGTCAAGGAAAAAATTAAAAATTTTTAATTAAAAAATCTTTTTTTATTGACAATTTATGAATTATCTATAAAATTGAATTAAATAATGCATAAGATGTATTGAAATTTATTGAACTTTTTAAATTTTGATAAAAAAGGAGGAAAAGAAAATAATTAGGGGGCATTATAAATGACTATTAAAATTAAATACTTACATGTTTTTTTACTTTTCTTTGCCCTGTGTGCAATCACCTTTGAAGTTTATGGTTTTAGCAAAGAAGATTTTTTGAAGCTAATGAAAACAAATTCATGTCAATATTGTGACTTAACAAAATTGGATTTGACATCTAAAGACCTTACAGCAGCGGATATATCGAGGGCAAACCTAACGGATGTTGACTTTGCATGGACAGAACTTTACTTTTCCAATATTGAAATGGGTTGCCTTGAAAAGGCCAACCTTCATGGTGCAAATTTAACAGGGGCAAACCTGGCAGGGGCTAATCTTTCAGGGGCTAATCTTTACGGAGCCAATCTAACTGATGCAAATCTGGAAAATGCAAATTTAAAAGATGCGAATATTGTTGCTGCCCATCTTTTCAATGCAAACTTATCAAGGGCAGACCTCTCTGGGGCAAACATGTCAAGGGCAATACTATCCGGTGCAAATCTATCAAGGGCAACCCTCATTAAAACAAATCTAAATAAAGCCATAATAAGAGGGGCAAACTTAAGTGGTGCAACGGTTCACCATGCTGATTTGACTGGCATTAATCTAAGCAACTCAAAGTTATTGAGAACAGACCTATATTACACAAATATAAGCGGCTCAATCATACATGGAGCAGATATGACAAGGGCAGACCTTACCTATGCAAACCTCTCTAATACAGATTTAAACGGTTCTAATTTAGAGGATGCCGTCCTTCGCTGCACAGATTTTTCAGGTTCTAATGTAACAAATGTTAATTTTTTTAATGCTGATATAACACAGGCTATCTTTTCTAATACTACAATTTTTACAGGCTCTATTCTGGCGAACGGTAAAATTTATTATCCCGGTGCAAATCCAAATAAGGAGATATTAGAAAAAAGGAAGTAGTGAAGGGCATATTAAACTACAAATCACAATATTCGGTTTTATTATCTGTTATATTTTTAATCCTCATCGGCGGCCTTATCTATTCCCTTATCCTCGGTGATCAGTTACGCTTTCAAGATGAAGGCCATTACTTAAGAATGGCAAACAACCTTATAAAACATAAGATTTATTCTTACGATATATACGCTGTGTATCCAACGGCGTTTCATCCACCGGGCTATACATTAATAATTGCAACAATCTTATGGTTTGGCGGCGGGATTTTATCTTTAAGGATGATAAATTTTATATCCTTAGTTATCTGTATTTCCCTTATATTTAGCATTTTAAAAAGGCATGACCTTGATACTGGGGCAAGATGGGCACCTTTAATTATCCTGTGCTATCCTGTACTTTTTTTTACTGCAAGCACCATTTATCCCCAGATTATTGCAACAACCATTTTTGTATTTATCATTTATTTAACGGATAAATATGAACCTAAGACATCAATTGCTTTATTAAAGGGCATACTTTACGGGATGCTTATACTTATAAGCCTGAGCTTTACTATGGTTTTACCCATTATGCTTATCGCCTATTTTGTCTTAAAAAAAAGATTTTCCCTAACTTATATCCTGTGTTTTTTCTTAGGTATTGTAATAATACTCACACCCTGGGTTATAAGAAACTATTTAGTATTTCACCGTTTTGTTGTGCTTTCAAACAACGGGGGTAAAACATTTATCCTCGGGAATTGTGAAAACAGTGAACCCAACAAAGGTGAAGGTATAGATTTATCTAAATATGACAACGAGATAAAACGCTTAAATCTCGATGAGGTTGATGCAGATAGATACTATAAAAAAAAGGCTTTTGAGTGGATTCAGAATAACCCCAAGGATTTTATGAAATTATATTTATTGAAATTTTTTAACTATTTTAATTACAGAAATGAACTTGCTACCAAAAGTGAAGAATCTAAATTAAGGGACATGGTCATGTTTTTTACCTACTACCCCATCCTTATATTAGTATTGATTCGCATGTTTTTAATAAAAAGATATCCATTTAAACATATGGAAATTCTATTTCTTTTGTTTTACATAACAAGTGCCTTTGCAAATGCCCTATTTTTACCAAGAATTCGCTATAGATTGCCCTATGATATGCTCTTAATTGGTGTTGCCGCAGCATCAATACATTATCTCAAAGATCTACTAAACAAAAAAATTAATAAATTTAATCTGTTATGATTCTAATGAAAGCTTTCTGGCCTCTAAAGAAAAGATGCTATACCTCTTTAAACCCCATTTTTGCAATAAAAATTGCATTGATGTTTTTAAAACCCCAATTCCATATACTAAACTTCTTTTAAAATTTATGGATGATGCCTCTTTAAAATATTTTGTAGGGCAGGATATTTCACCTATTGTATAACCGCAGTATATAGCCTGGGCAAGGATCTGATTATCAAAAACAAAGTCATTTGAATTTTCCTCAAGGGGTAATTCCATTAAAACTTTTCTTGAAAATGCCCTATATCCAGTATGGTATTCTGATAATTTTGCGCCAAGGGCCAAATTCTGAATAAACGTTAATATCCTGTTAGAAATATATTTATAGAGGGGCATGCCTCCCTTTAAGGCCCCACCACCCAGTATACGGGAACCGAGGACTATATCATAAAGACCTATTGCTATAAGAGAAGCCATGGCAATCAGTAATTTTGGTGTGTACTGATAATCGGGATGAAGCATAATAACTACATCGGCACCTAATTTTAATGCCTCTTTATAACATGTCTTCTGGTTTGCGCCATAACCGAGATTTTTAGGATGCACAATGGTTTTAATGCCCAATCTTCTCGATAGTTCTGCTGTTCTGTCTCTGCTTGCATCATCAACAAGTATTATATCATCTATAAAACCAGGGGGGACTTCTCTGTATGTCTGTTCTAAAGTTAATTCTGCATTATAAGCAGGCATTACTACTATTACCTTTTTCCCGTGTATCATTTCTCTTCAATAACTGAAAAATGTGCCCTTCTGTTTTTTGCCCATGCCTTTGCATTATGATGTGGGTCAAAGGGCCTTTCCTTTCCATAGCTTATTATTTCAAGGACTTCTGGGTTGACGCCTAATTTAATAAGATATGCCTTTGCAGCCTCTGCCCTCTTCTGACCCAGTGCAAGGTTATATTCTATTGTGCCCCTTTCATCGCAATGACCCTCGATTAAAACCTTTTTGCCTGGATTTGCCCTGAACCATTCAAGATTTTTTCTCAAAATTTCTGCATCCTTCGGTCTAATATCGTATCTGTCAAAGGCAAAATATATGTCATTTAAGACAACTGTTTTTGGCCTGATAACAACTTTAGGTTCCTCTTTTTTAACTGGAGCTGGTTTTTCACAGGATGCATCCTTTAAAGACGGTATATTCACCTTTGTTTCTGCTATGTATTTAGGTGGTTCTTCTGATTTTAAAAAGACTTGATTAGATTCACAAGCATACAGAAAACACAAAAAGAATAAACAAAAAAAATAACATTTAAAAAATATTGATTTTTTTATATTAACTCCCCTTTTAAATTTTTTTAAGGTTAACAAAAGCCTTTTTTTTTTTCAAGGCCAATATTTTTCTTTGATTTATAAAAGGCAATACCCTAAAATAAGGCTTTAAAAATTAAAAAGGTAATGCCCATGAGCGAGGTTTATGATTATTTTCTCCTATTTCCAGCCATACACGATGTGTTAAAGGCAGAAAAAAGACTAAAATCGGAAAAAATAAAATACGAACTCGTCCCTGTTCCAAGACAGTTAAGCTCTGATTGTGGGGTATGCATAAAAGTAAAAGATTTTGACAATGCCTTGCATTTTATAGGAAAAGATGCCATAGAGGCATGCTATATTTACAATGGCACAGAATTTAAAGAAATTAAAAAATAGAAGTCATATTTTTATTGCATTGTTAGGGCACATCTCCTGACAGCAATAACACCTTATACATTTTTTATAGTCAAATTCTATATGTTCTTCTGAAAGATATATTGCAGAGGCAGGGCATACATTTTTGCAAATACCACACTTCTTACATTTATCTTTTTTTAATTTTGGTTTTTTAATAAAAAGGTTTCTAAGGAGTGTTTTTATACTACTGGGTAAATTCCAATCCGTATTAATTATATTTGGCAATATAAAATCTTCTATTTTTGGATAACCGTATATTACAGTTTCATATTCATTGACTAATGAAAACCTTTCTGCCACTTTTGTTACTGGAAGTAAAAAAGGCACGTTAATCATCTTTTCAATAAAATGGTCTAAAGCAAAGGCATTTTTTGATATACATAATATCCCGAATGTCCTTACCCTACCATTTGATGGACCATCACCATCCATGCCTATGATACCGTCCAACACTGTAATGTGAGGTGCAACGATATTGTGTATGTCAATCAAGACCTTGGCGAATAACTCCCTGTCTTTTCCTGCCTTCAAATGCCATCTTGCCTTATCAAAGGCATGTATAAAACCGAAGGTATTCTTCACACCGAGGGTAAGCCCCATCATAACATGGGTTTTTAGTTTTGGCACATTAAAGATTAAATCAAACGAACTGGGGTCTTCACCAAAAGTAAACTCCTTGTAAGGTGAAATCCCATCCCTTCTCTTAACGATTTTTTTGTCAAATCTGGATATTTTGATATTTAGACTCTGTATAATTTCCAAAAATCCTGCCTTTTTGAGCACCTTTTCCGTTGATTCATAACCAGGGCTATCTCCTATAAAGACCTCACATAAATTATCCTTTAATATTTCGGCTATGGCACAGACAACCAATGGATGGGTTGTTATTGCCTTTTCAGGTGGATGTCCACTTAAAAGATTTGGCTTTATTAATACCCTTTTATTATGGAAAGTCAGGCCTATATCATTTAAACCCTTCTCTAAAAAGGTCTTTATCCTTTCCTTTTCATATCTTTCTATCTCACCTGCTACAATCTTTTCCAATGTTTCTATTTAATATTACCTTGTAAATTTTGCCTCAATAAATTTTATACAGATCCTGCCCTCTCTGGCCTCCCAGCATATAGTATTCTGATTCTTTAATCTGTATATAATCCTGTATCTATCCCTTTCTACTTCCAATTCCCCGCTATTTCCACTAATATGACCTGTATTTTTTAGTGCTAAATCATCGATAAAATCCCTTATATTAAGATTGAATTTTTCCTGAAAACCTTTTTCACTTGTTATCCTCTCTTCACCTGTTAAGAGTAAAAAGTAATTTTTGTATTTATTTAAAAAAAATACAGTATCGCCAAATGGACTATATGCCTCTATGGAAAGCCTATCTGGATATTCCATGACAAGGGACATAGACCCTGAATAGTTCATATCCATCCAGGCCATATCCAGTTCACACATTGCCTCCATATATTCTATATGATAAGGCCAAACGATTTTTTTTGTTATTTTCGGTAATAAGGCGCACGAAAATAAAAGAAAAAGGCATAAACTCCATAAAAAAAGCCTTCTCATTTCTTATCTAATCCGAGCTTATCAAGCTTTTCTTTTATAGCATTCTGTTTTTTCTCATCCTTTTCAAGGATTATTGCCTTTTCATAAAATTGCCTTGCCTTTTCCATTTTATTTAATTTTACGTATACATCTGCCAGATGTTCTGCAATTGTAGGGTCATCAGGCAATTTTTCATGTGCCCTTGTAATCTCCTCAAGGGCCTTTTTATAATCACCTTTTCTGTAATAGACCCAACCCATACTATCGATAATATAACCGTCTTCTGGTTTTTTCTTTAGGGCCTTTCTAATCATCTCCTCTGCTTTATCAAGGTTTACCCCTTTATCTGCCCAGGTATATCCAATAAAGTTTAAGGCATTTGCATGGTCAGGATCTATCTTTATTACCTCTTGCATAACCTCTACAGCCCTGTCCGAATCCCCCATTTTTTCGTATAAAACACCTATCTGATAAATAACCTCTGTGTTTTTCACATCATACTTTTTTGCCTCTTCAAGGGTCTCTATTGCCTTTTTAAATTCCTTTTTTTCTTCATAAAGAACTGCAAGCATAATATAAGATTCTATATTATCCTTTTTCAGGTCTATAAAACCCTTGATTATATTAATCCCCTCATCGACAATATTAGATTTTATAAACAAAAAGGTCATATTTCTTACGGCATTGTTAAATTCTTCAGATGAAGGGTCGATTTTGGAAAACTCTTCGATTGCCTTTTTTATGTCTCCCTTTTCCTTTAAGGCAATGGCAAGATAAAGCCTTACACTGCTTTCTTTTGGTTTTGTGGCAAGGATAAGATTGAATTCCCTTATCGCTTCATCATAACGACCTTTTTCAAGGTGTAATAAACCGATTTTTGCCCTTATGGAAAGGTCTTCCCTATCTATGTCTGAGAGCTTTTCAAACTCGTATATTGCCCTATCGTATTCCTTCTCCCTTATAAAAATGTTTGCTACCCTTGAACGGGCCTTTTTATTAAGAGGATTTATGGATATGACCTTATTATAATTTTCCAAAGCCTTTTTGTTGTTACCTTCTATTTCGTAAACCACGCCCATTTCAAAATAGGCTGATTCAAAATTTGGTTTTATTTCTATTGCCTTTTGATAATATTTTTTTGCATTTTCATAATCTTTTAATTCAGCATGTAACCTACCCAGATAATATGTGGCTATGATGTTATCTGGCTCAAAGGAGAGTATTTTTTCGTAAACAGCGATGGCATCCTTATATTTCTTTTCCGTCATATAAACTGCACCGAGATGGAGGTAGGCATCAGTATCATCGCCTTTTATTTCTATGCATTTTTCGTATAATGCCTTTGCCTTCTCAGGCATATTACGGGCAGAATAGACACCTGCAAGCAATTTAAGGGCATCGGTATTATTCTTATTTAAACCAATGGTCTCTTTTAAAACCTTCTCAGCTTCATCGAGATTTCCCTTTTTAAGGTATGCAACGGCAAGTTCTATCCTTAAGGCAGACGATGAAGGGTCATTTTTTATAGCCGATTTATAGCATTCAATGGCATCGTCGAGCTTTCCCTGGGTTTCACTTCTATAACCCTTTAAGAAGAGAAAAATAGAGGAGTCACCACTACAACCTAAAAGTGTATGAGGTGTGAAAAAAAGTATAAGGATTACAATAAAATATTTCATAATAGCTTATCATAACACAGGTTTTTTAAAACATCTACTAATTTAACCGTCTTATAACATCGAATAATTATCTGATCAACCTGCCGATTCTGCGCCATCTTACATAATCAAATATACCCTCAGGCTTATTATTCCAGGAGAAATAAAGAATAAGGGCCTTGCCTACAAGATGTTCCCTGTTTACAAAGCCCCAGAATCTACTATCAAGGCTTCTATCCCTGTTGTCACCCATAACAAAATAGGCACCCTTTGGAACCACGATAGGACCTAAATTGTCCTTAGGCGATACATGGGCTGGTAGTATATTATCATCGGTAAAGTATGCCCACTTATCCTCTATCTGTTTGCCATTTATATAAACCCTTTTATCCTTTATTTCTACTATATCTCCACCTTTTGCAATGACCCTCTTTATAAAATCCTTACTCTTATCGATGGGGTATCTGAACACAATTACATCCCCCCTTTCCGGTTCACCAAGGTTTAAGATGATAATATCTGTAAAGGGGATTTTCATTACATAGCTTAACCTATTTACAAGTAGATGGTCACCTATTAGAAGCGTGGGCTCCATAGAGCTGGAAGGTATCTTAAATGCCTGGACAAAAAAACTCCTCACAAAAAAGGCTATTAATGCCGCTATGATAAGAGATTCAATGTATTCTCTTGTTTTACTCTTTTTTCTTTCCATTTTTTTAAATGCACAACCTCCTACATTTTATCCGGTGCCGAAACCCCGAGAATATCAAGTCCCTTTTTTATTATTTGTTGAAGAACGAATAATAAAACTAACCTTGCCTCTGTAAATCTTCTGTCCTCTCCTAAAACCTTTACCTTATTGTAGTAGCTGTGAAACCTCCCTACAAGATTTATTAGATAGAACGTAAGCCTGTGGGGTTCAAGACTTTTTGCGCTCCCCTCTATTGTATCATAAAAATGGATAATCCCTTTTATGATATCCATCTCTTCCTTTAAAGTGAGAAGCCCTAAATTTATCTCTTTTCCATGGGTTACACCTTCATCTCCAATACCTTTTATAAATATGCCCTGCTCCTTAGCATTTCTAAATATGCTTTCTATTCTTGCATTTGCATACTGGATGTAATATACAGGATTTTCATTTGATGTCTTTTTTGCAAGGTCAAGGTCAAACTCAAGATGGGCATCGCTCTTTCTCATTAAAAAGAAAAACCTCGCCGCATCTTTACCCACTTCATCAACAACTTCTCTCAATGTAGTGAATTGTCCTGCCCTTGTGGACATACCTATTGTTTTTCCGTCTTTTATAAGGGTTACGAATTGTATGAGTATCACCTTCAGTTTTTCTTTATCTTCGCCTAATGCCTCAATGGATGCCTTAAGTCTCGGTATATAACCATGATGGTCTGAACCCCATATGTCTATAAGCAAATCAAACCCGCGGCTTAGCTTTTCTCTATGATAGGCAATGTCTGAGGCAAAATAGGTCGTTTCTCCATTGGATTTTATAAGGACCCTGTCTTCATCCTTTTCAAAAAGACTTGTTTTAAACCATAGGGCACCGTCTTTTTCAGAGGCAAATCCCTTTTCCTTTAGGATTTCTAATGTTTTATCCACCATACCTGACTTATACAATTCGCTCTCTCTAAAATAATTATCAAAATAAACACCGAAATCCTGTAAATCCTTGATAATACCTTCCATGACTATGCTACTTGAAAATTCAGACAATTTTTTAATAGCATCTTCTTTTGTCTCAGGGAGGTTTTTTCCCTGTTCAATAAATTTAGAGGCAATATCTTTTATGTAATCGCCTTTATAAAAGTTATCAGGAAATTCTACCTTTTCACCTCTTAATTCCTTCAACCTCAGGTATGTGGATTCGCCAAGGGTTGCAATCTGTCTACCTGCATCGTTTATATAATACTCTTTAACAACATTGAATCCGGCACATTTCAGAATATTTGCGAGCACATCACCTACTACTGCCCCTCTGCCGTGGCCTATATGTAATGGTCCTGTGGGGTTGGCACTTACAAACTCGATAAGGATTTTTCTGCCCATCCCCAAATCAGGCAAAAAGGCATCAACACCCTTTTGGAATATGTTTTTTAATGCATCCCTTAATACGTCGTCTTTTATAAAAAAATTGATAAAACCCTTCCCTGCAATCTCAATCTTTTCAACAAGGTCTGATCCTTTAGCCTCTTCTACAATGAACTCTGCAATCTTTAGAGGGCTCTTTTTTAATTTAGGCGCCAGTATAAAGGCAAGATTTGTCGAGTAATCGCCGAAATCTTCCTCTCTCGGTATCTCAATTATAGGGTCAATTTCACCTTCAAAAGAAAAAATACCCTTTTTCTTACAATTATTAATGGCCTCCTTTATTAGCTCCTGTATCCTCTTCCTTATCACTTTCCTTCTCCAGGTTTTTAATAGACAGATCCCTTGTAAAGTCAGGACATCTCAACTTTATATCACTGCTTGTGGAAAACTTTTTTTGACAGTCTTTTCTCCACGCACATACCACACACAATGTTACCTCATCGGTCATGACCATTCTCCTTAATTAAATCTTTATAAAACTGGGGCATCCTGCCTTTCAAAATCGGCCACTCCCTTCTTATCTCCTTTAGATAATCGAAATCTATATCAGCAAGGAGGATGCTATCGTTTCTTCCTGTGGGGCCCCCTATCAATTCACCTTCAGGATTAACACAAAAGCTCATGCCATAGAAATCATGAAGCTCTTCACTACCTACCCTGTTTACCCTCATGATAAATATGCAGTTTGTTATGGCATTACCGGAAATTACAGACTGCCATAGGTGCTGTGACTTGAATGCACATGAAGTAGGAGAAAACACGATTTCCGCACCGTTTAAGGCAAGCACCCTCGTTGCTTCTGGATACAGGTTATCCCAGGATATTTGAATACCTATCTTTCCGTAATCAGTGGCGAAAACAGGTATGCCTTTATCTCCCACGCTGAAATAGTATTTCTCTTCCCATAAAGGTATATCGGGAACATGAATCTTTCTGTATACACCCATGACTTTTCCATCATTACCTATTATAACACAACTGTTAAAATATCGTGTGCGGTGCCTTTCGAATATGGGCAGTATAACTATCACATTATGTTTTTTTGCCTTTTCCCTAAATGCCTCTACTACATCACCCTTTAAGGTATCGGCAAGACTAAAGGCATTTTCGTTCCTATCCTTTGGAAACCAATACTGGTTAAAGAGTTCTTGAAAGCATATAATTTTTGCCCCTTCTCTTGCAGCAATTTCTAAAACCTCAAGGGCCTTTTCTGTATTGGTCTTCTTATCCGTTGAACATGCAAACTGTATTCCCGCTATCTTCACAGCCCTCTCTTGGCAATCTCAATTTTTACGGCTAAGTTAACAAATTGAGCACATCATTTCAAGGAAAAACAAAAAACAATAACTTGAAATAACTAATAAAAACTAATAATTTTCTGCCAGAAGTTCGTAATATGCCCTTGGATATGCACAGGCAGGGCATTGTTCCGGTGCCTCTATGCCTTCATATACATAACCGCAATTTCGACATCTCCACTTTACAGGGGTAGGTCTTTTGAAAACAGTGCCTTTCTTTACATTTTCAAGGAGTTTACGATATCTCTTTTCGTGCTCCTTCTCCACCTTTGCTATTTCTTCAAATACCACCGCTATCTCCTCAAAGCCTTCCTTCCTTGCAACCTCTGCTGCTTCAGGATAGAGTTTTGTCCACTCTAAATTTTCACCATTGGCTGCCTCTTCAAGGTTTTCCATTGTATTACCTAATTTACCTGCAGGATAAGAGGCCGTTATCTCCAAATCGCCACCTTCGAGAAATTTAAAAAATCTCTTGGCGTGTTCTTTTTCATTATCGGCAGTATCGGCGAATATCCAGGAAATCTGTTCATAACCCTCTTTTTTTGCCTGAGAGGAAAAATATGTATATCTATTTCTCGCCTGAGACTCGCCGGCAAACGACTTAAGGAGATATTTTTCAGTTTCAGTTCCCTTTACACTCTTCATTTTACACCTCCATAGAATATGTTGTTGATTATGAGGATAATACAGAACTCCTTTATTGTCAATATAGGCAAAAACATTGACTCAATGAATTCGGGATGATAAGTTTATTGAATGGCTATGGAAGGAAATGTATTTATAAGTATTGGCTCAAACCTTAGCAATAGTCTTAATAATTGTATTACAGCCATAGAAAGGATTAAGGCTGACATGAGGGCGCGCCTTATAAAGCAATCCTCCTTTTATAAAACATCCCCTGTATCAGATATAACTCAAGATGACTTTATAAATTGTGCAATAAATATATTATGGAGTTCCTCTCCCCTTGAATTACTCTCATTTCTTTCTAAAATAGAAACAGAAATGGGTAGAAAAAGAACCATACCAAAAGGCCCAAGGGAGATTGATTTGGATATAATTTTTTTTGATAATCTTCTCATTAACACCCCTAAATTGATTATACCCCATCCAGAGGCGCACAGGAGAAAATTTGTCATAATTCCCTGTATTGAAATAGAACCTCATATTATCCATCCATCATTTAATAGAAAATTGAAAGATTTTTTAGATGACATTGGTGATGAACAAAGGGTAGAATTAATAGAAAAACATGCATAAATAATCTTCGGAGGTTGCCATGAAATTTTTTATTGATACTGCAAATATAGAAGAGATAAAAAAGGGAATTGAGATGGGACTTGTGGACGGTGTGACAACAAACCCCACACTCCTTGCAAAGGAAAAGAAAGACCCAAATTTGATTATAAAGGAAATAATGTCCATAGTGAGTGGCCCTGTAAGCCTCGAGGTTATTTCAAAAGACACCGAGGGGATGTGCAGGGAGGCAAGAGCATTGTCATCCCTGGGAGAAAATGCAGTTATAAAAATACCCATGACAGAGGATGGAATAAAGGCAGTAAGGATTTTATCAAATGAAGGCATAAAGACAAATGTTACCCTTGTATTTCAACCCCTTCAGGCTTTGATTGCTGCAAAGGCTGGTGCCACATATGTAAGCCCCTTTATTGGCAGACTGGACGACATCTCATCGAGAGGTATGGGTATTATAGAAGACATAACCACCATATTCAACAACTACGGATTTGAAACAGAGATAATTGTGGCGAGCATAAGAAATCCCCTTCATGTGTTGGACGCAGCATTACTCGGGGCAGACATTGCAACCATTCCCTTTAATGTATTAAAACAACTTATAACCCATCCTTTAACAGATATGGGGATTGAAAAATTTCTAAAGGACTGGGAGAGTATAAAGAAATAAATTCGCTATAGGTCTTTTCTGTTATCTAAAGAGCTTTTAATAGTCTGTGGGTCTGTATAGACAATGTCTCCTCCTATGGGGATGCCGAAGGCTATTCTTGTAATGCGTATGTTGTAGCCTTTTAAAATCTCACTGATATAATGGGCTGTTGTATTCCCCTCGATATTAGGGTTTGTGGCAATAATAATCTCTCTTATTTGCTCCTTTTTTATCCTTTCTTTTAATTCGTTTAAACGGATATCATCGGGACCTATGCCCTCTAAGGGATTTATAACGCCATGGAGTATGTGGAATCTATAATGGTTTGGATAAGACGATTCGATAACCATCATATGGGAAGGCTCTTCCACAACACACAGAATGTCTTTCTCCCTTTTTTCATCTGTGCAGATTTCACATGGGTCTTTTTCTGTGAGATTAAAACATGTGCTGCATAGTCTTATCCTGTCTTTTATATCTGCCAGACTCTTTGATAGCTCCAGCACATAATCTCTATTTGCATTCAAGAGAAAAAAGGCGAGCCTTGTAGCTGTTTTTCTCCCAATGCCAGGAAGCTTTGTCAGATTTGTAATGAGATGTTCTATTGGCTCAGGATAATACATAAACTACATTCCAAAAGGCAATGGCATTCCAGCAAGACCAGTTATCTTTGCCATCTCTTCCTGTAGCATATCCCTTGATTTGTTAAGCCCTTCGTTGACTGCTGCAATTATTAAATCCTCAAGGAGTTCTTTATCCCTTTCTTCCCATATTTCATTGGATATCTTGATACTAATCACCTCCTGTTTGCCGTTGACAACACAGCTCACCATACCACCACCGCTTTGTGCCTCCACAGTCTTTTTCCCTATTTCTTCCTGCATCTTCTGGAGTTTTTCTTGAATCTTTTTTGCCTGACCTAACAATTGGCTTAGATTCTTTGACATATTAATCTCCTCCTTTAAATTAAGAACTAAATATAGACTCAGCCTCTTTCACATAATCGTAAATATCTTCGTTTTTTTTCTCTTGCGGCTCAAAAAACATTATTTCAATATCTCTTTTAAAGAAATCACAGGCCAGTCTCTTTATATCATCCTTTGTATTTTTGTCTTCCTTTACAAAGGTGTGGTTTCCATCAAGAAATATTTTAATAATATCTTCCTCCATCAATAATTTGATATTTTCAAACATGGCACCGATAAAAGGCTTTTTTTCCTTTGCATATCTTATAAACCCCTTTAAATCCTTTGTATTCTTCAAACCTTCCTCATAAAGATCCTCTTTATCTGCCTCAATCCTTTTCTGGGATTTATAGATTTCATGAGTGTTATAAGCCTCTTTTACTGCTTCTTCTTTTTTTTCCAGTCTATTTATTTTATTAAAAAGATTGATAAATAGAATCTCTAAAGAAAGTCTTGCAAAGGGACCTTTCAGGTTATCTGAAGCAGTAAAAAGTTCATTTAATATTTCCTGTAACATAATATAATCGATTAAACCTGCTAAGTCTAAAAACCTTTCCCTTTCATTTTCTCCTATGGAGACAAAAGGAGGGATTTCTCCACAGGCCTTAATAAGCATAAGATTTCTGAAAAAGGACACGATACCATTGTATATCTGGGTTATATCATAACCTTCATCTATGATTGCCTCCAGTTCTTCGAAACCTTTTTTTATATTATTTTTAAAAATTGATTCTACAATCCTGTATATTACGTCCTTTTCTATGATACCGATTATGTTTATCACATCCCTTTCGTGTATATAGTCTCCACAGTATGATATTATCTGGTCGAGGAGTGATTCTGCATCTCTTAAACTTCCATCTGCCTCTGTGGCTATATGTTCAAGGGCAGTCACTTCATACCCGATACCTTCTGCATCACATATCCTTTTTAACTGCTCCACAATATCCTTTTCTGTAATCCTCTTAAAATCGAACCTCTGACAACGCGACATTATCGTATAGGGAATCTTATGCACCTCTGTTGTTGCAAGGATAAAGATATTGTGTCCCGGTGGCTCTTCAAGGGTCTTAAGAAATGCATTTCTTGCCTCAGTTGTAAGCATGTGTGCCTCATCGAGGATGTAGACCTTATACTTGCCCCTCATGGGCATATACTTCACAGTTTCTGTAAGCTCTCTTATATCCTCTATCTTTCTTGCCGATGCAGCATCTATTTCTATAATATCAACAAAACTATTATTATCAATGGATTTACAATTTTCACACACGCCGCATGGCTCTTCCCTCGGACCATCCTTGCAGTTTAGTGCCTTTGCAAAGATTCTTGCCAGAGAGGTTTTTCCCACACCCCTTGGACCTGTAAAAAGATATGCATGGGCGATCCTGTTCGATTTAATGGAGTTTTTTATTGTGGTGGTGATATGGGTCTGTCCCACCACATCTTCAAATCTCTTAGGACGCCATCTCCTTGCTATTACTGTGTAAGCCATTTTAATTTTTTCTCTATATTCTTTTAATAAAAGCCAGGCTTGCTGCGGCACATGGGAAAACTACTACCGCTGCTTTCTTCCGAACCTGACGGGGTTTGTAGCCTCCACATTGCGCAGGGCCTGGCGAATAATTACCTTTTATCCGATTTTATTTAAAGTTTTTATATATTTTTTTGGTCTGGTTGTCAACCTAAATTGGTCTTACTTCCATAGCCCCATTTTGACCTTTTTAAAAGGATAAAATTTTTCTTTTAAATAGGTGAAAAGCATCAAAGACTATCTATAAAATATCCCTGCGTGTAACTTCTTCTATAAAATCTACACCTTTCTTTGAGGCACATTTCTTTAATGCCTGAATACAATATTCCGTCGTCTATTTTATCAGAAAATTCATCGGCTGTTCCTTTTAAATAATGCCACTAATCTCTTTAAAATAACTTTTTTATATACAAATTTTTAAAGTGATTTTAATAAAAATTATTTATAAAATAAATATTGACAAAAAAATAATTTTTAATGTTTTAAATTTAAAAAGGGAGGGGTTCTAATGAAAATTTTATCATCTTTAAGGTATTTTTTTATATTATTTATAGTTATCCAGTTGGCATTACCTTTACCCATTTTTGCAGAGACAATTGGAAAATTTGCTGATATAAGAGGTGATGTAACATTAGAAAGGGAAAAGGCAAAATTAAAACCTAATGTAAATGATAATGTTAAGACAAAGGATTTTGTTACCACAGGAAATTTATCAAGGGCAAGGCTTTTGTTAACAGATGATAGCTTATTAAATATAGGACACAACTCTAAGGTTGAGATTACAGAGTATCTTCTTGAAAAAAACAAAAGACAAAGCATTGTATCTTTAAGAACAGGGGCACTACACACAAAGGTAGAGAAGTTTTTAGACCCCGATTCAAAATTTGAGGTTCGCACCCCAACGGCAGTAGCAGGTGCAAGGGGCACTGAATGGTTGACCGTTGTTACTGATAACCCTGGCACTACCATCTATGCCATATCGCAGTCAGTATCTGTTTTTAACCCTGCTTTTCCCACACAGGTTGTGACAGTTACTGCAGGTAATTTTACAACTGTCCTTGCAGGTGCCATACCTACAGTCCCAGTTCCATTTTCAGCAGCAGCCCTTCAGGGTATTATGAATCAGTGGAATTTAGTTGTATTTCAACCAGGTGCTGCAGCCCCAGGTGCAGCAACCACTGGGACAACAACTACAGGCACGGCTACAACAGGTGCAGCAGGCGCGGCAGGGACAACAGCCGGCACAGCAACTGCAGCAGGTATTGGTGCAGGGACTGTTGCAGCAGGCGTAGCTGGTGCTGCAGCAATTGCAGCAGGTATAGTAGCTGCAACAGGTTCAACTGGCACTACCACAACCCATACAACGCCGGCCCACCATTAAAAGGTCGTTTTCAAAAAAGATTACTTATAATCTATAGCGGATGGCCTTATAAGGACCATCTGCTTGATTATCAATAAAAAATTGAAAGAAAATAAGTATGTAAAATGTTCGAGCAAAATCAATTTGGTATTCCAGGACAAAAACTAAGGCTATACTAAAAGCATGGACTCTGATTTTATGACATCTTGGGAGATACTACTTTTAAAAGAGTATATAAACAGTCTTTTTTCCTTTTCTATCTGACTTAATAGTTCTTTTAGACCCCCGCCAAAAAGTGTGATGTCCCCTTTTTCCTCAAGCTCTCCATCTGGATATGCATCCTGTAAAAGCTGTGCCTCTTTTTCTAAATTCTGTCCATTACTGGCAATAATTAAGGGCATCTTTTTATGAAGATCACCTTTTAAATAAAATCCTATGGTATCTTTTATTGTCTTTTCATCAAAGGTCCAGATAAGATGGTGTATCTCGTTTTGTTTTGTGGGGACGGCCTCTTTATCTATAAGGGAACTATGGGATAAAATGTAATGATACATAGATTCTTCATCCATTGGAGAGATGGCCTTCCATTTATCCCTAAATCGTGCGAGGTTTTTTTTGTATGCATCTTTGTAATCGGTCTCTTTGGAGCCAAATGTCTTATTCCCAAAATGGTATACAAAGACATCCATACATATTACTGGTTTTAATCCCATCCTGTGGATACGCATGGAGAGATCAGCGTCCTCAAAATTTCCCGGATAGAACATCTCATCAAAGCCACCTATTCCATCGAATAATTCCTTCTTTATTGCAAGGCAAAGACCCATTACCACCTCGGTAAACATATAGGTGTTTGAATTCTTATTTGAGATACTTGAAGCATAGGCTACTAATTTCCCAAAATCAATATTAGCAGGTGATTTAAAGGCAATGGGACAATCTTTTATTCTCTGCCCCCCATTTACATAGTTTGACACAGGACCCGTTATACCGATAGAATTGTCTGAAATAATAGGCTTTAACAGCCCTTTAAGCCAGCTGGGGGTAACAAGGGTATCATTATTCAAAAACACAAGATAATCCCCTGATGAGACCAAAGCACCTCCATTGCATCCCCCTGCGAATCCTTTGTTCTCATTAAAACGGAGATATCTTACTGGTATCTTCTCATTTCTATCTTTCCACCTTTTGACATACTGGAAAATGGGCTCCTCTGAGCCGTTATCAACTATCACAATCTCGTATGGAACATCGGTATATCTTACTACTGACTCAAGACAGGCCTTCGTATAATCCCAGTTGTCTTTTACAGGGATGATAATACTTGTCAGTATGTCTTTGAAATTCGGTTCTGGGAAATCTATGGCTTCCAATCTGGCAACAAAAACGCATTTTTTATCCACTTTTGTATCCTGCACTACCTCACTAAAAATCTTTTCTTGTGCATTTGTTTCAGAGAAAACTTCTTTTAGTCTTTTTTCAACAGCCTCAGATGAATAATTTTCCTCTATAAATTTTTTTCCTTCTTCGGATAGCTTGAGCCAAAGTTCTTTGTCCTTATATAGCCTTATTACCTTTTCTGCAAATTCATGAGGATTATCGGCAATCTGCACATGGATTCCATCTATAAGACCCATGCCCTCAGCACCGATTGAGCTTGTAACTACAGGTAAACCCCAGGATAAGGCCTCGCCTATTTTGCCTTTCATGCCCGCACCGTATCTGAGTGGAGCAACAGATATGCGGGATTTTGAAAGATATGGCGATAAATCCTCAACATATCCTGTTATGATTATGTCATCACAGGTAAGACTCCTTATATCATCTTGAGGATTATTGCCGACTATATAGAGCTTCACATCTCTGAGCTCTTTTTTTATCAGTGGAAATATCTCTTTACAGAAGAAGAACACAGCGTCTCTATTTGGAGGATGATTAAAATTTCCTACAAAAAGTAAATCAGATGTGTCTTCGAATATTTTGTTTATCTGAATCCTTTCATGTATATTTGGGATGATGTCTATGGGGATCCCAGGTAAAAATTGCTCGACAGCCTCTTTATCCTTGTCTGTAACTACCCAGACTCTATCTGCAAGCCTGTAGGTATCAATCTCTTCTTTCTTATTCTTAAAAGCCTTACGAAGTAACTCTCTATCATTGGCTAACTCGGCCTCTCTGATTTCTCTTACAAAGTGAATATCTACAGAGTCGACTATAATCTTCGTATGCGGGGTAATATTTCTTATAACTGGAATCCATGTCTGTCCAGTTTTCCAGAATTCAATAATAGCCCACTCAAATTCTGAAGTTTCAAGCCATTCTTTAATCCTATTTTTTCCTTGTGTTACTAAGTTCTGTAACGTATATGTTTCCACTCCCAGGTCTTCCAGTATGGGTCTATAGGTAGACTCAAAGTCGTTATTTAATGCAAGAAATGTAACATGGTTCTTTAACGTTTTTAGTGCCTTAATTATATTGAACAGTCTCAAGGAACCGGATGCCCTATCAAACATTGGAAGAAAATGGTCTATCACCAATATTTTCAATCTACTTTCATGTGGTAAAGACTTCCATTTTTCTTTGTAAAGAGATACATCTTTTTCGCTTATCGAACCTCTATCAATATGGTCAATGATATGTTTTTTACTTTCTCTTGCATTTATAATCCCCTTGATCTTGAATGCAGTGAAACTCCACTCATATAACTTATATAACTCGTCCAGAAGCAAGCGTCTCTGTGTCTCTGACACGTCATGGGAAAATAGATGCGACTCAATCTCATGCACTTTATCTACTACCTGCTCTATTTGTTCTCGTATTTGGCCCCATTTTTTTTCTGCCATCGGTCTTATACAGTATTTCTGCACAATAGGGTCTGGATGCAACGTGCTGAAAAGGTAAAGAGCATTTCCTGTTCTCTCACATCTCGCGCAGAACTGGTCGTATGTAATGGGTCTAATCATGTAACTTTTAGCATCCTTGTTAAAAATAACTTTCAGACCGAATTTGGATAGCCTGTAACCAAGTTCTATGTCTTCAATGATGGAGGTAAAGTCTTGATTGAAGATCCCATGTTTGACAAGAAAGGACCTCTTACACGAAGTTCGTCCTCCCCAGAAATAGGTAAAATCAAGCTCTTGACCGTGTTTTAGGCTTTTATATGAAAACAGGAATTGTCCTATTTCAGTTATATATTCCATAACAGGTGTTACATTCAGACTTGGATGCCATGTAGTAAAACCGAGACACGCGATATTTTCATCCTTATATTGCATATGAAATCTTGCGTGTTGAGCTAAAAGATCGTTCTCTGCAATGTCGTCATCATCAAAAAATAGAAGAAATGGGGCTCTTGACAACAAGATACCAAGGTTTTTCGCTGCTGATATACCTGAATTTCTTTGATACACGTGTTTAATATCCATAAGTTGACGAAATGACTGACAAATGTCTTCCGTGCTATCTGTTGAGCCATCGTTTACAACTATAACTTCAAAAGCGCTTTTTGATAATTTTTGCCTTAAAAGGCTTTCAAGTGATGACCTGAGTAAATCAGCTCTGTTGTATGTCGGTATAATGACGCTAATCAAAGGATTTTGTGACCTCATATGAAATTACCCTCTCAAACTTATTACATCTGTTACTACGAAGCAGTCTTCATATTTAAGATGCGGATACTTCTGTAAATAGATTCTTCTTTGTCTGTCAGCCTCACTCCATTCATAATTCTTAACAGGTTTCCTAATGCTGTGGTCTACAGGGGTATTGTCTATAATACCCATTTTATAGCCTCTTCTTGATAATTCGTATGACCAGTAATTTTCATACCCCCATCCCATAGGGGATATAGTATCAAAGGGAAATATAAAGTCATAGATTGAATTATGAACACTAAATAAAGGTCCAATCTCAACGAATTTTGTTTGTCTTGCAATAACGTCTCTTTGTTGCATAACTATAGGATGGTCAATGTATGAATTGGTAGTTCTGGCGGGTTGGGCGAGCACAAATTCATATTTTGATTGCAAGTGCAGAAATTCATCCAGAAAACCATAGGGAAGAATAATGTCATCGTCAGCAATAATTATATATTCATATTCGCTCAAATTTTTCTGAGAGAGCAGCTCATTCATTAGTACAAATTTAGGCGTTCTGTCATAGACTACCTTTACTGTTACTTCCTGGACTTTTTTATCTACTCTTTCTGAACCAATTGAAATCCAATACTGTTCTACATCATGATTTTTTGATTCTGCAAATCTTTCTACTATGTCCTCGATGAAATTTAGTTGTTCGGCAAGGTAGACACCTAATACAAGAACCTTTGAACGTGTCTCGTTTTCTACCTGATTAGAAAAATCGAATAAAATCTGTGGTCTTCTCTTCCCGAGTTCCTCTTTACCAGTTACCTGAATCGAAAACTCACTTTGAGGTTGATAAAGAATCTGCTTTCCCATAGATATCAAGTTCAAACCCATATCAACCAATGCTATGTGGATGCTACTATATCTGCTGTCAAGACCTCCTGATTCTATCCAGTCTTTTTTTGAGATGAATATTGAATACCTTGAACCAGACTTGGCATTACATGCATGGTTGTACTGGCTTTCGTTCTTGTTGTGCCCCTCACCATTACCCACTAATTTTTCTTTCTCAAAAACAGAAAACCCTGCTTCAACTATCCTCTCATCATGACCAACTATCTTGGATGTTACTGCAGTCGCCCTATTCTCACTCACAAGCTCCAGCATTGGTTTAAGCCAATCTCCTCTCG
>Ga0116169_1000905_pt1 | contig 27716 bp, 28 predicted proteins | sample AD_UKC130_MetaG_FD_89796 | JGI IMG/M metagenome (GOLD analysis project Ga0116169, IMG submission 89796) | Active sludge microbial communities of municipal wastewater-treating anaerobic digesters from Canada - AD_UKC130_MetaG | ecosystem: Engineered > Bioreactor > Anaerobic > Digestate | place...
CCTGCTGTTTGCCCTGCTGCACTTCTACACTCTGCAGTTCGTTCCCGTACTGGTTTCCGGAGTTCTTTTGGGGCTGCTCTATGTTCGCACCGGCAGCATAATAGTACCCATTGCTGCCCATTTTGCCGTGAATGCCTTGGCGCTCATGGCGCTGCTCAGCACGCTATAACCGCCAGAACTGATTCACATCCACGACAAACACAATGGCGCCCCCCGCCTCAACCTCCACCGGTACCCCGATCGCGGTGGGCAGTTCTGGGGCGATCTGGGGGATGATCTTCTTCCGGGGTGCGCAGGTGGAGCGGATAATCTCCAATACCGGGTCCACTTCATGGTCCTCCACCCCGATGAGCAGGGTAGTGTTGCCTTGGAGTAGGAAGCCGCCGGTACTGGCCAGCTTAGTTGCTCTGTATCCGTTTTTTACCAGCGATTCCATGAGAAAAGCTACGTCATTATCTTCTACCACGGTAATCACAAGCTTCATGGCACTTCCTCCCCCTTCACCTCTAGTAATTTGACGTACACTGTCAAATTCCTGTTTAGTCCCAGGGGTTGGCTGCGTGGGCCAGGGCGAAGCGGTACACTTCCACTACCGCCAGGGCCATTTTGCGGCTGGAAAAGTGCTGCAGGGCATAGCGCCGGCCGAACCTGCCCAGGGCCTGGAAGTATTCCGGTTCGGGTTGGGCCAGGGTCTGTGCCGCGGAGGAGGGGCAGAAAGTCTGCTTGTAAGTGCGGCCGCTGAAGTTGGTTTCCTGCAGTGCCCAGATGTTATCTGGAGTAACCAGCCCGTCACAGTGAACACCCAAGACAAAGGCTGCGCAGCCCGCAGCCATACCCTCCCTAATGGCCCGGCCCGTGCCCACGACCAAGTTGGCCTGCTTGAGTGGTAAGGTGACATCATGCACCCAACCCAGGTATTTGGTTCCGGGACACGGCCAATGTCCGGCACAGGCCACCTCCCAACCCCAGCTGCGCAGATACTGGGAGATTTGGCGGAAGTTTTCCCGTTTCTCGGGAGTACCTTGGGCTAGGATCAGGGCCAGTTGCCGCCAACGTTTGGTGCGGGGCTTGAGACGTCCTAAGTTCACTCCGTTTTCCACCACGAAGGAGGGGGTGGTTAGGTCGGCGAAGTGCGCCTGCATTTCTCTGCTGATGAGGATGACAGCCGCTTGCTTGTTGAGGAGTTCCCGGGGCGCAAAATCGAGATAATGCACGGTGCTCACGGTGGGGATGTTGAGCCTTTGGCCCAACTCCAGGGCCACGGGGAGGGTATGGGCGGAATGACTGTGGATGATTTCAGGCTGCCACTTGGCCAGCCTGGTACCCAGTCGGGCCCAGTTGGAGGTGAGCAGGTGGGGGATACCCTCCACCTTCATTTTTTGCAGGTAGACAACATCGTTTAAGTCGGAAATGGCCAGGAGCACCCTGTGGCCCAGCTGGAGAAGTTCTGTACAGAGATCCAGGACGTGGGTTGTCTGTCCGCTGCGGTAAAAGCGGGTCATGACCAGGATGCGCACAGCGGAGGCCTCCCTTCAAAAAAGCCAAATCCAGCTGGCCGCTGGACTTGGACTCTTCTTAGCGGTGTTCGCGCACGGGCTGGGGAGGGAAGGGAGGCCAGAAAGCGCCTGATTCGGCCAGTTCAAACCACTCTGCACAGCCGATGGGCGAGACCTGTTCGCATTCTGGCGGTTCGGGAGCAAAGCGGGCCAAGACTTCCAGCTGTACCAAGGCCACCGCTTTCAGTACTAGGTAGATGCCCACATCACATTCGATGACCGTGCCGCTGTCCACCGCCCGGCAGTTCAAGCAGCGGATGAGGGGCAGGACGACGGCGCTCATTCCCGGCAGGGCCCCTTCCAGGCGTACTCCCCGGCGGCGGTATTGGGCAGTCTGCTGAATAAACTGGGTCATGCCGTTGCTGTCGTACTCTACGTTCAAAACGAAGTTGACCACCACATCCATTTCACCGGCTGCCACAATTACTGCCTCGGCCACCACATCAGTGACGGTGCAGGAGACAATGTTCACGGCCAGGGGATAAGAAGGGGGAATGGGGATGCGGTAGGTGGGGCAGTCCACGATGGCGCATTCATTGTAGACCTTGTTTACATAGATAACCTCCCGCTGGAAGTCGGGTTCGTATTCACACTTCATCCGTAATCCTCCTTTCTCTAAGCCATAGTATGCAGGAGCGGAAGCGGGGTGCTTGCCGCGGAAGAAAATGTCTGAAGGGTCAGGCCCCTGCATACCTTAGTGGTGAGGGGGTGTTGTTTTGCGCATTGAACTGGAGCATCCAAAGTTCAGCGGTGTGGAACTGCGTGGCGGAACGTTAGTAGTCCACTCTATGCAGGGCGGGTCCCGGGTGTTACGAGAAAATGTGCAAGATGCCGCGGTAGTTACAGTGGGCGGTGAACTGCGCATCGCCGCTTTTGTGTCTGCAGACTATGCCTGGTTTTTCAAGGGTGAAGAGGAACTGCACAGCGAGCGCGTCGAGCTGGGGCAGCCCTATGGGGGAGGGGGCCGGCTGATCGGCGATGGGGCGGGCCGCAGTCATCTCTTCTACTTCGTGCGCCAGCCGCCTGGCAGCAGCTGTGTTCTGCGTCATCTGCAGTATACAGGGACGTGGTCCAATCCCCAGACCGTCTCCGCCAATGTCTTTGGCGAAACCTGGGGGTACAGTGTAAGCTGGCACAGCGACAATTATCTCCACTTGGCCTATTTAGCCCACAAAGACCGCGGCCTTCTGTATCGGGTTTATGACCTGGAGCACGGCTTGTGGAGCGGCGCAGTCACCTTTTCCGATGCAGTCTGCGCCTATCCCCAGTTTCTACCCGTGGAGTCCCTCTATCTGCTGTGGTTGGAAGAGGGGGATCAGACCATGCTCAAGGTGCGTGCCAAGTCGGAGAAGTGGTCGGCGCCCATTGCCCTCTCCACGGGTCAGCAGCATGCGGGTTTGGTGGGCTTTGCCTGTTCTTCGGGGCAGTGGAGTGTGGTGTGGAGTGAGGGCAGCGCTTTATACCAGGTTCCCCTGGGCCTGTGGGATCAGCGTTCAACGGCTGCCCGGGAGGACTTTGATTATATCTGGCGGGTGCACCAGGGTCTAACCATACCCATGTACCAAGCCAAAGAAAGCCAAAAGGAAGAGGTGCCGGAAGTGCCGCCGGAGGAAACTGCCCAGGAGCAGAGCCAGACCCAAGCCCAAGAGCAAGCTCTGCCCCCCAGGGCAGAAGATGAGCAGCTGTTGGCGCAGTTTTGGGAGGCGGAAAAAGTCCGCCGCCAGCGCGAAGCGGAACAGGCACAAGCCCAGGCGGCTTTCATGGAGCAGGCTTTCCGTGTCCTCAAAGAGTGGGACGAGGTGCGCGACGAGATCCGCCGCTGGCGGCGGGATTGGCGGGCTGTCGAGCAGGTTGATCTCTCTCCTTTCACGGCGCGCCTGGAGCGGGTGGAACGCCGTTACTTAAGCTTGAAACAGGCTCAGGAGCAGGTGCGAACCCAAGGGGAAGCCAGCCTGGCTCAGCTGGAAAGGGAGGTGCTGCGCCTGCGCAGCCGCGTGGAGGACCTGGAAAAACAGCAGAAGACCAAGGCGCGACCCTTTTGGCAGAGGGTCTTGGGCAGGGCGTAGGGCATATACTAGCTCTAAAGCAGTGGGGAGGGCTGGTCAATGGAGGTCATTGTGTGCGGTTATGCCCGGGCCATACTCAAGTCCTGTGGAGGCTGAAGGAAAAATCTGCCTTTGGGAGAGGCAGTGGTCTATCTAAAGCGCGCTGCGCGCAGGCGGTTTGGCTCTGCGGTAACCGTCCGACTGGTTAGTCCCGAGAGCAGCGAGGCCCGCAGCGGCGGCTGGGTGCGGGCAGGGGTGCTGCCGGTTGTGATCATCAACGGGGAGGTGTTCTGCCGGGGACGGCTGTCCCTGCGGGAAGTGATCCAAAGGCTGTACGAACTAAAGAGGCCTTGAGCTGGACAATACCATAATTTGGATTTCTGGCGCGGAAGCTTTTCCTGCTATAATGGGTATGCAATACTACTAGTTATGGGAGGAAACGAGCTTGAAACGTCTCAGCGTAGTTGTGCTACTCATTGTGCTGCTCGCAGCTTCCGCGGTCCAGGCCAGTGCTTGGGAATGGTGGGCCCCGACTCTGCCCAGCAATCCCCCGGCCTCCAACCCGCCTGTTTGGCAGCCGACCTTACCTGCGCCCAATCCGCAGCCTAATCCACAGCCAAACCCAAATCCAAACCCCAATCCCAGCAACCCCATCCTTCCGGTCCAGCCCAGCAAACCTGGTTCGGGCTCCCAGGTGCCCGCACCCAGTGCTAATTTGACCAGTGAGGAGCAGCGCCTCATTGATCAGGTGAACCAGGAGCGGATCAAAAACGGGCGCCAGCCCCTGCAGATCGACTACACGTTAGTGGCGTTGGCCAAGAAGAAGAGCCATGATATGGCGGTGAACAGTTATTTCAGCCATGTTTCGCCTACTTACGGCACCGTGTACAACATGCTCGATCAGGCTGGGGTAAGCTACTCCCGGGCTGGGGAGAATATCGCCAAAACTGGCGATGTGAGTCGGGCCCACTCTTTGTTCATGAACTCCTCTGGACATAGGGCCAATGTGCTCCATTCCGGTTATACCCACATCGGCGTTGGCATTGTCAAACATGGGACAAGCTACTACGTCACCCAGATCTTCATCAAGAAATAGCTAAAAACGAACCCCGCAGATCCTCTTCGCGGGGTTCGCTGTAGTCTGGCAGCTTATAACAGTCTGAACACAAGCACCTGGACCAGTCCGATAATCAGGCCCAAAACCGCTCCGAACAGTTCAATATAACGCAGCTCATGCCTGGTCACCTTGAGGATCAGGCTTTCCAGCTGGAGCAGATCGAAGGAGTTAATCTTGTCCTCCACCAACTGGCCCAGGAGTTTGCTCTGCTGGAGCTCACGGCTGAGTTCAGTGCCCAGCTGGTTGAACATGGTTTCCAGTTCCGAGTTGAGTAGATCCTCCAGATAGCCCCGGATCTTCTCCACCGTGTGTTCCAAGATGAAGCGGGGTACAAACCGTCCCAGTTTTTCTGTGAGGCTCTCCGCGACCACCTGGGCAACTTTGCCCCGTACAGCTGGGGTGTTGGCTGCCTGAACCAGTTCCTCCAGGGGCAGCAGTTCATCGTTGAGCACTTCAGCGATGCTGCGGGCCAGCTCCCTTTGGCGCTTGGGGAGGACACCCAAAAACTCCCAGCCTAAGATCCTGATGGGTTTTCTCGGCCAAAACAGCATTTTGATGGCCAGCACATTTGTTCCCCAACCGATTAGGGCGGCCACAACGGGCAGTAACACCAAATCCCAAGTCATACAGACTCCCCTTACCTAGATTAAGCCAAGCTGTCCCCAGTATACCGCAGCATGTCTGAAAAGCAACAGGGATTTACGGCTAGAACTGGGACGAACAGCCCACCTATTCTAGCTGGGGAATTAAAATACCTGCTAAAAGTGGAAATGGACTAGGAAAATTGGTAAATCCGTGGTATAATTCCAAGAAAACGCCTGTTAAATCACCATAGGGAGGGGAGAATGTGCCGAGTAGTCTACATCCCTAAAATAGACAGAATCTTAATTACAGTTGAACGAGAGTCAGTAAAGACTACTCAGGCGACTGCGTATGGAGCGACTGTTTTTGGGGATTGCAGACATCAACTACTGCGCATTCGTTGTTGTGGGGGATGCCTCAGGTGCCATCATCAGCACTGGAGTGGGCGGTTCGGTAAACCACCGCCGGTGGGGGATCAGACAGGCTAGGGAGAATCTCAAGGGAATAATTGAGGCGGTGGGTAGTGAAACTGGCACCCCCATTGGAGGGATCAGTTTTACGTGCATCAAGGGTCATCTGCTCAGCCCAGAAGACCTGCTGCCCTTAATTTCAGGTTTGGTGGAGGAATCCGCCATCCACGTGGAGGATTTTGCCACAACGGCAGCCCTGGGCATTCACAGCCCCAAAGAGCGGGTTTTTCTCATGGGCGATCATGTGGGGTTGGCCATCCTTCAGGGTGAAGGGGGAAGACGGCATGAGGTGCGCCGGGCAGGACAGCTGTGGGATCCCAGCTGGATCCAAGGTGTAGAGCTGGGGGATCAGTGCCTGTTTGCCGTGGCTAAGTCCTTGGACAACCTAATTGAAGAGGGAAGTCCCTGGGCTTTGGGGGCAGCCTGCGACATTGCCTGCGAACTGGTGCGCTTGGTGCTTAGTTTGGGCAGCCGTTTCAGCCGACCCGATCCCGTCATCGGCCTTTGCGGGCCTTGGCTGTTGGGTTCGGAGACCATCCGCCAGCGGGTAAGGTATCTCTTGGAGCTGCTCTTTCCCCAGGCTGAACTGGTGGATACCCCCTTGGCTCCCGCAAAGGGGGCTTATCTCGCCCATTTACTTACAAGGAAAAAGGGGTTAAAGCAAGAAGTACTTACCACATTCTATAATTCCGCGCGCAGTGTACTGCAGAGAGGATGGTTAGACTTTGTCGCCAATTACTGAACACCAACTGAAAGGGACGGTTGTTAGGTCGTTTGAACTGCCCTATGCCCTCTATCTGCCCCCCGGCTATGGCCAGGATGGGGAGGAGCGCTGGCCCCTGCTCATCTTCCTGCACGGGGCAGGGGAGCGGGGAGAGGATCTGGAGCGGGTGGCTCGCCACGGGCCGCTCAAACAGGTGCGCGAGGGACGGGAGTTCCCGTTTATCATCGCAGCGCCCCAGTGCCGGGAGAACGTGACGTGGGACCGGATGCTGGAAGAGCTGGACCAGTTCCTGCTGGAGTTGATCAGCAGCTATTCCGTGGATACCGAGCGCATCTATCTCACCGGCTTGAGCATGGGTGGTTTTGGTACCTGGCACTGGGCGGTACACCAGCCTAACGCCTTTGCCGCGCTGGTGCCCATCTGCGGCGGAACCTGGTGGCTTTTGGGCTTTCCGCCGAGGATCGCTGAGCTCAAACACATTCCCATCTGGGCCTTCCACGGTGATGCCGATGAGGTGGTGCCCGTGAGTATGACGGAAGATCTGGTCAAGGTGCTCATGAACCTGAACGCTCCCATTCGGTTCACCAAGTATTCGGGGGTGGGTCACGATTCCTGGACTCTGGCTTATAACGAGCCTGAGCTGGTCCCCTGGCTCTTGGAGCAGAGGAACCCCCAGTTTAGTCTGGGGAGCGGTAGCAAAGGGCAGGACTAACCTGCCCGGAGCAGCTTGATTAACAAGGGGACGATGATGGGCACGAGGATGCTCAGTACGGTTCCAGAATAGAAGGCCAAGATAGCCGTCCGGCCATCGGTATGGGCGGCCACAATGGGCAGCGTCACATCCATGGCGGTGGCTCCCCCTGGGGCCACCGCCGCTGTTTTGCCGAAGTGTTTGGCGACGGCGGGGATCACCAGGATAGCCAGGAGTTCCCGGAAGATGTTGGTCAAAAGGGCCAGTGTACCCACGGCCACATCATAGCTTTGGGCGATGAGCACCGCCGAAAGGGAATACCAACCAAATCCGGCGCCCACTAGGGCTGCCTCACCCATTTGAACGCGGCAGAGTAGGCCTGCCCCAGCCGCGCCCAGCACAGAGCCCGCGGCAGTTAAAAAGGGAACGGCGAGGGAGATGGGCGGCAGGCTCCTTACCTTTTTCCACAGTTCGTGGTCCTCGCCCAAGCTGAAACCCACAACGAAGAGCAATACGGCTAGGGACAGATCCGTGCCCAGCTCAAGGGCGGCCCCACCCGGCACCTTGAACAACAGTCCGCAGAGCACCCCCGCAACTAAACTGCCCATGATTCTCCAGGTCATCTGCCCCGTCCCCCCAATCCAGTGGCTAACCAGACCAGGAGCACACTGCCGGCAACTGCCCCCAGGCTCAGCACCAAGGCCCGCAGACCCAACGAGGGCAGGGCGGAGATAATCTCTTGGCTGCTTCCCAACGAAAGACCCAAGGTAAAGAGGAGAGCGAACAGCGATAAACTGCCCAGTGCCGGCACCCTTTGGCGCCAGGAGTGGGGTACAAGCCGCCAACGCGCAGCCGCAAAGCCCAAAAGTAAAGCGCCTAGAAGCAGCGCCACTTGACATCGTCCTTTCTAGCTGAGGCAACTCTACACACAGTGAGTTCCACTGAAGGAGGAGGGCCTCCTGTTTCCAGGGGAGGAAATTTTCGTTAGGCAACAGGAAAAGGGAAGAAGACCTAGAAATCCTTACCATATTCTAACTTGGGAGGTAACATTATAAAACGTGTCGGAATACTAGCTCTGGTCTTGGTCGCTGTGCTGCTCACAGGTTGTCTATCGCCAAAAATTACCTTTTCTATCCTTCCCAAAACCATCAATATTTCCTTTGACACCGAGGAAGTGGAGCTTAAGGCCGAGGTGAAGATGTCTGGGTTTGGCTCCTATATCATTGAACAGGCTGCCCTTGAGTTGTTGGATGAGGAAGGTGAATCGGTCCTCAAAGAACCCAAGGTGTATACGGTAAACCAAAAGGTAACTGTGGTACCTATCGGTTCAGTGTTCAAGCCGCAAGTGCCCATAGCTACCCTTCGTCTGGCAGATGTGTACGCTGAGATTTTGGACGGTCAAGAGCTGACAGAGGACCTATACAACTCGGAGCTGAAAGGCAGAATCTACACCTTGAAAATCACGCTGATGGGGACTACTAATCCTTCTGCCGAGGCCACACTCGAGTTCAAGTAAGCAAGAACTTAACAGCCCAGACTCCGGTCTGGTTTTTGCTCTGCAGCAGGGAATGATGGGGAGTTGGTGGAAATTACAGGTAAGCTAAGGAAGGGGTGTTAGGCATGGGGAAGCTGCGTTTAGCTGCGCTGGTGGTGGTAGTGCTGTTGTGCTCTCTGGGGACAGTGCAGGCTGCCAAAAGCTACTGGCAGCGCATGGCAGAGGGGTATCCCAATCAACTGGTGGTGTATGAGTACGTCTATGAGTACCGCTCACCTGAGCTGGAGGTTTCGGCGAGGGTTCCCCAGTTGGGCGGGGCGTTGGATCTGGAGTGGCAGCAGGCATTCAACCAGGAGATGCGGGAGATGGTGCATGACCTCGCCGCCTCGCTGGAAGAAACGGCCAAGGCTATCTGGGAGCTGGAAGAGATTTTCCACGCCTTTCCTTTCCAGGGGATCGTGGACTTTGAGGTCAAGCTCAATCGGGGTGGGCTGTTGAGCCTGGAGCTGGTCACCTACACGTTCACCGGGGGAGCTCACGGCATGACGTTCTGCGATTACATCAACATAGATCTGACCACCGGCCGCCAGCTCACGTTTTGGGATCTGTTTGACACCGAGGAAGAAGTGGCCAGGGCGGCAGAGGCGATCAACGAAAGGATCGCCCAGGAGCCTGAGTGGTTTTTCATCGACCAATTCACCCCTGGGCTGTTCTCAGCTGAGCAGGGCTTTTACCTCACCGACGAGCATGTGGTGATCTGCTTCGGCCTCTACGAACTTGCCCCCTACGCCGCGGGCATTCAGGAGTTCCCCGTTGCTGCCCCGTAGGGAACTAACTCCACCACATCGCCGTGCTTTATGGGCGTGGTGAACCCTGCTTTGACTCCGTTGACCAAGATGTGGCCGCCTCTGGCGGTGAAGGCTTCATCGGGGTGATAACCCCGGAAGATGTCGGTAACAATATAGGCGCCGAGGGCCCCAGTGAGACTGGGTGTGTATTCCACCCGATCCTGGGGCTTGATCACGTAATCCAGGGAAACTTCCCGGCCGTTGACCACCGGCGGGGGCTCTTTATGGGACAGCTCCACTTCCTGCCCATTGACCTTGACCACGATCCCAGGCACGGGCTGTTGGGGTGTTCCTGGGAAGAGGTCCTTGACGGTGCACGGCTTGTGGAAGTATTCCACTTCCAGGCCGGAAGTGATGGCTGTATCTAAGGAGCTGGGCAAGCCGTCTACGTAAAGCTCCAAAGTGTCGTACACCCTTTTTTCTTCACCGTTGAGGTAGAAGGGGATCTCGCGCCTTGGGGGTACGCCCAGCACAGCAAAGAGCTCCCGAAAGGTAGAAATGGGCTGGAGGGAAATCTTGTCCCGATCCTGCAGAAGATAATCAAAGGGACGCTCTTCACCGTTTACCGCAACTAAGGGGCGGATCTCTAAGGGGGAGCCGTTGCACTTGATGTTCACCGTTAAGGCTTGGGCGTCCAGGAGTTCAGCCAAGGTTACCTGGGGCGGTTCCCCTGGTTGTCCTGGGGTTACCACAAGGCGATCACCATCGGCCAGGGGCGCGCCTAGTTCACAGGGCTCACCGTTTTTGGTCAGCACTCCGGGCTTGCCCTTAGAACCCGGCAGGGTGATGCAGCGCCCGTTCAGCTCCACGGTGAAGGCACTGCCTGGCCTACCCACCAATTCCGAAGGGGCCAAGCCTGCATGGAGCAGGGCATCGGCCACAGTGGTGGTGGGCATGTGCAGCAGCTGCAGGTGGCGGTCGTTTACTGTGACATGGATGAGCTCCATGGCTCTGCCATCCAAGTGGGCGCAGCCGATGCCAATGGGCGTGATCGTCTCCGGTCCGTTGAAATGGGGGCAGCCCCGGACTGAGCTGAGGCTGGCCCGATCCCGCATCCGCACCAGGTTTTCGGGCAAATTCAGCTTCTGGGCCATCCGCTCGGCGAGGCCCGGTATGCGGCTCCCGCCACCGATGAGGATGACGCCCTTGGGGGCGCTGCCGTTGAGGGCGAGGATCTCCGCGGTAATCTTTTCTGCCAGGGTATCTATCCGGGGTTCGAGGACCGCCAGCACTTCTTCGTATGACAAGCTGAGCTCGTTGCCGAACACATCCTGGCAGCGGGCAGGTTCGCCCCGTTTCAGGCCCACCTTCACCTGTTCAGCTACCTTGAAGTCCAAAAGGAAGTGTTCTGCAAGCCCTTGGGTCATGGCATCGCCGGCGTAGGAAATCATGCCGTAGGCCTTTACCGTTCCCTCTGCGGCGATGGCCAAGTCCGAGGTGCCTGCACCCACATCCACTAGGGCAATGTTGAGCATACGCATGGTGGGCGGCACAACCACATGCATGGCCGCAATGGGTTCTAGGGTCAAAGAGAGCATCTCCAGTCCAGCCCTTTCCAGGGCCGTGCTCATGGAGTCGATGACGATCCTAGGCAGGAACGTGGCGATTACCTCCACCTGGGCGGTGCTGCCCTGATGGCCCTCCAAGGAGCCGATGGGTTCGCCGTCCAGGTAATACTGGATCACACTGTAGCCTACACAGAGGTAGCTGTGCATTACGCCGCCCTGCTGGTCGGGGGAAAGCTTTTCCACAGCAGCGCGCACCGCATCCAGTTCCAGGGCCCGCACCTCCTGGGCGCTCAGACGATGGTTGGAGGCAAGGCTCAGGGTGCTTTTCCCCATCTCCGTACGCAAAGAACGGCCCGCGGCCGCGACGGCCACTTTATGCAAGGTCCTGCCGCAGGACTCTTCCAGCTGGTGCTTGATCTTCCTGATCACCTTGGCCACGGCATCAATGTGGTGGATCTGTCCGTCGGCCATAGCCCCCGGAAGCTGCTGTTCCACCACGGCTTCCCTCAACTCGAAGCCGTCCTCTGCTGCGGTTACCAACAGGCCAGCAATTTTGCGGGTACCGATATCTAAGGCAAATACCTCAGGTGTACTCATGCGCCTCACCTCACGCATGTATTTCGCCATTAAGGCAGCCGTTCCTGTTTTTGGGCTGTTAGGGAAGGAAAGATTCGGTGCATGGAGAATCTGTGTGGGAAAGACGAAAATGGGAGTGAAGCGAATGGGCAAGCTGCCAACGCGTGCCGAGATTCCAGATGATCTGAAGTGGAAACTAGAGGACATTTTCGCTACGGATGAAGCTTTCCTTGAGGCCCTCGAGCAGGCGAAAGCCGGCAAACAGCGCATTATGGAGCTGCGGGGAACCATTACTTCAGGGCAGGCTCTGCTTAACGCCCTGAAAGTGCGGGACGAGCTGATGCAGCTCATGGATCGCCTCATCGCCTACTCTTTTATGCGCAAAGACGAAGATAACGCCAACTCCAAGTACCAGGGCTTTGCCGATCAGGCCACCAGTGTGGCGGTGGAGCTGAGCAGTGCCGGGGCGTTCTTGGAGCCTGAAATCCTCAGCCTGGAGGAAGGGACGGTACGGCGCTGGATCGAGGAAATCCCGGGATTGGCGGTATACCGCCATTACCTGGAGAACCTACTGCGCACCAAACCCCATATTCTCCCTGCGGAACAGGAAGAGCTGCTCGCGGCAGCGGGAGAGTTGGCCAGCGCGCCGGGGAACATTTTCCGCATGTTCAACAACGCGGATCTGTGTTTCCCAGAGATCCACAACGAGCAGGGAGAACTGGTGGAACTGACCCACGGGCGCTACATCAAGTTTCTGGAGTCCCCTGATCCCAAGGTGCGGGAAGCGGCCTTCAAAGCCATGTATGAGACCTATTCCGCTTGGAAGAACACCCTGGGTACAACCTACATCTCCGCGGTGAAAAAGGAGCTCTATTTCTCCCGGGCGAGGAAATACCCTTCCTCGTTGGAGGCGGCCTTGTTCGAAGACAATGTGGATCCCCAGGTCTACACCAACCTGATCCAGACCATCCATGATCATCTGCACCTGCTCCACCGCTATGTGCGGGTGCGCAAAAAACTCTTGGGCCTAGATGAGCTGCACATGTGGGATCTGTACGTGCCCATGGTTGCCCTTGAGGAAGAGGAAATCCCCCGGGAGCAGGCCATTGCCATGGTGCGGGAGGGCCTGGAGCCCCTGGGAGAACCCTATCTAACCGATCTGGAAGGTGCCTTCCGGGAGGGCTGGATCGACTGGCTGGAAAACAGGGGTAAAACAAGTGGGGCCTATTCCTGGGGCACCTACGGGGTACATCCCTATGTGCTCATGAACTACCAGGGCAACCTGAAAGACGTGTTTACTCTGGCCCATGAGCTGGGGCACGCCATGCATACCTACTACTCCAACAAGCACCAGGAGTTTGTGAACGCGGATTACCGCATCTTCGTGGCCGAAGTGGCGTCCACTTTGAATGAAGCCCTGCTCAACGATGATCTGCTGAAAAAGACCACGGATCCCCAGCGTCGGGCCTATCTCATCAACCATTACCTGGACGAGTTTAGGGGCACCGTGTTCCGCCAGACCATGTTCGCCGAGTTCGAGATGATTGTCCATGACAAGGTGGGCCGGGGAGAAGCAGTCACCTGCGAACAGCTCATGGAGATCTATTACGACCTGAACAAGAAGTATTTCGGCGAGGACATTGTGGTGGATGAGCTCATCGCCATGGAATGGGCTAGGATCCCCCACTTCTACAGGCCCTTCTATGTGTACAAGTATGCAACGGGCTTTGCCGCAGCTGCGGCCCTGGCCCAGCAGATTCTGGAGGAAGGGGAGCCAGCCCGCCAACGTTATCTGACCTTCTTGAGCAGCGGCGGGTCCGATTATCCCCTCAACCTACTGCGTAAAGCTGGGGTGGATCTGAGCAAACCCGAACCAATCGTCCAGGCCTTGCAGGTGTTTGGCAAACTCTTAGATGAACTGGAGCAATTGGGGGACGCCCAGGGCTAAACAGCGCTGGGACAGTGGGGAAAAGCACTGAACAATGAACATGATGAAAACAAGGTGGGCTGCCTAAGCCCACCTTGCGCGCGTGGGGACTAGTTTATCTGTGCCCCCTCAGGCGCCGCAGTCTGTGGTCGATGGCCACTAAAACGTCGCCTACCCAAGGCAGCGGTGCCAAGCGGGGGAAGTGGAGGATGAGGCCGCTGAAATCGGTGAGAAAAACCGAGGGCCGAACTACCTGCAGGTCACAGTTGGCATCGGCCACCACTAGATAGTCCTGAACCAGGCCGAGCACGAGCAGGTAGCGGCCCAGCCCCAGATCGGCGTGGGCTAAGAGGGGCTGATTGGGCGATTCTTTAAAGAACTGCTCCAGTTGGTCCCAGGGGAGGTCATAGGCCCGGGCAGGCCAGCCGCGGTGATCAAAATAGCGGACCAGATCAGCGGGGGAGATGCCCCTCTCCGGGCACGCTTCCAGCCAGGGTTGCCAGCTTTCTCCGGCCAGCAGGAAGAGGAAGGCGCACACTGCGGTTCCGCAGTCCCACTCCAATCGGTTCCCCCCGTAAGGAGGCTGTTGGAAGCTGTCAACAGGCCGCTCCTGCCCCCTATCGCCCGAACGAAAGCGAAACACAATCCAGATGGAAATCACCTCTCTGCTCTTTTTTGTTATAGTTTAGGATCTTTGATTGTAATTGTCAATACAATTTGGAAAAGAAAAATCTAGATTGTCCTAGGGCCAGAAGGGACCTTGAAGCAGGGCAATTTACCCGTTATGGGGAATTAGTTAATACTTTTCAGTACAAACGTTTTCTCAGGCCCGAGGTACGTGAAAATAAGTGTGCAGACCAGGAGTGGATGATCCTGGTGTCCAATTCATTCGGGGGAGGATGTCGGGGTGAATCAGTTGGCCAATGCTCTACTGCACATTCGGGGGACCTTTCCAGCACTCAGGCCCGCGGAAAAACGCGTGGCCCAGGTTATTTTGAGCAACCCCCAGGAGGCGGTGCACTATTCCATCACCGAACTGGCTAAACAGGCCCAGGTGAGCGATGCCACTGTGGTTAAGTTCTGCAAACGCCTGGGTTACAAGGGCTATCAGGAGTTCAAGATCGTTCTTGCCCAGGATGTGGCAGTGAAGCCCGCACTGATCCATGGGGAAGTGGAGCCGGGCAATGATGTGCACACGATCAAGGAGAAGATTTTCCAGGCCAATATCAGTGCGCTGCAGGAGACAGCCCAGGTGCTCGACAGCCAGGCTTTGGAGCGGGCCGTCCAGGCACTGGCCCAGGCCGGGGAGATCCATTTTTACGGTGTGGGCGCATCGGGCATTGTGGCCCTGGATGCGGAACACAAGTTTGCCAGGATTGGCCTCAGGGCCAGTGCCTTTGTGGATAGCCACATGCAGATCGCCAGGGCTGTGCATCTGCAGCCTGGCGATGTCGCGGTGGGCCTATCATTCTCGGGGGAAACGGCGGAGATTGTGGAAGCCCTGCGTATAGCCAAGGAGGCTGGTGCCCTCACCATAGCCATCACCAGCTATTCGGGTTCCACCTTGGCCCGGGAAGCGGATATCCTGCTGCTTACTGCCACCCAGAACAATCTCTTCAAAAGCGCGGCCATTGCCTCCAGACTCACACAGCTCAGTACCATCGACGTTTTGTTCATCGCTGTTGCCCTCGTGGACCATCCCCGGGCGCAGCAGGCCATTGAGAAGGCCCAGGTGGTTTTAACCCAGCGCCGTCAGGGCCGCTGGAAGGGCTTGTCGTAATCTGCACAATGAAGTGGGGAGAAGTGATATGAGGTATGGTTACTTCGACGATGAGAACCGGGAGTATGTGATCGAGCGCCCGGATGTTCCAGTCTCCTGGACCAATTATCTGGGCGTGAAGGATTTCTGCACGGTGATTTCCCACAATGCAGGAGGGTATTCCTTCTTCAAAACACCACAGCATCACCGGATCACCCGGTTCCGTCCCAACGGGGTGCCCCTGGATCGCCCCGGTCATTACATCTACCTGCGCGATGATGAGAGCGGGGAATACTGGTCCATTTCCTGGCAGCCTGTGGGCCTTGACTTGAACAAGGCGGTGTATCAGTGCCGGCATGGCCTGTCCTATTCCAAGTTTTTCTGCTCTTACCAGGACATTGCAGCGGAGCAGCTGTTGTTTGTTCCCCTCAGCGATGACCTGGAACTGTGGGATGTGCGGATCAAAAACACGGGGGAGCGCCGCCGAAACCTCAGCGTCTTCGGCTACGTAGAGTTTTCCTTTCACCATGTGGACATCGATAACCAGAACTTCCAGATGAGCCTTTATGCCAGTGGTTCCAGTTACCAGGATGGAGTTATTGAGTACGACTTTTTCTATGAGCCGTGGATGTTCCACTATTTCACCGGCAATTTCCAGCCGGATAGCTATGATTCCATCCGCGATGAGTTTATCGGTCCCTACCGCTCCGAGACCAATCCCCTGGCTGTGGAACGGGGGGTGTGCTCCAACCGCAGTGAACTCGGGGGCAACCACTGCGGAGCACTGCACAAAAGGATCACCTTGGAGCCACGGCAGGAAAGCCGCCTCATTTTCCTCTTAGGCGTGGGCAGCCGGGCCGTGGGACAGCAGATGCGGGAAAAGTATGGCCACCCGGCCAGCGTGGACGGGGCCTTTCAAGGGCTCAAGGAATACTGGCAGGAGAAGCTGGCTGTCCTGCAGTGCGCAACGCCCCATCCAGGTTTGAACACCATGATCAACACCTGGAATCTGTATCAGGCCGAGACTTGTGTGGTCTGGTCCCGGTTTGCCTCTTTTATTGAAGTAGGGGGACGCACAGGTTTGGGCTTTAGGGACACCGCACAGGACGTGTACAGCGTGCCCCACACCAATCCCACCAAGGTGAAGCAGCGCCTGGTGGAACTGCTGCGGGCCCAGGTAAGCCAAGGGTACGGCTTGCACCTGTTTGAACCGGAGCTCTTTGACCCTGGGCGCCCGCCAAGGCCGCAGTTTAAGTCGCCTACGGTGGTTCCCGAACCACCCAAGGGCAGCCTGATCCACGGCTTAGAAGATACCTGTTCCGACGATCATCTGTGGCTTGTGCCTTCCGTGTGCGAGTATGTGAAGGAGACGGGGGACTTTGGCTTTTTCGACGAAGTGTATTCCTTTGCGGACGGAGGGGAAGCCACAGTCTATGAGCACTTGAAAAGGGCTTTGGACTTTTCCGCAGAGCAGGTGGGACCAAGGGGGGTGTGCAGGGGTCTGAGGGCTGACTGGAATGACTGCCTCAATCTAGGCGGCGGTGAGAGTGCCATGGTCTCGTTCCTGCATTATTGGGCCCTGCAGGAGTTCGTGGCCGCGGCGCAGTTCCTCGGCCGAACCGCAGATGTGCAGCACTACTCTGCCGCGGCAGAGAAAGTGCGGCAGGCTTGTGAAAGGGAGCTTTGGGATGGTCAATGGTACCTACGGGGCTTTACTGCCCAGGGGGAGAAGATCGGCAGCGCCGAAAACGAAGAAGGCAAAATCCACCTGGAATCCAATGCCCTAGCCGTGCTGTCTGGGGCCGCCCGCCGGGAGCGGGCCCTCACCTGCATGGATGCGGTGGACCGCTACCTTTATTCGCCCCGGGGTCTGCACTTGGTTTGGCCTGCGTACACCAAACCAGATGACAACGTGGGTTTTGTGACCAGGGTGTATCCAGGCGTCAAGGAAAACGGGGCCATCTTCAGCCATCCTAACCCCTGGGCTGTTATTGCCGAATGCCGCTTGGGCCGGGGGTCGCGGGCCATGAAGTTCTATGACGCCCTGCTTCCTTACAACCAAAACGATGAGATCGAGATCCGCCAGGCTGAACCCTATTCGTACTGCCAGTTTGTTATGGGCAGGGATCACTCCGCCTACGGCCGGGCCCGCCATCCGTGGCTCACGGGCAGTGCCGGCTGGAACTATGTGGCTGCGACCCGCTGGATTTTGGGTATCCGGGTGTCCTATGACCGCTTGCTTGTGGATCCGTGTATACCCCCGCAGTGGCGGGAGTTTCGGGTGACCCGCCGTTGGCGGGGGGCAGAATACCGGATTACGGTGCGCAATCCCCAGGGGGTGGAGCACGGGGTGAAATCCCTAACGCTCAACGGTGAGCCGCTAGTGGACGGGATTCACCCCCAGCCCAGGGGAACGGTCAACGAAGTTGTGGTGATCATGGGTTAATACTGGACAGAGCAAAGGGCAGCCTCCAGGCTGCCCTTTAAGCAAGCGTCGGAATGGAAGCTCGGATGCCCAAAGATTCCAAAGTACGGCGCACCTCTTGTTCTGCAAAGGCTAAGCGTCCCGCATGCCAGCAGCAGTAGGTGGGCACGTTGCGGTCAATGGTGGTTAATTCCAAGTACAAGCGGGCTTTGTCCCTGTTGGCCGCCAGGTTCTGGCCAGCCTTGCCCGGCAGAAGATCGGCATTCTGCAAGAGGTCATCCAAAGACCCAAACATGTTCAACCACTTCACCGCGGTTTTGGGGCCCACGAGGGGAATGCCCGGGATGTTGTCGCTGGTATCGCCCACCAAGGCCTTGTAATGGGGTACTAGTGCGGGGCTGACCCCCAGTTCATACTGGACGATCTCAGGAGTGTACATTTTGTTGGCCCTGCTGTTGGGCGCGACCACAGTGATCTCATCGGAAACCAGCTGTAGGGCATCCCGGTCCGTGGTGACAATGTAGCAGTGGGTACCTGCAGGGGCGTAATTGGCCAGGGTGCCCATGATATCATCCGCTTCGTAACCGGGAAACTTGATCATGGGGACGCTGAAACTAGCGATCACTTCTTCGATCAGTTCAATCTGCCCCCGCAGTTCTTCCGGCATGGGTGGGCGGTGTTGTTTGTAGTCGGGAAAGAGTTCATGGCGGAAGGTGGGGCTGGGGTGATCGGAGGCGACAAAGAGATAATCGGGTTGAAACTGCTCCATCAACGCGGTAAGGGTGTTATAAAAGCCGAGCACAGCGTTGATAATTTGGCCGTCCTGCCGTTTAATAGATGTTGGTAATCCAAAGAAAGAGCGGTATACTAAAGAAAAGCAGTCCAAGATCAAACAGGTAGACAAAGCGCTGACTCCTTTTGACGGCATTTAGTATCTATTATAACATACCTTTCCTGCTTGGGCTGAGAAAGGAGAGGAGTTTTATGCCAAGTCCCGTGGAACAAGCCTTGAGTTACAAGCATGTGGCGGTGGTTGGCTTAAGCCGCGATCCCTCCAAAGCGGCCCACAAGGTGCCCGCTTACCTGCAGCGTGTAGGTTACAAGATCTACCCTGTGAATCCCTTTGGCGGGTCTGAACTGTTGGGGGAGAAGGTGTACAGCAGGGTCAGCGACATCGACGGGCCTGTGGATCTAGTTGTGGTGTTCAGACCATCGGAAGAGGCCTTGGCCGTGGTGGAAGATGCCCTGCAGCGCGCTGATGTCAAAGCCATTTGGCTGCAGGAAGGCATTGTCAATGAACAGGCGGCAGCGCTGGCCGAAGAGCGGGGCCTCATCTTTGTACAGGATAAATGTACCTTTAAGGAGCATCGGAGACTAAACCTCTAAGGAGCAGCCTGTAGATGAAGAAATTGATCGCAGTTTGGTCTGTGCTGATTCTGGTTCTGGGGGGAGCCCTGGCAGCCTCCGGGGAGGATACCCCGGTGGCCCTGGGCTGTCCAGAACCTCTGGCCCTGCCCGCAGATAAGATTCTGCGCATCTCCCCTAACCTCGTGGAATTCGAGCACCACGGGTTCCTGCCCATCAGCAGCGAGGTTGAGTGCTACCAGCACTGGGGGGAGGAAATTCTACCCATACCCCTAGATGCGGTGAAGGTAGGTTTTGAGCAGGTAGTCCCCACCGTGTATGCGGGTGAGATCATCCGTTTTGATGTGTATGATCCCCTCTACATCCGCACGATTCGGGTGGCCATCAGCACCGGCCAGTTCAGCAGCATTGAACATCAAGAACTGAGGTTTTCCTCGCCCACTAGGTTGTATGTTGAGGAAAAGGGTACGGGCCGCGGCTTTCAGGTAGTGGACGGCGAGGAAGCGGTGGTGTCCGTCAGCGGCGGCCGGTTTCAGGTGCTGGATCCTGGGGGAAATATCTGGGAGTTTGGCACCCGCATCTACGTGGAAACGCATCCCGGGGGACTGATCCAGATCAACTCGTTTCAGAGAGGTTCAGGCACCCGCTTTTTCCCGCGCTATCGGGGCCGCTTTGAACTTACTGTCGCGGGTGAAAACCGGTTTTTGGCCATTAACGAAGTGAGCCTGGAGGACTATTTGATCCAGGTGGTGCCCAGTGAAATGCCTGTAAGCTGGCCCATGGAGGCCTTGAAGGCTCAAGCTGTGGCAGCACGTACCTACGCGGTGGCCCAGGCTGTCTATTCCCGCCAAGGTCACCTGGGCTTCCATGTGGCGGACAGCACCAGCTCCCAGGTGTACAACAACGAGCTGGAATCGCCGCGGGCCACCCAAGCCATATTAGCAACAGAAGGGCAGATTCTCGTTAACCCAGATGGCACCGTTAGTTCCACCTACTTTTATTCCACCTCGCCCCGGGGGCTGATTACCGATTTGGCTGCCTGGCAGGATTTGAGCCAGCTGGCCCTGGAGGGCCATTCTCCCTGGTTTCGTTGGACGTGTTCCTTCAGCAGGGAAGAACTTGTGCAGCAGCTGGCGCCCCTGCTGCCCGCAGGCTTCGGCGAGCTGGTGGGCTTGGAAGTGGCCGAACGGGATGCCCTGGGGAGGGTGGTGCACTTGTGCATTACAGGCACCCAAGGTCAGGTTTCCATCACCGGCGAGCTCAACGTGCGCCGGGCCCTGCAGCCCAGAGCGGTGCAGCGGGTGGGGGACAGTATCGGCCGGCAGAACCTGCTGCCCAGTGCACACTTCTTTCTGGATGTCCAGAAAGATGGCAGCGGCCGCCTTCAGACCGTGCACATCTACGGCGGAGGTGCAGGACATCAGCTGGGCATGAGCCAGTGGGGAGCCAAAGGGCTGGCTGAAGCCGGCCAGGACTACTTAACTATCTTGAGTACGTATTACACCCAAGCCCATCTGATTACCCATTCAGAACAGTTGAGGTACTAGGCATGGATGAGAAGCGTAAACCCGAGTGGAAGGTTCCCTGGCGGGGTGTGCTGGTAGCTCTGCTCGTGAGCGCGGCGGCCCTGGTGGTGATTTTCGCGCAGACCAGTAATCCCCGGGATGTGTTCCAGGAGCTGAGGGCGTACCCGCTGCGTTACTTTTTTGGGGCCCTGTGTTTTGTGCTCGCCGCGTGGATCGTGGACGGGCAGCGCATCGGCATGCTGGTTCGGGCCCTGGGTCTGAGGATCCCCTGGTGGGAACTGACCATTGTGCTCGGGGCAGCCAACTTCCTCACCTTGGTCACCCCCTTCGCTGGGGGTGGCGGCGCGCTCATTGTGTACTACCTGTACCGCCGTGGTTTGAGGTCCTCCCAGGCTACCGCGGTGGTGCTGGGTGGGGGCCTGGCTGGGCAGTCTGCACTGGCCTTCTTGGGGTTGATTACCTCCGCCACCTTGTCGGACTTGCCCGCGGATTTGGCGCCCTATTTCACCGCGGTGAGGATCGGGGCCGTTGTCTACCTTTTGATCCTAACAGGGCTGCAGCTGGGAATTGTGAAGAGCGAGCGCCTCTTCCAATGGGTTTTCAGCAGGACCGGCAGCAAGTCCCGTTCCGCTTCCTGGATCGCCGACTTCCGTTCTGCCTACGAGTTGCTGCTTACCAAGGGCCGGTGGCACTACGCGGCGTGTGTGATGGTGGCCATTTCCTATTATGTGGTCTACTATATGGGTAGTTTTCTTCTGCTCAGTGGTTTTGCTGTCTTCCATCCCTGGCTGCGCTTTGCCGTTGCCGTTCTTTTTGGTGTGGCTCCCGTGTTCTCACCCATCCCTGGGGGAGCTGGGCTTTCTGAAGGGATTTCCTGGGCCGTACTAGATGGCGTGCTCCACGCCGATGAACTGGCCAGCTTTATCGTCCTGTGGCGGACTGTGGTTTTTTATATCCCCATTTTATTAGGAGGCGGTATCTTCGTCTTTTTGGTTCTGCGCTGGGCCTCGGGCAGTAATATTACGGGCGGAAAAGGGCCATACTAGGCAGGAAGCACAGGCAGGGGCCTGCTGCACCCTGCCGTAGGCAGCTTGGAGGTTGATGGCCATGGGTTATCGGGAACAGTTGAGGCAAGCCCGGGAGCTCCTGCAGAGCGAAATCGCGGAACTCCAGAGCAAACTGGCAGCCAAGGAGCAGGATCTGCGGAAGTTGGACAGCCTGTTGCGGGAGTTGGGCAGTCCCCGGGGCGCCCGCACTTCGCTCACGGCGCAGATCGTCGCGACTTTGTACCTGCTGGCACAAGAAAACCCTGACGGGGTACCCGCCAGGGCGGTGGTACAGAGGTTTACCCAGATCCGCGATGATGTGAACGAGTCCACCATCCGCTCTACCCTCTACCAGGTGACGCGCAAACTGCGGCCCACAGAAATCACGTTGGGCGACGGGGTAGAGAGGGTACGGGTGGTGAAAAGGGGTCCCCTGTATGATGTGCAGTTAGTGACCGAACAGAGTGCGGAGCTCATCTAACTCCCGGGTGAAGCGGGCAGGGGGGAGGGACCGCAGGAAGCTCTCTCCGTAGCTGGCACTGAGGATGCGGTCATCTAAGATCACTACTCCGCCCATGTCCTGTTTGGTGCGGATCAGCCGGCCGAAACCCTGTTTGAGGCGGAGGATGGCCTGGGGCACGCTGTAGTCCAAGAAGGGATTGCCCCCAGCTTGGGCGATGGCCTCCAGGCGCGCCGCGGTGACGGGGCGGTCGGGAACCGTAAAGGGCAGGCGTGTGATCACCACTGCCTTCAGCGCCTCCCCGGGCAGATCGATGCCCTCCCAGAAGCTGTTCGTGCCAAAGAGCAGGGAACGGGGATTGTCCCTAAAGCTTTCAATCAGGCTCAGCCGCGGGCCGTCCCCTTGTTTGTAGAGGGCATAACCCTCTGCCTGCAGTTTGGGCCAGATGGCTTCAGCCACCTCGTCCATGAGGCTGTAGCTGGTGAAGAGCGCGAGCACGCCTCCGCGGGTGGCCGCGGCCGTGCGCAGGATGAGATAGCCCACGTAGTGGCTGTAACGGGGGTGTTTAGGGCTCTTCGCTTCTCTGGGCACGCAGAGAATGGCCTGGCGTTCATAGGCAAAGGGTGAGCCCAAGATGAGGCCGGAGGCTCGTTCCAGCCCAAGCTGGCCCTGGATGTACTGGAAAGACTGGTTAGTGCTTAGGGTGGCCGACGTTAGGATTACCGAGGGCACCTTGTCAAATAGGGTTTCCTGGAGGAGGGGACCGATCTGAATGGGGGCGGCCGTAAGGCAGGGCTCCCCGTTTTGCATTTCCGCCCAGTAGGCGAAGCTGGGATCGGCACCGGATAAGATCAACTCCAGATCGTCCAGGAGCCTAGTGGTGAAGGCCGAAAACTGCTCCACCAAACCGAAGGCTTCCCCATCTTCATCTAAGCTGCACTCCTTGAGCAGCCCTTGAATGCCCTTAAGGTGCTTGTCCAGGGTAGTGCGGCTGAATGCCGGCCTGTTTTCCGAGGTGAGGGGGACTGTGGGCCTGGTAATTAAACCGGCGATCTCGCCGAAGTACTGGCTCGCTTCCCGCACTAGGTGATCGAGGGTAAGGTGGAGATCCTGCACCACATATTCCGGCACATAATCCCGCAGCACATTTTGGAGCTGCACTCCGGTGCGGTAATAGGCCAGGAAGTCTCTGCGGGTGAGCGCGTGGCTGTAAGCATTGGTGGCCGCATCTTCTAGGTTATGGGCTTCATCAACAACCACCGCCTGGTAGTCGGGTAGGACGCGCCCTTCCGTTCTGGCATCGGCCAGGAGCATGGCTTGGTTGGTGATCACCAGATGGGCCTTGGCCAAGCGGTGGCGCAGGCGCCAATAAAAGCAGGTTTTAAAGTGGGCGCAGCGTTCTTCCGGGCAGCTTTCCTTTTCGCAGCAGATCTCCCGCCACAGCTCCCCGGGGATGGGGAAGGGAGTAGAGTTGTAATCACCCGTTTCGGTTTCTGCGGCCCAGTGCTGCAGCGCTGTCAGCTGTTCGGTGAGATTGTCCAGGAGGCTGAGCTGGCCGCCCCGTCCCTGGAGCAGTTCTTCCAAACGGCGCAGGCACAGATAATTGGACCTCCCTTTGAACACCTCCACCTTAAACTCGAAGGGGAGCACTTCTTGGAGGAAAGGAATGTCTTTGTGGAACAGCTGTTCCTGCAGGGTGAGGGTATGGGTGGCCACAACCGCCAGTTTGTTCTCTGCCACAGCATAAAAAAGCAGGGGCAGAAGGTAGGCTAGGCTTTTGCCCACTCCTGTGCCAGCTTCGATGATGCCGTGCTCTTTGTTCAAGAGCACCCGGTAAATGTGTTCAGCCATCTGGATCTGCTCCGGACGGTACTCATAGGACTCCAGCCGCTGGGCCAGCACACCTTCCGGTCCCAGCAGCGCCTCTGCACTGAACTCCACAGTGTCACCACCTTGTTGATTCATTATAACACAGGGTGGGGAGCCCTTGGTAGGCTTGCGGGGTTCGTTTTGACAAGCTCCGGTTCCATGTGCTATATTTGAATCGGCATTACTGGACCGATGGGAAAGGGGGGGCGGCTGTGCAGCTGCTTTTCAAGGCGGCAGTGGTTGCTTTTGCCGGCTGTGTGGCTGGCCGGCTGGCTAGATCGGCGCGGCTGTCCAAACTCGTCGGTTACTTAGTCGTGGGGCTCCTGTTGGGCCCTTCACTGCTGCGCGTGATTTCCAGCGCTGATCTTGCTGCTCTCCTGGTCGTGGGGGAAGTGGCTTTAGCTTTTGTATCCTTTCAGATCGGCAGTGAGCTAGTGGTTAAGGATCTGCGTGAGATGGGTAAGGCCTTCTCAGCCATCGCCCTTGGTGAGGTGGCGGGGGCCGTTTTTGCTGTTTTTGCCCTCCTTTATTTCCCCCTTAAGCAGGATTTTGTGCTCAGCTTGATCCTGGCTGCGGCAGCTGTGGGCACCGCGCCCGCGGCGGCCCTGATGATCATGCGCCAGTATCGGGCCAGGGGCCCTGTGGCCACCACCCTGCTGCCCGTGGTAGCCCTCAACGGGGTGTTGGGCGTGCTTTTATTTGCCTTGGCCCTTGCTCTGGCCAAGGTCCATCTAGCTGCCCAGAGCGGTGTTTACAGCTGGTGGCAGCTGATCAGTCAGCCCGTGTGGGAGCTGGGGGGCAGCCTGCTGTTGGGTGCCATCTTAGGTGTAGTCCTGGCCTTCTTAGGTAAACAGGCGGGGGATACGGATGAGCTGTTGATCATCAGCCTCACCCTCATTGTCATTTCAGCCGGGGCTGCCTACTTTTTAGGCCTCTCACCCCTTTTGACCAACATTACGGTGGGGATCATCCTGGCCAATCTGAGCCGCACGGCCAACCGGGTGTCTTTGTGCGTCGGCAGTTTCCTTCCCCCGGTTTATCTGCTCTTTTTTGCTCTGGTAGGGGCCAGTTTGAACCTGGATGGTCTGGCGGGTCTGCTGCTTATCGCCGCGGCGTATATCCTCGCCCGGGCGGTGGGGAAGATTCTGGGCACCTGGGTGGGGGCCAAGGCCGCACAGGCAGAACCCGCTGTCCAGAAGTATTTGGGACTAACCCTCCTGCCCCAAGGGGGAGTGTCCCTGGCTTTGATTGTCCTGGTCCGTCAGCAGCTGCCCCAGTACAGTACAGTCTTCACCGCGGTGATCGTGTTTAGTGTGCTGCTTTTTGAGCTGATCGGTCCTAGCCTGGCCCAGCTGGCCTTTGCCAAGGCGGAAGAGGTGGGCAGTATTCTGCGTTAGGTTAAGAAGATTAACGCCTAGAGGAGGACGGCTATGTTTGCCCTGTTCTTAGTGTTGAACGACACCGATTACCTGGACGAGATCCTGGCCCGTTTTGTGGATGTGGGGGTGCAGGGGGCCACCATCCTGGACAGCCAGGGTATGGCCAGCGCCTTGGTGAGCAGCCGGGGCCGGGATTATCCCCTCTTTGGGTCCCTGAAAGCCCTGCTGGAAGGAGCCAGGCCCTACAACAAAACCATCTTTACGGTACTGGACAGTGAAGAGTTAGTGGAAAGAACGGTGGAAGCGGTCCGGGATGTACTAGGTGATGCGGACCATCCCAGCGTGGGCTTCATGTTTTCGGTACCCATCGGACAAGTGTATGAACTGAAGAGGAGCAAGTAACCCCAATCCCCACCAGATGCGCTGGAGTGGGGATTTTCCTTGTTGGTCTTGTGGGGGTCTGCTTCGAATAAATTAGGTTGGAATCGCAATAAGGCGCAGGAATCCCAGGAAGGGGCGGTGAACTGATTTTTCAAGACGGATAGGGGTGGAACCATGAAGTGCTTCTGTCAAGGACAGACAGAAACGTGCATCGATAGGGTGCCCATCTTTCACAGCCTCGATCAAGAAGAAAAACGGGAAGTGGCCCAGATCACCCGGCAGAAAAACGTGGAAAAGGGCGAGCTCATCTACGCCATGGGCGATGAAGTGCACAGCCTGTTTGTGATCCACTCCGGCTTGGTGAAGACTTACCGCTTGAGCGATACGGGCAGGGAACAGGTCCTGCGGGTGATGAAGCCGGGGGATTTTCTGGGAGAGTTAGCCCTGTTCAGCCCTTCCCCCATGCAGCATTTTGCTGAGGCCTTGGAGCCGTGCACGATGTGCATGATCGAGGCCGCTCCTCTGCGCCAGCTTATGGCGAAGTACCCCAGCATCGCCTTTAAGGTGCTGGAAGAGCTAACGGCCAGGCTGGAGCGGACGGAACAGCTCCTCGAGGATATCAGCCTGCATTCGGTGGAACGGCGCTTGGCCCAGGCGCTTCTGGACTTGAGCGGGGAGGGCAGTGTAGTTGAGCTGGCCGTGAGCAAAAAGGATCTCGCGTCCCAACTGGGGATGACCAGCGAGACCCTCAGCCGCAAGCTTTCCCAGTTTGAAGCCGAGGGCTGGATCGAACAGAGTGGTCAGCGGCGGATTGTGATCAAAAATCGGCGCGGTTTGGAGGGAGTTCTGGAAGGTGGGTAAAGAAAAGGGGTTCTGGTATCGCTTAGGAAGCGGTTTCCTGCTGGGACTGGCCATGGTGGTGCCGGGCGTGAGCGGAGGGGTGTTGGCCATGGCTTTGGGGCTGTACGAGCCCATTGTGGCCGCCATTGCCAAGCCGCTGGAGAACTGGCGGGAGCACCTAAAGCTCTTTGTACCCTTGGCAGTCGGCGCGGGAGCCTGTGTCCTGCTGACCAGCAGGGCCCTGCAGTTTTTCTTTACCCGTTACCACCTGCCCACCGTGTATTTTTTCTTCGGCCTGGTGCTGGCGGGTCTGCCGGCTGTACTGCGCCTGGCCAATGCCCAAGGTTTTGGGCTGTCCCACGCCCTGAGCTTGGTGGGCGGGATGGCTCTGCTGCTTGTGGTGGGTGGGCTGCCTGCTGCGAGCGGTCCGCGCTGGGCCAGTCTGGGCCTGCTCGCCTACGCGGTGAAGGGCGGACTGGTGGGAGCGGCCCTGGTTATTCCCGGTCTGAGCGTGTCCATGCTGCTTTTGGCCTTGGGCATCTATGAAGAGCTGCTGGGGGCAGTGGCCCAGCTTAACTTAGGGATTCTCCTTCCCGCGGCGCTGGGGTTTGTCCCCGGCCTGATCCTCGCTTCCAAAGGGATGAACTTTCTGTTTGAGCGCAGGTGCGGTCAAATCTACTACGCCATCCTGGGGCTCATGTTGGGTTCTTTGGGTGCCGCCTTTCCAGGTTTTCCCCGCTGGGGCCTGGAGTGGGCGCTGTGTTTAGTCCTCTTTGCCTGCGGGGTGTGGATCGCCTCGCTGTTTAACCGACACAACAAAGACTAGGGGTGTTGCCAGTGCTTAAGCTAGAGGAATTCTTCAGTCTGGAAGGTTGTCCGGTGGCAGATCTGTTCACAGATGTGGTCTATCCTTGGGAAGCGATTCCCCGCATTGGCGAGTTTCTGGAGCGCTTGCTGGAGGAGAAGCGGTCCACCTACCGGGAGATCGCACCTGGCGTTTGGGTAGGGGAAGGCACCACGGTGGCGGAGACGGCCACCCTCCATGGCCCAGCCGTTTTCGGCAGGGACTGCGAAATCAGGCCCAACGCCTTTGTGCGGGCAATGTGATTGCCGGTGACGGGGTGGTC
>Ga0116169_1000906_pt1 | contig 27714 bp, 29 predicted proteins | sample AD_UKC130_MetaG_FD_89796 | JGI IMG/M metagenome (GOLD analysis project Ga0116169, IMG submission 89796) | Active sludge microbial communities of municipal wastewater-treating anaerobic digesters from Canada - AD_UKC130_MetaG | ecosystem: Engineered > Bioreactor > Anaerobic > Digestate | place...
ATCTTGGGTTACCGCACACCGTTGGAGCTCTTCCAGGAGGAACTATCGAAGCTGAACGCAACTGTGAAATGCTTTATAGAACGGGTTTCTGGCTAGCCGTTGCATTTGCTATTGCATTTTAGATCCCTATTCTAGCACGTTCTAGAGCTTGTTAGTGGGCTCAGGCCCCTAGAGCCTCCCTACGGGGCTTAAAGCCAATTTGTTCCAAAAGACGCAGATAATCCCGGGGAGTAATCTGTTCAACTGGCTTGTTCAGCAAAGCAACCAGCAGTCCTTCCATCACATTGGTACCAAAGGACCTCCCGCCCAGATTGGGCGTGGTGGTAATCAGCTCCTTGACGTGGCGCTGGCGCAGAAACTCCACATCTTGCGCGGTGATGGTGTTGGTGATAATTATCTTACCGCTGAGATCATCGGGCATGTATTTGCGGATCTGGTGGTAGTCACCGGCAATGATATCTGCCCAGGCGTAGAACTTTTCATATTTCTCCCGGTCCGGCGACTCCTCTTGCTTGGATCCAGTGGGATACAGCCACTTAAAGGGAAACTGCACCACAATGGGGGCAAAGACGGCAGCCACCCTCTCCAGCGCCTTCAGGCTGTAGAGGGGAATGGGCAGACCCAGCGCAAACATGAGATCGCCATACAACACCTCTGCCCCCGTTTCCTGCAGCGCCTGGGCCATGCCGAAGCGATCCACTCCACAGGTTAACAGCACTTTTTTGCCCCGGAACATGGCCGGATCCTCTTGGGCCAAGGTCTCGATGGCTTTGCGCTCCAGGGTGTTTTTCAGCCCTGAACCGTCTACGATGGGGGTAATCTTGGGGGCCTTGGCAATTCGCTTGGCCTCCCGGAGGATATAGCGGCGATTGCCTCCCCATAGATAAAGGTCAATTCCCCCCATGCCGAAAGCCGCCACTTTTCCATCCAGCTCCTGGATGATGGCGATAGCCTTCTGCATATCTCCATCGGTACCGATGCGCTCCAGGGAGAAGTCTTCCCCGAGGACATTCACCACCGCTTTGCTGTCCCGCTTGGATGAACCTATGCTCACACTCACTATCCGCCTCATGGGCTACTCCCCTTTGATGGATGTAATCAGCTTCTTGAGCTGTTCGGGGCTGAAATAGTGATCTTCCTGGATGGGTGAAGTGCCCAGGCACACGCCCACAACCTTTTCGCCAAGAATGGCCTCGGCCAAACGGATGCGCATGTCGGAACCGATCATAATCACATGATCGAAGGCACTCATTTCCATCATCAGATCCATGAGCCAGTTAAGCAGACTTTTGCCGTCAAAGGATTCAATCAGCCGCCAACGCTCCCCATCGGTGAGCAGCAGGGTATACTCCACCCCCAGCTCCTGACACAGCTGCTTGAGCTCCTCTGTGTTGGCCAACGGAAAACCGATTACAGCCAAGCTGCCTCCCTTGCGGATCTCCGCCAGGCTTTCCAGGCGCGAAATGAAGGTGCGATCGCAGCCCACCCGCTGCGCCACCTCCTGCTGCGCTAGCCCCGACATCCTGAGCTCAAATATACGGTCGATGATCCGATCCAGCTTGGCTCGGTTGAGCAGTTTATCTCCGATGCGAAAAAAGCCGCCCATGGCCCCACCCGCTTTGTGCACACATTGTTCACACCTATTATAGCACGCGCTAAGCAGCGCTACAACAACTGTTTGAGCAGACGTTCCACTTCTTGCACAGAAGAAGCGGTGTTCAGTTCTTTTCTCACGTGCGCAGTATGGGGAACGCCCTTCAAATACCAGGCCAGGTGGGGGCGCATTTCCCGCACGGCCCGCCCTTCCCCATCGTATTCCACCTTCAGGTGCAGATGGCGCAGGGCCACGGTAATCCGCTCTGTGAGGGAAGGCGGTGGCAAAAGGACCCCTTCCCTCAGGTAGGCCTTAACCTGGCGGAAGATCCAGGGGTTGCCCTGGGCACCCCGGCCAATGGCTAGATGATCACAGCCCGTCTGCTCCAGCATCTCCCTGGCTGCTTGGGGGGAGAAGACATCTCCATTGCCCACAATGGGAATCCCGCTTTGGGCCTTGATCTTGGCGATCCACTCCCACTGCGCCTGGCCGGAGTAGAACTGCTCCCGGGTTCGCGCGTGGACTGTAAGCCAATGCACACCTGCTTCTTCCAGCCTGTTGGCGATTTCTAAGCAGTTAATGCTGTTTTGGTCCCAACCGAGCCTGATTTTCGCCGTCACGGGAATGGGCACTGCCGCCACAACCGCGGCGGCGATTCTGCCCACTAGTTCCGGGTCTTTCAAGAGGGCGGCGCCATCCCCGTTTTTCACTACTTTTGGGGTGGGGCAGCCGAAGTTAAGGTCGATCATCTCCGGCTGGACCTGGGTGTACACCAACTGGGCAGCTTGGGCCATCACCTTCGGATCATGGCCAAAGAGTTGGATAGCGCAGGGCCTTTCTTCCTCGTGGATGGCGAGCATGCGCAGGGTACGCTGGTTTTGATAGACCAACGCCTGCGCAGAGACCATTTCACTTACCACCAGGTCTGCGCCGAACTCCCGGGCCAAGACCCGGTAGGGCAGATCCGTTACTCCCGCCATGGGGGCCAGAAACACTCCCACTCGCACCCCTCCTCGTTTCCGCTAACAAAAAAGCAGGGCAGCCCCTGCTCTTTGTTGCTTGCTTACGATTCTGTTCAGGTCGATACCTTGCTTACTCTTGGTCCAAATTCCACCTGGTGCGGAAACGCTCGATCCTGCCGCCAGAGGTGGTTACAACCTGCCGCTGGCCGGTGTAGAAGGGGTGACACTTGGAGCACACCTCTACCCTAATCTGTGGCTTGGTGGATCGGGTTTCAAAAGTCTCTCCACAGGCACAGGTTACCACTGCTTTGTCATACTTGGGATGAATACCAGCCTTCATCTACTTCTTCACCTCACTAACCGAACTGGCAGAGCCACAGCACATTATAACATAGGACTGCCAGCCTGGCAAGAATGTATACCTACTTCAGATAACTCTGGGGATTAACCGGGTTGCCGCGGTAGCGAATCTCAAAGTGCACGTGCGGGCCCGTGGAATTACCAGTATTACCGCTGTAAGCGATGACCTGGCCCCTGGTGACCGATTGACCCACTTTCACATTCAAGCGGGAGTTGTGGGCATACCTGGTCTCCACGTTGTTCCCGTGGTCAACGATGACCAGAATGCCGTAGCCGCCGTTCCAGCCAGCGAAGGTCACCCTGCCATCGGCAGCAGCCCGTACTGGCGTACCCGTATTCACAGCAATATCCAGACCGTTGTGCATCCTACCCCAACGGGGACCGAAGGGTGAAGAAATCCGTCCCGTGACCGGCCAATCGAAGGCCCTCTGCAGCTGCCCGTTGACCAGGAGCACATCCTTGGGCCGGAGCTGGGTAGCCCCTGGGATGATCAGCTTGGTGTTGGGCATAATGCGCGCGGGGTCGGTTATGTTGTTTACCCTGGTGATTTCCTCCATGGGCACCTGATAGCGCTGGGAAATCTCCCACAAGCTCTCACCTGTGGCGACTTTGTGCAATACTCCCTGCACAGAGAGGATATTCAGTTCTTGGCCCACCGCGAGCATGTTAGGATTCTTCAACTCATTAGCTGAGATGATGGCATCCACAGACACTCCATAGGCATTGGCAATATCCCACAAAGTCTCCCCGGGATTAACCTTGTGCACGAAGATCGTGGGTCTTTCTTCTTCCTTCTTTTCCTCCACCTTAGGCGGTGCAGCAACTGGAGGGGTAGCCACCTGGAGGGCCGACTCCACCCTAGATGGGGCTGTGGGTTCGGGCTGCTCCGCTACTTCCGGAAGCGCCTCGGCCGTTCCTTCATCGAGAACCTGAGGCTGCGGGGTTTCCACCGGTTTGGCAGCTCCATCGAGGGCGGCTAGAGTCTGCACTGTAGGTAACGGTTGTCCGTACTCTTGGGAATCGAGGGTGCTGTAATAAAGATACTCGTCCACATTGATGTAAATCAGACTGTCCAGATCCCAGTCGCTTCCACCAATGTGCATTCTGGTATCCACTTGTCCTAGGATACCGAAGCTGAAAATTACTGCAAAAAGCAAGAGTATAAACCCCTTGCCGCGGGCAAACCGCCTCCTCATGACTAATCCTCCCTCGATTGGCAATAACCTACTCGGTACATTTCTACGCTAAGCGACGCTTTCCCTTCATTTATTCCTAACATTTTCAGCGAAAGGCGAGGAGATGATCAACTCCACCAGCTCTTGGTTGGATTTGGTGTTCACTACCCGGTCCAAAAGCAAATCAAGGGTTTCCGCTGGCCCCATGGCACTCATCACCCGCCGCAGCATCCAAGTGGCCTCCAGTTCCTGCGGTGTCAAGAGCAGATCCTCCCGCCTGGTGCCCGAACGGTAGATGTCAATGGCCGGAAACAGCCTGCGCTCCGCTAGTTTACGGTCCAAGTGGAGCTCCATGTTGCCAGTACCCTTAAACTCTTCGTAGATCACTTCGTCCATACGACTGCCAGTCTCCACTAAAGCTGTAGCAATAATGGTCAAACTGCCCTGCTCCTCAAAATTGCGGGCTGCTCCAAAGAACCGCTTCGGACGGTGCAGGGCCGCAGGATCCACCCCACCGGAGAGGGTGCGGCCGCTCGGCGGCACCACCAGATTGTGGGCCCGGGCCAGGCGTGTGATGCTGTCCAAAAGGATGACCACATCCTTCCCCGATTCCACCAAGCGTTTCGCCCTGGCCAAGACAATGTCGGCCACGCGCACATGGTTTTCCGGCGGCAGATCGAAGGTGGAACTGATCACTTCGCCGCTCACCGAGCGCTCCATGTCCGTAACTTCCTCGGGGCGCTCATCGATAAGCAGCACGATAATCTCTGTATCAGGATGGTTCTCCGCGATGGCATTGGCCAGCATCTTCAGCACAGTGGTCTTACCAGCCTTGGGCGGAGAGACAATCAAACCCCGTTGACCAAATCCCAATGGGGATAATATGTCCATGAGGCGCATGGTATAATTCGTAGGATCTGTTTCCAGGTGGAGACGCCGTTTGGGGTAAATGGGCGTTAGATCGTCAAAACATGGGCGCTGGGCAGCCAATTCAGGGTCGGTGAGGTTGATGGCCAAAACCTTCAAGAGGGCAAAATACCGCTCCCCATCCTTGGGCGGGCGCACCTGACCTAGGATTTCATCCCCGGTACGCATGGCAAAACGCCTGATCTGGGAGGGGGAGACGTAAACATCGTCGGCGCCAGGGGTGTAGTTATCCACCCGCAGGAAACCATACCCCTCGCTGGTTATCTCCAAAATCCCGCTGATAAACAGCAGGCCCTCCTTCATGGTCTCGTGCTTGAGGATCTCAATAATCAGGTCCTTCTTGCGCAGCCGCTTAAACCCAGTAAGGCCCAATTCCTTTGCCAGGTCTTGCAGTTCAGCAAAGGTCATCGATTCCAGCTCTGCAATATTCAAGCGTTCACCACCCTTTGTCTTGGGGCCAGAAAGGGTCTGCCGGCCGCGCCTTTACGCACGGCCAGCACTTCCAAACAGCCTCATTTTTGCCTTCACCACTTCTTTCATGGCTTCCCGGGCCGGTCCCAGCAGCTTGCGGGGATCGAACTCTTCCGGTTTGTTGTGCACCACTTCGTGCACCGCTTTGGTGAAGGCCTGCCTCAGTTCTGTGTCGATGTTGATTTTGCAGATGCCCAGGGGAACTGCTTTGCGGATAGCCTCAGCGGGCACGCCGGAGGCACCATGGAGGACCAGGGGAATATTGGTAGCATTTCTGATCTTTTCCAGCCGCTCAAAGTCCAACTTGGGTTCGCCTTTGTACACTCCATGGGCAGTGCCAATGGCCACGGCCAGGGCATCTACCTGGGTGCGTTCCACAAACTCGGCTGCCTCATCTGGATCGGTAAACACAGCATGGGAAACGGAAATATCGTCTTCAACGCCGCCGATTTTGCCCAGCTCTGCCTCCACAGATACGCCGCAGGGACGGGCCATGTCCACAACCTTCTGGGTGATGGCAATGTTCTCTTCGAAGGGCAGCTGAGAACCATCAATCATCACCGCCGAAAAGCCGTGGCGGATGCACAGTGCTACCTGCGCGAAGCTGGTGCCGTGATCCAGGTTCAAGGCCACGGGAACCTTGGCCTTTTCCGCAGCCGTTTTGGCCAGGGACGCTATGTACTCGATGCCGGCATACTTCAGACCGCCCTGGCTGGCTTGGAGAAACACGGGGGAGTTTTCTTCTTCCGCGGCTTCAATAATGGCCTGGATGATCTCCATGTTGTTCACATTAAAGGCGCCAACTGCATAACCACCCTGCTTCGCGGCTTGGAACAGTTCTTTTCCAGATACTAACACTTGAATAGCCTCCTTGTCTTCAGATCTGCAAGGGCAGCTGCCAACAGAAGCAGCTGTCCAAAGTTAGGTATTATTTCCAGATCAGTGATTCATCTCCTGCGGGAAAAAACCTGTGGAGTGCAAATTGCCAAGGCATCCTTTTGAGGCGAGAAATGGCTCAGAAGCAGGCAGACAATCCGTTGCGGAACGCAGAACACACAACACCAGGGGGTCTTTGCGCCATGCCCCTGGGAAAGATCGAACTATCGCGACTTATACTTCGTCACGAGGAAGCATTTTCCTCCGCAATCATTTCCGATTCCCAAAGATATCATAAGCAACTAACATTCCGTTCTCTTCCTCAACGTGGTAGTTCACTAAAAGCAAGCCCACCCGTCCCTGGGGGTTGATCCAGCACAGGGCGTCTTGGTAGGCCCCAGGACCCACAGGGCGCAGCGAAGCTAAAGTGGCTGGCGCCCCCTGACGGAAAATCCGACAATCCTCTTCCAGGACCAGGTAGACTTCTTGCCCGTTGGAAGCCAGTAACAGTTTATGTTCTTCTGTGAGTACCTGCACTATATCCCCGTGGACCATTTTCCACTGCTCCTGGTGAGCCTGGAGGACACCAGGCAGAAGCAGCACCAGCACAATACCAGCCCATACCCGGCAAATATTTCGCATGAACATGGCGCACACCCTTTCTAGGAAAGAGTATGCGCCGAAAAATAAGACCTATGCAAAATTACCTGGGCTCAGTTCTCCCGGCGAAAATCATCAGGGGAGAGATTCTCCAGGAAGGACCGGAACTCTTCCAACTCCGGATCATCTTCCTTGGGCACGGTGATGGCATGGGGGATGATCTTCTCATCCACGAAGATGGCCGCTCCAGACCGGAGGGCCAGGGCAATGGCGTCTGACGGCCTGGCGTCCACCCGCACGAGCTTGCCCCCCTGCAGATAGTGTATTTCAGCGTAATATACATCATCACTTAGATCGGTGATGACCACCTTATCCACCTTCGCCCCCAAAGCTAGCACAGAGCTGAGCAGAAGATCGTGGGTCAGTGGTCGGGGTACCTCTACGTTTTCTAGGACAACTGCGATGGCATTTGCTTCGGCGGGGCCGATGAGCAGAGGAACGTAGGATTCCTCCCGTTCGTCGGTGAGGATGACTACAGGAAAAAGGGTTTCACGATCTATGCCCACTGCTTTCACCTTCATGCGAAGCATAAGCACACCTCCTAGCGATTAACCCTTCTTGTTCTCCAGGATCGCCCGGATAAACCCGACAAACAAGGGATGGGGCCGGGTCGGTCTGGACTTAAACTCTGGATGGAACAAGGTGCCCACAAACCAGGGATGATCCTCAAGCTCGATTATCTCCACCAACCCCTCAGGGGAAATGCCTGCCACCCGCAAGCCCGCATCCACCAGGCTCTCCAGGTACTTCTCGTTAATCCCATACCGGTTCCTATGCCGTTCCTGTACCACTCCCTGGCCGTATAACCTGCTGCTGTGGGTTCCCGGCTGGATCTGGCAGGCATAGGTCCCCTTCCGCATGGATCCCTCCAATCCCGTTACTTCTGGATAACCTGGAATAAAGCTGATCACAGGGTGCGCGCAGGGACCAAACTCCACACTGCTCGCATCCTCCAGCTTCAACACGTTGCGGGCCAGTTCAATTGCGGCACACTGCATGCCCAAGCTGATCCCAAAAAACGGGATCCGGTGCTCCCTGGCGTACTGGGCAGCTTTGATCTTTCCTTCCACACCGCGCTGTCCAAATCCTCCAGGAACCAGAATTCCATCTAGATCTTCCAGGACTTCCGTTTTCCCCCGCTCCAGATCTTCCGCTTCGATCCAGCGCACTTCCACCTCCGCCCCCTGGGCAAAACCCGCGTGGCGCAGAGACTCGGCGGCGCTGAGGTAGGCATCGGGCAGCGACACGTATTTCCCCACTATGCCCACCACTACCCTTTCCCGGAGGTTCTTGATCCTGGACACCAGTTCCCGCCAAGAGTCTAAATCAGCGGGACCCGCGGTCAGATTTAGCTTCTCCAAAACGATCTCGTCTAAGCGGGCTTCCGCAAAGCAGAGGGGAATCTCATAGATGCTTTCCACATCAGGATTGGGGATTACTGCCCTTTCTTCCACATTGCAGAAGAGGGCCACTTTCGCCCTGATCTCTTCGGTTAAGGGGGCCTCACTGCGGCAGACAATCACATCGGGCTGGATACCGATGCTGCGCAGTTCCTTCACACTGTGCTGGGTGGGTTTGGTTTTCAGTTCCTTCGCCGCGGCCACGTAAGGGATCAGGGTGACATGGATAAACAAACTGGACTCCCTGCCCACATCCATGCGGAACTGGCGGATGGCTTCTAGGAAGGGAAGTCCCTCAATATCACCCACTGTGCCGCCGATCTCCACCAAAATGACATCGGCCTGGCTGCTTTTGGCTAGGGACCAGATGCGGTCTTTGATCTCGTTAGTCACATGGGGGATCACCTGGACCGTTCCACCGTCATAACCCCCCCTGCGTTCCCGGGAGAGGATGGACCAGTAAATCGTACCACTGGTTACGTTGCTGTCCTTGGTTAGATTCGTGTCAATGAACCTTTCGTAATGACCTAGGTCTAAATCGCATTCGCCACCGTCTTCAGTAACAAAGATTTCTCCGTGCTGGAAAGGGCTCATGGTACCAGGGTCCACATTTAGGTAGGGGTCGAACTTTAAGACACTTACCTTCAACCCCCTGCTCTTCAACAGCCTGCCCAAGGACGCCACGGTAATTCCCTTACCTAAACTCGAGACAACTCCTCCTGTGACGAACACAAACTTGCTCAACTCCGGTCCTCCCCTTCCGATTCTCCTTGTTGTTCTTCGGCTAATAGTTCGTATTTGACCATGAGCTCATGATAGAAACAGTTCTGCAGCAGCGCCAGGAAGCTGGCCAGGAAAATCAGCAGCGGCGCCGCGAAGAGCACACTGAGCGCAATCACAATCAGACTGAACACAACCAGCAGAAAGCTGGGCCAAGGGTTGTCCAACACAATTAAGGCCGCCTTTTTCACGGCGCTGAATGCCCCAGTATTCTGATTCACCACAAAGGGCAAGACAAACTGGTGCATGCCATACCACAGCACAATACCCCAGATCCAAAAGCCCGAAAGCAAAAGGAAAACCTTGCTGGGATAGTTCTGACTGAACCAGATATTGAAGAACAAAATCCCAAAACCGAGAACTGCCAGAACAGCCAGGATGGCGCCGCGGACGAAATAACGTTTGAAGCCGATCCACACATGTTCAAGGGATGTATCTTCTCCCTTAACAATGGCGTTCATCCGGTAGTGGACGGCACCGAAAGCACCACCCATGAGGATGGGCGTACCTACCATAACCAGGATGAAAAACCAATCACTCTCCACGGGGATGTAGGTGAAGAGCAGAAGGAGGAAGAATCCCACCACAAACCAGATCAGGTTGGTGATCATCACCTTGCCGATATGCTCATAACTCAGCTTCAGGGCCCGCCAAAACGTCCGCACGCTGTCTTTAAAACCCATACGTCACCATCCTCACATCTGCTCGGGAGCATCTACACCAAGCAGGTCTAGAACTTTCCTCAGCACCACCCGCACATTGGATATCAAAACCAGCCGGGCATCCCGCAGCGGCGCTTCTTCACCTAAGATATGACAGAAGGTGTAAAAAGTATGGAACAGACCGGCCAATTCGAGGGCATAGCGGGTAAGCCGGTGGGGCTCCCGCAGCAGCGCCGCATTGAGCAGCTCTTCAGGCAGCGCGGCCAGCTGTTTCAGAAGATCGAGTTCGGACTCATGCTGCAGCAGGCCCAGATCCACCTGGCTGCAGGTGGGCACCTCGAGGCCCTGTTCCCTGGCCTGGCGCAGAACGCTGCTGATGCGGGCATGGGCATACTGCACGTAAAAGACCGGGTTTTCGCTGGACTGCTCCACCGCCAAATCCAGGTCAAAGTCCAAGTGGCTTTCGGGGCTGCGGTGCAGGAAGAAGAAGCGGGCTGCATCCTTACCCACCTCGTCCAAGAGATCCTGCATGGTGATGAACTCACCGGCGCGCTTGGACATCTTCACGGGCTGGCCGTCGCGCAGCAGAGCCACATACTGCAGAATGAGCACTTCCAAGGTGTCGGCACTGTACCCCAGGGCCTGTATGGCCGCTTTCATCCGGCCGATATACCCGTGGTGATCCGGCCCCCAAATATCGATGAGTTTGGTAAAACCGCGCTGGAGTTTATTGCGGTGATAGGCAATATCTGCCGTTACATAAGTGTAGGTGCCATCGCTTTTCACAATCACCCGGTCCTTGTCATCTCCGAACTGGGTGGACCTAAACCACAAAGCCCCCTCTTCTTCATAGAGGAGATCCTTTTCCCGCAGAAACTCGATCACCGCTTCCAACGCACCACTTGCGTGGAGGTCACGCTCCCGGAACCAGAGGTCGAACTCCACCCCGTATGCCTGGAGGTCAGCCCTCTGCATCTCCACCATTTTGTCCGTGCCCCAGCGCTTACAGAAAGCAATGCGCTCTTCGTAGGGAAGCTCCAAGAGATCGGGGCGCTCTTTCTGCAGCTGTTGGGCCAGCTCAGCAACATACTCCCCGGGATAGCCATCTGCGGGGAAGGGGTAGTCCGGATCGGTGAGCTGCTGCAGGCGCGCTTCCAAGGAGCGGGCAAATACATCCGCCTGGTTGCCGGCATCGTTCACGTAGAACTCCGTGGCCACATCATAACCCACAGCCCTGAAAAGGCGCGCTAGGGTATCGCCCACTGCGGCCGCCCGGGCATTCACCACGTTCATGGGGCCTACCGGATTGGCGCTCACAAACTCCAAGAGCACCCTTTCCCCCGCGCCGTAAGTGCAGTTGCCGTAGGCCTCGCCTTGGGCTTCGATGGTCCGCAGGGTGTCGTACAGCCAATCATTGCTCAAGAAGAAATTGATAAAGCCGGGGCCGGCCACTTCCACCTCCCGGATTACGCCCCCTGGAGGCAGGTGCTCCACGATAATCTGCGCCACTTCTCTGGGCGGCTTTCGGGCAGCCTTGGCCATAACTAACGCTATGTTGGAGGCAAAGTCTCCATGCTGCTTTTCCCGGGGCACTTCCAGGCCAATTTCGGGCACCGCTTCCACCTCAAGTGCCCCACTGGCCTTAGCTGCATGAATGGCCGCCTGCAGTGCGGAGATCAGCTCCTGCTTCTGTCTTTGCAAAACACTCATCTCGCGTCCTCCCTAACTAAAGAAACTCCCCCATAGGAATTCCTATAGGGGAAAAAACGGCTCTGCGGAGCCTTTACGATCATTCTCCGTTAGTATATCACTTGTGTAGATAATGTACAACCTCTTTTTCCCCAGGGCAGCACAGGGCCCCTGCCGGGCCCTGTGCTGTATGCGGGTAATTAGAACAAGCCCGTGATCCTGCCCTCAGCATCAATATCTACCTTTTCCGCCGCGGGTTTGGCGGGCAGCCCCGGCATGGTCATGATGTCGCCTGCCAGGCAGACCAAAAAGCCTGCTCCCAGTGAAGGCCGCACATCGGTGATGGTGAGCTTCCAGCCCTTGGGCGCTCCCTTCAACTTGGGATTATCTGATATGGAGTGCTGGGTTTTGGCTACACACACAGGCAGCTCGCCGTAGCCCAGCTTGGTGAGATCCCTGATGGAGCTTTCGGCCTTGGCCGTGTACACCACATCATCCGCCCCGTAAATCTCCCGGGCTAGGATCGCCAGTTTCTCCTTGATGGGCAGTTTCCAGTCGTAGAGGGGTTTGAACTGGCTGGGTTCGCTTTCCAGGACCTCCAAAATGGTCTTAGCTAGCTCTTCCCCGCCGGCGCCGCCCTCAGCTACGACCCGGGACACGGCGCAGCGCACGCCCAGCTGTGCGCAGTGCTCCCGCACCAAAGCCAGTTCTTCTTCTTCGTCTGTGGGGAACCGGTTCAGCGCGACCACAATGGGCAGACCAAACTTGCGCAGGTTCTCCACGTGCTTGTCCAAGTTGGCCAGGCCCTTGCGCAGAGCGTCCAAATTGGTGAGGTGCACCTCTTCCTTGGCCACTCCGCCATGCATGTTCAGGGCCCGCACCGAGGCCACCAGCACGGCCACATCGGGCTTGAGACCCGAGTAACCGTGCACTATGTCGAAGAACTTCTCCGCACCCAAATCCGAGGCAAAGCCGCCTTCCGTCACCACGTAGTCGGCGAGCTTGAGGGCCAAGCGCGTGGCGATGATGCTGTTGTTGCCGTGGGCAATATTGGCAAAGGGTCCGCCGTGGATAAACACAGGCTGACCTTCCAGGGTCTGCACCAAGTTGGGCTTGATGGCATCCTTCATGATCACCGCAATCGCGCCTTCAGCCTTGAGGTCCTTGGCATAGACGGGCTTGCGATCGTAGGTGTAGGCCACCAACATGCGCCCCACCCGTTCTTTCAGATCCTGCAGGTCGGAGGCCAAACACAAAATGGCCATGATCTCCGAGGCCACAGAAATATCGAAACCTGCCTCCCGCACATAGCCATCTCCCCGGCCACCTAAGCCGATCACAATATTGCGCAGCTGACGGTCGTTCATATCAAGGACCCTTCTCAGCACAATGCGCTTAGGGTCAATGTTCAAGGCGTTACCCTGGGCAATATGGTTATCCAGCAGGGCATTCAGCAGGTTATGGGCGGTGGTTACGGCATGGATATCGCCGGTGAAGTGCAAGTTGATGTCTTCCATGGGCACAACCTGGGAATAGCCGCCGCCCGCGGCGCCCCCTTTGATCCCAAAGGTGGGGCCTAAGGAAGGCTCACGCAGACAAGCCATGACATTCTTACCCAGCCTACCCAGGGCCTGGGTGATGCCGATGGTGGTCACCGTCTTGCCCTCCCCCGCGGGGGTTGCGGTAATGGCTGTGGTGTAGATCAACTTACCGTTGGGCCTGTCCTGCAACCTTTCATACACTTTGGTATCTACTTTGGCTTTGTACTTTCCGTACAGCTCAATGTCATCTTCCATTAAACCCACCTTAGCGGCGATTTCCGTGATGGGCCGCAGCTTAGTCTGTTGGGCAATTTCAATATCTGTAAGCATCCATCTTCCTCCTCAATGTCCAGATGTCTATACAACGCGGCTGGCTACACCGAATGCAGTCCACAGCCCAGGGCACTGAGCACCGCTTCCTTTAGGGACTCGGACACGGTGGGATGGGGATAGACCACCTGGGCCCACTGTTCCAGGGTGAGCCCCTGTTCCAGGGCCAGGGCTGCTCCAGCGATCAGTTCCGTGGCCTGGGGCCCGATGATATGCACCCCTAAGACCCTACCATCGGAGGCAGCCACAAACTTGACGAACCCCGAATCTTCCCTGGCGATCACCGCTCTACCGTTACCCTTCAACGAATACTTGGCCGTAACAATCTCCCCATACTTCTCCCGGGCCTGTTCTTCCGTTAAGCCCACCGCGGCTATCTCCGGTTTTGTGTACACGCAGGAAGGCACAAACCACTGATTGCGGGCAGGCTGATCAAACATGTAGTTCACCGCGGCCCAGCCCTCTTCAAAGGCCAGATGGGCCAACTGCACACCGCCGATAATGTCTCCGGCAGCGTACACCTGGGGTAGGGACGTTTGAAAGCGCCCGTTGACCTTGATGTAACCTTTGGCATCCAAATCTCCCTGGAAGCCTGGGGGCAGCACCGGCCTGCGCCCCACAGAAACGAGCACCAGATCGGCCCGCAAATCCGCGGCGCGGCCCTTCTGCTCCACATGCACCAGCGCTTGGGCTCCCCGCTCGATGCCAACTACCTTCGCCTCGGTGAGCACCTTAACCTTGCGCTTTTTGAATTCCCTGGTTAAGGCCTGACTTACCTCCCCATCCTCCATGGGCAAGATGCGGGGCGCAAGCTCCACAATGGTCACTTCAACGCCATAGTCAGCAAAAATGGTGGCAAACTCGCAGCCAATCACTCCGCCCCCCACAATTACCAGGGACTGGGGTAGGCTTGTGCGCTCCAGGAGCTGATCGCTGTTCACCACAAGCTCTCCGTCCACCTCCAGTCCAGGCAGCTGCAGGGGTTCCGTACCGGTGGCCACTAGCACGTTCCCGGGCCGCAGTACTTCTTCGCCCACCTGTACTTCCCCTGAGGGCAGCAAGCGTCCTTCCCCTTCCAGCACAGTGATCTGCCGTTTGCGCAGGAGGAATTGGAGGCCGTTCACCAGATTCTGGACAATACCCCCTTTGCCCCTCACCACCTGGGCGTAATCCAGACCCTTAATCTCCACACTTACGCCGTGGACCGCGGCAGAGCTCAGCCCAGCATAAAAGTGGGCACTTTCTAAAAGGGCCTTGGTGGGAATACAGCCCCGGTTCAGGCAGGTACCCCCTATACTGTCCTTTTCCACCAGCACAACCCTCTTGCCCAGGTGGCTGGCGCGGATGGCGGCCGCATAACCGGCGGGCCCTCCTCCGAGCACGAGTAAGTCTATCTGCTGTGTCACCATGCCGCCTCCTTACCTCGTCTGTTTCGGAACGTAATAAGCTAGACGCTGCAGCTCCAGGGACAGATCCACGGGCGCCACCTGCACGGTCTCGGGCACCTGCAGTTTCACCGGTGCATAGTTGAGAATGCAGTTTACTCCGGCCCGCACAAAGCGATTGGCCACATCTTGGGCCGCATCGGCGGGCACAGCCAAGATCACGATCTTGATCTGCTCCCGGGCCACCACTTCGGGGATCTCTTCCAGGGAACGAATGGGAATCCCTTCCACCTCACTGCCCACCTTGGCTGGATCGCTGTCAAATAAGGCAGCCAAGCGCAGGTTAAAACTGTCCGTGTCCGCATAACGCTTCAAGTGATAGCGGGCCAGGGCTCGTCCAAGGCTCCCCACACCGGCCAGGGCCACTGCCATCTCCTGCTCTAAGTTGAGGATTTTCCTCAGCTCATTGCGGAGGAAGCCAACGTCGTAGCCTACCCCCTGCTTGCCAAACTCACCGAACCAGGCCAAATCCTTGCGCACCAAAGCCGGACCCACTCCTGCTTTGATCCCCAGTTCCTGGGAAGAGATTAAGGCCGTATCTCCTTCATTGGCCAGCTCATCCAGGACCCGCAGATAGAGGGGCAGGCGGCGAATCACTGCATCCGAAATCTTGTTCCAGCGCACGAACACACCTCCTTCTGCTCCGTTCATTTGTGATACTTTTCTTTATTTATTATGGTAAAGGCGCGGTAGATCTGCTCTACTAAAATCAAGCGCATGAGCTGGTGGGGGAAGGTGAACTGGGAAAAGGAAAGGACCAGATCGGCCTGCTGCAGAACCCGCTCATCGAGCCCCCAAGACCCTCCGATCACAAAGACCAGCTGACTGATGCCGCTTAAGGCCACGCGCTGGAACTCCTGGGCGAGCTGCTCAGAGGAGAGGGCTCGTCCCCCTCGATCCAGCGCCACCACGAAGCTGCGGGGCTTCAGTTCCCTCAACACCCGCTCCCCTTCCCGGCGCAGGATCTCCTGCACTTCCTTGTCACTGAGGGGCTCAGAAAAGCTTTCCTCTTTCAATTCCACGATCTCCAGGCGCCCGTACCTATTCAGACGCTTCCTATACTCCTCTATACCCTCCACCAGGTACTGCTCCTTGAGCTTTCCCACCGCGAGAATTTGGACATGCACTCCCATACCCCTCCCTAAACCACTAAGTACTTGGGGGGACGGTCACAGAAAGTGCAGCGCACAGGCGCCGTCCAGTCCGTGAGCGACACCTCCTCCAATTCGTAGAGATCGGGGGGCATCTCATACACGTCCACGAACTCATCAATGGCTTGTTCCAGATGTTCTAGGCATACTACATACATTTTGTGGCTCCCTTACCAGAAAATGCACAAGTGGTAATAGTATCATAACACACAACTAGGCGAAAAAAAAGAAGCAGACTGTGCCCGCCCCCAGAGGGTGCAGCGGTACGAGCCTGCACCTGCCGTTGCAGCAAGTTATAACACAACCTCCACTTCCTGCCGGGCCTCGCCGCGCCAGAAGACAAGCTGCAGCTTCCCGCCGAACCCAGCCTGCTGCACCGCATCACGCAGCTCCCGCATGCCGGCAATCTCCTGGCCGTTCACGGCAGTGATAATATCCCCCTCCGCCAGACCTGCCGCTGCTGCGGGCGTGTCGGGGATCACCCTGGTGATAAAGGCTCCCCGCTCGGCTGATATTCTAAGACCAGTCTGTTCCCGAATGCTCTGGGCCAAGGCAGGAGTTAGGGACCCGCCCAGCACCCCCAGGCGCAAGGGCCTGCCGTGGGAGATGATCTGGTCCCCAATTGCTTTGGCCGTGGTAGAAGGAATGGCAAAACCAATACCCTGGGCCTGCTCAATAATGGCCGTGGTCACGCCGATTACCCGCCCCTGGTAGTCGATGAGCGGTCCACCGGAGTTACCCGGGTTAATAGCCGCATCGGTTTGGATCATCCCCTCCAAGTAGCGGTTTTCCTTGGGGTCAACCATAAGGTCGCGGTTGAGGGCACTCACAACCCCCGTCGTTACCGTGTTATCCTGCCCCAGGGGATTGCCGATGGCGATCACCCCCTGCCCCACCCGCAGCTCGTTGGAATCGCCAAAGGGCGCCACGGGCAGGTTCTGGGCCTCCACTTTTACCACCGCCAAGTCCGTGAGGGGATCACCGCCCACCACTCGGCCCGCGAAGGAGCGCCCATCCGCGAGCTGGACCCGGATGTCTTCGGCCCCCGCCACTACATGGTTGTTGGTAAGGATGTACCCATCTTCCCGGTAGATCACCCCCGAACCAATGCCCTGTCTACGCTCGAGCTGTTGGAAAAAGAACTGATCCACCAACACTTCCCTGGTAGTCTCGATCTTCACCGTGGCCGGGCCCACTTGCTGCACCACCTGCACCACGGGCTCTTGCCAACTGCCCTTAGGTTCCTGGGATTCAGCCGGAGTCTCACTTAAGGGAGCCTCGGCTGGAGAGAACATGGACCAGAAAAAGAAACCCATGAGCACCAAAACGGCCAGACTCATGAGCGAACGCCATTTCATCGTCCCCCAACCTCCCTTTTTCTCTTACTGCTGGTAGTATAACCGGGAGGATCTCCTTTTATGGTGCAATAATGGGCCGGCCTGTCCAGGGATGCTGGAGGCTGGGGACAGTAACGTTAAATACGCGGGAGATCAACTCTGGGGTGAACACTTCTCCAGGTGGGCCTTCCTCCATGAGACAGCCGCCGGCCAGTACAAAAACCCAGTCGCAGAAACTTGCCGCTAAGTTTAGATCGTGGAGCACCGCCACCACCGTCAGGCCCTGGGCACTCCGCTCCCTAAGCAGGCGGCAGGTGTTCACCTGGTGTTCCAGATCCAGATGCGTAGTGGGTTCATCCAGGAGCAGCACTTCCGTTTCCTGGGCCAAGGCCCGGGCCAGGGTAACCCGCTGCCGCTCGCCCCCGCTCAGCTCGCTGACCAGGCGCTTGGCTAGATGGGCAATGCCGGTGATCTCCATACAGTTACGGGCAATTCTCCGATCTTTGTCTGAAGGGGTTCCCAGGCGGGAATAGAAAGGGGTGCGGCCCAGGAGCACCATTTCTTCCACAGTGAAGGGAAAGTAATACGAGGTTTGGGGGATGAGCGCGATCTCCCGGGCTAACTCTGCCAGGGTGTAGTTGCCCAAATACCTGCCGTTGAGATAGACCTTACCCGTCCCGGGCCGAAGATAGCCTGTTAACAGCTTGAGCAGGCTGGATTTCCCCGCACCGTTAGGCCCAACCACCGCGTAAAAGCGCCCCGGCTGCAAACCGAGGCTGATCTGCCGCACCACAGGCTCTTGTTCGTAGGCAAAGGTTACGCTGTCCAGGCGCATCTTAGTCATACAGGCTCGAACCTCGTTTCAGAAGATAGATGAAAAAGGGGCCGCCCACAAAAGCGGTGATGATCCCCACGGGGATCTCCATCGGCGAAAACACGGTGCGGGCCAAAGTGTCGGCCACCAGCAGAAACAGGGCGCCGGCCCAGAGTGAATGGAAGATCAGCCGCCGGTGTTCCGCCCCCACCAGCAGGCGCACAGCATGGGGAACCATCAGGCCCACAAAGCCGATTACCCCTGAGACCGCCACACAGGCTGCTGCCATGAGGGAGCCGACGATGAGAACCAGCCGCTGCACACGCTGTACATCTATGCCCAGGCTGTGGGCCGCTTCCTCGCCCAGCAGGTACACGTTGAGATCTTTAGCCAGCCACAGGGCGCACAGCAGCCCCGCAGCCACATAGGGCGCCGCCATGGTCAGATGGACCCAAGTCCGCCCAGATAGGCTGCCCATCAGCCACAGGTACACATCCTGCAGGTTCTCAATGCGCAGCACCATGAGCAGCGACACCACCGCGGTAAGAAAAGCGCCCAGGGCCACGCCGCCCAAAAGGAGGCTTGTGGGTTCGATCCGTCCCCTGCGCTGCCCCAACCGGGAAACCACCAGGGTGGCAGCCACAGCCCCACCAAAGGCAAACAACGGCAGCGCCCGGTAGCTCACCCAACCCTGGGGGACGAGCAGAAGCAACCCCACTGCGGCACCAACCGAGGCTCCAGCTGAAACACCGATAACGTAGGGATCGGCCAGGGGGTTGCGCAGGCTGCCTTGAAAGAGGACCCCAGCTACGCTCAACCCCCCGCCCACAACCACAGCCAGCAGCACCCTGGGCAGCCTGACCTGAAGAACGATCATCTCGTAGGACAGGGACCAGGTGCGTTCAATCAGCCCCTCCAGGCCCGGAATCCTGGAAGCCATGATCTTGAGCACATCGCCTAGGGGAACGGGCACCGAACCCAAAGCCGTGGCAGCCACGACAGCTAAGACAAGCAAGAGTAAGGCGCCGCTAAAGCGGCGCACGACTCTGCTCAAGGCCGCACCTCGTCCAAAATGGCGATGAGCTCCTCCAAGGCATCCAGGATCCTGGGAGTGGTCCGGGAGAAAATATCGGGGTTAACTTCGTACACCTGCCCGCTTTGAAAAGCGCTGGTGGACTGCCAAGCCGGCCTGGTCAGGGCTTCGTCTAGATTGTAGGCGGTAAGCAGCACCACCTGAGGATCCCTTTCAATCACCAGCTCCTCGCTGAACAGGGGCCAGGGATTGTCCGCATCACCCGCGATGTTCTCGCCCCCAGCCAACACAATCAGTTCGTGCATGAAACTGCCCGGGCCTGCAGTCATGAGCGGATCATGCCAGACCTCGATCCAGACCCGGGGCCTGCTGGCCCGGTGCACTTTACTCGTGAGCTCGGCCAGCCTTACAGCCATGGCCTGGGCCAGTTCCTCACCCCGTTCAGGCACGCCCACCGCCGCTCCCAGTTCCTTTAAGGCCGTCTGCACTTCGGCAATGGTGGAGGGAGCGATGACAAAGGTGGGAATCCCGAACTGTTCCAAGGTGTCCAAATGGTTCTGGCTCAAAGTGGCGTCCCCCACCACCAAATCGGGTTCCAAACCCAAAAGCACTTCCAGGTTAATGCTCAGGGCATCCCCCACCACCGTCCTGGTTTTTGCTTCTTCCGGATAGTCGCACCAGCTGGTTACGCCCACCACTTGATCCCCTACGCCCAGGGCGAACAGGTTCTCAGTAATACTAGGCGCCAGGGAAACGATGCGCTGGGGAGCGGCCCAGGCATAACTGGCTGCGGCCAGGAAGATAAGCAAAGCAAAAAAGTATCTCTTCATCACTGATCTCTCCCCTAAGAAGAATAATACCCTAGGACACATTGCCGCTAGGGAGCACAAAAAACAGCACCCTCCTTTCCGCGAAAGATGGTCCTGACGACTTCCGAATTGGCAGGTCTCCTGGCTCCCAAGTCATCGCGCATCCATTCCTTCCCCACAAAACGCGAGTGGATTAGCTGGACCGCTCCTTGTATACAGTGGCGGGACCGCGTGGTTTCTCGTTTCCGAGCCCAACTTCCCTATTCTTCGCCTTCCGCGCTTGCGCAAAGGCGACACCAACTCGGCTATGCACTTGTCGTGATATCTATACTACACTGCCCGTCAATATCCTCCCCTTCCCCGGGACATACTAGGAAAGTCACGGGAAAGGGGGACTACTTTGAGTTATCGCGATTACCTCGATGCGCAGAAAAAATACATCCGTACCAAAAAAGAAGCACTGGAAGCCAAACGGGACAAGGAGCGCAGCCCCAACCCGCCCCGTTCTGATCCGCCTCCATCAGGACTCCACCCGCTGATCACAGCGGCGCTGGCGATCCTGGCTGTACTGCCCCTACTCCTTCTGCCCCTGCTGGTGGCGCCGGCTGCCGTTACACCGCCCCCGGAGCAACCCGCCCTGTGGCTCTTGTGCAACGAGCAGGAGTTTGCGGCGCTGAAAGATTGGCTGGAACCGGAGATTCTAGCCAATAACCTGCCCTGGACACTGCACCACACCGACTCCTCAGCCGAGCTGCTCCGGGCCTGGCGCCACCAACAAGTGGATCTAGCCATTTTGCCAGAAGAACTTGCGGACGAGCTCTACACCCTCTCCGCCATGGCTCCCCTCTGGGATAAACTTGAGGGCCCGACATGGGAGAACTGTTTCGCACCCTTATGGGAGCCCGAACCCTTTCGCAAAAGCCTAGGCTGGGCCATTCCCCCAGGAGGAAGGGTCTCCCAGGCGCGGCACCTCATTACTATTATGCGCCAGTTCGCCCCGTCGTTCAGCTTCGAGCCGCGGCCTGCACCGTCGCCTTGAGCAGCATGGCAATGGTCATGGGCCCAACTCCGCCGGGGACTGGCGTGATGGCACCGGCCACTTCCTGCACTTCCTCAAAATCCACATCGCCCACGATGGTGCCGTCGACCCGGTTAATGCCCACATCGATCACCACAGCTCCCGGCTTCACCCAGTCCCTTTTCACCAACTTGGGCCGGCCCACTGCCGCGATGAGAATATCGGCACGGCGAGCTTCGGCAGCCACGTCCCGAGTCCGGGAATGGCAGATGGTTACGGTGGCATTCTCCTGCAGGAACAAGGTGGCCGCAGGTTTGCCCACAATGTTGCTGCGCCCGATCACCACCACATGCTGCCCGGCGATGGGCGCGCCGGTCCGTTTCACCAATTCCAACACACCCGCGGGGGTACAGGGCACAAAACCTCCCGTACCGATCTGCAGCTTGCCCACGTTAAGGGGATGAAAACCGTCCACGTCCTTGGCTGGGGAGATGGCATTGATCACCGCTTCTTCGTCCAGGTGGCCCGGCAGGGGCAGCTGGACCAAAATGCCGTGCACCCTGCTATCGGCATTCAGCCGCTCAATCAATTCCAACAGCTCTTCTTGGCTAGTCTCGGCTGCCAGCCGGTGCACCGTAGAGTTGATGCCCACCTCTTCACAAGCCCTTTGCTTGGAGCGCACATACACCTTCGAGGCGGGGTTATCCCCCACCAAAACCACATGTAAGCCGGGGGTTTTGCCTTGAGCCGTCAGTTCGGCCACTTGCTTGGCCAGATCCGCCCGAATCTCTTGAGCTATGGCCTTTCCGTCAATGATCTTGGCTGTCATCTCAGTCCTCCCTTTCCCTCCTGATTCTCGGCTGCTCCGTTGAGGTAATAGTTGGACAGCGGCCTGGCAAATCCTGCCCCACGGGCAGAAAGCAAAAATGCTCCCCACATCAGGGAGCATCTGTTTTCTACTGCTAAAAGAAATGGCGCGCCTAGCAGGACTCGAACCTGCGCACCCGGCTCCGGAGGCCGGTGCTCTATCCTCTGAGCTATAGGCGCACCTTATGACAAGGTAATTATATCAGCAGCGCGCCCAAAAATCAAGAACGACCAGAGGCAAAATGCGCCGATGTGCCCAGAAAAGGACCGCGAAAAAGGAACTAAAGACCCTTGACAGGAAGGACCAGACCTGTATAATTAATAATAACGATAACCATTACCACATTTCCAAGGAGGATCTGCATGTCTCTAATCGGCAAGGAAATCAGCGACTTTACAGTCAAGGCATTCCACAACGGGGAATTCACAGACGTGAGCAAAGCGGATATCCTGGGTAAATGGTCTGTTTTTGTTTTTTACCCAGCGGACTTTACCTTCGTCTGCCCCACCGAACTAAGTGATCTCGCCGACCTTTACGAAGAGTTCCAGAAAACGGGTACAGAAATCTACTCCGTTTCCACGGACAGCCATTTCGTGCATAAGGCTTGGCACGATGCTTCAGACACAATCAAACGGATCAAGTACCCCATGCTCGCTGATCCCACCGGCAAACTGTGCCGAGACTTCGGAGTGTACATTGAGGATGAGGGCATGGCTTTGCGCGGCAGTTTCATTGTTAACCCCCAGGGCAAGATCGTCTCCTATGAGATCAACGACAACAGTATTGGCCGCGATGCCTCGGAACTCCTGCGCAAAGTGCAGGCGGCCCAGTACGTGGCCCAGCACGGCGATCAGGTCTGCCCAGCCAAGTGGCGGCCCGGAAGAGAGACCCTGCGGCCAGGCATCGAGTTGGTGGGTCGACTCTAAGCAGATCAGATACCTGTGGAGCAGTGCACACTGCTCCTTTTTTGCATCTTGGCCTACCCCGGCTGAAACTTGTTGACACCGTACACCCTAATCCTGTACACTGGATTCAGGAACACCCCCCGGGGGTGTAGTGGGAGTGACCGCCATGAAAAAGGAGAAATATACAGTAACCGGCATGACCTGTGCCGCCTGTTCGGCAGCTGTGGAGCGGGCTGTCGGGCAGATCGAGGGTGTGAACGCCGTCAATGTGAACCTGCTGGCCAACAGCATGGTGGTGGAGTATGATGACAGCGTGCTGCAGCCCAACAGCATCATCGCCGCGGTGAGCGCCGCTGGTTATGGAGCCTCCCTCGCCTCTGAAAGTCAGAAGCAGGTTGCCGCGGCCCAAGGGAGCCCCATCGAGGATGAGATTGCCCACATGAAACGGCGGGTGATCATCTCCCTGGTGTTTATGGTGCTGCTCATGTACGTGGCCATGGGGCCCATGGTGGGACTGCCTGTTCCCCACTTTTTGGTGGGCCTGGAAAATGCGGGAACCATGGCCCTGGTACAGCTGCTGCTTACTCTACCGGTGCTCTTCGTGAACCGCCAGTACTTTGAGGTAGGTTTTAAGACCCTGTGGCGCAGGAATCCCAACATGGATTCTTTGATTGCCATTGGGTCTGGGGCCGCCGTCGCCTATGGAGTGTTCGCGCTATTTAGGATCGTTTATGGCTTGGGCCATGGAAACCTGGATCTTGTGGCCCACTACAGCCATGACCTTTACTTCGAATCTGCTGGCATGATCTTAGCCCTGATCACCCTAGGCAAGTTCCTGGAAGCCCGATCCAAAGGACGGACCAGTGAGGCCATTGCCCGCTTGACGGATCTAGCCCCCAAAACTGCTACGGTGCTGCGCGATGGCGTGGAAGTAGAAGTACCCGTGGGGGAACTTGCCGTTGGGGACATTATCGTGATCCGACCGGGACAGAGCATCCCAGTGGATGGAGTGATCGTTGAAGGAAGCTCCGCCGTTGATGAATCGGCCCTGACAGGCGAAAGCATTCCCGTGGCCAAGTCCGTGGGGGATCAGGTCATCTCAGCCACCTTGAACAAGGCGGGATCCTTCAAGTTCCAAGCCACCCGCATCGGTGAAGATACCACTCTGGCCCAGATCATCCGCTTGGTGGAAGAGGCGGGAACGTCAAAGGCCCCCATCGCCAAGCTGGCAGATCGGATCAGCGCCGTGTTCGTACCGGTGGTGATCGCCATTGCCCTGGTCAGCTTTGTGGTCTGGCTTTTGTTAGGCTATCCCTTTGAGTTCGCCCTGACCACGGCAGTTGCGGTGCTGGTCATCTCCTGTCCCTGTGCCTTGGGCCTGGCCACCCCCGTGGCCATCATGGTGGGTACCGGCCAAGGGGCCCTGCACGGGATCCTCATTAAGTCTGCCGAGGCCCTGGAGACTGCCCACTCAGTGGATACGGTTGTGCTGGACAAGACGGGCACCATCACCGCAGGACGTCCTGAAGTGACGGATGTAATTCCCAGCGGTGAGTTGACTGCCCAGGAGCTGCTGCGCCTGGGGGCATCCCTGGAAAAGCCTTCGGAACACCCCCTAGCCGAGGCCATTGTGGCTAAAGCGGAGCAGGAAAGCCTAGTCCTTACCCCAGTGCAGGAGTTTTTGGCAGTCCCGGGCAAGGGTATTCGGGCCCAGCTCGAGGGGAACACCTACCTGGCCGGCAATCTACCCTTCATGCAGGAAAACGGCATCGAGCTTGGCGCATTCCTCTCCCAGGCCGATGCCCTAGCGGAACAGGGTAAGACACCCATGTTCTTTGCCAACACCGAACGGGTGCTGGGCATCATCGCCGTGGCGGACTTGGTGAAACCCTCCAGCCGGGAAGCCATCGCTCAACTGCACCAACTGGGGTTGGAAGTAGTGATGCTCACGGGAGATAACAGGCGCACAGCTGAAGCCATCCGAAAGGAACTGCAGCTGGAAGCAGTTTTGGCAGAAGTGCTGCCAGAGGATAAGGAAAGGGAAATCCGCCGCCTGCAAGAACAGGGAAAAACGGTAGCCATGGTGGGCGATGGAATCAACGATGCCCCTGCCCTGGCCCGCGCCCAGGTGGGTATTGCCATCGGGGCAGGTACCGATGTGGCCTTGGAGTCTGCAGACATTGTCTTGGTGAAAAACGATCTGCGGGACGTGGTGACGGCCATTAAATTGAGCAAAGCTACGCTGCGTAACATCAAACAGAACCTGTTCTGGGCTTTCTTCTACAACAGTTTGGGCATCCCCCTGGCGGCGGGGGTCCTGTACCCCCTTCTGGGCTGGAGGCTCAGCCCCATGTATGCCGCAGCAGCCATGAGCCTCAGCTCAATCTTCGTGGTAACCAACGCCCTGCGTTTGAGGAAGTTTGCCCCCAATAGATGAAAGGAGTGTGGGACTGATGGAGAAAATCGTGGGAATTAAAGGCATGAGCTGCCAGCACTGCCAAAACCGGGTGGATAAGGCGTTGAATGCCCTGCCCGGTATTACCGCCCAGGTCAACCTCAAAAAGGAACAAGCCGTGGTCTCGGTGACTGGCGAATGGGATGAGAAGGCTGTGATCAAAGCCATCAGCGATGCAGGTTATGAGGTGGTCTCCATCACCGATAAGAAGGGGCTTTTCGGCAGATGAGGAGCGATAAAGAAAAAATCACCCGGCTGCTCAAGACAGCCCGGGGACAGTTAGATGGACTAATGCGCATGGTGGAAGAGGACCGCTACTGTGTGGACATTTCCAACCAGATCCTGGCCACCCAGGCCATCCTGCGCACCATCAACCACCAGATCCTCCACGACCACATTAACACCTGCGTGCGGGAAGCCATGCAGACCGACGCTGCCGATGCCAAGATCGCCGAGATCATGTCCATCATTGACAAGTTAACGAAATAAGGGCAGCGCCAGCAGCAAAGCGAGGAGGAGAGCCTCTCCCCACATCAGCTGGGCTGGGACTTGCGTGCGATAGGGAAAGCCCACCAGGGCAAAGCTGGCCAGGGCAGTGCCCAGGCAGGCCAGTAAGATGATTAAGGCCGCAGCAGTGACCTTCCAGCCTGGTCTGATGCGCATGGCTTAACCTCCTCCCAAGCGAAATCATACAAGGATGTTCTGGGGGATTAGGGCGGTGAACTGGAAAAGCAGCATCCAGATCACCAGCGCTCCCAGTGTAAACAGCAGATTGTTCTGTTTCCCTTTGCGCAGGAGCAGCCAGGTGCCCAGGGTTGCTGTGACAACAGAGAGGCTGTAGTGCACCAGCCCGAAAAACTGGGGATGGACCGCGGGAATGGGCAGCCTGCGAACGACCATAGTGAGGGCAGCCAAAAGCAGAATCTGGTAGAGCAGGGGCTGCTTGTGGTAACGGCCTATTCTCTGGAGCAAGCTGTAGATGCCCCCGGCCACCACCAGTACCCCTAGATTAGCTGCCGTGTACACCACAGCCAGCATGAGCGTGCTCAGGAACAAAAAGCCCAGGTGGTACAAGGGAGCGTCCTCATCAATGCCCATGCGGCGCCACAGGGAGATCGCCTTGGGAAACTGATTGTTGATGCCGAACACCTGGTAGCCTCCCTCAGGGGTCGCGTGTAGCCAGTAGATATAGCGGTACTGGCCCACGGCATGGCCTTCGGGACGGAAGGCTCCCCTGCGCCCCACCGTAAGGTTGATGGCCTCAGAGCCCAAGGGCTGGTAGTGCACTTCGGCACCGAACACCCCCACACCCTGCCAGACCAGTTCAGGACCTTGTGTGTTCTGAACAAAACGGGGTTTGCTGCCCGCAGCCAGCAGCCCGGGGGCACTTACTTCCCCCTCGCCATCGATTGTGGCATAGAACACGTGCAGCCTGCTGGAATTGCGGGGCAGGGCAGCCCAAGCGATATGCACCTCGGACCCGAAGGCAGCCATGGCGATGAGGCCCCCCTGCTGGATATCCTGCACCGAGCCCTCGCCGATCTTAGCAGGCTTGTCCCAGCCTGCCTCCGTACGCCTGCTGTACCTGATCTCCACACCCTTGGGTCCCGTCTCCATCCAGGCCAGATGCACGACTCCCTGTTCATCCACAACAATACTGGGCCGCACAGACAGGTCCTCCGTGTCGGTGACGGTTTCTAGAACCGACACCTGTCCATGCTCAATGCGGGCGTAGTGGATTTGGTAGAATCGATCCCTTTGGGACCAGGCCAGGTGTACGGTGTCCCCAGCCTGATGGGCGGCCAGGTCCTGGATCAGGGCCTCGGTGCTCCAGAGGCGCAGCACCTCATGGCCTGCATAGGGCGCGGCAAAAGTGGTGTAGTTGATGCTGTTCCCCTGGGGCGCCTTCTCCAACCAGAGCACATGGCGCTTGCCTGCGGCATCCACCGCGAGAAAGGCGCTGTCCAACTCGGCCTGGGAGCGCAGCACCACTTCCTCCACCAGAGCGCCACCGCGCAGCAGGCGGTAGGTCAGGTTCAGTTCTTTGAAATAGGTTCCGTCTACGCTTAGAAAGCTTGTTCCCTGTGCATCATGGGCAACAAAAAACCGGTCCGCAAAAATGCTGGTGGTAAAGAGGGGAGTGACCTCTGACCACCCTTCGGGCCAGATTTCAATATAGTCCCGGGCCAAGGCCGGGGCAGTAAGCAGTATAACAGTCAGCAGGGTGCAAAAAACTCTCTTGCTCACAGGATCCTCACCTTTCTGCGCTGGGAATACTTCGCCTGCGGCAGAGCATTTTCCTTCATAACCCCCCTTGATTTCCCGCCTGGTTTTGCCTATAATTAAAAGCGAAAAGGCGGATGTAGCTCAATGGTAGAGCATCGGCTTCCCAAGCCGAGGGTTGCGAGTTCGATCCTCGTCATCCGCTCCATTTTTATGCTGGCGTAGCTCA
>Ga0116169_1000907_pt1 | contig 27703 bp, 27 predicted proteins | sample AD_UKC130_MetaG_FD_89796 | JGI IMG/M metagenome (GOLD analysis project Ga0116169, IMG submission 89796) | Active sludge microbial communities of municipal wastewater-treating anaerobic digesters from Canada - AD_UKC130_MetaG | ecosystem: Engineered > Bioreactor > Anaerobic > Digestate | place...
CACATCCCCCTGTCTATAGAGGCGCAGGCTGAGGCAAGAATTCTTATGATGTCAACAAATAATATACTGTCCCCTGCAAATGGCAAACCCATAATAGTGCCAATACAGGATATTGTTTTGGGTCTATACTATCTTACAATAGACAGAAAATACGTAAAAGGCGAAGGAAAGGTATTCTCTGACCCTGAAGAGGTTATGATTGCATACGATGCAGGGGAAATTGACCTTCACGCAAGAATAAAGATTAGACTGAATGGGAAATTCATAGATACTACAGTAGGAAGAGTGATTTTAAGGGATGTGATAGAAGATGCTTTAGACGAGTTTGAAGATGAAAAAAGGCAGTATATACTAAATGAACTTTTTTCACTTATTAACAGGCCTATGGACAAAAAGATTATTGCCCAGCTTATAGATAAGTGTTACAGGGAGGCAGGGGAAAAGGCTACTGTCATATTGTCCGATAGGTTGAAAAATTTCGGTTTTTATTTTGCCACGTTAGGTGGTATCTCCATATCCATAGACGATATGAAGATACCTCAAAGAAAAAAAGAGCTCATAGAAAACGCAAACAAAGAGGTCTTGAACGTTCAGAAACAATATTCGGATAGTCTTATAACAGACGGTGAAAGATATAACAAGGTAATAGATATATGGGCAAACGTAACAGAGGCAATAGCAGATGAGCTCATGAAGGAATTAGGCACAGAGGATGTGATAGGTCGTGATGGTAAACCCGTAATTGGTCCAAACGGAAAACCGGAGCGTCAGAATAGTTTAAACCCCATATTCATGATGGCGAATTCAGGGGCAAGGGGAAATGCACAGCAGATAAGACAGCTTGCCGGTATGAGAGGTCTTATGGCAAAACCGTCTGGGGAAATCATTGAAACACCTATTACAAGTAATTTTAGAGAAGGTCTCGATGTGCTTCAATACTTTATTTCCACACATGGTGCAAGAAAAGGTCTTGCTGATACGGCCCTCAAAACAGCAAATTCAGGCTATCTCACAAGGAGGCTCATCGATGTAGCCCATGATGTAGTTGTAACTGAATACGATTGTGGTACCCTTAACTGGATAGAGATGCGCCGCCTTGAAGAGGGTGGTGAGATTATAGAACATCTCGATGCAAGGATATTAGGAAGGGTTGCCGCAGAAGACCTGATAGATCCTGATGGAGAGATAATTGTAAGAAAGAATGAAGAGATAAGAGAGGTACACCTAAAAAAGATAGAAGAGGCAGGTTATGAAAGTGTAAAGATACGTTCAGTGCTTACCTGCAGGTCAAAAAGGGGTGTATGTGCCCTCTGTTATGGAAGGGATTTGGCAAGGGGAAGGCTCGTGAGTATCGGTGAGGCAGTAGGGATTATTGCCGCCCAATCCATAGGTGAGCCAGGTACACAGCTTACTATGAGGACATTCCATATAGGAGGGGCAGCAACGAGAAGGATAGAACAATCCACATTAGAAGTTAGAAATGAAGGATATGTAAAATTTATTAATGTCAAAACAATAATTAACAGAGAAGGTGTTCCTGTTGTTATGAACAGAAACGGAGAAATTGCGATTGTCGATGATTCGGGAAGAGAGAGAGAAAAATATCCTGTCATTTACGGAGCAAAACTAAAACACAAAGAGGGTGAATATGTTAAAGAAGGTGATATATTAGCAGAGTGGGATCCTTATACAACCCCTATTCTTTCAGAGGTTTCAGGAAAGGTCAAGTTCGGCGATATAATCGAAGGTATAACCATGCAGGAGACAAAAGATGAGGTCACAGGACTTTCATACAAAGTTATCATTGAACCCAGAGACCCCACATTGAGACCAAGGATCTCCATAAAAGACGATAAGGGTAAAACGATAATGATGGAAGGCACTTCAAGCCCGGCAAGGTATATTCTCCCCGTAGGTGCCCATATTGCAGTAAACGAAGGTGATGACATATTTGCTGGAGACGTTATATTAAAGATACCAAGAGATACTATAAAAACAAAAGATATTACAGGCGGCCTTCCCAGGGTTGCAGAACTATTCGAGGCAAGAAAACCCAAAGAAAATGCCATTGTAAGCGAGGTAGACGGTGTAGTATCGTTCGGAAAAATGTTAAAAGGTAGAAGGGAAATAATAGTTACCCCAGAATGGGGAGAACCGAGAAAGTATATTATACCAAGGGGTAAACACATTATCGTCCATGAAGAGGACTTTATAAAGGCAGGAGAACCACTTATGGACGGTCCTGTAAATCCCCATGATATTCTAAGTATCCAAGGTGTAAAAGAGCTTGCAAGATACCTTGTTAATGAAATCCAGGAGGTATATCAGTTACAGGGCGTTAAGATTAACGACAAGCATATAGAGGTTATTGTAAGACAGATGCTCAAAAGGGTAAGGATAAAGGATGTGGGAGACACGAACTTCATAATCGATGAACCAGTAGAACAATGGGTATTTGAGGAAGAGAACAAAAAGGTTATTGAAAGGGGTGGAAAACCTGCCCAGGCAGAGCCGCTTTTTCTTGGTATAACAAAGGCATCTTTGATAACGGACAGTTTTATCTCAGCGGCAAGTTTTCAGGATACAACAAAGGTTTTAACCCAGGCTGCCATTGAAGGTAGGATTGATTATTTAAAGGGATTAAAAGAAAATGTTATAATGGGCAGGATTATCCCTGCAGGTACAGGTTTTCCTAAATATAGAAATTACGATATGATTATAGCAAATAAGCAGGTAGAATCCCAATTAAAAAAGGAGGAGGCAGAGCCTAATAATGCCTGAGTTTACGATCTGCAATTTTGGCCTCTTCTGATTTGGGATATAGCTCTTTTACCTTTTTAAGTGCTATTGTGGCATTTTCTTTTTCCCCTAAGCTAAAAAAGGCGTCGGCCTGTGATAAAAGGGCTCTCGGCGCCTTTTCACTATTTGGATATTTTTTAATGACCTCGTTAAAATTAAGTATTGCCATCTCGTAATCTTTAATACCCATGTAGCATTCACCGAGCCAGTAATAAGCATTGGGGATAAGGGGAGTGCCTGAATAGGATGCTATAAATTCTGAAAATTTTTTTATTGCATCGTTATACATCTTTTTCTGAAATAGATCGAATGCCTCTTTATACCTAACCTCATAATTTTTATCTTCTGGCCTTGCTACTACTTCTGTTTTTGTCTCCCCTGGTTTTTTTAGCGCATTTAGTTCACTTTTTGTCTCTTGGTAGAATGTCTTTAACTGAAATTCCAGCGCCTCAATCTTGCCCAGTAAGCTTCTTATCTTCTCGTCATTGTTGTTTAATTGGATGGATAAATCTGCAATATGCTTTTTTATTGCATCATTGTCTTTTAAAACCGTCTCCATCCTCACATCATTCTGCTCTTTATACATTTTAATGTCATTTTCTATGCTTGCTATATTTCTGTTTATCATGGTCAATTCTTCTGTGGATGTGCAGCTAACAACTATAATTGTAACCAAAAAAACCAAAATTATTTTTTTCATAAATCGATCCTTTCCAATTATTGATATTTAACCATATTAGGGCATAAAAAATGGTTGTGTCTCATCTCCATCAGTAAAATTAAGTATTTTTTTGTTTTCACCATTAAAAAGCATAATGGCTATTGAATTTTTATTTCCTCTGTTCGTGGAATATATAATATATCTTCCGCAAAAAGAAAAGCGAGGGGAATCGTTGAGGCCGCCGTTTGTCAATATCCTTGGGTTTGAACCATCAGCGTTCATAATGCATATCTCAAAACTTCCTTCTACTTTTGAGACAAAGACAATTAAATCCCCTTTTGGAGAAAAATTAGGGGATACATTATAATTGCCAAAGAAAGTTAGCCTTTTTGTCTCACCTGTGGAAATATCTGTCATAAAAATATGGGGCGAACCGTGTCTATCTGAAACGTAGACAACCTTTTTACCGTCAGGAGAAAAGGAAGGAGATGTATAGATGCCGTCACCGGAAACGATGGCTTTTTTTACACCTGTAGTAACATCAATGATATAAATTGTAGATTTTCTCCCAGATGTGGACGCATAAGCAAAGGTATTCTTATCCTTCCATGCTGTCCCTAATTTCATCCCAGCATCACTATCCACATATACTTCTTTCTTTGAGTGCATGTCCAAAATATAAAGGTATGGTCTTCCCTTTGCATAAGTTGTATAGGCAATGTATTTTCCATCCGGTGAGATGGATGGAGATACGGTAATGCTATTGTAATTGGTTAACTTTTGTATATTATATCCGTCTAAGTCTGCTGCATATATCTCTTTCTTCCCCTTCTGGCCGTATACGAATACAACCCTTGAACTCATAATCCCCTTTTCACCGGTTACGGCATATATTATATCATCGGCAAGCCTGTGGATTAGTCTTCTCCAATCTGATGACCTTGATCTGTATTTGTTTGCGTAAACAAGGGAACCGTCAATAGTATCATATACATATGCATCAAGAACCACCTCATCATTTTTTTCTTGAACCATTCCCTTACATAAAAGTTCAACACCAATGGAGCGCCAATTGTTAAATTTAATATCCTTCTTTTCTATTCCCTCATCCATGAGTTCTCTATCAAATAGTGTTTGCGGGGCAGGTATAAAAAAACCGGACAGATCGAGGTCTTTGTTTAAAAGCTCACTCATCTCTATGTTTAATTTATTGGGCCTTTCGCCTTTGAAATAAGGCACTGCTATGGTTATTTTTTTTAGAGACTTGCCGTATACATCAAGATATATCTTTCCTTGGGCATTATTAACGATAGCAAAAAGCAACAATAACAAAAAGGCAAACTGTCTTATCTTCATTTGCACCCTCTTTTTGATAATGTATTACAATAAAAGCTCTTATTTCAACCTTATTTTTTTATAATTAAACATTAAAAAATAAAAACCGATAATATTAGGTATTGTTTATATATTAAAAAGATTTATAAATTTTGCAAGGAAATTTGGTGGTGTTAAAGATTAAGGGGTGATTTCACATCACCCCTTTTAAACTTTAAAGTTTGAAGATAAGCAGTAATGAAACAACAAGTGAATATATAACAAGTGATTCGATCATTGCCAGACCGATAATCATGGGTGTCACTATCTTTCCTGATGCACCTGGATTTCTGGCAATACCATCGAGTGCTGATGCAATGCCTCTTCCCTGGCCGAGTGCTCCTCCAAATGCTGCGATTGCCACACCAAAGCCGGCAGCAAGGGCTACCATCTGTTTTACTGAAGGATCAAGACCCTTTGCCTCTTCTGCTGCCATTGCCACACTTACGGAGAAGCAAACAAACAAGCCAAGAAGCATAATGATTGATAATAGTTTTTTCATTTTATTTCACCCCTTTCTTATATTTTTTAATGTTCTTCATGGGATATAGCCCCTGAAAAATATGCCATTGACAAAAGCATGAAAACGAAGGTCTGCACAAAAGCAACAAATAATCCGAGGAACATCACAGGTAACGGAACAAGTATAGGAACAAGACCGAAGAAAATAGCCGTGACAAGGTGGTCACCTGTTATATTACCAAAAAGCCTGAGGCCAAGAGAAAGCGGTCTTGCAAAATGGCCAATCAGTTCTATGGGCACCATAAGAGGTGCAAGCCACCAGAAAGGACCTACAAAGTGTTTGAGGTATTTAATACCGTGTTCTTTAAAACCGTAATAATGGGTCATAACAAAAACAGTTAAAGAGCATGCAAAAGTTGTATTAACATTATCTGTGGCTGGCAAAAATCCCGGCACAAGACCTGATAAATTATTGAAAAGGATAAAAAGTGCCAGCGTTCCCACAAGAAGGACAAACTCCTTACCCCTTGGACCCATACTGTCAATGATTATATTTGAGAGACTTTCTACTATCATCTCAACAAAATTTTTGAAGGTTAAATTAGGTTCTGGAACAACCTCATCCTCTTTTTTTCTTATCTGTCTATAACCTAAAATAACAATAATAAGTAGTATTATTGAAACTATAATACTGTTTGATACATGAGGTGGTAAATGTTTTAAAAAGGGGAATAAGGAAGCCCATGTAAAAACTTCATGCTCCATCTTTCTGCCTCCTCTTGTATGTTAAACTAATCATTGCCATAATTTGATTTATAACAATAGAGATAAAAAGGGTGGATAAACCTATAAGGAAAAAAATCACATCAATATTCCCATAAATTATTATTACTGCCACGAGCCCGGCAAATATGAAAAACTTTAAGGGTAATTTAATGATTAAATCTTTTTTATTTATCTTTGATTTCCCAAATCCGCTCTCTACTATCTTTTTGAGAAATCTAAAATTTAAGGTTATTATTGCACTTGCAACGGCAAAGCTGAAAAAATATTTATATTCTTTCATTATTATCAAAGACAAAATAGAACCCAATAAAAACACAATAAAGTTCAATCTTTCTATTTCACTGATTATTGTTTCTTTCATTTTCTTTTTTTATCTTCTTAATAAGCATAATGATTGTTTTGAATGCCGCACCTATCCCGAAAAAGGTAAAGATTATCGTTAAATAAGGATATGTCTTAAAAAACCTGTCAAGGAAATATCCCATCACGATCCCTATTGCCACTGAAAGCCCCATTTCAAGGCCTAATGAACTAAAATCAATAAGGGACCTGATAGTTTCTTTTTTTGTGTCTTTTAAGACCATATACATTGCAAACCTCTTTTTTCTAACATACACTAAACCTCAAGTCAATTTATTTTTTATAGAAAGTTATTTTCTTCACAAACTGTCTCTGTAAAAGTGCTAATTATACGATATACTTATATGTTTAAAGATAGAAAATATGGTGATTCTTTCTCAACCACACCCTCTTTGATTTATAATCGGGTATGAATTTACCGACAAGTCTCCAAAAGTTTTTAGAATGATTTTTCTCCATTATATGGGATAGTTCATGGACTACCACATAGTCTATGATAGAAGGCGGAGCCAGAACTAACCTCCATGAAAAACATAAACTGTTTTTATGGGAACAGGAGCCGTATCTTTTTAAGGCATTGGTAATCTTTAAAGAAGAAGGAAAAACCCCCATCAGTTCACTGTAATAAGAAACCCTTTGCAACAAAATATTACCTGCCATCTTTTTATACCACTGTATAAAGGCGTGCCTGATAGACTCTTTTTCATTTTCACCTGAGAGAAATCGATCTTCCTCAAATCTCACTCCATCTCCATCCTCGTATTTATCAGAATAATAAAAAGGATATGCTTTTCCGAGATAATAAAATTCTTCACCATCTACAAACCTTTTTTCCTCCCTCCAGAGTGCCTTGCCTTCCCTTATCTTTTTTTGTATCCAGGGGATATTTTCTCTAAAAAAATTATCCACTTCTCGATGGGATGTCTTAAAAGGTGCATATATAACTATATATCCTGGCCTTTCTATTTTGAGGGTCATCGTCTTTTTTCTTCTTTTACTTCTGATAATCTTATATTCCATAGGCTAAATTAACCTAAAATTCCAGCTCATCCTCTATGAAAGGCACGTGTGTTCTGAGACCAAGCCTTTCATTTATTACCTGGGCAAATATAAGTTCTACATCTTCTTCTCCATGCACCACAAAAATTTCTGGATTATTCTTAAAAGAGCCTATCCATTCGAGTAGTTCTTTCTGGTCTGCATGGGCTGAAAAACCCCCTATTGTATAGATCTTTGCCCTAATGGCAATCTCTTCACCGAGAATATGGGCAGATTTTGCACCATCTACAATATATCTGCCCAGGGTCCCCTTTGCTTGAAAACCTGAAAAGATTATACTACACTCAGGCCTCCATATGTTGTGTTTGAAATGGTGTCTTATCCTGCCACCCTCGCACATCCCGCTTCCTGCTATTATTATGGCGCCAGATTTTATCTTATTAATCTTCTGTGACTCTTCTACAGTAACAGTGAAGTTAAGCTGCAGCCCATCTTTATCCTTTAGCTTAAAAAAATCCTTTGCCTCGAGGTCAAATAGTTCAGGATGGGATAGATATATCTTTGTTGCCCTGTCTGCAAGGGGACTGTCTATAAATACATTGAGGTGTTTGAACCTACCCTCTCTAATGAATTTTTTAAGGATATATATTATATCCTGGGTTCTTCCTACAGCAAAGGCAGGTATCAGGACATTACCACCTCTTTTAAAAGTCTTGTCTATTGCCTCTGCAAGTTCTTCTATGCTTTCCTCCATCCCCTTGTGTAACCTGTTTCCATAAGTAGACTCTACAATCACATAATCTGCCTGCTCTATATGAGTAGGATCTTTTATAATTGGATTGTTGGATTTACCAATATCCCCTGAAAATACAATCTTTTTTTCTTTATTATCTTCATTAAAGAAGATTTCCAGAATAGCAGAACCGAGGATATGGCCTGCATCTAAAAATCTATAGCTTAACCCATCTACTATTTCTTCTTTCTCCCCGTATTTTTTTCTATCTACAAAAGGGAGGGCCCTTAACACATCTTCCCCTGTGTATAAAGGTTCATATACGATATCCTTTCCTGTTCTAAAAGACTTTTTCGTCATCCACTCTGCATCTTTTTCCTGAATATGGGCAGAGTCAAGGAGCATAATCTCAAGGAGGTCTGCCGTGGCCTCTGTTGTAAGAATTCTTCCCTTGAACCCGTCAGCCACAAGCTTAGGTATCAAACCAGAATGGTCAAGATGGGCATGGGTTACGATAATGTAATCAATGCGCTCTGGATTAAAATTAAAAGGTCTTCTATTTAATGTTTCAGCATCTTTGCCCTGATGCATACCGCAATCTACAAGTAATTCAGTGTCTTGATATGTAAGATGGTAGCATGAGCCTGTAACCTTTCGTATTGCGCCGAGAAACCTTATTTTCATGTTCTATATTCTCCTTTTTTTATAAAACTCCTTTTTTATATGAAATTTAAGACCTTTTATCAATGTTTTTATCGTTCATAATCTATCCTCAATTGTGTTATAATGCATAAAAAACAAGGAGGGGGCAATGGAACCAAAAGAGGTGAAATTAAATACATTGTTCAAGAAACACGGAAAGGCATTAATCCTGCCTTATGACCAAGGTCTTGAACACGGGCCTACAGATTTTTTTAACGCACCGTTTGCGCAGGACCCAATGTATATAATTGAGATAGCAAAAAAGGGGCAATACGATGCAATAGCCATGCACATAGGTAATGCAAGAAGATACTTTAAATATTACTACGGGGATATACCCCTTATCTTAAAGATAAACGGAAAAACAAATATACCATCCGATGACGAACCCATATCTCCTCTTACTGCAAGCATTGAAGATGCCCTATCCCTTTCAGCCATTGCCATAGGATATACCCTTTATGTGGGGTCTTCAAGACAGGATGAAGATATTGAACAATTTTCACAAATTAGGGAAGAGGCACATAGATACGGTTTACCTGTTATTGTATGGTCATATCCCAGGGGAAGAGATATAAACGAAAAAGGTGGAAAAGATAGTCTATATGCCATTGAATATGCTGCAAGGGCTGCCTCAGAATTGGGCGCTGATATGATTAAATTGAATATACCTTCAATTAAAAAGCATCCCAATATACCTGCACCGTATAGAGACCTGGAAATATCATTAGAAGATGCTGTAAAAAGGGTCGTTGCTGCTGCATGCGGTGTCCCTGTAATATTTGCAGGGGGCGGGATGGTAACTGATGATGAACTTTTAGATAAAGTAAAGATATGTATGAAATCAGGTGCATCAGGGGTTATCTTTGGAAGAAATATATGGCAGAGACCGCTGGATAAGGCACTGGAGCTTACCGATAGGATAAAACAGGTTATAAAAGGGCAAAATATTAATAGATAATTTATGAAAAACAAAAAGGCAAGTAAAAACACAGAGATACAGAGATATAAACTATTAGACCATGAGGCTGATATAAGATTAGAGATTTATGGAAACACCCTTGAAGAGCTTTTTTCTAATGCAGCTTATGGAATCTTTCAGTTTATAGTGGATGCAAAAGGTAAAGAGGCAGAAAAGGGGAAACGTATTGATATTGAAGGAAACGGTGAGTTATTGATTAATTTTTTAAATGAGCTTCTTTTTCTTTGGGATACAGAAGGTTTTATACCAAAAGAATTTTCTTTAAAAATATCCCGTAACAAACTTACAGGAACTGTTGCGGGCTGTATCTTTGACCCTGAAAGATGCACAATTATAAAAGAGGTAAAGGCCGTGACATACCACAAATTTTATTTAAAAGAGGAAAATGGCATTTATAAAGCACAAATTATACTGGATGTGTAAAAGACCTGAAACATTAAATTAAAGGTAATCTATGGAAGAGAAAAAGGCACATATAAAAAAGCTTGACCAAAACAGATACATCATTGAAAAACACGGAAACATGAATGTAGATGGCATCATATATGTCAACGATGAGCTTTTTCAGATTCTCGGAACAGATGAAAGTATAAAACAGGTAGAAAATGTGGCCTGCCTTCCTGGAATAGTTGGTGCATCAATGGCCATGCCGGACATACACTGGGGTTATGGCTTTCCCATAGGTGGTGTTGCTGCCTTTGATGTTGAAAACGGTGTAATCTCCCCCGGTGGTGTAGGCTATGACATAAATTGTGGTATAAGACTATTGCGCTCAGGTTTAAATGTAAAAGAAATAAAAGACAAGATAAAAGACATAATCGACCTTTTGTACATAAATATCCCAAGCGGCGTGGGTTCTCACAGGAAAGATTTAAAACTTACAAAGGAAGAATTAAAAAAGGTATTGAAAAAAGGTGCAAGATGGGCTGTTGAAAACGGTTTCGGAGAAAAAGAAGACCTTGAATACATCGAAGACAGAGGTGAGATGGAAGGTGCAGACCCTGGGTGTGTATCTGATAAGGCATTCGAGAGGGGAAAGGACCAGTTAGGAACAGTGGGTTCGGGAAATCATTTTGTAGAAGTGGGATACATAAGTGAAATTTACGATAAAGACACTGCGGAAATGTTTGGTCTTTTTAAAAACCAAATAACTGTAATGATCCATACTGGTTCAAGGGGTTTTGGATATCAAGTATGTGACGACTATATCAGGGAGATGATAAAGGCCTCTGAAAGATACGGTATTTATCTACCTGATAGACAACTATGCTGTGCACCCATTGAATCACCGGAAGGTAAAAGATATTTCTATGCCATGGTAGCCGCTGCTAATTATGCCTTTGCAAACAGACAAATCATAACCCACTGGGTAAGAGAAACCTTTGAAAAGATATTTAGAACAAGTTCAAAAAACCTAAACCTTTCCCTTGTGTACGATGTCTGTCATAACATAGCCAAGATTGAAAAACATACGATTAAAGAAGGGAAAAGAGAAAAGGAAATGCTTGTCTGTGTTCACAGAAAAGGATCAACGAGGTCCTTTGGATTAGGTGAAAGCGTTTTACCTGAAAAATATAGAAATATAGGTCAGCCTGTTCTCATTCCAGGGGATATGGGGAGGGCATCTTATGTGTTATGCGGTACAAAAAAGGCTATGGAAGAGACCTTTGGTAGCACTTGCCACGGTGCAGGGAGGATACTGAGCAGAAACCAGGCAATAAAGGCATCAAAGGGTCGCTCGATTTCTAAAGAGATGGAAGAAAAAGGCATTATTGTTAAGGCTTCAAGTAAAACTACCCTTGTGGAAGAAATGCCAGAGGCTTACAAAGATGTATCAAAAGTGGTGCAGGTAGTCCACAATGCAGGTATATCAAGGCTTGTTGCCAAAATAATACCATTAGGTTGTATAAAGGGATAAAAAGGATATATAGACCTTGTTAATTGTATTTACAGGTGAAGGGAAGGGTAAAACATCTGCTGCATTGGGTATAGCCTTGAGGGCATCTGGACATAACATGAACACCTTGGTCATACAATTTATGAAAAAAAAGGGAAACTCGGGAGAGCAAAATATACCGGAAGGGCTATTAAAGAATATAGACATTTTACCATTCGGAGGGGAATTCCTCTTAGAAGGCAATGAAAAAGAAGGGCATATAAAATTGGCACAAGAGGCGTGGTCTATGATGAAAGAAATGCTTTCTAAAAAAATTTACCATATCCTCATACTCGATGAACTGACCATTGCCATAAAATACGGGCTTATACCATTAAATACTGTTTTAAATTTTTTAAAAAATCTACCTTATTCCATACACATAATCATTACAGGCAGAGATGCGCCTGATGAAATATTGAATATGTCGGATATAGCTACAGAAATGAAAAAAATAAAACACGTATTTGATAGAGGTGAGGGAGCAGTTTTAGGCATAGACTACTGATACGAAATTTGATATCTATTTGAAAAGATTCGATTTTTTAGAATGTCCAAAATAGATTCAAAATGGAAAAAAATTAATAAATTCGATAAGTTAAAAATGTAGCCCTACAATTTTTCCACAAATTTTCCACAAAAAATGTGGAAAACCTACGATAAACTGCTCTATTTATCTATGGTTATCTTTACCTTTGTCCCCCTTTTTATACCACAATTATCTGCCTCACCACTATTTATCTCAAGGACGTATCTTGCCTTAGCCTTGGACGAAATTGTAGTTTCATCAAGGGGTCTTGCATCTTTATAAATATCTACCACAGTTTTATTGGAATCTATAAATATCATGTCAAGGGGGATATAGGTATTTTTCATCCAGTAGTGTCTTATCTCATCGTCTTTGTGGATAAATAGCATCCCCTTATGTTTATCCATAGACTTTCTAAACATAAGCCCCATTGTTTGTTCAAATTCTGTTATGGCAAATTCAACCTTAAAAGAACACAGAATCTTGTTTTTTCCTTCATAAAATATAACACTACCTGATTTTGCGCCCTTTTCACCAGAAAAAGATGTATTTACAAAAAAAGGGTAAAGGGTGAAAATTAAAAAACATGACAGAAATAACAGCTTTTTCTTCATATTTTTCTTAAAACCTCTTTCAGTCTTTTTATATCCAGTTTGTCTAATCTTTTATCCATGTAATATATCCCTTCGAAATGCCTTACAAATTCCCATGCCTTTGTCCTTATATTGTCCTCTTTTATGGAACAAACAAATTCCTCAAGACCCTGAGACGGTTTTTTTGTATAACCGTATTTGTTCAGTCTTTTATAAAATTGTAAAAGCAAATACATTTCCCTATTCTTCGTCTTTAAAATTATCTTCAAAATAAAAAAAGCGAAAAAAACAATACATATAGAAAACATCACCAATTTCATAAACCAAAGTGTCTTCGTGTTGAATTTTAACTGCGGTCTTTTAATGTTTTTTGTTATGGCAAAGACAATGGATAGTTGCCTGTCCAGATTATAATTTATAACAAAGGCATTCCAGTAAAAATTTATCGTGTCCATTATAAGCCTTATCTGCATCATTATATCCCTTTTTTTGCCTAAACCGAATGTTTCATAATAGGCAGGTGTGGGGTCAAATCTCATCCAACCCTTATCTTCTACAAATGCCTCAACCCATACATGGGCATTCTTTTGTGGCACAAGGTAGTATTTGCCCATGTCATTGTAATAACCACCCCTATAACCACCTACAAGCCTCGAAGGTATACCTGCAAGCCTTAACATTACGGCAAAGGCAGAGGCAAAGTATTCACAGTTACCGTATCTGGCCTTAAATAAAAAATCATCAATCGGTGATTTACTTATTGGTAGATTTTTAAGGGAATACCTGAACGAACCATTATTAAAAAAATTATAAACAGCGTAAATATCTTTTAATGTATCATCTCCTCTGGTAAGGCTTTTTGTAAGTTTTTTTATCTCATCTGAAATGCCTTCGGGTAGTTGAAGATATGTTGCCTTATCCAAATCCTTTTCAAAAAATACATCGGAGATTATAGATACTGCCTCATAACGCAGTCTTTTTTCAATGGATGAAGGCATTACATAAGTTAAGTCTTGAAGACTCTTTATACCTTTTAAAGTTATAAATGCAGGCTTATCCAATGCAAATATATATCTGTTCTCATAGGGCTCAAGATATATAACCTGTTTTACAGCACTGCCCTGTGCAATAAGGGGTTTATTCTGTATTGCATATTGTTTTTTAGAGCTTTTCCACGATGTGCCGTCAAAATAATCAAGCACTATACCCCTCCAGTAAAGGGCTTCGTCATTTATCCTGTCCATATGAACACGCATTATAATGCTTGCATCTTCTTGAATATTTGCTATTGCACCTAACCTCACCCTTTCTGTAAAACCTGTCTTTGCCTTATCAGGCCTGTTTAAAAAATCGAATATGGGATACTGGGTTCTGGGCAATATTATAAACATGACTACAGTTAAGGGTATGGCAGCGCAGGGAATGTATAAAGATTTTAACAATACTTTCAAGAGTATTTTTTGGTTTAATTCCATATCAGGGTCTTGAGAATAAAAGGTAAGAAGGACAAAGGATGTGGAAAGCATCATAACTGTAATAATAAGGTATATAGAAAAGGTAACATCAAGGGACATAAGCCCAAGTCCTGCAAGTAAAAATATAGAAAGGGTGTAAATCTGCATGTAGTCCCTTGTCTTTTTTTCTTCGAGGAACTTGACGGCAAAGATAAATAAAAGCGCCTCCACCAATTGTATAACAAGCTCGTCTGTCTTTATCCTGTATATTGTAAAGCCGACGACCAGAAGGGAAAATATATTTACAATCCATCTGTCTACATAAAATCTATTTTTATATTCAAAATAAAGTGAGACCAAAAAGATAAAGAGAAACGCCCCAGAAAATAATGGGTTTATGTATTTTGCTATGGACAGAAAACTTATGAAACCTACCACATAGGTAAGGAACTTTAAAACATGGATGATTTTTATTACCTTAAGATCAATTGCCTTCATATAGGGCAAGTTCCTTAAGTATATTTATCCTGTGCGTTTGTGATACATCGGGCAAAAAGACCTTGTCCTTTATCCTCATACCCACAGGCATATTGCTTTTAATAAGCTTGACTATAGTATAGGCAATGGAGGAAATCTTCTCCTCAGTATCTCGGATCAACACTTCATTGAAATCGATAAAAATAGGTCTATATATGAGGGAGGATAATTCCTTTGTTTTGAGTTTTCCTGTCTTTGCCGTTGCCTTCCAGTTTATATATTTAAGGGGGTCTCTGTATACATATTCTCTTATGGAGACTATATCTGTGTCATACCCAACACTATCAGAAGACCTGTCCCCTTTTAATCTTCTATCCTTTTCATACAGGGAAATAAGGGAACATTCCTTTAATGCAGGAAAAACAATAAACTCAAAGTGCTTATCGAGTGATCTGTATCTCGTAAAAAAATTAAAGGGGAAAACTGAATAGATATAAATATCTTTTATAACATACTGACCCCTTTTTGGAAAAAAGACGTGTAAATATCTCGTTTCAGACGACTTAGGGTCTATAAAAGGAAAAAAGACATCCTTCCCGTTTATATTTACCTTCATAAGAAATACGGGGAGGATTCTTTTTTTGTTTATTAAAGTTATTTTTAAGGGGAATTCTCTTTTTGCATAAATCTCTTGAGGAATATTTATTTCTATATCAATCCCTGAAAGATTATTTTTTCCGAAAAAACCTGATATGCCCATAAAACTCAAAAGCGCTGCTACAATGAGGTAGATAAGGTTATTACCTGTATTTATGGCAGACACACCTAAAAAGATTGTAAGCAGTATATAAAGAAAACCTGCCCTCGTTATCTTTATTACGCGGGGGTGGGTATCTCTTCGATTAAAGATTTTATTATCTCCTTCTTGTCAAGGCTTTCGTATTCATCTTTAAACAATACCCTGTGGGGTATGGTAAATTCAACGAGTTCCTTTATATCTTCGGGAATCACAAAGTTTCTGCCATGAAAGTATGCATTAGTCTTTGCCGTTGTCATTAGGGTTAACGCACCCCTTGTAGAAAGTCCAGCTGTTATGTATCCGTTTCTCCTCGTTTTATTTATAATTGCCATAATATAGTCCAGCACCTTATCCGAAACATAGACCTCCTTTTCTATGTGAAGCTGTATTTCTTCTGCATCCTCTTTGGTCATAATAGGCTCAATAAAGTACAGCTCTTCCCTTTTACTTCCAATTTTTAAAATCTCCCTTTCTGCCTCATTTGAAGGGTAACCAATACTTATCTTCATCATAAATCTATCAAGCTGAGATTCGGGTAAGGGAAATGTTCCAAATTGTTCTACAGGATTCTGTGTGGCTATAATGGAAAAAAGGCGCGGAAGTTTATAGGTTTTACCTTCGATGGTAACCTGTTTCTCACCCATGGCCTCAAGGAGGGCGCTCTGGGTCTTGGGGGTTGCACGATTTATCTCATCGCAAAGGACGATATTGTTAAATACAGGACCAGGATGAAATTCAAACTCTCCTGTTGTTTTATTGTATATGGAAAGACCGGTTATATCTGTGGGCAAAAGGTCGCTCGTGCATTGAATCCTGCCGAATGTAAGTCCAAGGGATTTTGCAATACCTATGGCAAGGGTGGTTTTCCCAAGTCCCGGGAGGTCTTCGATAAGCAGATGTCCCCTTGAAAAAAAGGCAATAAGGGCAAGCCTTAAGGGTTTTTCTTTACCCTGGAGATAATTGGAGAGAAAATTTATTATCCTTTGAATCTTGTTGTTTTTATTTTCCACATTTAATCTCTTTTCTGATTATTTTAACATATATTGTAAGTATAAAACCCTATTTTTTAAAATTCGAAAGGTTTTGGTCTTAAAATAATTATGCCTTCTTTCCCTTCCATATAACTTTCAAAATCTTCATCTATAACAGCCATTGCATCAGCCCTCGATGATGCATGTCTGAATATCAGTGCATTCTCTTTTTTTATGACAATCCCCACATGGGATACATCTAACCCCTTTGTTCCAGTATAGATTCCTATGTAATCCCCTGTTTTTAACCTATCTTTGATAGCCTTTGAATCCTTAATGGTTATATAGTTAATCTCCCTTTCTTTTATATCAACCCCATCTAAGAAAAGTGTTCCATCTTCCTTTAGATTTAAAGTCTTTTTTATTGACCTCGTCCTTTCCCCTCCTATTATTCTGGTCACATCATCTACAAAATCACTGTTATTTTGTATCCAGTCTGTAAAAAAATGGTTTCTCCATAGAAAACTTTCATCTCCGTTTCTATATCTTATTCTTTTAAGTCTTTTTAAAAAATCTCTATAAGAACCGGCAAGCCTCATTGCCTCCACATAATCAATAAATGTAAAACAATCCATACCTGAGAGATTAACCACGAGTTCTTCTTTTATATCTTTACTCCCTATCAGGGTATAACCCTTATACGCTGTATTTAAAAAAAGACCTGAAATAAAACCTATTCTTTCTCCTGGATCCTCTATTGCATAAGCCTTCTTTAATATCCCATCGATTGTGTCTTCTGTCCATCTGCCAAGAACAATGTGCATAAAAGAATAGTATTACACATTATAGAGATTTTCAAGAAAGGTGCTAAAAATAGATTTTAATCATCTTATGAACTAAAAAATATTGTGTAAAAAAACATATGTATGTTAACATGAAAAAATCTTTTAATTTAAACATGCAATTTCAGAGGTGTATATATGGCATCAAAGATAGAATTTAAAATATTCGAATCAGAAAGTGCGTTTCTCGATCCAAGAAAAGGTTTTCAAGAAACGGTTGTAAAGTTTCAGGTAAGGGTGGACCCCCTGACAGGAAAAACAGGCCATTTCTCCCATTTTGGGGCAATAAAACCCCAGAGATTACCCCTTGAAGACTATTTGAAGCCTGAAATAAAGGGATTCTGCCCTTTTTGTTTAGAAAACAGAGAAAAAAGCACCCCCAAATTTAAAAAAGAGATAATACCTGAGGAAAGAATTATAAGGGGAGAATCTGTGCTCATACCCAATCTATACCCCTATGACATATATAGTGCCGTTGTTATAATGACAGATGAGCATTTATGCCCTATAGATGGTTTTACAGAAAAGAGGCTTTTCGATGCATTATACGTGGGCATTGATTTCCTAAAAAGGATTAAAAAGATAGAGCCCCATCTGCCGTATCACCTTATGAGCTGGAATTATATGCCTCCATCAGGGGGAGGGCTCGTGCATCCCCATCAACAGTATTTTGCAAGCCAGTTTCCAGGGAATCAATTTACAGACGAATACAGGGCATCGAAAGAATTTTATAAAAGACACCACAAAAGCTTCTGGGATGAACTCATAAAAGAAGAAGAAAGGCTCAAAGAAAGGTTCATAGGAAGGATTGGCAGTAGCGTCTGGCTTGCCTCTTTTGTGTCCTTTGGCTTAATAGGGGAAATCTTGTGCGTATTCCCTGAAATATACTCAATTAAAGAATTTAACGAAAAGGCAATTCAGGATCTTACTTCAGGATTGCTTAAGATATTTGATTATTATAAAGAGGATGGCATCTTTAGCTTTAATGCAACGATCTTTTTTGGTGAAGAAAAACAAATGTTTTTTCCATGTCACTTTAGGATCATCCCGAGGACATTTTTAAATATGCGGGATTATGCACCGGATTTGAACTTTTTCCAGTCTCTTCTTATGGAACCTGTAAGCGTGCTACTGCCGGAAGAACTATGCAGTAAGGTAAAAACATTCTTTTAACAATTATTTCTTTTCAATAACATCGAGGGCCTTTTTGGCCAGTAGCTTTATGGCCTCTATATTTGCTATGTTTTGAGCATCTCTGTAAGACTTTACAGAATCATCTATTTTACCTTTCATATAATAGATTCTACCGAGATATAGCTTTGATAATGCCTTTATATTTCCACCTGCCTCATCTGAGACCCTTTTAAATATCTCTTCTGCTTTATTCAACGACTCCTCTTTACCAGCAACTGAATATTCCCTGTAATATCTCATTGCTTCTGTAAAGAGAAGCTGTATTTTTTCTTCTTTTCTTTCCGAATATATATTATATGCAATGATTGAGAACACAGCGAAAACAATTATCGAGGCAACTACTATGCATAGTTTTAAATTTTTCTTTATCCATCCATATAGAGCCCCTATTGCTCTCATTAACACATCGGGTTGTTTTATAACCTTATCTATGTCTTTTTTCTTTGCCATGGAAGGTATTTCAACATAATATGAATATTATTTCAACTTTAAATTTAAAAACCTGATAATTATCTGAAAACAATTACCCCTATCCTTTTACATACATCACTCAAAGGACAAAGGGTGCAATGCGGGGATACAGGCTTACATATATTCTGCCCGAATGTTACAAGGAGTGAATTATAGATGTTCCAGTATTTCTTAGGAAGCACACCTCTTAAGGCATATTCAGTCTCATGGGGGTTTTTAGTCTTTACTACCCCGAGTCTATTGGATATCCGATGCACATGGGTATCAACACAGATCCCCGGTTTATTAAAACCTTCAGTGATGACAAGGTTCGCAGTCTTCCTGCCCACGCCCTTAATCTTTAACAATTCTTCCAGTTCATCGGGGACTCTGGAGTTATATCTCTCTATTATCGTTTTTGAGATTTCTCTTATTGTTTTTGCCTTTTTCCTGTAAAAACCAACAGGATATATGAGTTGTTCTAATTCTTCATCACTTAATTTTAGCATCTCTTCCGGTGTCTTTGCCTTTTTAAAAAGCCTCTTAATTGCTTTATCCGTTGTCTCATCCTTTGTTCTTAAACTCAGTATGGTGCCTATAAGGATAACAAAGGGGTCGGCAGCTTTTTTCTGCGATAATTCTGTGATTACAGGAACCTTATCTTTAAAATAATCCTTAAGGGTTTCTACAATTTCTGTGAATAATTCCTTTTGCTTTTTCATTATAGCCATGAAATGTTTTAAAATTCATTTGTTTTCCACCAATTTGTTGCTTAAGAGTTCACCTACCCATGCTTCCATATGGGCAATGTGTGTTCCGGACCAGTAGATTTTGTTGCACAAAAGGCATTTTTTGAATTCTAATTGGTTGTGAAATACATATTCAGGGACAAGACCTTCAATTTCTCCTCTGTCTATATGAACGAGCAATGTATTACAGCTAAGACACCTTGTAAAAAAGGAGTTCTCGTCTAAATAATCTCTTATTACAGGCAATATCTCTTTCAACTGTTCCTTCACATGGTCAGATTTTATGAGAATAGAACCTTTAGGTGTATTTTTTGTTCTTTTTGTAAAAAAAAAGTATTTACTGTCTTTATCAACTATGTGGGCCAAATCTTTATAATTTTTAATATAAATAGCATCAAGGCCTAAAATGCGTAAGTATCTCGCAAGTCTTCCCAACATTACATCGCAGATAAATTTCATCTTTTGACCATTGCTTTTGCTTTCAAATTGGCCTCTTTCAATATCTCTTCCTCGCCTTTTACATATCTATTCTCCATAACCACCTTACCCATAGAGATTACAGTATCCACAACATATCCGTTTGATGCGTATACTATATTAGAATAGATGTCAAAACAAGGCGTCAATTCTGGTCTATTTAAATCTATTAAAATTATATCTGGGGCATTGCCTTCCTTTATCTCCCACTGGGGAAGAAAAAAAATCTCTGCTGCAGTCTTTGTGGCGAGCTCAAAGGACTCCTTAGCAGGCATCATAGTTGGGTCATGAGTGAAAAATTTTGCAATGAGGGATGAAAATTTAATTGTTTCTATTATGTCGAGGTGGTTATTCGACGCACACCCATCTGTGCCAAAACAGTATTTAATACCTTTATTTTTAAATAAAAAGTGGGGGATTATACGACCCACTGCAAGCTTCAAGTTTGAAACAGGCATGTGCACTATCTTTGAACCTGTTTTTTTCAGTATTTCAGAGTCATGTTCATCTATCCAGCAACCATGACAGCCGATATACCTTTCGGAAAGAATACCTATGGAGTTAAGAAAATCAACAGTGGATAGACCGTACTTTTCCTCTGTAAATGTTTTCTCTTCCCTTGTCTCAAGGAGATGCATATGCACAAGAATATTATGTCTCTCAGAAAAATCCCTGATCCATTCGAGGCTTTTTTTTGATACCGAATACACGGCATGGGGACCCAGGGCAAATATCACATAAGGTGCATATTTTTTCGAGACCTCGAAGAGTCGTATGTTTTCCTCTATCTCTTTTTCTGATTTTTTTTCATCTAACATATCTATAAAGACACCGCTTATAAAACCCCTCATACCCATTTCGCATACTGCCTTAGCCGTTGCCTCCCAGTGCCAGTACATATCGTTGAAAACGGTTATACCATTTTTTATCATTTCAAGACAGGCAAGTTTAGTCCCCCAGTACACATCTTCATCTGTAAGTTTAGATTCAAGGGGCCATATCTTTTCTTCAAGCCACACCTTTAACGGTAGGTCGTCGGCATACCCTCTAAAAAGTGTCATGGCAGCATGGGTGTGGCCGTTGATAAAAGAAGGTAGTGCAGCCTTGTTTTCACCGTTTATTATTTTATCTGCCTTTTTTGTGGAATTTTCTGTTATTTCTAAAATCTTCCCGTCTTTTATAAATATGTCCTTTGTTTCATTATTGAGCATCACATTTTTGATTAGTATGTCCATCAACAAAACCCCTTGCTTTTTAATTTTGCTTTTTCATTTCAGTATCTTTTCAATAAATGTTTCTATGTTTTTTACGTTTTTTTTCCAATTTTTTTCGAGTTCTTCTAAGGTAAGAGGTTCTTTTGTGATTCCGTGACAGTAATTATCAATAGAGCACAGGCTTCCATAGGGCAAATCGTATTCCATACACAATGTTGCCTCTGAGGCCATTGTCATACCCACAATATCACCTATTTTTTTTAAGAAATTTATTTCAGCCTTTGTTTCAAATCGAGGTCCCCTTGTCTGAACATATATACCCTTTTCCTTAAAGGTGAAATTTAGTTCCTTACAGGTTTTTATGATAAAATCCCTGACATTCTCATCCATAACAGGAACTATGTTTTTCATTTCCGATTCATAGAATGTGGGGATGTCCCAGAAAGAAATAAAATCGTGGGGTATGACAAAGACCCCTGGCTTTAATTTTAACTTCAAGCTGCCCACAGAATTAATGGATATAACCATTTCTACCTTCATTTCCTTTAATGCCCATACGTTTGCCCTGTGGTTTATCCTATGAGGAGCAACTGGCGGTATACCATGTCTTTGAACGAAAACCCCATTGCCCTTTATCCTTATCGAGGTTTCGCCAAAGGGTGTTCTTATATTTTTTTCCTTCCAGTTATCGAAAATGCGTGTTTGAAAAAGAGATAAACCACCTATTATTGCCTTCATTATTGTTCCATCTTCACACTAATCTATAAGTTGATTACTATATAACATAATTACAGTCAAGATTACTTTAAGATATTTTAAATAATACTTTGTATCCAAAACATTTTTGATTTTGTGCTTGATTTTGGCAAGCCTTTGTATTATGAAGTAGAAAAACATTTTTAGAAAATAAGGAAAAAAAGTCATGCCAAATATCGGTATAATAGGTCTTCAATGGGGTGATGAGGGTAAAGGGAAGGTAATAGATTTATTGAGTAAAGATGCAGATATTGTGGTAAGATATCAAGGTGGTGCAAATGCAGGACATACTATTGTTGTCCAGGGAGAAAAGATAATCCTTCATTTAGTACCTTCAGGTATCCTTCATGAAAGTAAATATTGTGTAATTGGAAACGGCGTTGTCCTTGATCCTGTTGTATTGGAAAAGGAAATATCAGAATTAAAGGCAAAGGGTTTTATAAAGGACGACAAAAAGTTTATGGTAAGTGGCCTTGCCCATCTTATAATGCCATACCATAAAAAGCTCGACATATTGAGAGAATCAAAGGGAAAAAAGAGGATAGGCACAACAGGCAGAGGCATTGGACCTGCATATGAAGACAAGGCAAGCAGAATGGGTATCAGGGTAATAGATTTGATGGACCCTGATGTCTTTAAAGAAAAAATAAAACAGAACCTTGAGATAAAAAATTTCATTATAGAGAAGTATTATGGAGATCAGGGATTTAAGGCACAAGACATCATTAAACAATATGTACCATTTAGAAAACTTTTAAAAAAATATATTGCCGATACTGCGGATTTTCTCCATAAATCCATTGAAGAACATAAAAAGATACTTTTTGAAGGTGCTCAGGGCACATTTCTCGATATAGACCACGGGACATACCCCTATGTTACATCATCAAATACTGTGGCTGGAAATATTGCTTCTGGTTCTGGAGTGCCACCTAACTGTATTGATAGTGTACTGGGTATTTGCAAGGCATATACAACAAGGGTCGGAGAAGGCCCCTTTCCCACAGAGCTTAAAGACGAGATAGGTGACAGGATAAGGGAAGTAGGAAGGGAATACGGTTCCACAACAGGAAGACCAAGAAGGTGTGGCTGGTTTGATGCAGTAACAGTAAAAAGGGCTATAAAACTAAACGGCATAAACGGATTGTGTTTGATGAAACTCGATGTTTTCGATAATTTTAAAAAGATTTTTATCTGCACTGGGTATGAACTAAACGGAAAAAAATATGATATACCTCCCATGTCTTCTTATGAGTTAAGTAAATGCAACCCTATCCTTGAAGAAATGCCAGGCTGGAAAGGAAGCGTAATAGGCATTGACGAATATAAAAAACTGCCTCCCAATGCAAAAAAATACATTGCAAGGCTTGAGGAATTGCTCGGTGTAAGGATAGATATAATATCAACAGGGCCTGATAGGGATAGCACCATTGTATTAAAAAAGCCCTTTTAAAGAAGATGTAAACCTATTCTTTAAACATTTTAAGGTGAAGTGAATTTGTTACAACGGAAACGGAGCTAATTGTCATGGCAATGGCCCCGAACATAGGTTCTAATCTTATGCCAAAATGGGGGTAAAGAACACCTGCAGCAACAGGTATGCCAATAATGTTATATATAAATGCCCAAAAAAGGTTTTGTTTTATAATCTTTAGGGTCTTTCTTGAAAGCTTTAAAAATGTCAATAGTTTTGATAATTGACCTTTCATTAGCACCACATCAGCAGATTCTATGGCAATATCTGTCCCTTTACCCATTGCAATACCCACGTGGGCTGTAACAAGGGATGGGGCATCATTTATGCCATCTCCTACCATAAGGGTTATGCCCTTTTTTTTATAATCTTCAACAATATTGGCCTTTTGATCAGGTAATACCCTGTAGTAGTATCTATCTATACTCACATTATCGCTTATAGCCTTTGCCGTTTCCATAATATCCCCTGTTATCATAACAGGCTCAATCCCCGAAGCCTTTAATGCACTCACGACATATTGAGATTCCTCCCGAATCTTATCCTTAAAGTTCAAAATACCCATAACCACATCTTCATACCAGAGAAGAACAGGTGAACCTCCCATTTGAGACAACTCTATATAGTGCTTTTTAACATCATCTTCTAACCTGCCGTTTATTTCTTCATAAAAAGACATATTGCCCAAATAATAAGTATTGCCTTCTATTATCCCTTTTACACCTTTTCCTGGCACTGCCTGAAATGTCTTTACATTCAAGGTTTCTATATCTGTCTCTTCTGCCTTTTTTCTCAAAGCATCGGCAAAAGGATGCTCAGAAAGTCTTTCTAAACTATATGCAATTTTAAGCACATCCCTTTCAGTAAACTGCAAAAAGGGTTTTATTTCCGACAACTCAATCTGACCTTTTGTGAGCGTTCCTGTTTTGTCAAATAGAATATATTTTGCCTTACTCGAAAGCTCAACAGAGGCTGCGTTTTTTATAAGAATCCCGAGTTTTGCCGCTATACCTGTGGAAACCATAATTGCCGTAGGTGTTGCAAGACCAAGTGCACAGGGGCATGCTATTATGAGAACGCTAACTGAAGAAAGTAAACTGTTTGTAATTTTAGGCTCATCCCCATATACAAGCCAAAAGACACATGTAATAATACTTATCAAAATCACTACAGGCACAAATATACTTGCAACCCTATCGGCAAGTCTCTGGACAGGTGCCTTTGTAAATTGTGCCTCCTCTACAAGACGGATTATCTTTGATAGAACCGTATCTTTCCCTATCCTCGTTACTCTAATAAGCAAAGAACCTTTACCGTTTAAAGTTCCTGCTATTACCTCGTCCCCTGTTGTCTTGGATGAAGGCAAACCCTCTCCTGTAATCATAGATTCATCCACATAAGAACTACCTTCTATGACAACGCCATCTGCTGGGACTTTCTCGCCAGGCCTAATTATTACTATGTCTCCTACCTCGAGGCTACCCGTATCTATCCTGATTTCTTTCCCTTCTTTGACGACGGTACATTCATTGGGAGATAATTCGTAAAGAAGCTTTATGGCAGAATAGGTCCTTGTCTTTGCCTTGGATTCGAAAAATCTGCCTAAAAGTACAATGGCAATTATCATCGAACATGAATCGAAATAAACATGGGGTTTTATACCAATAGATGCTATTTTTTGTGGAAAAAGGACAACGAGTAGGCTATAGAAAAAAGCGGAGATTGTGCCCAGTGAAATAAGGGTGTTCATATCTGCATTGAGGTGTTTAAGATTCGAAATTGCAGGTCTATGGAATCTTAAACCGAAGTAGAACTCAACAGGGATGGTTAAAATAAGTAAAATCCAGTTGTTATAAGGAAGTATCGGCCACATAGAAAAAATCATAATCGGCACAGTAAGGCAGGCAGTTATTATAAAATCTCTGAGCAGTTCTTTTTCTTCTCTTTTAGCCCTTAAGGTAATATCCCTTTCTATATCTACATCATAACCGATTTCCCTGATTACACTTATAATGTTTTTTAAATCTGTATTATCCCCTAATAAAACCTCTGCTTTTTTTAGCGGAAAGTTTACCCTTGCCTCTTTAACGCCGCCTAACTTATTTAATTCCCTTTCTATTCTTGCAGCACAGGCAGCACAGTTCATACCTGTTATAGGTATTTCAATCTTTTCAGCCATTTATTCCTATTTGAGATGTGTAAATACCTCTTCTATATCCGGCAGTTCTCTTATGGGATAGACCTTTATAAATATAACCTGCCCCTTTTCGTCTATTATAACATTTGCCCTTTCAGAAAAACCATCCTTATACCTGAAGAGGCCGAGCCTTAATGCTAATCCACCGTAAGGCCAGAAATCACAGAGTAGCCGTATATTTTTAATACCAATTGCATCTGCCCATGCCTTTTTTGTAAATACACTGTCAATACTTACGCCTAAAGCAATTGTGTTTTTCTCGACAAATCTATCATAATTCTTGTCAAGGGATAACATCTGGTCTCTGCATATAGATGTCCATGCAAGGGGATGAAATGAAAGAAGTATTTTCTTGCCCCTGTGTTCTTTTGTTCTAAACATTTGATCTAAATGGTCCTTTAACTCAAAATCACCTACCATATCACCGATTTCTATCATAAAAACCTCCCTTTTTTAGATTTAAACTCTTCATAAACTATTATAACAAATGTAACAATAAAAAATTCATTTTTTTAATTATAACAAATGTTAAAATCCCTTTAACAGAACCAACTAAAAAATAATTTTTGTGCTATACTTCATAATAAATAAACTTCATCGAAAGGAGGTCGCCATGTTTTTCATGAATATTTGTACTTGGGCACCGGAAGATGAAAAAGAGGTTGAAAGAAGAAGGGCAAACTGGAAATGGCCTGAGAGTGTAAAGGTAATCTGTGAGTTCCTTGACTTACAGGGTTGCAGGGTCTTTAATGTTATTGACACAGATGAGAAAGGTCTGATCCAGAGCAGGGCCGCATGGATTGATATAATGGCATTCGAAACTTTTCCTGTATATCCTTTTGGTGAAAGTAAGCATTTATTAAAGAAGTAGCAGAGTTTACAGAAAAATTTTAAATATAATTTTCAAGGAGCAAAGATAGGGTTTTTTCTACACTGCCCGGCTCTTTTGATTCCATTTCCCTTAACTCTTTCTTGATTCTAAAGTATGTGAGTTCATCATTTAAATCATCCAGTGACCTGTAAATACCTGCCCTCCTTCCAAAGCGGAATATTAATCTCTTTTCTTCATCAAAGAAAAGATACTTATCTATAATACCAATGAGTTTTTCTTTGTCTTCTGGAAGTCTACCATCCACCTCTTCAAGAAGGTTGAGTATATGGTCGCTTTTTATATAGCTTCTTATACCAGATAAATTCTCTATAAGCATCTTTTCTTCTATTAATATTTCCTCTTCATGGGGAATTATGAACTCACCCTTTTCTACCTTTTCATAAAGGGGCATGTCCCTCAACACCTTTAATGTCCTGAATCTGATAAAATCTGGATCGATTTTGTTTAAGGTATCGGCCGTTTCCATTGCATGCTCTTGCCACCATTTCCTTCCACCGAGGCCAAGCACTATATACTCGGATAGTTCAATACCCGACTCTTTAACCTTTTTACCTGCCTCTATATGTTCTTCCTTTGTTACGCCTTTATTTACATACTTGAGTATAAAGTTGCTGCCCGATTCAAGTCCAATATGTAGCCGCGTTAATCCTGCCCTCCTTAATCTTATCAGGTCCTCTAACCTTAATCTCTTTGCAATGGTTCTTGAACGGGCATAAGAAGTAATTCTTTCAACAGTAGGTAGTTTTTCTTTTAAGTATTTTATCGCCTCTGCCATTACAAGGGGATTCATGGCAGGGGAGTTTGCATCCTGTATAAAAACGTTTTTGCCTCCAAAATAGGC
>Ga0116169_1000908_pt1 | contig 27684 bp, 27 predicted proteins | sample AD_UKC130_MetaG_FD_89796 | JGI IMG/M metagenome (GOLD analysis project Ga0116169, IMG submission 89796) | Active sludge microbial communities of municipal wastewater-treating anaerobic digesters from Canada - AD_UKC130_MetaG | ecosystem: Engineered > Bioreactor > Anaerobic > Digestate | place...
ACTTAGATCCATACGGGATAATGGATTTGCCATATGATCCTTGCCCAAAAAGAGGGGCAGACAGTGATATAAAACCTAAAACAAGTTGACACGACCACATCATGGTTACCCTATTGGCAGAACCCTCTCAAAATTGATATAATTATACGAACCAATCCGAAAAGGAGCCAAGCCCCCCATGGAATGGATAACTCAACTGGATAACCTCGTCTCTTCCGGAATTACGGCTATTCGGAATCCGGTTCTGACCCGTTTTTTTCAGATGATTACCCAATTTGGTTCCGTTTTCGTGATTATCCTTGTGTCCCTGGGAATGCTGGGTTATTTCGCATATCATAAAAAATGGACCCATTTCAGAGTCTTCTTCTTCACCGTCACTCTCGGCGAAATCATGAATGAAACCCTCAAATGGGCCTTTCATCGGGAACGTCCTCCCCTTCCCTGGCTGACGGATGCATCCGGCTATAGTTTTCCAAGCGGCCATACTCTGATGTCAACTATCACATACGGTATCATCGCCTATTTATTGTTTGTTAAAGATTCTCGGCGAAAACTTCATCCGGCAGCAATATGCCTATTCGTTTTACCGGTTTTAGTAGGAATAAGCCGTGTTTATCTGGGGGTCCATTTTACCACCGATGTCCTCGGCGGATGGATTCTCGGCATTCTCTGGATCAAATTAGTCTCCTGGTTGAATACCAAACATTAATCTCCTGCGATCTAAACTCAGGATGTTGCCGAGCGTCGGTAATAACGGTTTAATATTTGTATAGTTAAACCTATGCCTAAGCCAAAGACTAAATGGACTAAAAACTCAAGGAAAGCATCAATCTCCCCCGCTCCCCTCAGTTTTACAACTGGCAAAGCCCGTATGCCACTATAGGAAAAGAACCAAACAAATGACCCATACAACAACCCCTTTATCTGGATATACTGCTCCTCCACCCTGGAAATCAGAAAAATGAAGACAACACCCAAAAAGGCTCCATAAAGATAATCCATCAGAAAACCAAGCCCCGACCCAAAAAACATATCGTGGTTGGGTTCGACAAATATACTGGCAGCAAAGTGGGACAAGGGATGCTTGAGCCAGTGAACGTCCCAAAAGAGAAATTCCACGATATTTTTCAGCAGATTGCCGAATATTCCGCAAACTGCACCGCGTATTGTTTTATCCTGAAGCATTTCCATCAATCCATTCTTTTTACACCCATCGTTTCCATTCCGGAGACGGTTTATCCAACAGATCCTCTACATTTCATCCGTACCATCCGCTCCTTCTCCCTCCACCACAACATCGGTCAATGCCTCAGCCTCCTGTTGAAGTTCCTCCGGATCATCGACCAATGCATTTAAAACCATGGCTGCCTCCGCTTCGCCCGGCTCATCCGCCAGAAGGTCGAGAGCCATCCCGTTTTTCACCTCTTCTAGATCATCCTTAAAATTCATTCGTTGCTTCTTCATTGTTCTGCCCCTTTTATTGTTTTTCATAGTATCCCCTCGTTCTTTAAGATTTTCTCGGCAAAATTATCATCGCTTGTTTCCAAAAAAAGATAATGCTATAATAAATGAACTTTAAGTAAGGAGGACCCATAATGGAATTAAATAAGATAATCATCGGTACTATGCGGCTTCCCAACCGTGAAACTGCCGTACAGCTTATTCGGAAAGCCATCGATTACGGATTTAATTATTTAGATACTGCACCCTTATATCGGCTGCAAAGTGCGACCGAAAACTCAGAAGCCTGGGTGGGTGAAGCTCTTAAGGCCGGAGATTACCGGGAACGGGCCTTGGTCTCCATCAAATGCGGCACCGGAAACGGTGGAATGAAAGTAGGCGAAAAATTCGAACAGGAAAAAGGCTTCGGCGTGCGGACTGCTGAAGACTTTGCCAAAGTCTTTCAACAATCCCTGGACCGGTTAGGCCTCTCTCAAGTTGACTATTACCATTTGTGGGTTTGTCATACCATGGAACAATACGAGGAAGCGTTTAAACCCGGAGGATGGTATGAAGGATTTTTAAAGGAGAAAGCAGCCGGACGCGTCCGGCATCTGGGCATTACTACCCACGCTGATTCCAATACCATTATCAACTATCTCAAATCCGGCCATTTTGAAACGGTCACATTGCCCTTGAACATCACAAATCTAACCCGGATGGAGGCCGTCAAATATGCCAGTGAACACGGTATCAAAGTGATCGCCATGAATCCGCTGGGCGGCGGTTTTCTTGCCAGCAATGAACGTCTTAAAGAATTGGCTTTGCGCTACCTGATGGCCTTGGATAATGTCCACCTTCTGATCGGGTTTACTTCCGAAGCTGAAGTCGACTATGCCAAATGGATCGAAGAAACATCCCGCCAAAATCCAATGTCCCCCGAAGCCATCCTGGAAGAGGCCAATCAAATTATCGGATCTTCGGAGCCCCGCTGTACCGGTTGCGGCTATTGCCTCCCCTGCCCTCAAAAGCTGGAGGTCGGCGGCATATTGGGCTATTATAACCTCTACAAATTCTTAAACATTGAAAGCGCCAAAAACCAATTTAATGAAATCCAATGGGATGTTCGCTATAAACTGAAAAACTGTACTTCGTGTGGATTATGCGAATCCCGCTGTCCCAATCAACTTCCGGTCCGCCAAATCCTTAAACATGCCCGTGAAATACTGTATTAAAATGAAGAAAGGATATCCTATGGATATCCTTTCTTCCATTTAAAGAAATTGGCTGGGATGTTTTTTAAAGAAATCTACTCTTGGTTCAAGGAATTTTAGTTTGTGGGTTTCCGGGTTCTCCATAAAGTGATAAATAGGCTCAAAGATTCGTTCCCAGCTCCAAATGGCCTCACCTACTCTTAAATATTCCCGGACCATCTCCGTCCCGGAAGGAGCAATGGGATGCATAAGAACGAGAGCCGTCCGAACCCGGTGGAATGTATCGATCAGCACTTGCCGCCGGAGGTCTTCGTTTTGGCTTTCCTCCGCTTCTTTCATATTTTTGGCCCAGTCTTTGTTGATACTCCGGATATAGGTATCCAACAAATTCATCACTAAGTGAAAGTTAAATTGGGCCATCAGTTTTTCGTATTCAAGAATGGCCTCCCGCGACTCCTTCAAAACGTTTTTACTGATATCTCCCACCGGAATTATTCCATCATAGTATTTCTGAGCAGTATAAAAACAGGAACGAACCGCCCGGTTGAAGACATTGGTTAAAAGGTTTCCTTCTTTAAGTACAGGGTCATTGTCTGTCTCTTTGGCTCTGGGATTGAAAGGTTTAGGTTGGAATCCTACACTTTTAATCCCAAGCCCCAACCCAAGAAAATGAGCTCTCAGCTGCTCCGGCGTATAGTATTCAAGCAGCTCTTTTGCAGTCGGCGGTTTTACAGCTCCGCTGCTACTTGCCTTCTTATTAAGAAAGAGAATATGATTGTTCACAATGAGCTTGGGCAGCTGTATTTCCCCCTCCGGCGGATCGACCGAAGGCGAACCGGATTGTAAAGCCATCCACAACGACATCTCAACAGGCCCGTAGAAATACACGTTATCTTCTCCGATAAATTGATAAACCTGAGCCTCTTTTGAGCACCACCAATCTTTCCAAGATTCCGGATCCCTGTATCGGAGTTCAAGACAAGTCTTGGTAAATGAGATCGGGGCCCAAAGAGATTCGGGCCAAACCCAAACTGTTAAATCCGCCAATCCTTCAATAACAGGCGCCGGAATGCCCCATTCGATATTTCCGGTCAGTCTGAACGGAACCAAGGTTTTCCCGGTACGATAACGGATTTTGTGTTCAGTAAGAATGGCACAGGCTTTCTCCCGCTCTGCAACGTTATCAAAGATCATAATTACCGACGATTTGTTGGCTTCATCGTACAGCGTAAATTGGGGAAGTTGGGTCTGCAAGGTTTGTAAAATATCCATCTGCTCCCGTTTAACATGAATAACCGGCGGCTCTAAAAACTCCTGAATACTTCGAATCACAAAATTCCGGCTATCCGGCGATTGCTTGAGGGATTCAACCCACTCCACCAGACGATCGTGAAATTGATCCAGTTTAAAATACCAGTTAGTCACCTCTCTCATCTCGAGTTTCTTTCCCGACAAGGTACTGACGGGATTAATCAAATCAGCCGGCATATATTGATGCCCCAGAGAACACTCATCCGCATAACCCCGTTCCGACGAGCAACCAGCTATCGGGCACCGCCCCACCACTTGCCGCCCGTTTAAAAATACTCCGTGCTCACTATCGAAAAACTGGGAAGTGGTCAACTTCGTCAGAAAACCGTTCTGATATAATTTCCGGATAATATCCGCGGAGACATGCCGGTGAATCTCGGCAGCACGTCCAATGGCTGACGCCCCATAAAAATCGAGGCTAATGCAATATGCTTCCAATACTTCTTTTTGGCGTTCATGATAATACCGGACCAAATCATCGAGAGTGCCGTCGAACTCCCCCTTCTCCACCAACTGCCGATGGCTTTCCACGATTGGCGAGCCATAACAATCCGTCCCCGATATAAAGATCACATTTTCTTTACCGATTCGATCTCTTAAAAAACGGGCAAACGTGTCCGCATGAACAAACACACCGCCAATATGCCCAAGATGAAGGTCTTTAATCCCATAGGGCATCCCGCCGGTAATCACTGCCCGCTTGGGAAATTGAGGCCTGCTTTCATAAACATGCAAAACATTGTTTTCTTTTCCATCAAAGTCATTCATGAATAGATCCTCCCATATTCGTCATTATCCTTTTCTGTTGATTTCAAACGCCGCCTTTATAACGCCAATCTTTCCCACATTCAAAGGGGTACCGTATTTTTAAACATATAAAAAGCTCCCGTCTCCAGGATATAATCCTGGGGACGAGAGCTTTAATCCCGTGGTGCCACCCCAATTTACCGACACTTGACAGTATCAGCCTCAACAAGTACGGTATTTCCACAAACAAACATAGAAATACGTATACTCTGGCGCGTTAACGGGCGCACCCGTTACAGCCTAAACCATTGAGAATTTCTCCCGAATAGTCTCGGTGCAAAGCTCAAGAGCCTGTTCAACCAGTTCTTTTTTACCCCTTCTCAGCGCCCGGGGTTCTCTGTACAAAAAGCGATCTGGTTTACTATCCTCTGTCATCGCGGTCAAACTATAGTAACATTAATTACCATTTATTATATCAAGCTTTGCCTAAAAGTAAAGCCAAAATTTAAAACTAAATTTCGGATAATATTTTACTTATTGTTCCTCAAGCCATATCAGATTATTCACATAATCTACCTTTACCACCCGATAAACCCGTTCATCGTCGTAAAGACATGGACCGGTGCCGTTTTTTGAATTACCATCCCAGAAAAACGGGAGATCGCCAATGAACTTCATTCCTACATCATCTTGTTCAACATAGGTTAACTCCAATCCCGGATCCATGTCAAAGGGAAGAGATTCTACACGAAATAACCATTGGCTTCCCGATGAATCTGTCACGGGACCATCCCCTTTCATTGCCCGGTTAATGGTTAAGGGCCGCCATAGCGGCCCCTACTAATTAAAATTATTTTATCTTTTTACCGGTTATAACATTTGACAAAGGATTTATACCCTTTGGAATGGCTTACCTTCGGGAAAATATCATGTTTGGTGACAACATCCACAAGGGCCCATTCAGAAACCCTTACCAAAATATGAGCCACTGTCTTTTGAATGATTTCTCCCTTCTTATCATGGCAGGCCGGTTTCAGCGTAAAATCAACTTCCAGATCGAGCAGATGGTTTTGAACCTCCGTAAACGGATTGGGTTCAACCCCCGGAATATCCACAGTCAACATAAACGGGACATCCTCGGAAGCATGGCGTACCACATCATAGGGGTCTACATACAGAATTTGCTTATGAATGATTCCCTGCTTAACCACTTTATTTTTGAATAAATGATCGGTAGTATCCCGAAGTTCAGCATCAACTTTGATAATCTTAATCGCATCGATATCTGCTTTGTTTTCCAATACCAATTGGCCAACAGCTTCGCCAATCACTTTTAAGGTTTTGATCCGCTGGGTCTCAACCCTCGCATGTTGATGACTTGAAATCGGAACATGGTTGATACTCATTATCATTCCTCCTTTAGGAGTTCTCTAACCAGTGTATTGCATTTTGTTTTAAAATGAGCATCTGCGTTTCGTATATTGTTATATTCAAAAAAAACTTTTGATTTCGCCCATGAATATCTAAGAAATTTCAAACGGCCAAAATACAAAAAACCGGCATAACCTTCGTTTTGCCGGTATAAGAGTCCCATCTAAATCGAGTCAAAGGTTCCCAAATCTGCCGCTTCTTCAGCTTCCGATACCACTTTTGTCGATAATTCACTTTCAGGCTCTAGCCTTTCCTCCTCATCGTCCCGGTTTTCTACGGCCATCAGGCTATTTTGATACTCTAAATTTCCCTGAAGCCCGTTTTTACCATATTTTTTCGTTCGATGGCTAAAACTTGGCATTCCTCTCCTCCTCAAAAAACCCATATCCTATTGTGAATTATGTACTGGAAACTATAAACCAGATACTGCGATTAAATCGAAACCGTCGACTCCGTCATAATATACTCCAATTCTGCCAAGCCTACATCCAAATGATGGGCGGCTTCCAACAGCAGCTTTTGCACATTAGGATTGGATTCATTTTGGGCCATTTGACGCAATTGCTCCGCACTTCGCCGGCAATTTTGCGTTGCTTCTTCCACTTGACGTATGGTCATTTTCGCCTCCTAGGACTTCAAGGTTTTGGCATTAACCAACGCATTAATGCACATTTCGATATGGGCAGCACCCAAAGTAGCCGTTTGACGTTCCATCGCACAAAGCATACTGCAGGCAGCATGTCTTAACATATGGGCTGACTGAGTACAACTATCGATACATTGTTGGATTTCTTCCGCAGTTGCCAGAATTATTCACCTCCCTTATCCTATCGGCCATCAGGCTACTCAAGATCATCTCACAAAAGAGCGTTGTCCATACCTGTGCTATAACCCTTTTTTTGTTTTTGTTGGAAAAAAGAGGTTTATAAAGAATTTTATTGAAAATAATTATATAATACTCGCACATCCGGAGGAACGCAGTGAAGGATTTTTTCAAGACTTATGAAGACCAATGGGGCATTTCCATCCTGGAGACCATTTTAAACCAATCCGATTTACAAATCGCTTTTCTTGACCGAGACTTCAGATTTATCTATGTTAATGAAGCCTATGCTCTAGGCTCCGGTTACCCCAAAGAAAAACTCCTCGGACGAAATCACTTCGAAATTTTTCCGGATAACGATTATGAACAATTGTTTATCCAAACCAGAGAAAGCGGCAAAGCCATAACCTACCGCGCCAAACCTCTCATCTACTACCATGAGCCTTGGCGGGGAACCACCTATTGGAACTGGACATTATCACCGGTGAAAAATGCGAACGACCAAGTCATCGGGCTCATTCTTTATCTAAAGGAAACCACTGCCGAAGTTCAATCCAGCCATGCCCTGGAAGCTGCCATGAACTTAACCCAACAGCAGGAAGCTTTTTTAAGAGCAGTCCTTGATCAATTGCCTTTCGGTGTTGTCATTGGCACGGCCCCGTCGGGAGAAATTATCCTCAGCAACCGAATGAGCCAGGAGATTTGGAAAGAGCCCATCACCAGTTTCAAAGAACTCAAAGGTTTCCATGTGGACGGTACACCGTATTCAGCTGAAGAATGGCCTTTGTACCGTTCCATATTCCATGAAGAAACGGTCCGGGATGAAATCATCCATATTCAATGCCACGATGGTTCTTATACCGTGATCGAAGCCAATTCCGCTCCCATTCGGGACGTTTCCGGTCAAATCATCGCCGGAGTCATCGTCTTTATCGATGTGTCCGAGCGAATGAAGCAAGATTTTGAAAGAATGCAGCAATATGAAGTCTTAGGCAATCTGGCCGGAGGAATCGCCCACGATTTCAATAACTTTCTGGCCAGTATTTTATCCAATGTCCAGCTGGCACAGTTAAAACTAGCCCGGGGCAACGATATTAGCAACCTGTTTTCCCGAATCGAAGATACGGTAACTACCGCATCCAACCTTACCCGCCAATTACTGACCTTTTCCAGAGGAGGCGCACCAATTCTCAAACCCACCTCCTTGAAAGAAGTATTAATTGACACCGCTGAATTCGTGCTCCGTGGCTCCAAGAGCACATGGAGTTATGTCATTGCCGATGACCTTTGGCCGGCTAATGTTGATGCCGGGCAGATCAGCCAAGTCATCAGCAATCTTTTTCTCAACGCTGATCAAGCTATGCCCAATGGCGGTACCATTCAATTTACCGCAACCAATACCATCGTTCAACCGGAAAACTTGCTCAATCTGAAACCCGGCCGATATATTAAGATTCAGATCAAAGACCATGGTGTTGGCATACCCAAAGAATACCTCAATAAAATATTTGACCCTTATTATACCACCAAAAAAAATGGCAACGGCCTCGGCTTGTTTATGGCCCTGTCGATTATCTCCAGACACCAGGGACATATCTCCGTCGAATCCGTTGTCAATGAAGGAACAACTTTTCACATTTATCTTCCGGCAGCTGAGGAAAGGATACCTCCTCGCCACCCAACCCGGTTACGACGTTTGAAAGACAAAGGCCGCATTTTGATCATGGATGATGTCCAATCAATCCTTCAGGCCACTTCTGAAATGTTGGAAACCTTCGGTTATGAAGTCAAGACGGCCCGAGACGGAGAAGAAGCGGTTACTTTATACCGGGAGTATAAAAAAATGGGCAAACCTTTTGATGCCGTAATCATGGATCTGACCGTTCCCGGCGGAATGGGCGGAAAAGCCGCTTTGGAAGAACTTAAGCAATTCGATCCCAATGTTAAAGCCATCGTTTCCAGCGGTTATTCCCATGATCCGATCATGTCCAATGCCAAAGCTTACGGTTTTTTTGCTGAAGTGACTAAACCCTATAAAATCGCAGAATTGGTTCAAATTCTCCAAAATATTCCAAAATAACCTGAAGACGCGGACTATTGGGCATCATCTTCCCCAGTGGTTTCATTTTGGCGGAATAACTTGTCAACAAATGATGCCATAGTTCTTAAGGAAAATACGATGACCCGGTCCCCCGGGGCGATCCGCGTATCTCCCCGAGGAATCACCACTTCCCCGTCATGAAGCACAGCCCCGATCACGATACCAACAGGTATCTCCAAATGCTTCAATGGCAAATGGGTCGCCGGCGCATCCGGTTCGACCTCCAGTTCCAAAATCTCAGCCTCTCCTGTATTCAGAAGGCTTACTGCAATAACATTCTTCTTTTTGATAGCCTTCAATACCGAACTTACGGTAAGCATTCGCGGCGTAACGGTCGCCGTGACCCCAATGGTTTCTGCCAACGAAATATAATCTTCCCGGGAAATTTCACAGAGGATCTGAGACACCTGCAATTGCTTCGCCACCATACAGGCGACCAGATTGGAGTTGTCGGAACCAGTGAGAGAAATAAAGATATCTCCCGCTCCCAAATTTTCCTCCTCCAAAATTTCAAGGCGGGTCGGATCGGCATGAATAATACTACAGCCTTCCAATTGCCGGGATAAGGCCCGGCATCGTTCTAAAGACGGTTCGATAACTTTAATATCCGGGACATTCCGCTTCGTAGTCAACTCTTGAACCAGATATTCGGTGATCAATCCACCGCCGGCGATCACAATCCGCTTAAAACGAGGAGTTTTCAATTTCATCAACGGGTTTAAGTTATGAAAACCGGCAGTTTTCCCCATCACAAAAACTTTATCATTGAGAAGTAACTGGGTACTGCCGTTCGGTATCAATACGTCCCCTTGGCGGATAATTGCCACTACGGTAATTTTATCCAAATTTAACTCATAAATCCTTTTACCGGCTATCGCCATATTTTCACTGATCTTAAGGGAGATCAAGCTCAGCTTCCCATCGGCAAAATATCCAACCGAGGTGGCATTGGGCACTTCGATCAACCTGTAAATTTCCTGGGCAGCCAGGTATTCGGGATTTAAATAAAGGTCAATTCCAAAATTATGATATGCCCCTATCATCGGCAGCGACACCGGAGCATAATCCGGATTACGCACCCTGGCGACAGTCATGGGAACGCCTAACTGTTTTGCAATCATACAAGCGATAATATTTAACTCATCATAGTCCGTGACAGCCAAAACCATTTGGGCGGATTCGGCCTGGACCTTCTCTAAAATCTTAATACTGGCCCCGTTGCCATTGACAATCATCACGTCAAAATTGTCTGCGATCGGTTTAAGAGCATCCGCATCCTTGTCGATGACAATCACTTCATGATCCTCTTGAGATAAGATTTTGGTCAAGTCATATCCCAGTTTTCCCGCTCCAACAATGATAATCTTCAAGTTAAAATCCTCCTGCTAAGCGAAACCTTTTTAAATATAAAAAGATTATAGATCCTCATGCCCACAATTGCAACAAAGGTTTTGATGATAAAATGAACAGCAGTTGCATGATTATTTCTTCCAAAAGCCGGGATAAAGCATAACGAGAATAGTCATAATTTCCAACCTTCCGGTTAACATCAAAAAGGTCATGGTCCACTTCGCTAAAGGATGTAGCGCACTATAGTTTTCCAAGGGCCCGACCTGTCCCAAACCATTCCCGACATTGCCGATAGCCGCAGCGGCTGCACTAAACCCGGATATCAAATCCAGGCCGGTACCAACGAGAATCAGCCCTCCAACCACAAACAAAAAGATATAAATGAAGAAATATGCCAATACCTGATGAACCACCATATCGGTGATGGGCGTATCCCCCAATTTGGGTTGGATCATCAAGCGGGGTTGAGCCACCTTCAATATCTGTTTACCCATGTATTTAAATAATGTAATAATCCGTCCGACTTTCAATGCTCCGCCTGCCGAACCGGTACATCCTCCGATAAACATCAGAATAAACAAAATCGCCTGAGCGAAAGCCGGCCATGCGGCATAATCGGTTGTGGCATAGCAGGTGGTACTGCAGAGCGAAACCGCCTGAAAAACAGCATGCCTTAAGGCCTGGCCCAGGGGAAGTTTTAAGGTAAAATAGAGAGACGCCGTCATTAACACAGCCGCTGTAGTAATAATGATCAAAAATCCTTTCGCCTCTGCATCTTTAAAAAGCGCATTTAAATTTCGCCTTTGATAAACGCGAAAATACAGAGAGAAATTTAAACTGGATATAATCATAAACACCGCGAGAATGATCTCTATAGCCGCATTATCATATGCAGCAATCCCCTGATTTCTGGAAGATAATCCTCCGGTTCCCATCGAGCCCATAGCATGAATAATACTGTCAAAAACCGGCATCCCCGCCAGCCACAGCGCAATTACCCCAATCAACGTAATACAAGTATAAATCAGCCATAGTACAAAGGCGGTATCTTTGATTCGGGGAAGAATTTTCTCATGGGTTAAACTCGGAACCTCCGCCTGAAATTAAGAAGCACCGCCCCCAATTCCCATCATTGAAAACACAGCCAGCGACAGTAAAATAATCCCCATGCCACCTAACCAAGGCGTAAAACTTCGCCAAAATAAAATCCCGCGCCCTAATACTTCAACATCGGCAATCACCGTCGCTCCACTGGTTGTAAAGCCCGACATAATCTCAAAATAGGCATCCGTATAGGTTGGTACGGAACCAGAGAAATATAAGGGCAAAGCTCCGAAGGCCACTAAGATCATCCATCCGATACCGACAATGATAAACCCCTCGCGCCGCCCAAACTTACCTTCCGGTTTAAATGTCCGCAGTGCCAATCCAACGATAGCTGTAATAATGATGGCCGAAAAAAAGGCAAAGGTATCTCTGCCGTCCAGCAAAGTAAAGGCCAGCGGAATCCACAAAATCAATGCAAGTAAAATCAGAATATTTCCGAAATAATGCAAAATAAGCCGGTAAGACATGATGCTCCTCCATGATGTTATAATTATTCTCCCTTTATATCAAAACCATTTAACTACAGGCGACTACCTTAAGTCTACTCTTTTGGCTGTTTTTCATAAAAGCTAATAGTTCACCACCAACCGTATTTTTCCTTCCAGGATTTATCTCTGTCGCCTAATTTTTTCGATTCAAATACTCCATCTACCTCTCTTCATCCATAGGTTTCCCAAAGCCAATCCACATCACCCTCTATTCCATGTACAAATCCATCCCTAAAACCTTCGATGTTCATGGAATACTATGCAGTTATATCGGGTTCAGTAGTAAAAATCTTTAATCCATAAAAAAACCCGCCAAAAGCGGGTTAAAACCGGTCTCAGGTATTCATTTATGCTTCCTGACTAACTTCATCCACAATATTCTGAGCTTGTTTGTAAGCGACCATAATTTGGTTCTCCGGAACGTCGTAAGGATTAATCCAATTTTTCTTCAGGGCGAGTCCAACCAAATTCTCATGCCCCATGATGCATTGGGTCAGATACTCACTAAACAACCGCCGGACTTCTGGAGTGGTCGCTTGAAGGGTTGCCGTAAGATATGCCCCGGCAACTGTGGCTGCAGCAGCAATTCCATTTAAGGCTAACGTTTCATCGACAGAGGTATCGGTCATCTCTTTAAAAAAAGAATCGACAATAGAGGCCATCACTGCACCTCCTTTATGGGAGCCACCTGATTTTCCGCTATAAATTGCTGCAATCCCATGATCCGGCTTTGCGTAGCCGTAATCCCGGCTTGGGTTAGTGTTTTCAATTGCTCATCGTTAATAGCCATTAATGATGCTTTGGCTACGGCTAAGGCATTGGATTCCATCTGAAGTAAGGAACTTAACGATAAAATTTCTCCTGGCGTTAAAGCGCGCATAGAACCCTCCTACTCCTATGGTTTAATTTTGACAGGCATTAACCCGTCTTCGGTTAGTTTGGAGGTTTTGCCTTTTAACTATGCCAGGAGATATTATGCATTTAGAACCAGCTCAATCAATAATCCTTGGTAATCCCCTTCAGGATCTCACATAATAAAATGTAAGTCCGCTGGGTCGACCCAATGCTCAGATGTTCATCTGGCGAATGAACGTCAAACATATCCGGCCCGAAAGAGATCGCGTCCAGTCCCGGGATTTTTTCGACGAAAAATCCACATTCCAAACCGGCATGGATCACATTGACCTTTCCGGGCTTATGGTATAAATCCCCATAGGTTTTTAAGCACAAGTCCCTAATTTTCGATTGAGTAGCATATTCCCATCCCGGATAAAGGGAAGAGACGCTCACCTGGATATGGAGGATTTCCCCAATGGCTGCAGCCGACTCCAGGAAATGATCCAGCAATGACCGGATCGAGCTTCGCGGAGCACAGGTTAAGGTGATCGCCTCATCATCGGAGGTCAACACACCCAAATTATTGGAAGCTACAACCACATCATGCTCCAGATCCCGCTGGAAGGGCCCTCCGGGAACCAGATTGAGCAGATGGACCACTTTAGACTGGGTCGCCTGATCATAAACTGCCTTAACCGCATCGGCAGGTTCTATTTCAATCCGTACAGCCGGATCCGTATACGCCAATTCATACTTTAACGTGCTATCCCAACGGGCAACCTCCTCAGCAAGCCACACTGGATCGTCAACAGCCAGCAAAGCCTGACTTTCCCGGGGAATAGCATTGGCTTTGGAACCGCCGGAAAGCTGAAACAGTTCGCACCGCTCCTTTAATCCGTTTAAAATCCTCCCCAAGATGCGGATAGCATTTCCCCGTTCTTTATCGATGTCCGCTCCGGAATGCCCTCCTTTCAGCCCTTTCACAGTCAAACGGTAAAAATGTTTATACCTTGGAGTTGTTTTACAAACGGGAACCGTAAACTCCACCCGGCCTCCTCCGGCACATCCGGCTGTAAAGACGCCTTCTTCTTCACTATCCAGATTGATCAGGATCCGGCCTTTAAGAAGCCCGGGATCCAATTGCTGAACTCCGGTCATACCGGCTTCCTCATCTGCCGTTAACACCACTTCTAAGGGAGGATGGGCAAGTTCCGGCGAATCCAGGATCGCCATGGCCATGGCCACCGCAATCCCGTTATCTGCTCCTAAGGTAGTTCCGGAAGCATAAATATAATCCCCTTCCACCCGGAGTTTCAACGGGTCTTTCGAGAAATCGTGAACCGTATCCGCATTTTTCTCACAGACCATATCCAAATGCCCCTGTAAAATCACAGTTGGCGCCGTTTCATACCCAGGACTGGCGGGTTTCTTGATCACTACATTCAAGGCTTGATCCTGAATCACTTCCAACTGCCGCGCCCTGGCCCACTCCACCAGATAATCGCTGACTTGCTTTTCGTGGGAGGAACAACGGGGAATTTGGGTTAACTGTTCAAAATAAGTAAACACCTTGCGAGGCTCCAGGCCTTCTAAGACTCCAGACATGAGATTCTCCTTTATCCATCGAATGGTATTAGTTTTATTTTATATCATTATATCAAGCACCGAGCTTATTTATAAACGTTATAAGGGATTTAGGTTTTAAAATACATTTTCGGAAAATGGTTCTCTCCCTTTTTTGTAGTTGCAAAATGTTTTCCCGAGAAATACCAGTCTATGTGCCTATTTAAACCATAATAAATCTTTCCCAAAATCTTCGTGCTTTTGAGCGCATTTTTTGCATGATTCACCATCAATTCTGTTTTTCCACAATTTTCTATAAAACAGCAAAAAAGTCCTTTCAGAAAACTGAGAAATCTATTCTGAAAGGACCTTAAACCCATAGACTGTCTTTTTATTTTTCAGAGACATGTTTCATCTGATAAACTTTTGTCCTGTTCACTGTTGAACCATGCCTGATGAAATATTGTTTTTCAAACAAGAGGATACATCCTCCTAGAATCAGCAATATAACGATTGACGGTTCAACCATTTCCGGATCTGTATCTGTTATATGATCAACATTACTCACATCAACGATTTTTTTCGCCGATAATATCTGCTGCTGCTTTTCGCGAAGTGCCTTTTCCTGCGCAGCGTTTTCCAGAACAACATATGACGTATGCCGACTCATGACCCCTTTTTCCATACTTTCCCGAATAATTGCCAATTCACGTTGATGATAATTGGAAGGATTTAATGATAACCCTAAACTCATCAATTCCAGAGAAAGTCCGGTTTCCCATAATGATGCATTTTCAAGAACCAATGATGAGGAGAATGCGTCATCGTATAAAATAAGACTGTCTTGATGATCATCAGGCAGATACACCCGGGGGTTCTCCCGAGGCCAACCCAAAACAAACCGGGAGCCCAATATCGTATCCGTTTCTTTCCCTTCCCCCTCCCTATTCAACAACGAAAATTGATACAGCTCTCCTCTTTCGCCTAAACGGTAAAAAGCATCAGTTTCAGGGAAGGTTATTTCCCATAGTTTATAATCCTCATAGAGCCGTAAATGTTCCAACTTATCAGTGACGACGATCATCACCGGATAAGTTGCAGCGCCGGAACGATAATGCTGATACAAGATGGTCTTTAATCCCCGATCAAGGAAAAAACCACCAGTTACCGGAAATTGATCAAGTACTGACTGCCATTGATCTTCCATGGGTATGACTTTTAAGTTGTAATTTAAAGGAACCAAATAGATATCTGAATCCTTCCACTGATATTTTTGAAGACACTGTCTGATTTTCCCAATATAACCTGACGTTCTTCCATCCGCAGCCATCGAATAATCAAGGAGAAAATAATAAACCGGCCGGCGATGTATCTTTACAAGATTTTGTTTTGCTGTTCGTGAAATAAAAGCACCGGCTTTCGTCGAATGAACTATTGGTGACATTTTTGACGAATCACCTAATTGAACCGTATGGTCATCCAGCTTAAGGGCAATTGGCAATCGATGCACCAGTTCCAGACCGGTATAGCGTTTTTCCCCTTTTTCAAAGGGAAACACTCTTAAATTGATTTCTTTCCCGGAACGGTAGATCAAAATGCCAGGATCCTTTTGAACATTGCGAATTTGTTGATAGACCCAAACCGCCGCCCGTTTGTCAACAACATTCCCCTGTTTACGTTCACCGTTAACATCCAGATAATACCCGGTAATATAACATCCCGTCGGAAGTTCAAAGCTGCAAGTGAATTCCTGCCGATCGGAATTTACCGAATTTTGTAACTCCAAATCAATTTTACTTAGATAAGTCTGAGTGTGTTGGTCAAACCTTGTAAAACTTTTGATGTTCGTGATATGGACAGGTTTATTGGACAAAGCAGTTTGACGGCTGACCCGAGCCGTATTTTCATTAACCTCCCCAAAATAAACCCGCTCCAGTGCCTGCAACTTATCATCGGCCAAAGTTAGATTGTTGAGAACCAGCCAATTATAGATCGATGTCAAATAAGGGGTCCGTTCTCCAAAACCAAACCCTACGCCCGTATCTTCCATCTTATTCATCTTAAGGTTTTTAATGGCCCGCTTTAGCGCAGATTGCGAAAGGTCAATCGAATGGTCCGTTTGGTATTCAGTTCGATAAAGATAACTGAGTGCTTTTTGAATCTGGTAATTATCTTCACGAATCATTAAATATAGGCCACCCGGAATGATGGTGGAAGCTAATATCAGAGTCATCAGTAAAATTGGTTTATTAAACGCCGAACGCAGGAAAATATAATCTTCCCGAAGAGAAAGAACATGCTTAAAACCTAAAACCAATGGCGTCAAAATTAAAAAACCGAAACCCAAAGCCAAAATTAACGGAATGGCTAATGGCAAAAACGGTAAAAACACGATAAAGAAATATAGCGTAAAAGGAAGTACGATACTTTTAGCAGTATAAAGTGCTAAACGCAACCCTTTGTTGTCCGGTGCCGGAAGAATCAATAATCCACCGGTAATAATGGCTAAAATATAATAAACCGGGTGCGAAAAGTCCCCAAATAAATTGTTCAATTTCCGGTTCAACGCCAGGCCAGCTACAGGCATAACCATAACAAACCACGTGATTAACTTTAAAACCAGGTTTTGCTTCGCTCTAAATAAAACATAAAGCAGTCTTCCTAACAAAAACAAAAAGGTCAAGGTGCTGACTATCAGGGCTATTGGAACAATATGCCGCGAAATATCGGATATATTCGGACCAAAACGTAGCACACCTAAAAATACGTTAAATATCAAATACCACGCAGCGGGGATTCCTATGGCCCATGCCAAATCCCGCCACGGCCTATAGTGCTCAATCTCAGGAGTATAAGCAACAATAAGCAGCACCATCGCATAAACCAAACCAGGCAGTAAAAAAGTGAAGAGAAACAATTCCGGCGCCACCCAAAACAACATCCATCGCGGTATTTCCCAGGGAATAATCCGTACAATATTATTCAATACCCCATACATCCATGAAATATAAGTTCCGAAAATGAGTATTGCAGTCATGGCGTGCACTGGCTTTTTAGTTATCATCCTGATCCCAGCATATACACTAAAACCAAGCCACAATAGGATTAACGAAGCACCAAATCCCTTCCAAGCTTGAATGGAGTTCTCTTTTAATAAAGGGTGAATAACAGTATATAATTTCCAAAAGATCGCAAGAAGGCCTAACTGCGGCAATGTAATACTCAAAAAAATCCATTGAGGTTTTCAATTGCTTTCATCCTTATCCCCCCGTTCGTTTAAACAACAATTACAAAATGTCCGCACTATTCCATTGCCCAGCACCAGAAAGGAAAAATAGATTAATGTTCCGAACATCAAATGCACTTTCCCCTTTAACAATGAGGGAAACCACCCCGAACGGCCTAAGATGACTGAAATAATGATCCGTGAAAAATTGGCCATAAAAGTCAAAAAATAAGCAGTCACAAAAAAGAATACATAAGCTCTGACTTTTCTCTCTTCCCGTACCCGATGAAGATTTAAGAAAACAAATAAACAATGGGCTATGACAAAATAATTCATGCCGCCGCAATCTTTACTAATTAATACTCTCCATGTTGAATTCCAGTAACCATCCGGCCTAGCCATGAAAGGAGACCCTAAAAAAAACCGAAGAACAATAACCAAGGGTAATAAAAAAATACCTGGTTCTGTTGGTTTAACATGATGCCAGGACAGTTTCAATCCGATCACCAACAAAAAAGTAAATCCGTAAAACCAAAAATCCCTTGGTTGAGACGAAATCCATTTCCAAAACCGTACTCCGGTTAAATGTTTTTGTGTTTCCAAGCTCCGCCTCCAAGTAATGTTTTTACATTCCTTCGCTTAAAAGTAATTAATTCCTTCCTTTTCCAAATTGTCGCTTGATACATATCATAATTTAAATTTTCAGATTGCATATATCTTTTTATTTGAATATACTAATATTCATACAAAGGAGTTAATTCGTCATGGAACACCCCAATGATCTGGAATTATTGGCCGAAAAGGCAGAACTTCTAAAAGCCATGGCCCACCCGGTGCGATTATGCATACTGCGCGGCCTTTTGGAACAAGGTGAATGTAACGTCACCAAAATCCAGACCTGCCTGGAAATGCCCCAGTCCACAGTCTCTCAACACTTAGGAAAGCTGAGAGATCTGGGGATCATCAAAGGTACCCGCCACGGTGTTGAAATTTACTACCAGGTAGTCCATGAAGATGTCCGAAAGATTCTGAAAGCCTTATTTTAAAAACGTTATATCCGGAAATCATTATATATTGCTTATTAAATCGGAAAGGAGCAAACCGATGGCGAAGAAAATTGTGATTATCGGCGGCGGTGCCGGAGGAGCCAGCACTGCTGCACGTTTACGACGTTTGGATGAAACGGCTGAGATTATCATCCTGGAACGAGGCGAAGCCATCTCCTATGCCACTTGCGGCTTGCCCTATTATATCGGCGGCGTGATCGAAAACCGGGACGAATTATTTGTGCAGACGCCAACAGCCATGCAAAATCGTTTCCAGATCGACGTCCGCGTCCGTCATGAGGTTTTACAGATCAACCGGAAGCAAAAGGAAGTGACCGTCCGGGATCTGAACGATGGACGGACTTACACCGAAAGCTATGATACATTAGTCCTCTCCCCTGGCGCTTACCCGTTAATCCCCAATATTCCGGGCACTGACTTGAAAAATGTGTTCGCCCTACGTAGTATTGCGGATAACGACCGGATTAAGGATTATATCACAAACCACCCCATCCGCTCCGCTATCGTTGTAGGCGGCGGTTTCATCGGCGTTGAAATCGCCGAAAACCTGACCCGTTTAAACCTGGAAGTCACCCTACTTGAAATGACGGATCAGGTTATGTCCAATTTAGACTACGAAATGGCCGCCTTCATCCATCATGAACTGCGGGCCAAAGGAGTCGAGTTGCGGTTGAACACGGGAGTGGCCGCTATTACTGAAACTGATGACCGCCTGAACGTGGCTTTAAGCAACGGCGAAAATCTCTCTGCTGATATCATCATCCTCGCCGTCGGTATCCGCCCGAACACCAAATTAGCTGCAGACGCCGGCCTCGAACTGGGAATCACCGGAGCTATCTTAGTCAATGACCAATTGCAAACTTCAGACCCTGATATTTATGCTGTCGGAGATAGTATACAGATCCGGGATTTAGTTTCCGGGCGGGACAGCTGGCTTCCTTTAGCAGGGCCAGCCAACCGGCAGGGACGAATCTTAGCGGACATTTTAGCCGGACGGGTGGAAAAATACTCCGGAGCTCAAGGAACCGCTATCGCGAAAATCTTTGACCTCACGGCAGCGTCCACCGGACTCAACGAAAAAAACTTAAAAAAATGGGGCATCCCCTATCTAAGCTTGATCACCCATTCCAGTTCCCACGCTGGCTATTATCCAGGAGCTTCTCCGCTCAGTATCAAACTGCTCTTCTCCCCTGAAAACGGGAGACTCCTCGGTGCACAAGTGGTCGGGTACGAAGGAGCCGATAAACGAATCGACGTCCTGGCTACTGCCCTCCGGTTTGGGAAATCCGTCTATGATCTGGCAGAGCTGGAATTAGCCTATGCCCCGCCCTTTTCGTCCGCCAAAGATCCGGTAAATATCGCCGGATATGCAGCCAGTAATATTCTTAACGGCGATGTCAAGATCATCACCTGGGATCAGCTTTTATCGCAACCGCCGGGTAACGCGGTTTTACTGGATGTGCGCGAACCGGATGAATCCCATCTGGGCTCTTTCCCTGAAGCCATCAATATACCTCTCCATCAATTACGAAATCGCCTGGATAAACTCCCCAAGGATCAGGAGATCGTGGTCTACTGTTATGTCGGATTACGCTCATATATCGCTACCCGTATTCTGATGCAACATGGATTCACCCGGGTAAAAAATTTAAGCGGCGGTTATAAAACCCTAAACACCGTTATAAAGGATCGTGCATTACAGGCAGCCAAACCTGCCCATCTGGAACCGGTTGGGGTTTAATCATAACGTCCAACGGATTAACCATCGCGTTCCGTGAAAATCGGGACCCGGGTTGAACGGATTGAACGAAACGTAGGGAACAGGCATGCCTGTTCCCTACGTTTCGTCATCCCGTTTCGTCATCCCGTTTCGTCATCCCGTTTCGTCATCCCGTTTCGTCATACGTTTCCAATCATCATTACCCCACATTAATTTTCATCATCAATAATTTATCAAATCATATTCCAATTGGTGGTAAATGTCATCATCCCATTTCAATGGATTTCTTCGGATATAATTTTCAATAATATGAAATGAACGTTCGTTCCGGATAATATGGTCATAATAGGATTTTTGCCATTTGAAATTGGACTTTTCATCATGAAGATGAACTAATTTGGTGACCGCTGATTTATATGAACCGACAATTACAGGCAAGCGTGCATATTGCGGCCGTTTCGATTTGCTGGATAAATTCTCTACCTTATCCCAACCAATTATTCCATGAACATGATTTGGCATGACAAGAAACCTTCAGGAAAATGGGAAGGAATATCCATCCAGCAACGTTCGGCTATTTTCCCGATTTCTGATAGAATAACTGTTCCTCCCCCGAATTTGTCCAAACCAGTGCTCTCTATTATGAATACAAATAGTAATGAAATAGGCACCCGGTGAAGAATAATCGTAACCAATTCACCGGATACGTTTTCTATGCCGTATCATTCATCCACACCTATCATCTGATTTCATAAGTTAGTTCTCCTATTTATCACCGTTTTCCTTTTTGTGGTAATTGCATTAGCTGCAAGAGTGTTTCTACTGTTATATTTTATAAAAAGAAAACCGCCGCAATATCTTGCGGCGGCTCAGGTTTTAACTCTTAAACATGTCTTCCTTAACGTGTTCCGGACAGTCTTTGTTTTACAGCGGCAATCTCAGCAGTGGTCAGGCCGCATTTTTGGAGGTAACTTTCGCTGGCTTTTGCCAGATCTACTTTGGAAATATCGGTTCCTTTCGGATATCCGCACATCACCGTGGTCATCGAAGCGATAATATTACTCTTAGCAATGGAGTTATACTGCTCGCTTCCCTTTTTCACACCGTAATAATTTTCGTATGTCACCATATAATCAGCAACCACTTCATCAAGACTTGCGCCCATCAATGCTTCCAGTACGGCACTGACAAAACCGGCCCGGTCTTTTCCCTCGGTGCAATGAACCAGATAGGGGCCTTCATTTTTGATTAAGAAACGAAGACCCTCAGCCAATTTCTTCTGGAAGTCGACTCCAGCGATGTCCACGCCCATATTCAGCGCTTTCACCTTACCCGCTTCATAAAGGGATTTATAATAGTCGGAAGCAAAATCCTTTGCCCCGAAATACCCTTTAATTTCCTCATCCGAATCAGCCAAATTTAGTACCGTTTTGATTCCGGCTGCTTTGACCAACGCATTGGCATAAGCGGCCCGGCCCAATTCATTATTTACCGGGCTGCTGCTCCGGTACAACATCGACGGTTTCATACCGGTCGTGGTAATGTTGCGGAAATTGGCAAACACCACATCCGAAGCATAATCCCCACGGACATTGGTCCGTTTCAATTGGCGCATTTGATATTCGGCAAGATAGCCTTCTTTTTCAGCCAGGGCGAAAGTTACTTTGTCGCCGACTTTAACGCCATAGGTGGTGGAAAAGTTGCCCATGTTGATGGCGACGATCAAGAGGTTATTGGCCCGATCATCCCGAACCACCAGACTTCCGGTATCCACATCGCTGTAGGACGTACAAAACGGGATCGTCAAAACATGGGAACCAGCTGTGACTTTGAGAATATCTCCCAATTGATATCCGGCATCATAAAGAGCCTTCGGTTTGATGTCCAGGGTTAAGTTGCCGTATTTTTGCACCTCAACTACAACGGCCGAAACCTCAGGGTAACTGTTCGCTGCACTGATGGGAAACGCCAAAGCGGATACCATCATCGTGATAACCAACAGCCATAATGCTAATCCTTTAAACTGTTTCATGGTTTCCTCCTTAAAATGTGATGTACTCCAGATGTGCTGAAACAAAAAGAATTTTCGCTGTTTTTCGATGGTTTCCTGCTTTGTCGAATTTTTTCAGTGATTTAATTTTGTAAAGTTTTTAATGTCAATAAATGAACAGTCACCCCCAGACCAATGATAGCCAACAACCAGCGCCATAACGGTTGGGAAACCACAAAACCAATGGAATACCCCATAGACAACCACAGTAAGCAGAGTGCCTTAATCTTTACGGACCAGGGCAACCCGCGGCCGCTCCGGTAATGGTTGATATATTGACCCAGCGTTTTGTGGCGGACGATCCTGTCATATAGCCTGTCCGAACTCCGCCCAAAACAGGCCAGCGCCAGTAAGAGAAAAGGTGTTGTCGGAAGTACCGGTAAAAAAATACCCAACACGCCCAAACCTAACGCCAAAAATCCGCAGATCAGCAAAATCATTTTCATCACCATTTCATCTCCTTTGCCTCTTCTCTATCGTCACTTGCATGAAAAAACCAGCTTTTCGCTGGTTTCATAAGTCAATCCTTTTTCGTGTCGATATAGTTGTTTTCGACATGAACCTCAGTCCCATCATTGGTGAGCTGGGCCTCTTCTGACTCTGACAGCCCGTTTTGATGGGCAGGATCCAACTCCCCACTGCGGTATCCCGTCTCCGATTCCACCGGAAAACCGGAATAGCTACGATGAACTTCACTCTTTAACTTTCCCATCGGTTCGCTCCATTTCTCCTAAAATAACTTAAGTCTTTACCCATAGTATGGATAAAGACTCAGCGTTTTAAACCATTCCTGTTTAAGAAGTTTAAATATGAGATTCACCTTAAGCAACGCTTCGATTTTCCATGGTATGCAGAATGTGATCCTCCACTTGATGAAATTGAGGATAAAGATCATCCGGATCTGTATGCATTTTGTAATCCCATACGATTCCCCAAATCCCCAACGTAATAAATGACAGGAATAAATACAGGGCAAAGTTTCGCTTCTTGGCAGAAACGAGGTTAAAAGTTAGCCCATCTGTTTTTAAGCCTAACGTTTGCCAAAGAGAACTCAATTGCTGATCAAAAGCATACTCGAAGGATTGAAGCATATCCCAGATTTTATTCATCCGGTAACAAATCACCCAATTCCAAATTCCGAAAGTAATGATGACATAGAAAAAGGATAACCCGGCATTGAGCGGAAGTATCTTCCTCTGATAGGTCATATTAAAGAGATCTTTTAGGGCTTGAATCTCACCAGCCACAGACTCATATCCTCCGGTACTCCGGGCAAGCGTTTCGGTATAATCAATGACCGCTCCATAATAAATCCGTTTTCGGGCAATAAATTTATCAATCCGGCCAATCCGTTGAAAAAACAAGATGAGCGGGTAAATCCCAAAGGTTATCCAGCTAAGCAAGAACAGATATAACCAATAATTGATGAGCGGCCGGTCTGTTGTCTTTCTTTGAAAGACAGCGTCTTTAATGATTTGGATTTCATTCAGCATCATCTGTGTTTCCTCCCTCAATGGATAGCTTGTCTGTCATTGGATTAATGTCTCCACCAGACGGTTAATCACCGGTTCATAGTCAACCTGTTCATTGGCAGGATACTCCAGGACAAAGCCACAAATCCGGTCAGAATTGACAATTCCCTTTTCAAAATGAATCATACTCCCATCCGACAGGGAGAGCGCATACCAATTATTTTTGACCACTTTGAACAGCACATCATTTTCAGCTCCGTTGAAATCCAGAGATATATTGCAAACATCCTCCGGAGTCCAGCCATCAGTGTTGTAACTTCCAAAAACCCGCAGTTCTGCAGTGCCATCCGGCGACCGGAATACAGCACCGCCTCCATTTTCCAACTGGTTCACCAGCATATAATCTACAGGAATCTCCACCGAATACCCAAAACGGCTATTGCTATAGGTCACATACTCCACCCGCTTTTCAGCGAGTTTCACCTCTCCAGTTTCAATAGTGACATTTTCAGTTACTTCACTCCCGGCAAACTGCTGAAAGATGCTGAAAACAACGAAGCCTGTGATTATCGTCATAACAGCCAAAGTAATGAGCGAGGCAAAGATCCAGTCATGCCTTTTAGCCACCGGAACCCGCCAGTCCGTAGTCGTATAGGTTTTTCCCCCTTCCAATCCAGACGGGCTGACGAGCGTCTCCGGACTCACCGAGGAACTGGCGTTGGTAACCCCAGGCTGACCCGGGCTGACCGTACCGGTCAAAGAGGACTTGCAATGTTTACAAAGAATAGCTTCTTCCTGAATTTCTTCAGCACAATATGGACAGATTTTGGTGGCCATAACATTCACCTTCCACTCATCGATATAATGATTTCAAACTTTCGATCCGGCGTTCCAACGACGGATGGGTTGAAAAAATCTCCCAAAACGAAGGCTTGGAGTTCACTTTAAAGGCGGCATACTTCAGCTGAGTTTGCGGGGCTTCTGCTTTATCTTGCATCAGCTGCTCCAAAGCTTTCACCATGGCCTGAGGATTACACAACCGGGCTGCGCCGGCATCAGCGGCAAACTCCCGTTTCCGGGAGAAAAATTTGACGACCAAACTTCCTAAAAAAAGCAGGATCGAGGCTACGATAAACCGGAAAAACCGGGCGATCAGCGACATCCACCAGGCATTACGCTCCGAGGAAAAGCATAATATCCACATCAATACGGTTATGGGCAAGGTAGCGATGAACACGATCCCGTTGACTACAGCCTGAACCATTGTTAAGGTAACCATATCCCCGTTGGCAATATGAGAGACTTCATGGGCAGCCACTGCTTCAATTGAGGCCAGATCCATCCGCTCCAACAGTCCACTGCTGAAAGCAACCATGCTTCGTTTACGGGTCATCCCCGCCGCAAAAGCATTCATATCCGGACTGATGTAATAGCCCACTTCTGGAGTTTTCGGCAAACCGGCTTTTTGGGCCAGTTCCTCAACGATGGTGTAAATCATTTTCTCCGAATCATTACGGAACTCATCGGGTTTGATCAGAGTTACCCCAAAAGTCTTCTTCACCATCCACTTGGAAAATAGCAAAGCCACGAAAGCTGAAAGAAACCCATAAAACGGCGCCAGTAATGCCAAATCACCCACAAAATAAGTCAATCCTAGTACCACCGCAGCATTGACCAACAAAAAATAGCCAACCCGCTTTCCCCAACCGGTATTGAAATAATTCGTTCCAACCGGACGGGACGGTATCTGCCGGGGCATCATAGGAGTCACCGGCGCTGCCGGAGTAACCGGTTGCGGAACTGTTGGCGCCGGTGTTTGTTCATTGGTTACCAAGCCCAATTGGGAATGACAATGTTTACAAAGAACTGCTGCTTCCTGAATCTCTTCCGCACAATAGGGGCACTTTTTCAAACCCATCATTTATCACCTTCCCTGATTATTGATTTGGAATTTGATTATAGGTCCATTCAAAAACAAGGCACATCCTGTATCCGTTATTAACGAAACAGGATGTGCCAAAGGACTAAACCGTGATCTCAGTAAGCTGTGTAAAGAACGTTGTTGCGTCCATCCCTGTTACCAAATACACTTCCTGTTACTTTTAATTTTCGGCAGATTACGTAAAGTTCTCCAACCTTTTTCCGATTTTTTCTGCACACTCCGCACTGCCCCTGTCCCAAACACTCTCCGGAGGGGTTCAGGGGCGAACAGCGCCTCCTGTCGGCATCCAAAGCAATTAACATTCATTAATAAAAGATTCAATAATTTACCACGCCCAACGAATATATATCAAAAACCCCGGAACATCACTATTCCAGGGTTTTATCTTAGTTCAAATTTGCATTTTGCCTGCTCCTGCACCAGCCATTACGCTTACTTTGGCCTCTTCGGCAGTTTCTAATGTATACGGATAGGGCACCGTTACATTAGCTGTGCCGCCATTGCTTCCCGGCCTTCCGACAAAGACATTTCCTGCTGCCAGCCAGGTTCCTTTGCCGTCACTGCTGGAAATAGGCGTTTTTACATTTTCAAAGTAATTGTTTTCAACCAAGACTCTCGCGCCGATCCGACTGTTGATCCCGGAGCCTACAATATCGGAGTAATAATTATTATAGATATGGGTCACACCGGCCCGCACCATAGGCAAACGGGAATTGCAATTTCTGAACCAATTATGATGAAAGGTAATCCGGCGGTCGGTCAGATCGGAATCATTGCTCCCGATTAAACAGGTCTTCCAGCTGTCAGCCACCACATTCCATGAAAAAGTGATATATTTGGAATTCCCGGTAACATCAAAGAGGCCGTCATACAAGTTTTTGGGGGACCCTTCCCACTCTTCGGCCTGTGCGGCAGTATATCCTTTGGATATCATATCCGCCACGAACGCCTTTTGAGCAGCATCATCAACGCCGGCATTGTACAAGGTGCAATGGTCTACCCAGATACGGCTGGAATCCACGATTCCGATGGCATCACCGGACGTCAATTCCCGTTGATTGGGCTTATTGGGATTGTCGAATTGATGAACCACGTGGTGAATAGTTAAATTACGAATCACAATATTTCGAGAGTTCATGACTCTTAAACCGATACCATTCAGTTCTCCTCTGTCCGCGACACCGATAATGGACAGGTTGGATACATAGGATATCTTAATTTCCCGAAGAAAATCCGTTGGCGTGATCGTTCCGTCAATATAAATGGTGCGATTGGAGCCGATAGCTTTTTGCAACTGGTTAGCGTCACTGACGGTGATCACCTTCGGATAACCGGTGCCGCCTGTGGTCCCGCCATTTAACGTTGCAAATCCTACCAGTTGGCTATCCATCACTACAGTCTCCTTGGCACCCAGGACGTTTTCTCCACCATATGTCAGGCTCCCGATGATCAAGAGAACAATCATCATCCCATAGGTCTTTTTCACTACCTCAAACCTCCAACTGTAAAATATGGGCGATTTTTGATAATTACTGTTCAATTTTAGACTGTTTTTGGGGAAATAACAATACTGATTTATATCTGGAATCATTGGATTACGTTTTATTGTCGGGAGTGTTCCAAACCAGGCATTAGTGGATATAAAAAAGGGTTTTCCATTGATAGTTGAAAACCCTTTCAAACTCTTTTATCGATTTGCCATAATAAATTCTTTTACAAACTCAATTCCGCGAACGGTCAAATCTTCACAGAGATGCGGTTCGTCCTCCGGAGTGAAGCCGCCCGGGCGCAGATC